>Ga0137401_10001509_pt1 | contig 10190 bp, 9 predicted proteins | sample CZOMad1_1_16fung_FD_108286 | JGI IMG/M metagenome (GOLD analysis project Ga0137401, IMG submission 108286) | Vadose zone soil fungal communities from Angelo Coast Range Reserve, California, USA - CZOMad1_1_16fungal (Illumina Assembly) | ecosystem: Environmental > Terrestrial > Soil > Vadose zone...
GGGGGCACCCCCGCCGACTTCTCGCTTTCGAGGTACACCAAACCGCCGGTCTTGACCCACCCCCCTAAGTCCAACAAGGGGACGTATTCGGTGAGGGCCTCCTGGCCATACGGCGGATCCATGAACACGATGTCGAACGGGCCCCCATACGGACGCCCGGAGGCCTCCCCGGCGGTCCGCAGGAAGCGCGATGCGCCCATTTCCACGACTCGAGCCTTGGGTGTTCCGCCCAACCGCGCGAGTTCGGCCACCAGTCCCCGGGCGGCGGCCTGGGCCTGCTCGACGAACACCACAGCGGTGGCGCCCCGCGACAGGGCCTCCAGCCCCAAAGCGCCGGAGCCGGCGAACAGATCCAGACAGCGGGTACCCACGATGGAGTGCTGCAGCCAGTTGTACAGAGTCTCGCGAACCCGATCGGGGGTCGGCCGCAATCCGGGCAGATCGGGGAAATTCACCCGACGGCCGCGCCAGCCGCCGCCGATGATGCGGATGGAATTGCGGCCATCCTTCGGCCGCGCCAGCGGTTTGGGCAGCCTGGAGGATTTGGGAAGCTTTGTCGGTGGCACCGGCGGCATCATACTCTGTACCATCCGGGGCTCATGATCCACGAAGCCGACAGGGCGGGGGGCAGCGCCTTGTTCCAGCGCCCATGACGAACGAAGCCGACAAGCCCGGGGTCCGCGGCTTTTTCAAGCGCCTGCGCGCCAAATTGAACACCGGGCCCGCGTGGCTGACCACCGACATCAAGGAACTCCTGCCGGGCCGCAAGATCGATGCGGAGATTCTCGACGATCTCGAAACGCGGCTCATCTCCGCCGATGTCGGCGTCGAGGCGGCGGCTCGAATCCTCGGCGATTTGCGCAAACGCGTCGCACGCAAGGAGTTGGACGACGTGGACGCGCTGCTGAAGGCGCTTCACGCGGCCATGTTGGACATCTTGAGGCCCGTCGAGCAGCCGCTCAACATCGATGGCAACATCAGGCCCTATGTGATTCTGGTGGTGGGCATCAATGGCGCCGGAAAGACGACCACCATCGGCAAGCTGGCGCACCGGCTGCTCCTGGAACGCCGCACCGTCATGCTCGCCGCCGGCGATACCTTTCGCGCCGCTGCGCGAGAGCAGCTCGAGGTGTGGGCCGAACGCAATAAGGTCCCCATCATCGCGCAGCAGGCGGGCGCCGAACCCGCTGCCGTCATCTACGACGCCCTGCAAGCCGCGAAGGCCCGCAACATCGATGTGCTGATCGCCGATACGGCAGGCCGGTTGCACACACAGACGCATCTCATGGACGAACTCAAGAAGGTGAAACGGGTGCTTGCGCGGCTGGATCCCAGCGCGCCGCATGAAGTGCTCCTGGTGCTGGACGGAACCATCGGCCAGAACGCCATTGCGCAGGCCGAGGAGTTCAACAGAGGCCTGGGAGTCACCGGGTTGGTCATTACCAAGTTGGATGGCACCGCCAAGGGCGGTGTGGTGCTCGCCATCGCGCAGAAGCTGAAAATCCCGATCCGCTTCGTGGGCGTCGGTGAACAAAGCGAAGATTTCGGCGTATTCAATGCCTCCGAGTTCGCCTCGGCCCTTTTGAAATCGGATGGGGACGCCACCCTCGCGGACGGCCGAGTCGGTGACGCCAACGCCGCGGACGGCAGAGTCCCCATATGATCCGGTTCGATCAAGTCCACAAGCGCTATGCAAACGGCCGCGAGGCGCTTGCGGGCGTGTCGTTCGCCATCGAAGACGGCGAGATGGCATTTCTCACCGGGCATTCCGGCGCCGGAAAAAGCAGCATATTGAAGCTGATCGCGTTGATCGAGCGACCCACCCGAGGCCAGGTCTTCGTCGGCAATCAAAACACCGCCGGCATCAAACCGCGCGGCATTCCGCAGTTTCGCCGGCAGATCGGCGTGGTCTTCCAGGATCACAAGCTGCTGTTCGACCGCCCCATCGCGGACAATGTCGCCCTGCCCCTCATCATCGCCGGGACGCCCAAGCGCGAAATCGACAAACGCGTCCGGGCGGCGCTCGATCAGGTCGGCCTGCTCGGCAAGGAGATGAGCCGGCCGCTCGAATTGTCGGCCGGTGAACAGCAGCGGGTGGGGATCGCGCGGGCGATCGTCGGCAAACCCAGGCTGCTCATCGCCGACGAACCCACCGGCAATCTCGATCCCGAATTGGCGCTCGAGACCATGCGCCTGTTCAAGCGATTCAACGAGGTGGGCGTGACCGTCGTGATTGCGACCCATGATGTCCACCTGATCGATCAATTCGGCGCGCGGCGCATCGTTCTGGGTGACGGGCGCGTCGCCGCGCCGTCCGCCGCAGCGTGAAAACCCGGGCGTGAACGTGCAAGCCTGGATCGCGCGGCATGCCCAAACGTTCGTGGGTTCGTTGGGTCGCGTCGTGCAGCACCCCGTCGCCGCGCTGATGACCATGGCGGTCATTGCGGTGGCGCTGGCGCTGCCGCTGCTGCTCAACGTGTTGCTGCAGAACTCCCGTGCCGCCACCGCGGATTGGAACCAGGCGTTCGATATTTCCGTCTACCTCGACAAGAAGCCGGGCGGCGCCCGCGCGCAGGCACTGGCCAAGCAATTGCGATCAAGGCCGGACGTTGCGGCAGTGCGAGTCATCACGGCCGACGAGGCGCTGGCCCAGTTCCGCAGCACGTCCGGGTTCGGCACCGCATTGGATGCGCTGCGCGACAATCCGCTGCCCGACACCGTGGTGGTCACGCCCACTCTGCCGGCCAGCAACCCTCGGGGCACGCAGATCCTGAAGAATGCCATCGTGGCCATGCCCGACGTGCAAACGGCCCAAATCGACTCGCAGTGGGTGGAGCGTCTGACCGCCATCCTGGCCATATTGCGCCGCGTCATCTGGTTGACCGCTGCGCTTTTGGGCGCGGGGGTGGTACTGGTGGTCGGCAACACCATTCGGCTCGATATATTGAACCGCAGGGCTGAAATCGAGGTCATGAAGTTAGTGGGTGCGACGGACGGTTTCGCCCGCCGGCCCTTTTTGTACAGCGGTGTTTGGTACGGGCTTGGCGGGGGCATTTTAGCCGTCCTGCTGGTAGCCGCAGCGGTGGCGTCGCTGGCCAAGCCTGTGGAGCAGCTCGCTGGACTCTACGGCAGCCCGCTGCGATTGAGCGGCCTCGGACTTCGTTGGGACGTGGCGGTGATGGGTGTTTCCATCGGCCTGGGGTGGCTCGGTTCTTGGCTGGCCGCCACCAGGCACATCCGCGCAATAGTGCCCAGGTAAAATTGACGCCGGTCAATGCGATTAAGTTATTGACTTATATAGTTTAATTCGCACCGTGAACTCTTCCCGGCCTTAGCACTCAAAGGTGTGGAGTGCTATTATTGCTCTTGAAAATTGAGATTCGATTTGGAGGTTCTTGCTCATGACTGCAGCCTTGGTCGCTAAACAGACTGGTTTGATTTTTGCCGGCCCCGTAGGGAGCCTGGATTCTTATATCGACCGCGTTTCGCAGATCCCGGTTCTGGCGAAGGAGGACGAAGTCGCCCTCGCGACCCGCTTCCGCACCGAAGCCGACCTCGATGCCGCGCGGCAATTGGTGCTTTCGCACCTGCGGTTTGTCGTGCATATCGCACGCGGCTACCTGGGCTATGGGCTCCCCATGGGCGATCTCGTGCAGGAAGGCAACGTCGGCCTCATGAAGGCGGTCAAGCGCTTCGACCCCAACGTCGGCGTCCGCTTGGTGTCGTTTGCCGTCCATTGGATCCGCGCCGAGATCCACGAATACGTGCTTCGCAACTGGCGCCTGGTCAAAGTGGCGACCACCAAGTCGCAGCGCAAACTGTTCTTCAATCTGCGCAAGATGAAGAAGAATCTCGCGTGGTTGTCGGAAGAGGAAACGAAGGCCGTGGCGCGCGACCTTGGGGTGGAAGTGAGCGACGTACGCGAAATGGAACAACGCTTGTCGGCGCGGGATATGTCATTCGACCCCACGCCTGAAAACGACGAGGAAGAGGCGTACTCGCCCGCAATGTATCTGCCCGCCACGAATGCAGACCCCGCGGTCGAAGTGGAGCGGGAAGAGTGGGAAGAGGATTCGAGCGATCGCCTGGTACTGGCGATGGAAAAGCTCGACGAGCGCAGCCGCAACATCCTGAAGCGCCGCTGGATGACGGAGGACAAGGCGACGCTGCATGAGCTTGCCGACGAGTACGGCATTTCAGCCGAGCGGGTGCGGCAGGTGGAGAGCAATGCCATCAGCAAGCTCAAGGGGTTGATGGTCCCCGCGTAAGCGTCGCCGCCGTCGCTGACGCCTGCTGCGCGATGCGCCGTTCTACGCGCCGCGCGCCCTTTTACGCGATCCGCCGTTCGTAGGCCACGGCTTCCCGAAACGCGAGAGCGTGCAGTTCGGCGGTGCGCGCGCGTGTGGCCGCATAGCCGCCGCCCAGCACGATCACCAACGGCACGCCCCGGCCGCGCACGGATTCGATGACGGCGGCATCGCGGGCCCGGATGCCTTCATCGCTGAGCTTGAGCTTCCCATAGCGGTCGCCCGCGGCCACATCCACGCCCGCCAGATAGAACGCGATATCCGTCCCGGCATTTTCAAGAACCGTGGGAAGGTGGCGTTGCAGTAACTCCAGATATTCCGCGTCCCCGACGCCGTCCTTCAATGCCACATCGAGATCGGAGCGCATTTTTGCGGCCGGATAATTCCGCTCGCCGTGCATGGAAAATGTGAACACTTCGTCCGTACGTTCGAAGATCGCGGCGGTGCCGTTGCCTTGATGCACGTCCAGGTCGATGATGGCCGCCCGCTCGATGGCGCCCTCGACACGCAGTTTCGTCACGGCGACGGCCACATCGTTCAATACACAAAAGCCCTCGCCGTGATCGGCGAAGGCATGATGAGTGCCTCCCGCCAGATTACCCGCCAGGCCGCCCGCCAGCGCGGCGCGAGCCGCCAGCAGGGTTCCACCCGAAGCCAATCGCGAGCGCAACCACAGTGATTCGGACCACGGCAACCCGAGCCGCCGTTGCTCCGCGGCGGACAACCCGGAAGATTCCAATTTATTCAGATACTCGGCCGTGTGCACGAGATCGAGCGTTTCCCGATCGAGCGGTTCGGGCTCGAGCAGGTCGCCGGCCGCCAGCACGCCCTCATCGAGAAGCTGTGCTTTCAGCAACGGGTATTTACTCATCGGAAAGGGATGCCCCGGGGACAGGAGCACTTGGTACCCCGGGTGGTAGCTGCACTTCATGCGAAAATTGCAGCACACTTGCGCGGCAACCGCCAGGAATTTGAAGCCGGCCGGCCGCGATACTCTAAGCGGCCGACCTCTGGGCCGGCGGCGATGAGCGTTTGAGCGCGCGATGATCGTTATCCGCCAGTTCACCGCCCAACGCATCGCGCAGCGCCTCCAAATGCGAACATCTGGCCCGGGCATCGCGCAAAGCCGCGTGTGTCAGGTCCAACGCCCGCGCCAGCGCATCGCACTCGGATTGAATCTCCGCGGCAGCTCGGGCGGCCGCAAACCACCGGCGCTCGAGCAGATCGGACTCAGAATCTTCAGCCGTCATGCTACCTGTCCCACCGGCAGTTCCATCGGCGGGACGTCGATTCGTGCGCGAAGCTTCGGCCATTCGATGAGCCGCAGCTGGCCGTTCAGATCCTCGACCAGTGACGTGCAGCTCTCCACCCAATCGCCGTCGTTGCAGTAGAGAATCCCATTGATATCGCGTATTTCCGCCCGATGGATGTGCCCGCACACCACCGTACCGACATCTCGTTTACGCGCCGCCTGCGCGACCGCGTCCTCGAAGCTGCCGATGTATTGAACCGCGGTCTTCGCCTTGTTCTTCAGATAGGCCGAGAGCGACCAGTGGGGCAGGTTGAATTTACGCCGCCACCAATTGATATAGGGATTCGCCGCGAGAAGAACGTCGTAGAGATTGCTGCCGAGCTTGGCCAACCAGGGACTGCACTTCACGACGCTGTCGAACTCGTCGCCGTGCAGCACCAGCATGCGACGACCATCTGCGGTCACGTGGATGTATTCGCGGTGGATTTCGAGATTCCCGAATACCGCACCATCGAATTCTCGAAACACCTCGTCATGGTTGCCTGGGACGAAGATCACCCGCGTGCCGCGCTTGGCCTTGCCTAAGATGGTGCGCAGCACGTTATTGTGCGACTGCGGCCAAAACATGGTTTTCTTCATGCTCCAGACGTCGATGATGTCGCCCACCAAGAACAGAGTGTCCATCTCGACGTGGTGCAGGAAGTCGAGCAACAGTTCCGCGCTGCAGCCCTTGAATCCCAAATGGATATCCGAGATGAAGACCGTCCGCAGCCGCATCGGCGAGGGGGTTCTATGATCCACCATGTTTAATCTCCTCCGAGTCTTCATGTCACCGTACACAATCGCGGTTTCATGTGACGGGACGATGACTTGCGAGAGAAGATTTGTTTACAAGAAGGGCACTTAGGCGCGAAACATCGCGTAGAACACTAAACTGTGACTCGGGTCACTGCTCAGCCTGCGTAAGGGGACGAGTTGCGGGAGCCGCAAACCGGTAGCCGAATCCACGGATGGTCTGTATGTAGGCTTCGTACCCTGCCTCGCTCAGGGCCTTTCGCAGGCGCTGCATGTTGACATCGACCGTTCGTTGATCGACTGCGCTGTCATCGCCCCACACCTGGGTCAACAGCTGATTGCGATTGAAGGTCCGGCCGAGGTTCGACATCAAAAACTCCAGCAACCGATATTCCATCCCGCGGACGTTGATGGACTGGCCGCGGATGGTCACCCGGGTCGTGGTCGAGTCCAGCACGAGCGCATCGCAGCTGATGGTCGTGGAGTGCGGTGCGCTGGGACGCGAGCGGAGCACCGAACAGACGCGGGCAACCACCTCGCGCAATGAGAACGGCTTGGTAATGTAGTCGTCGGCGCCAAAGTTCAGACCCGCCACCACATTATGTTCTCCCGCGAGGGCCGACAAGATGATCAGGCGTACGCTTTGCGGCGCCCGTGCCGCTCGGATTCCGTCGATCAGATCGAGAGCCGTAAAGCCGGGCATGTCCCAATCGACGATTACCAAATGAGGTGGACGCTCGATGATCGCAACGGCCGCGGCCGAGCAATCGGTGATCGCACGAACCGCGAAACCCACGCCCGAGAGTTCCAGCCGCAGGGATTCGACTGCAGCGAGGTCGCGATCGACGATCAAAATCTGCCTTTGGCCTTCGGTTGCGTGCATGGCTCCATGCGATTAAATGCATGAAGCTTTACAGTTCGTTGACGCTTTTGTGACCGCCGCGCGTACCGACACGGAAGAGTATCCGCGCAGCGCTTCGGGACGAGCCCCTGCGTTGGACGCATCGTCGCCGGCTGCGTTCCATGCAGCGAGGAGCAAGCCGAACGCCAACCAATTGAGGGAGGCTTCGCGATTGTGCATCCAAAACGCGCGCGGTTTGCTGAAGATGGGCGCGGCCGGCCGACGCACGGCCCTCCGCAATGCCGGCCCATCTTGGATCAGGGTTGTCATCGTCATGGCAGTCTCCTCGTTGAGTAAAGGTAGTTTCGCGGGCAATTCCGGCCGGCGGCCCATACCGAACACGGCGGTTTTCGGGCAAATTGTGGCGAATAGTGGCGCCCTCCCTCCGGCGCCCGGTTGCAGGCTCCGGCATGTGGGCGATCGGCTATGATCCCGCCATGAGAAAGCAGATTGCGATCGTCGAGGACGAGCCGGCCCTGCGCGAGAATTACGCCGCGGCGCTCGCGCGCCAGGGTTATCAGGTCAAGACTTACGGCAACCGCAAGAGCGCAATGCAGGCCTTCGATGCGCATCTGCCCGATCTCGCGATCATCGACATCTCATTGGAAGACGAGGCCGAGGGGGGATTCGACCTGTGCCGCGAATTGCGCGCGCTGTCGGCGGAAATCCCGATCATTTTCCTAACGGCCCGCGATAGCGAGCTGGATGCGGTGTCCGGTTTGCGCTTGGGAGCGGACGACTTCTTGACCAAGGATGTGAGCCTGCCGCACTTGGGTGCGCGGGTGGCGGCGTTGTTCCGGCGCATCGATGCGTTGCGGCGGCCGGACAATGCGTCGCAAATCGTCCGCCGCGGGCCCCTGTCGATCGACGGCGACAAGATGCAAACCTCGTGGAATGGCGCTCCCGTGACGCTGTCCTTGACGGAATTTTGGATCGTGCACGCCCTGGCGCGCAATCCCGGGCACGTCAAGAATCGCCAGCAGCTCATGGACGCCGCCAACGTCGTGTTGGATGACAACACGATCACATCGCATGTGAAACGCGTGCGCCGCAAGTTCCAACAGATCGACCCCGGCTTCGACGCCATTCAAACCGTCTACGGAATGGGCTATCGCTGGGTCGAGTGAGCATCCGCTTCCAACTTCTGGTCATTGCGCTCACGACGCTGGTATTGCCGTGGGCGGGCTGCCAATACGCTCGTGAATTGGAGACCACATTGCGAGTCACGCAGGAGAACTCGCTGCAGGCTGCCGCCGACACCATTGCCAACGCCTTGTCTGCGCAGGCTCCACGGGTGTTCGGCGATTCGGACGACTCGCAGGCCTTCGATCCCAGCCAGGGCGATCTTTACGTCTACTCCCTTCACAACGAGCCTCTGCTGGATGGCTATCGAGAGGACTGGGGCATTGCGGCGGAGCCGCAAGAGCTGCCGTCGAGCGGCCTGGGAGCTCGCATTCTGGCGGCGGCCACCGAGCGACATCTATTCCTGTATCTGGAAGTCGACGATTCCCATTTCACCCCCGAACCCAGCGATGCCCACCCGGAGAAGGACCAGTTCGATCGCGTCGATCTCATGCTTCAGCGGCTGGACGGAACGCTGAATCCTCTCTTCCTCGCGACCGGCGCGCCGGGCCTCATCGAGGCACAGAGCACCGTCAAGAGTGACGACGGCGTCGACCATGCGGCGCCGGAACCGCGCATTCAAGCATTTTGGCTCCAGACGTCGCGTGGGTACCGCCTGGAAGCGCGTATTCCGAGGAACATGCTGGGTTCGAGGGTGTGGCTCGAGGCCATCGACGGCACGGGCCTGGGCCGCGCCGGTTTCATCGGCGCCGACGCGCTGCGGGGCGGACGGTTGTTCATGGCGACTCCCGGGCTGAGCGACCTGCTCGGCACGTTCATCGGCCCGGACACGCGCGCCACCGTCGTCGACATGAATTCGCTGAAACTGGGCGTTGCCGGCTCGCTGACGATCAACAAGGACGAGGACCTGCGGGCCGCAGGCGGTTGGTACCGGCGCTTCGTGGCGGGCGACACGTCCCACTGGCCCCTGCAATCGTCCGCGCCGAACCGATTGTCCGGCAAAAGTGTGGCGGAGGCCCTCTCAGGACGCCGGTCGGCGCAATGGCTGCGTGCGGGCCCGAGCCAGGCATCGCTGCTCTCGGCAGCCGCACCCATCGTGATAGCCGGACGGACACATGGCGCGGTGGTCCTCGAACAGTCGGGCGATCAACTCCTGGAGCTGCGCGACCGGGCGCTCACTCATCTGTTCAACCTGACGTTGCTCGCCACCGCGCTTGCCGTAGCCATCGCCTTCGGCGTGTCCACCTGGATCAGTCTGCGGATCGGCAACCTGCGGTTGGCCGCAGATACGGCGGTCACGAACGACGGGCAAATCCGGCTCGACATGCCCGAATCGCGGCGCGGCGATGAGATCGGCGCGTTGGCCCGCGGTTTCGAACGGCTGTTGTCGCGGCTCAACGAGCACACGCAGTATCTGCGGACGCTGGGCGGAAAATTGTCGCATGAGCTGCGCACGCCGCTCACCATCGTACGATCCTCCCTCGACAACCTCGAGTCGGAAGGCATCCGAGCCGATCAGCAAGGCTACGTCACGCGCGCGCGCGAGGGAGTGCTGCGGCTTCAATCCATCCTGAGCGCATTGGGCGCCGCGTCCCGAGTGGAAGAAAGCATCAAGCAGGCCGAGCGCGTTAGATTCGACCTCAAGGACCTCTTGCAATCGGCGGTTGCGGGCTACCGCGACGGATTTCCCCGGGCGCGCATCGACGTGCAGACGCCGCCGGATCCGTGTTTCATGCACGGCGCTCCCGATCTCATACTCCAGTTGCTGGACAAGCTCATCGAGAATGCCGTGGACTTCTGTTCTCCGGCGGGGACGATCTTGGTTCGTCTGACGCGCGCGGGCGCCGGCTAC
>Ga0137401_10001510_pt1 | contig 10188 bp, 8 predicted proteins | sample CZOMad1_1_16fung_FD_108286 | JGI IMG/M metagenome (GOLD analysis project Ga0137401, IMG submission 108286) | Vadose zone soil fungal communities from Angelo Coast Range Reserve, California, USA - CZOMad1_1_16fungal (Illumina Assembly) | ecosystem: Environmental > Terrestrial > Soil > Vadose zone...
CATCCGCATAGACGCGAACTTCGGTCAGGCCGGCCACCAGATGCGTCGAGATTACGTGATGGGTCTTTTCCACTTCCGCCAATTCTCCGGCGTCGTCCATCATCTTGCGCCAGATTTTGCCGCCCAACGCATCGATGCTTTGCGCGGGCGAGCCCTCGAGCAACACTTCGCCTTGGCTAATAATGGCCATTTGCGGACAAAGCTCGCGCACGTCGTCGACAATGTGCGTGGAAAGAATCACGATGACGTTGCGGCCGATGGAGCTGAGCAGATTTAGGAATCGATTGCGCTCGGTTGGGTCGAGGCCGGCGGTCGGTTCATCGACAATGATGAGCTTAGGATTGCCGAGAAGCGCCTGAGCGATTCCGAAGCGCTGCTTCATGCCTCCGGAGAATGTGCCTAGCTTTTTCTTACGCACATCCCAGAGGTTGGTTTGCTGCAGCAGCCCTTCCACCATCTCTTTGCGCTCGCCGCGGTTGAGAATGCCTTTCATGACGGCCAGATGATCGAGCATGTCCAGCGCCGACATTTTTGGATAGACACCGAACTCCTGCGGCAAATATCCCAGGATGCGGCGGACGGAGTCTTTCTCGCGCAGCACGTTGAGTCCGTCAAACGAAACTTCGCCGGAATCGGCATCCTGCAGCGTCGCAACGGTGCGCATCAGCGTCGACTTCCCCGCGCCGTTTGGCCCCAGCAGTCCGAACATGTTGGTGCCGATGGTGAGGCTCAAATTTTTGAGGGCTTGCACACCGTTGGAATAAGTTTTCGACAGATTTGAGATCTGCAGAGTCAGTTGGGGATCGGGCATTTGACGATGTTACTACCAAAGCACCGCTCCCTGACGGTCGCGGCTCGGAAGCTTCACCGCGTTACCGCGACCGTCAGGAAGCGGTTTTGCCACTCACCGCGCTACCGAGCCGCGACCGTTAGGAAGCGGTTTTGCCACCGATTTACTGGAATTGGATGCTAAAGCGCTGAAATTGGCCTGCACGGCTTGCGCGGTATCCATCGTAATCGTGGTGGCGGCGCTGTTTGGATTCCCCACCGCCGCTCCGGTCCAATTGACGAACTGGTAGCCGTTGTTAGCGGTAGCACTGATATTTACCATCGAACCGGCCGCGTAGAACGTACCGGAAGCCGGCGACACCGTCCCGCCGCCGCTCGGCGAGGCACTGAGATCCAATCGATAGGACACGTCGAAGACGCATGTGTAAGTGGTTGGCAACGACGGCGCCATCACCATGTGCGACATCGCACCCATGTCGGACCATTGATTGAAAACGAACTGTGTGCCCTCGAGAATTTGTGGCGACACGGTGGAGAGCGAGTGCGTGCTGCCTTCCTCCCATTGGAACGTCTGCTGCGTGGTGTAGGTGTTGTTGTCCACCATAAAGCTCGGCCCGGCTGGTGACGCGTTCACCGTGATGGTGTGGGTCAGCGGCAGGGTGAAATAAGCGACTGGCATATCGTGATCCGAGATGCGCTCCGGCCGGTTGGGATCGTTGCGATAGACTTCGGGGAAGTCGGCGTTGTTGCGCGCCACCGCGTAACGGTTGAGGCGCGGGGCCATGTTCGCGTTGACCAGCATGTGGTCGATTTCCTGCGCGGTGCCGCTAAAGCTGTAGGAGTAGCGCTGGTCGGCGGGCGCGGCGTCGATCAAGTCCATGAGCGGAGGATTGGTGATGGTCACGGGCGGCACAACCACTTGGTCGGTTGCCACTGGCGTTCCTTTGACGACACCGATTACGTCCGCGTAGCCGTCGCTGAACTGGAATGCGTTGTAGTCGCCGATGGAGATCAGGTTGAGATTCGGATCGGCGTTCTGGAATTCCTGAATGAGATTGGCGAGGTACTCGGCCTGAGCTTCGCGTTTCACCCGCACTCGATTTCCATCTACGGCATCGTCAATACCGCTCAGCGAGCGCAGATGGTTGACGATCAGCGTAAAGGGCAGGGAAGAATCCGACCCTGTTCGTGTCACGGTGGCACGCAGCACCAGGGGCGGCCGGTCGTTCAGGATTGCCGGCTGGTTGTTTGCCGGGTCGATATAGGTTGTGTCTTTGCCATATTGCGTGACGTCGATGACCCCGACCTTCGGAGTCTTCACCAGCAACCCGACGTCGATGCCACCGATGTCGTTGCCTTCCACGAGATACGCCTGGTAATTCGGATTCGGATCGCCCACAGCCACAGAGTCGCCGTTCACTTTGTCGGCCACGGCCTGCAACGTAGTGAGATTCTCCATTTCTTCCACACCAATAATGTCGGGATAGCTAAGTACGTTGCGGATGGCGAGCGAGGCTTTGTTCAGCCGGTTGTTGAAGGCGGTGGGCGTGAGCGCGACATCGCTGATGCCCGGATCGTCCGCCGTGTCGAAGAAGCGCTGCATGTTGAAGGAGGCGATGGTCAACTCCGCGGCAGTTGGCACGGGCACGGCGGTGAAAGTCTGAGTGTTGTTGTCTACAACCGGCGGCGAGGAAACGTCGGTGTCGATGGTGTAATAGCGGCGGAAGGCTTCCAGTGGCCCGACAACGTTGGTGAGAGTCGCTCCCGACGCGACATCGATGGCCATACTGCCGGTAAGGCCGAGGCTGTTGACGCCGATCAGTTCCGGGTTGGCGTCCCAACGGGTGACGCAACACGGCGATCCGGCGGGCAGCGGGTCAGGCTGCTGTACGCCGGGTTCGCGGAAGGGGCGCGGGATGCCGGTGATGACACCATAGAAAATGCCGTTGCTGGTGGCAGTAGCGTTCGCCTCGTTGACGTTACCCTGGGTGGGCGCGACCACCGTCATGGCACTCACCTGAACGCGCATGCTCTCATACTTCTCGAGCTGGAAGATTCCGCCGTTCGGATCCGTATCGGCCGTGGTCAGCACCACTGCGGGCGGCAGCGGGTTACCGGTGCTGATGGCGAAGATGTTGGTGGCGGAGCTGAGCTCGGTTTGTGGCGGGCTGTTCGGATCCGTGGAGGGAATGAATTCCTGCACGTTGCCGGTGACGCAGATGCTGTTTCCAAGCGCGGCAGCGGCGGGCGGCGTCGAGGAGGTGAAGACGAAGACGCCGTCGGAGGTGGCGGGGTCGCCATCACCCGGCGAAGGCATCTGGATAAAGAATCCGTTCGATTTCACACCGGTGACGACGCCGCTGGTTGTTTCCGTATTGCCAACCAGCGGCGACGTGTTGCCATTGCCCTGTATCTCGGCGATGGTGTGAGTGGGCGTGCAGGTTGGCACGGCATTGACCGCGACTTGGAACACTTTTTGCGCCGTGTTCATCCCGCTGTCGGTGACCTGGATGGTGAAAGAGAACGGCGATCCGATGGTGGTGGTGGGCATGCCGTTCAGCGTGGCGCCGGTCAGTGTGAGACCGGGCGGAAGAGTGCCGGAGAATAGCGAGAACGTGTAGCCGCTGCCAGTGCCGCCGCTGGCGGTGAACGTCACCGAATAGGGTTGGCCGACTGTTCCGGCAGGGAGCGGCGAGGCGTTGGTGATGGTGATTGCAGGAGCGGCGCCGCATACGTTGGTTGCACTGGCCGTGTTGCGCGGATTCGGCGCGCCGGCGGAGAAATCGGTGGAATTGTTGTTGGAATCGGTGCATCCGGCGGCGGCGCGAAGGTTGGCCGTGGTGTTGGTGAGCGTCGGCGCAACGGATGGCTCCGAGCAGTTTGTCCCTGTGCCATATCCGATTAAGTCTTGAATGCCGGCAGTGCCGGGGCAGGCGCCGCTCAGAGCCGTGGTTGAATTCACCAGCGCGACTTTGCCGGCGGTGGCGCTCATGTTGATAGCGCCGGTGACGTCGGGAGTAGGCGGGTTGATTGTTCCACCGGCGCCTTGGGCTTCCTGGATCAGGTAATAGTGTCCAGGTTGAAGCAGGGCGCCGGCGAGATTCGTAACTTGCCAGGTTGTGCCTCCCGTGGCGCCGTACTGGACCGACCATCCAGTCAGGTCCACCGCCGAAGCGCCGCGGTTGAACACCTCGATGAAATCGTTCTTCAAGGTAGCGCCGGCGTTGCCGCCGCCACCGTAAACCTGGCTGATGACCACCTGCGCGGGCAGCGCACCGGCGAACACCGCCAGGGAGAGAATCAATCTATAAAAGCTACTTCGCAGAGTTGAAATCACGCGGCCTCTGATAGGTGGGTCGAAATCTGAGAACTAGGATAACAGGACCCGCCGGAAACCGAACCGTGGCGCGGCCTTCAGGCTGCCGCATCGAGACTCGTCTCGATGCATGTCCTGAATATTAGCGAAATTCCCAGCTTCTGAACAGTCCTGGAATAGCGTCGAGACGAGTCTCGACGCCGCAGACACGAGTGTCCGCGCCACGATCCCCCGACATTTCTGTATTAGAATGTTCGGATCGCGGACGACCGGGATGTCGGAAAACGCCGGTTTTGTTCTTTATCTTGGGCCCCCTGGCCGGCTATTCGGATTTCGTTCAAACCTCGACAAAGCCGGGCGAGGGCGCCCGGCGCGGGTCGGGGGACCCGCCCCACCAATTCAACTGCGGGAGTGGGGTGTTTAGCCGCCGCCGAACAACGCCTTCATGCGATCGTTCCGCTGTTCCGGTGTCAAGTCTTCTTTTCGGCTTGCGATCGACCACCGGAATCCAAAGGGGTCGACTACCTGGCCGTAACGGTCGCCCCAGAATTGGTCGGCAAGCGGCATGATCACTTTGCATCCGGCAGCCGTCGCTTGCGCAAACGCGGTGTCGACATCCGTGACATAAAGGTGTAGGGCAATGGGCCACATTCCTTCGGCAATCGGCGGTGAGCCAAATTCCGGCATGTGATCGTTCAACATCACAACCGAATCGCCGATGCGAAGCGCGGCGTGCATCAATTTGCCGCCCGGTCCGGGACTGCGATGCAGTTCAACGGCGTCAAATGCGCGCGTCAGAAAGTCTATGTAGTCCGCAGCCCCTTTTACCGTGAGGTGCGGTGTGATTGTGTGCATTCCTTCTGGAATAGGAGTTACTTGAGCCATAACATTAGCCTACCGAACATTCAATGCAGCCGATGATACCCTATTCATGTTGCAGTGAAATGAAACATTGTAAGACATCGCTTCTTTCCGCCACCCTGCTACTGGCCTCTCACATTCCGGTGCGTGCTCAGGCGCCACTCTCCGGAGCGAGCCCGAAAACGATTGACGTTCCGTTCACTTCACACGACGGCTATGAGATGTTCGGGAAGCTCACGATTCCAGCCTCGGCGCCGCCTCGCCTGCTCGTGATTTATGTGCAAACCGCCGAGGGCATGACCGTCGACATGAAACGGCCAAACGGCCGAGGCGGAACGTTCAACTATTTCGATCTCTACCGCGAAAAACTACCGGAACTCGGCGTCGCATTCTTCGGTTACGAAGGCCGCGGCATTCGTATGGGCGACAAGCCACCCCGCTACGAAAAAATTGAACCGGATGTCTACAATTCCAGCACACTCGAAAACAAAGCCCGTGACGTCCTCAGCGCGGCTCGAGCCGTCAGAAAACAAGCCGGCATGTCCGATGTCCGAATCTTTCTCATGGGGGCGAGTGAGGGTACTTTGCTGGCGGCCGATGCCGCCGCCCGTGCGCCGAAGGAAATCAGTGGACTGATTCTTTACGGTGTGATGTCCAGCACAATGCGCGACATGTTTAAGTACATAGTTGCCGACGGTGGATTCCTGACTTATCTAAAATTCTTCGACACCGATCACGACGGCAAAATTTCAAAAGTGGAGTTCGAGGCCGATCCCAACAAGTTCCGCGAGCAGGTCTTCCGCAATGCAGCCTTCGAAACCTTCGACGTAAACAAGGACGGTTTCTTTGCGGCAGACGATTTGAGAATCCTGACCAAATCGCTTTCGGACGCGGTAGATTCAGACAACTTTGAGGTTCTCGATCGTTGGGCGAAGACCTCTGCCGGCGTGACCACGCCGAAGGATTGGTTCAAGGATCATTTCGCGCACCAACCGATCTGGGATTTCCTATCGAAGCTCAACATACCCGTCGGCCTTTTCCAGGGAATCGCGGATGCCAACGTTCCGGTGGACGGCGTGCGAAAACTGGAAGACTTGGCGAGGACAACCGAAAAGACCAACATGGAGTTTCACTACTTCGAAAACCTGGGGCACACGTTAGGCATCGAAGCCTACTTCACCAAGGGCACGCTACCGGCGGGGCACAAAGCCATTTTCGAGTTCGTTCAGCGGCAGGCGGAAAAGAAGACGCTTCAGTAAGTCCTTGAAACCGTTGGCGCGTAGAACCGTCTGTTACTATGACAAAAGTGCGCGTCAGAGTCTTGTTTTTCGGCATGTTAAAGGACATTGTGGGCCGCTCGGAGGATCGCATCGAGGTAGCCGACGGGTCGCGCCTCGAATCCGTTTTCGAGCGCTATGCCCAGCAGTTTCCCCGGCTCAATGCTTTGAAATCCAGCATCGTTCTGGCTTCGAATCATCAATTTTGCGAGCCGTCGGCGGCGGTTTCCGATGGCGACGAAATCGCGTTCCTGCCGCCGGTAAGCGGCGGTACGGGCCGCTACACGCAGCAAATCTGCGAGGGCGAAGAGGGCTATTTTTTCGCGCTCACCCGCCAGCCGATCGACACCGCCGCAATTACCAAACAACTGCTACGCGGTGAAGACGGGGCGGTAGTGAATTTCGAAGGCGTGGTTCGCAACAACACCAAGGGCCGCTCGACAAAATTCCTGGATTACGAATGTTACGAGCCCATGGCGGTGAAGATGCTCGCGGAGATCGGGCGCGACATCGCGCGCACGCATTCCATCGGACGCATCGCCATGGTGCACCGGCTGGGCACTATGCACATCGGCGAGACCAGCGTGGCGGTGATCGTGACCGCGCCTCATCGCAAGCCCGCGTTTGAAGCAGCGCTCGAAGGCATCAACCGGCTCAAGCGCATCGTCCCCATTTGGAAGAAGGAACACTTTTCCGACGGAGAAATTTGGGTGGAAGGGGAGTGGGACGAGTCCGTCCTGAAAAAGTGATCCGTCGCGCTGCTTCGTTGCTGCTTTTCGCGCTGTGTCTGCCCGCGCTCGCGCCGTCGCAAGAGCCCGTCATTCGCGTAAATGTGCGCTTGGTACGCATGCTGGTAACTGTCAAGGATGCGAGCGGGCAGTTGATCGGGTCGCTCAGCAAGAACGATTTCAGCGTCTACGACAACGGCGTTCCCCAAGACATCGCGGTGTTCGAGCGTCAGACTGAGCAGGCCCTGTCGGTAGCGCTGCTGGTGGACACCAGCGGTTCCACCGGCATTCAACTGCATTACGAACTGGATTCGGTGAGCAAGTTTTTGAGAGCGCTGCTGGGCGAGGGCAATTCCGACGACACCGTTGCTTTATTCAGCTTCAGTTGGCGAGTGAACCAGCACACCAGTTTCACGCGCCGTTTTGCGAGGCTCGATCAACAATTGAAACTGTTCATCTCCGGAGGGGGCACGTCGCTGTACGACGCTATTTACCTGGCGTCGCGAGAGTTGGAAGGCCGCGAGGGCCGCCACGTAATGGTGGTAGTGACCGATGGCGGCGACACAACCAGCGTCAAGGATTATCACCAGGCGCTTGAATCCGCGCAACGCGCCGACACCGTCATGTATCCAATCCTCGTGGTTCCCATCACCAACGACGCCGGCCGCAACACCGGGGGCGAGCATGCACTGATAACCCTTGCCGCGGGCACTGGCGGCAGGGTTTTTACGCCGAGTGTCAGTGCGGAGCTCGATCGGGCGTTCTCCGACATCCTGCATGAGCTAAGAACGCAATACATGGTCGGTTATTATCCCAAGAATATTCCGCTCACCAAGGATCGTTTTCACATTTTGAAGGTCAATTTGAAGGATCGAAATTTGCGGGCGAATACACGCAGCGGCTATTATGGAGAATTCGATGAATCTGTCAAAGGGCCGGGCCGGTGAAGGTGCGCAAGTCATGAGCAAATCGAAATCCAAGGCTCCGGAGCAGACCTTCGAAGAAGTGAAGTACCTGCGCTACTTGATCGAACACGAAATTCCGGTGTGTATCCGGCTGAGCAACAACGACGAAGTGCAGGGCCTGGTTGAATTTTTCGACGCGAGCTTCATTCGCATCACCCGCCACAACGCACCCAATCTTTTCCTGTTCAAGCACGACATCAAGTATTTGTACGAAGTGCCGTAGCCGATGCCTTCGTTTCTCGAAACCAGCGCAGAAATCGCTCGCGAATCCGGTGCGCTCCTGTCGACCTATTTTGAACGCCGCGTCGCCTTCGAGCTAAAGGGCGAACACGATTTGGTTACAGAGGCCGACCGCGCCTCCGAACGCCTGGTGGTGGAGCGGCTGCGCTCGCATTTCCCTTCGCATTCGATTGTGGCGGAAGAGGGTGGCGGGCACATTGGAACTTCAGAATATTGCTGGTACGTGGATCCGCTGGACGGCACCACCAATTTCGCGCACGGTTTCCCCATGTACAACGTCACCATGGCTCTGGCACAGGCGGGCCAACTGGTCGCGGGTGTAATTTTCGATCCAACCCGGAACGAAATGTTCGCGAGCGAGCGGGGATCGGGCGCTTATTTGAACAATCGGCGAATCCGTGTGTCGAAGGTGGCGCGAATTGAAGATGCGCTGGTGGCCACTGGATTCCCCAGCCGGAAGCGGCACCTGAACGTCAACGTGCATTTCTACTATCAACTTGCAATGGTGACGCACGGTGTGCGGCGCGCCGGCTCAGCCGCACTGGATCTGGCCTACGTGGCCTCCGGGCGTTTGGATGGGTTTTGGGAATTCGGCTTGAACCCTTGGGACATGGCGGCGGGAATCCTTTTGATTGAAGAGGCGGGCGGCAAGTGTTCCGACATGCAAGGCGGCCCGGTGGACATTCGCGGCCCGCATCTGTTGGCAACAAACGGCATAATTCACCAGCCGATTGTCGAGCTCTTCGGCGAAATCTTCCAGGGCAATTATCGTCACCCGATCCCCGTGATCAAGTAGGCCGACGCCATATACGACTGTTTAAGTCGTATTTAGAGCCATCCGACCCTAGATGCAACTCGTTTGCTGAATTCTGCTGGTATCTCTGCCTGCTAGTTGTTAGCATGCATTAGAGTTATGAAACTCAGTTGCATATTGGTGCTATTCCTGTTGCCGGCTTCCTGGGCCGCCGAAGGGCCCTTCTTCATCACCTACACCCATCAAATGGAGGAGCCTGGGAATCTGGAGTTCGCCACCAAGAATGTGACCGGAAAACCAGGTAGCGGCAGCCGGTTCCTGGGCGCTTCGACGGAGCTGGAATATGGCGTAAGGGGCTGGTGGACCACCGAGTTTTACCTGGACGGTCAAGCCACGGCCGGCGAGACGACCCTGTTTACGGGATACCGGATCGAGCACCGTTTTCGCTTGCTGCCGCGCGAGCACTGGATCAACCCGGTGCTCTATGTGGAGTTTGAAAACATCAACGGGGCGGACAAGGCATTGCTCGAAGTGGTGGGCCACGATGGGAAGGCGGACATTGCGGAGCCGAGCGGCGATGCGCGGCACGAGAAAAAGCGGGAGCTGGAGGCCAAGCTGATCCTGGGCAGCCACTACAAAGGATGGACCATCGCCGAAAACTTCATCGTGGAGAAGAACGTACGGCACGCGCCTTTTGAGTTCGGCTATGCGGCGGGCATCAGCCGGCCTTTTGCGCTGGCAGCCCGGCCGGACCGCTGCAATCTCTGTCCGGAAAATTTCCAGGCGGGCGTCGAGATGTATGGCGGACTGGGGACGCATGAGACTTTCGGCGTTCACGAGACATCACACTACGTCGCACCAACTCTCGCCTGGACGCTTGCGAACGGCACAACCTTCAAAATCTCGCCCAGCTTCGGCGTTACCGAGACTAGTGCGCGGTTCCTGCTTCGCTTTGGAGTGTCATACGAGGTGGCGCAAATCGGGCGCGCGGCCAGGAATCTCTTTCACAATCGCGGCGGTGCGCAATGAAGCTATTTGCCGGCGTGCTTCTCGCGGCCTTGCTCGGTTGGGCAGCAAGTCCGATCCGGCGGGCCCCCAGCACAACCGCCAATGTGAGCAATCCGTTCGACGCCACCGAACGGGCGCAGCGGGCTGGCGCAAAATTGTATGCACGGGAATGCGCTGCCTGCCACGGGGCCAACCGTCAGGGCTTAGGAAAGGCTCCGGCTCTCAATCGCGCTGAAGTTTACCAGGCCGC
>Ga0137401_10001511_pt1 | contig 10186 bp, 8 predicted proteins | sample CZOMad1_1_16fung_FD_108286 | JGI IMG/M metagenome (GOLD analysis project Ga0137401, IMG submission 108286) | Vadose zone soil fungal communities from Angelo Coast Range Reserve, California, USA - CZOMad1_1_16fungal (Illumina Assembly) | ecosystem: Environmental > Terrestrial > Soil > Vadose zone...
ATCTGACAGGCTGCGTGATTCGAGGAGAATGCCTGTTCGCGTTCGGAACGCTCCGCCTGCAAGCTGCGCCCAATAAAAAGCCACCTGAGACAAACTTTGCCGGCAAACTTATCTGGCGGGGCACGCAGATTATTTCCGGTGAGTTTCGAATCATGTGGCCATTTCCTCCAGATGTAGATTCTGAGTCAAGCCGTCGGGCTTGACGGCGGTATCGTTCGACAGGAGGTGCCGGATGCGAAATACAATGATTTGCCGAAAGCCTATAGCGTCGAGCGATCAGGGCAAGCGTACGGTTAACCCAATCTTGAATTAGGCAACACGAAAACGGTTGAGCGCGCATCGTTTGGCTCAATGTCGCGAGGCAGAATCCCTATCTACGCGAGGAGCACCTATGCCGAGCTCGCGCGCTTGGCGGCGGCGACAAAATTTTTCGTGGCCGGCGAATTGACATCGTTGCGGTATGCGACACCGACCACATGGGGCGGGTGTGTCGGGGTTGAGTGGACGAACTTTCAAACGTGGGCCGCTCAAACGATCGAAGCCTTGCTGAACCAGAGCCACACCCCGACCGGACTCGACGGATGCGATGAGGCTCGTGGCACCATCGTGCTCTTCCGCAACTGGCGGCCGGCGTTTCAGCGGCGCGAACAAGTCGGAGAGCCAGCTGTGATATTCGGGATAGTCGCGAGTCCGGCGGCGCTGCCAAGTCTCAAGGCTTTCGCAGAAAACGGCCACATCCTGTTCGGCACCGACTTCCCTTTCGCACCCTCAGACGTCGTTGCGTACTTCACCACCAAACTCGACGCCTATGAAGGTTTTACAGCCGACGAGCAAACGGCGATCAGCCATGGCAACGCGCGGACCCTGTTTCCGCGTCTCGCACCACAGCCACACAACTCCCTCCAAGCGCCGTAGCGTACGAATCGGGCGATAACGCTATCTCATGGTCGATACTACTAGCCGATGTACGCTGCATCCTGGATACAACTTCGGACACAACCTTGCGACGACTGCGAGCCAGCCGGAAGAATGCAATACCCAACGGTGGCGGAATCCGGGTTTAATTAGATTGGTTCGCGACGACATCAGGGCGTTTTTGCGTCCGTTGAGCGTCTTTTTGTGCGACTTGCTTTGCCAAGCGCTTTCTTGCGCTGAGTTGGCTGTGCCTTCCGCTTACTGGTAGCAGGATTGGCATGCTGTTGTGTTAGTTGCCTCTTCCCTTTCGCCTCCTTGACCTGGGTTTTCGAGGTGCTCGGCTCGTTACTCGTAGCGTCGGCATTCTGTTGTAGACCAGCGTTCTGTAGTTCTAGCCGTGCCTTCTCTTCTCGTGCGTTTTGGAGTTCAGTTTCCAGAGCGCTGCGCTGACTAGTCGCAAGATCGGCGTTCTGTTGTGCTATTTGCGCTTTCTCTTCGGCCTCCTTGAGTTGAGTCTCAAGGGCGCTGCTCTGGCTGGTAAGATTCGCGTTCTGTTGTGCCAGTTGCGCTTTCTCTTCTTGCGCTTTTTTGAGTTCGGTTTCCAGAGCGTTGCGCTGGCTCGTGGCCAGATCGGTATTCTGTTGCGCTATTTGGGCTTTCTCTTCGGCCTTCTTGAGTTGGGTCTCCAAAACGCTGCTCTGGCCAGCAAGATTCACGTTCTGTTGTGCTAGTTGAGATTTCTCTTCTCGTGCTTTTTTGAGCTCAGTTTCCAGGGCGCTGCGCTGGCTGGTGGCAAGATCGGTATTCTGTTGCGCCAGTGGGACGCCTTGCTTTCCGTTCTTGCGCTTGCTCTCCGGGCTGAATCGTCCAATGCTCGCAAATGCAGCGAAAACAGCCAAACCTGCGATAGCTGCTAACCCGATACCATCCCGCATCCAGCGGCGCCGTTTTTGCTTCGCAAGGCTCTTTCGAATGTACTCGATCTGTCCTTCGCTTAATGAGGACCCGTAATCTTTGAGCAAAGTCTCCGCTTCGCCCAGACCGATCCCACGGCCGAGCAGGTCATCGTTCTGGCGGCCTCGACTAAGCCAAAGCTTCAGACTTGCGTCCAGCCGGTCTCGCATCTGAAAAAAGTGTTGGTCCTCAAATAACCAGTGCCAGACCCCTGGCCATCTCCGAAGCATTACCTCCTGGGGAACGCTGATCAGCAGCCCTTGTTTCGGATCAGCATCGGCACTCAACAATCCCTCTTTGATCAAACGATCAAGCAGGCCTATAGCGCCTGCTCTCTGCCCCTCGTTAAGCTCAGGCGATAAAATGAGATCACGATATGCGACGTTCCGACGGATCAAGTGACCTTCTTCTCCCCGGCCGGGCACTACCAGATGCCGGATCACGAATTTAAGCGCTCGCTGTTCGTCGCTTTTCAACGTCGAAAACACGGTCTTTTCGTGCTGAGCCAACGCATCCTGAAGTTCGCCCAATTCGCGATAATCGGAGCAGAGTAACAAACCATCTTTTCGATCCAGCTGTCTCTGGTATAACTGTGAAAGCAGGTGTTCGAGCAACGGAAGTGGTTCTGGGCTGGCGATCGCTGCCTCCTGTAGAGCTTCGTCCAAGCTGCGACCCGTATCAGGATCCCGCTCGAAGCGCAGACCGACTGCTTCTGCTGGGAACCGGATTATGTTCCCAATCCCGCGCGGCGTCGGAGGCTGAAGTTCGTACTTTCCGCTCAAGGCGGTTAGTTCGACGAATTCGGGAAACTGCTGGCAATCGGCATAAAAGCCGCTGCGCAATATAGCAATAACGAATACCCTTTCGCATTTAGCCAAAGCACCGAGGGCGGAGATATAATTGCGCTGGAGAACTGGGGAAACCCCGCCCGCGAACAACTCCTCCAACTGATCTACAACGAGCGCAAGGCGCATCTTCGGTTTTATCCGGCCCAGGCTCTCTGGTCTGACAACCTCGACGCCTTCGCTTCTCCTTGCCGGTGGTCCGCCGGTTTCTAGACGATCCAACTCCTGCCAGGTGAGTTGATCGAGCGCTACCGCGATCCGGTCCGCGGCAGCGTCCGGATCTTTTCTTAGTCGGGACGCTAGATTCATCCATTCGACGGTTGACTCTTCATCCTGAAGCTCTGGAAGAGCAAATTTGCCAAGCAGCGCGGCGGCAAGTGTATCAAAGGGATTCCCGCCGACCCCTCCGGTCCCTGGTCGGGTCACCGCACGCCGCCAAGGTCCATTGCCCAGGGGTGTCCTACCCTGAGTCAAAAGAGGAAGAACGCCGGCCCGAACCAGGGAACTCTTTCCAGAACCGGTGGGACCCAATACCAGGACGAAGGCTTTTTTGGCCGCCACCTGGTTCTTCAAAGCATCAAGCACTTCCCAGATGGCTTTCGTTCTGCCGTGGTAGAGAGCCGCATGTTCGAAATCAAAGAAATTCAACCCCCGAAAAGGGTTCGATTCCAAGTAACGGACCTTTCGCAACGCTTTCCTCAAGCCAATTTGCCGATCCAACTGCCGCGCCAGAAAATCGCGAAAATGCTCGCAAAACAGATTTTCGAACTCTTCCAGGTCTCGATATTCATGGCAGCATTCGCGAAATCCTGTATCGCCATTCTTTTCCCATGCCGCGCAAAACTCTTGCACCGCATCCCAATGCCGGCTCAAGTTTTCCCGGTTTTCTTTCGGTTCGATCGGAGCAGCTGGAGTCGCTCGATTCCGGTAAACACGCAACTCCGGAAACCCGGGTGTTTGCTTCGATTGATCCAATGCCCAGGCAATTTCGTATTCGGTTGCGGATCCCGGCTGGCTACCGTCCGGCATAACGAACATCGGCGGGGACCTGGTTCCGAGTTGAGACCAGAGAATGTTAATGACAAGATCGTATTGGCCCGGATTGAGGATCCGCTCGCAACGCTCCGCGTCCGGCTTGGAGTCTTGATGCTCCTGGAAGTGGGGGCACAACAACAACCCATCTTCTCGGTTCTCGCTTCCAGGTCGCGAAGTTTCACTCTCTGGTTTCGGTCTTCTCAACCAATCGGAGTAGGAAACGCTTACAGGAACCCCTAACTCTGCCGCGACACAGCGGATTGATTGCTCTGCCACAATCCTTTCCTTCTGTACTTCCTCAGAGGTAGAAACAAGGATATCGATCCTTTTCATCTTTAGCGTGGCACAACAAACAATCTTTTATTCTTCTGACACCACTTGTTTCCCTCTAGCAGAGAACCGACCCAATCATCCCTGGGTATTGGACGAGACGCAATAGCAGCAGGCTTCATCATTTCGGCCATTCTGAGAGTTGATTTTAGATTTAATGAGAATGCATTGAAAGGGCGCACTAATCCCGCGGCGTACGAACTCTCGGCGCGGCCTTGGCGAGAACCCCTTGGGATATTCCCGGCTTCAGGATCACGGGGCTGCGTTCTTTGCGCGAACGTTTCTAACGACTGCACCGCGCACTTTAATCTCCTCCTGCACACCGATCCGTCGTGTATCTTGATTTTTCCCCTTACTTCTTCCCCTCCCTTTCGCGCCCAGCGTATTTGCGCCCGGACACAATAGCGTGGCGACTCGCAACGTCCGCTTGGCCGCGATCCATTCGTTCTTTCGATATCTCACCACAATTGATCCGCGCCACTTGGCGCAGAGCCAATCCATCCTTGGAGTTCAGTTCAAACGTCGCGCTCACCGTATTCCGGAGTACTTAGAACGCTCGGAAATCCAAAGCCTCTTTGTTCAGATCGATTGTCGAACGTTGCTGGGCCAGCGAGACGACGCACTGCTACGAATGCTTTACAATACGGGGATGAGCGCCCAGGAATTGGTTGACCTGGATGTCAATGACCTTCGGTTCAGCCGTCCTTTCTCCATGCGCATCTACGGCAAAGAAAAAAAAGAGCGAATCTGCCCGCTATGGAAAGAGACAGTCGATTCCGTGAGAAAGTGCCGCCACCATGCTGATCATGTCCTCCCTGGAATTCGCAATTGACTCAATATGCGCCTGACCTCGCGAAACGGAAAAAATCGTACGCATAGGCCTTCCAAGGATCATTCGACTAAAAGAAAACGCTCCAGAACTCGATTACAGCTCGTTTTACGGCAAAACGGGTATTGGAAGACCAATTGCTTTGAGCTAGAGGTTCAGTGTTCCTCATGAGATGCCTTCGCACTCTGTTCCACGAGGAGACAGCGCTGCGGATGAATTCCGGGGATCGCATCCAAATCGCCCGGCAGGCTAGTCAAACTGGCCCGCCTTGAAGCGGACCAATTTTGTGATGCGCAGCCTTGGCAGGCGCTCTGCTATCTGCTATCTGCCGCAGGCGCTGCCAATTTGTCATACGCAGCCGGCATGCGCCGGTTGCGTCACCGGAGGCCGCCGGTAGCGAGGATCACTTCGCCGGTGAGCCAGGCGGATTCGTCGGAAGCGAGGAAGACAGCGATGGGAGCGATGTCACCGACCTGCCCAATCCGGCCAAGCGGGGTCTGCGCAACGAAACCCTGTACGAAATCAGAGTCGGTCAATCCGGCGGAATCCGTGCCTTCGGTCTTGACCGGGCCGGGATTGATAGAGTTGACCCGGATCCCCCGTGGTCCGAGTTCGCGCGCTAACACGCCGGTAATCGCGTCCACCGCGCCTTTTGTACCCGTGTAAACAGTGGATTGCGGTGGTGTGAGCCGGCTGGCGCCGGAACCGATGTTGATGATGCTGCCGCCTTCACCGAGATGTTTCGCTGCGGCCTGCGTGGTGAGAATCAGACCGAGTACGTTGATGTTGAAGATCTTATGGAAATGTTCTTCGGTGACGGTCTCGATAGGCGAGAACTCGTACACACCTGAGTTGTTCACCAGGATGTCGAGCCGATGATAGTGTTTGATCGCGGCGTCGACGATCCCCTGGGCTTCAGCGGCCTTGGACACGTCTCCTCCGACTGCGATTGCTTGGCCGCCCGCTTTCATGATGGCGTCCACCACGCTGTCAGCACCGGACTTGCTGGATGCGTAATTGACGACTACGGATGCGCCTTCGGCGGCTAACGCTTTGGCGATGCCGGCTCCGATCCCCTTGGATGCGCCGGTGACAACTGCTACTTTGCCTGTGAGCTTGCTCATAGATGTTTGTTTAAGAAACAGAGTACGTTTTAGAGGTAGGGGCACCTGGCTGGATTTATGCAGTTCCCTTCGGAACGCGCGGGCTACGAGATTTGAACTCTGGAACCCGATTCCTTCATTAATTCAGAACATTAGAACTATTGAACAATCTGTCAAATGGATATATCATAAAGCTCCATGAAACCGCTTTTTCATCCTTCAATTGAAGATGTTACAGTTGAAGGAATCCTGCACGCGCTCTCGGATCCGGTGCGGGTAGCCATTTATATCGATATCGTCAGATCGCAGTGTTCACAGAATTGTTCGACTTTTCTTAAAGTCAGCGAAAAACCGATCCCTAAGTCTACGCTCTCACAGCATTTCAAGGCGCTTCGGGAAGCGGGCCTGGTTCGAGGCGAACGGCACGGAGTCGAAATGCGTAACACTTCGCGCTGCGATGAAATCGAGCAGCGGTTTCCCGGTTTGATCGCCGCCATCGTCAAGGCGCACGGTATCCAGTTGGAAGAAAAACGGCGGAAGCGCCTTCGGCGCGCAACAGCAAATAGCAAATAGCAGATAGCAGCTTTGAATAGCCGGAAGCACACGATGCCGAGCGTGCGTCCGCCAAGAAGAACGCCAAGAACGTCCGCAAACATCCTCGCGTACACAAGCGTCCGGGCGAACACGACTAAGGCGACTGCGATCTACGGCTAATGCGCGCGAGTCGCTCCGTTCGGATTTTTAGATCGGGCTTTAAAAAAAGCCGCCGGCTGGACAGTCGCCGCTACCGAAAAATGCCGATCACCACGGTGATCCGAAGCAATTGATGAAGAGTGAGTGGCGATTGGAGGTCAAATCTGATATTCCTCGCAGTGCACTAGTCACCAATGACTCTTTACTAACCACCAAGCCGTCTCCCTGAGGTTGGCCCATCCCGCCGAAGTTGGGATTAAGGGAGACGAAGGCCAGAGCTTCAGGCTACCCTACCCGAACATGATCGTCGATATTGAAAACGATCAGCAATTGCTCAATTACCTCCGAGCAACCAAACACATAGGTGCAGGCGAAACGCCCACTGTCCGCCAGTTAAAGGGCGGCGTTTCCAACAAGACCGTCTTGCTGCTGCGGCCGGAGGGTCCTGCCTGGGTACTCAAACAGGCTTTGGCTAAACTACGCGTGAAGTCGGACTGGTTTAGCGATCCGTTACGCATTCGAATCGAGGCCGATGCGCTGCGTTTTCTACGCGGTATCGTTCCGCCTGGCACGATTACTCCCCTGGTGTTCGAAGATGCAGAACAAAACATTCTAGCGATGGAGGCAGTCCCGGAGCCGCACGAGAATTGGAAAGAAAGACTGCTTAGGGGCAACATCGAGTTACCACTGATTCAAGAATTTGGAAGAATGTTAGGGCTGATCCATCAACGGTCGTACTCCAAGTCGTCCGAGCTCCGAGCGAAATTCTTGGATCGAACGTTTTTCCGCACATTGCGCTTGGAACCTTACTACGAATACAGTGCGATCGTAATGCCTGCCGCTAAGCCGTTTCTCAGCGCGTTGATTGCCGACTCGCTCAGCCGGCAAGAAACATTCGTTCACGGGGATTTCAGTCCGAAGAACATTCTGGTTTATCAGAATAAACTGGTCTTGCTTGACCACGAAGTTGCCCATTTCGGCGAGCCGGCATTCGATATCGGTTTCAGTCTCACGCATCTCTTGAGCAAAGCACACCATTCGCCAAAAAGCCGTTTCGTCTTGATTGATGCGGCTCTCCATTATTGGAAGACATACTTCGAGCTGGTTCGCCAATTGCCCTGGAGCGCCGGATTGGAACACCGTGCTACCAAGCATACGATCGCCTGCTTACTCGCGCGGGCCGTTGGCCGTTCACCACTGGAGTATTTGTGCGAATCCGAACGGGTGAGACAGGCTCAGGCTGCTCTTCATTTGATCGAAACCTGCCCGGCTTCGTTTTCGCAACTGGTCGAATTATTTGTCCGAAGGATAGCGTCGTGAGCCGGATAACCCACCTGGATGCCTTGGAAATTTTGGACAGCCGGGGGCGACCAACGGTGGCGGTAACGATTGGGTTGGACGAGCGTGTTCTCGAGACGGTTTCGGTCCCCTCCGGGGCATCAACCGGTAAGGCGGAGGCAAAAGAACTACGCGACCAGGAGAAGCGCTATCGCGGGCTCGGAACGAGAAAAGCAGTCGCGAACGTCCGTGGGCCAATGGCCGCGTCCCTATTGGGCCGGGATTTCGCCGACCAAGACTCGCTTGATCGCACCCTAATCGAATTGGATGGGACACCGGACAAATCCCATTTCGGAGCCAACGCTATTCTTGCGACTTCGTTGGCCTTTGCCCGAGCAACCGCCCGGATTAGCGGCATTGAGCTTTTCGAATACTTCGCCTCGCTGATCGCAAACCAGGAGCCAGCACTCCCAAAGTTAACGGTTAATCTTTTCAGCGGCGGCAAACATGCCTTCGGCCAGGTCGCGATTCAGGACGTCCTGGTCGTGCCGCAACAGACCGCAACGATTGCCGACGGCCTGGCGATGGTCTACGAGATCTATCAGTCTGCCGCTGAACTCGTCTTCCGAAAATACAATTCGCATGCTCTCACTGCAGACGAAGGCGGGTTGGCTCCTCCATTTCGACACAGTCTGGAGATGCTGGAAAGCGCGGCAGAGGCTATCGCCGCGGCCGGATTGCGTATCGGAAAAGAAGTCGCTTTGGCAGTAGATGTTGGGGCCAGCCATTTTCTCGAAGGTCAGAAGTATCACCTGGACGGAGAGGAGCTGCTAGCTGAAGACCTCATTCAACTGATCGAGCGCTGGACGAAGGAATTTCCCATGGTCAGCGTTGAAGACGGGCTAGCCGAAGACGATTGGAATAACTGGCCGGAGCTGCGGGCAAGATTGCATGGCTCCGCGCTAGTTCTGGCTGACGATCTTACCTGTACCAACCCGCAGCGCATTCGCCGCGCCATCGAACTCAATGCAGCGAACGCTCTATTACTGAAGGTGAATCAGATCGGAACACTAACCGAAGCGAAAGAAGCTCATCGCATAGCCAGAGAAGCCGGATGGCAGATCTCTATCAGCGCACGCAGCGGGGAAACGGAAGACCACTGGCTGGCTGATCTTGCAGTCGGCTGGTCTGGCGACTTCATCAAGGTCGGTTCTATTACCCAATCGGAGCGTCTAGCCAAATACAATCGTTTGCTGAGGATTGAGCGTGGCCTTTCGCCTCTCTTACCGCGCAGCGGAGCCTTTAGGCGCTAACAAGTAACGGGGATACACGCTTGCTCACCCATCGCGTTGCTTGCTCGTAAGAATAGGCGAGCTGCAAGACAGCCAAATCAGCATGATTCCGGCCGATGATTTGCATGCCCATCGGCAGGCCATCCTGGTTGAACCCAACTGGCACATTGATCACTGGACAGCCGATTAATGTCGCGAAAAAGCAGACCTCCATCCAACGATGATATGTGTCCATTTTCCGGCCGTTGATTTCCTGCGGCCAATGAAGGTCTGCAGCAAACGGAAAGACCTGAGAGGTTGGCAGCAGGAGGTAATCGTAAGTTTTAAAAAGGCGATTAGCCGCTTGGTAAACCGATGTCCGATTCGCCGAAGCTCGGTAGACGTCCATGGCGCTGAGCCGCAGGCCGCCCTCAACTTCCCACTGAGCTTCGGGCTTCAATTGCTCGCGCTGAGCCGAGTCATCATAAAAGTGCCCAAGATTGCCTGCGGTCAACCAATGCCGCAGAGTGACAAAGGTCGCCCACCGTTTTTCAGCGGGAAAGTCCGGTTGCGCCTCCTCGATGGTGCAGCCGATGCTTTCGAAAGCTTTGAACGAATCACGACAGAGCTCGAGAATACCGGGTTCCATCGCAAGGTAGCCGTCAAAGTCACCCTAGCCAGGCGATCCGCGTACCCTGAAAGTCGCGCTTCAAAGGTTCGAGAAAAACGCTTGCGTCCTGCTCTATCGAGAGTGGATCTCTGGTATCGTACCCGGCCAATACCGAGAGCAGCAGAGCCACGTCGCTGACTGTGCGCCCGATTGGTCCGGGATATCCAAGTTGCCGGACAAATACGTCGTCGGCTGGTCCAGATGGAACCCGACCATAGGAAGGACGGAAACCGAATACATTGTTGAACGCAGGCGGATTTCGC
>Ga0137401_10001515_pt1 | contig 10183 bp, 7 predicted proteins | sample CZOMad1_1_16fung_FD_108286 | JGI IMG/M metagenome (GOLD analysis project Ga0137401, IMG submission 108286) | Vadose zone soil fungal communities from Angelo Coast Range Reserve, California, USA - CZOMad1_1_16fungal (Illumina Assembly) | ecosystem: Environmental > Terrestrial > Soil > Vadose zone...
ATCGTGTTCGCGGTAAATTGTCCGCCGCAGGCGCCCGCCCCTGGACATGCCGCGCCTTCGAGAGACTTGAGCTGCGCGTCGGTCATTCCACCGCGCGCATGCTTGCCGATGGCTTCGTAGACATCCTGAATGGTGACGGAGTGACCCTCAAACTGGCCAGGGGCAATGGAGCCGCCGTAGAGAACCAGGCCTGGAATATCCAGACGAGCCAAGGCCATCACGCCGCCGGGAATGGTTTTGTCGCAGCCGACCAGGACGACCAGAGCGTCGAAGAGATTGCCGCGGGTAACTAGCTCGATTGAATCCGCGATCACCTCGCGGCTTACGAGAGAGGTCCGCATGCCCTCCGTGCCCATGGTGATGCCATCGGAAATAGAGACGGTGTTGAACTCGAGCGGCGTGCCACCGGCGGCGCGAATGCCTTCCTTCACGTGCTGGGCAAGTTCGCGAAGGTGATAGTTGCAGGGGCCAATCTCAATCCAGGTATTCGCCACGCCCACAAGTGGCTTCTTGAAGTCTTCGTCGCGAAGGCCGCAAGCACGAAGCATGGCGCGCGCGCCAGCGCGGCTTGCACCGTCCGTCAGAGCGCTGCTGCGCGGCTTGGGAGAAGAATCATTCACTGCTTTGTCCCTTCGATGGTATCCATTGCGGCCATCCGGAGATTTGGTGTCCCGTAAGAACCTGGGGCCATCACCCTGGTCTGGATGATGGCCCCGAAAGCTTCCAGGAATCCTTTGTCAGAGCGCCATCATCCGCTCGGGGATTCCCCTACGCGGAGGGGAATAATCCGGACCACGGCGCGGTCTAGCAGATGATCAGCAATACCCGCCGAGGGAATCCGATATTTCATGATGGCAACAGGCAACATAGGAGTTCGCCATCAAAATAGCAGTATGAGGGTCGCAAAGTCAATCAGTCAAATTAATACTTATGTTGAATCAAATAAATACAGATTATACGTAATTCTGCCGTTGCGGAAGGCGCTGAAGGTGCGCGGGTGAGATGGCCGGACACGAATAGTTGAGGCAAGTTGGCATCCCCTATTACCTGCGGACATCTAACAGGTCGAGTCTTCAGGGAATCAAAGGATCTGACACGGATCATCGGGGGTTACATGAGGCAGGAGACGGAGATACTCGTCATTGGCGGAGGTCCGGCAGGATTGGCTGCCGCCATTGCCGCACGGAAAAAAGGATTTGAAGTCGCCGTTGCGGATGGAGCTAAGCCACCTATCGACAAAGCTTGTGGCGAAGGCTTGATGCCCAACACGGTCGCGGCTCTCCGTGAACTCGGTATTGCAATTCATCCGAGCGACGGGCGGCTCTTCCGCGGCCTCCGCTTCGTCGAGGGAAAAACCAAGGCTGAGGCGAACTTTCCTGGAGAAAGCGGGATTGGCGTTGCCCGGACCGTCTTACACAAGAAAATGGTGGAGCGAGCCGAGGAGTGTGGAGTGTCTCTGCTGTGGAACACGCCGGTTTCTGGACTGACTGACGAGGGAGCAATTCTCGGTGGAAGAGAGATGCGCGCGAAGTGGGTGATCGGTGCGGACGGGATCCACTCGAGAGTGAGGCGTTGGATCGGCCTGGATCACGCATTGCAGCCGAAGATACGATTCGCGCAGAGACGGCACTATCGAATTCGACCATGGACGGAACACGTGGAGATTTACTGGGGCCGGATGATGCAGGTGTATGTCACGCCGCTCGAAGACGAAGAAACCTGCGTGGCATTGATTTCCGATGATCCGCGAATGCGGCTTGGAGATGCCTGGGAAGAATTTCCAGAGCTTGCCGCGCGCGTTCAAAATGCAGAGCTGAGCGGCGTTGATCGAGGCGGAGTGACGGTGATAAGCAGGTTGCGCCGCGTGTATCGCGGAAACGTCATTTTGACCGGGGATGCGTCGGGCAGCGTGGATGCGATCACAGGGGAAGGGCTTTGCTTGAGCTTTCGTCAGGCCATCGCGCTTGCCGATAGTCTCGCGTCGGGCAGACTCGAGACTTATCAAGCAGCGCACAGACGGCTGTCAAGGGCGACCTACGTTATGAGCCGCCTACTTGTCTGGCTTGGGCGATATGGAAAGCCGAGACAGCGTGCCTTGCGGGTGCTGGCTAGAGATCCCGGGCTCTTTGCCCGGCTTCTTGAAGGACACGTGGGAAAATCCTCGGCGTTGGATTTCGCCGGGACAAGTCTGCGCTTCGGCCGTCAATTTCTAGCGGCATGAAGCAGGAAAGCTAAGCATGAATTTGCTCCATCATCGCCTGGTTCGTTTTTCTGCTCTTGCCACGCTGGCGTTTGCCTTGTTGCTGGTTCTGGGCGCCCTGCCACAGCATGCCGTTCCTCAAGCCAACTCGGGCGAACTTCTGCTGGAAATGGAAGCGGCACAAAGCAAAGTGCACTGGACACTTAGCACTACGTTTCACACCGTTCATGGGACATTTGCACTAAAGAAGGGAACGATGCGCGTGGATCCCGCGACGGGCAGGGCCACCGGCGAAATCATTGTGGACGCTGCCAGCGGAAGCAGCGGCAACGATGGACGAGACAGGAAGATGCACAAAGAAGTTCTGGAAAGTAACCGTTACACGGACATTGTCTTTCGTCCGGACCGTGTTGAGGGGAAAATAGCCAGACAAGGAATCTCCATCGTCCAGGTTCATGGGGTTTTTGTGCTGCACGGCAGCGAGCATGAAATGACCGTGCCGGTTCAAGCGGAGCTCAACACGGACCATTGGACAGCCAGCTCGAAATTCAACGTGCCTTTCATCGACTGGGGGTTGAAGAATCCGAGCACATTCTTGCTCAAGGTGAACCACGCGGTGGAGATCGAGCTTGAACTGAAGGGTAGTTTAAAAGAATTCAACGGCTCCTAGCCTCGAATCATTCTTCGGGCTCTTGCGTCACGATGTGAACGTCCACGGCCGGCGATTCGCGTAAGAACCGGTGGACGGCAGAGAGATACAGATATTTGCGCCAGTCGTGGACCGGTGCACGCCCGAAAATCACTTGCGTAATGTGTTTCGAACGCACGAACTCCGCAACGGCATCCGCAACGCTTCGGCCTTTCAGTCGGACCACCTGCGCACCGAGACTTTCGGCGAATCGCAAATTGGCAGCGAGTGTACTCTGGTTCGATTCTTTCGGGCCGAACTCGCGATCCACATGGACCACGTAGAGCTCCGCGTCCATGCGGCGCGCCATGCGGGCGGCGCGAGCGACCAGATACTGACCGGAAGGATTCGATGAGATGCACACTGCCATGCGTTCCCGCACCGCCCAGTTTTTCCGGATGTCCTGGGCTTCCATGTAGGATTCGAGGCTGCGATCGACCTGTTCAGCGACTTGACGCAGAGCAAGTTCGCGCAGAGCGATGAGATTGCCGCGGCGAAAGAAATTCTTGAGCGAGCGTTCGACTTTGTCCGAGCCGTAGACGTCCCCGCGCTTCATGCGGTTTTGCAAGGCTTCCGGCGTGAGATCGACCATCACCGTTTCGGATGCAGTCAGAGGCACCCAATCTGGGACGGTTTCACGCACAGTGATGCCAGTGATGGAGCGCACAACCGGAGCAATGCTCTCAATGTGCTGGATGTTGAGTGTGGAGATAACATCGATCTTTGCCGCCAGGATTTCCTGGATGTCCTCGTAGCGTTTGCGGTGTTTGCTGCCGGGAATGTTCGTGTGTGCGAGTTCATCCACCAGGACCACGGCCGGGCGGCGCGCCAGAATGGCGTCCACATCCATTTCTTCGAACACCGTGCCCTTGTATTCGATTTGTTTTCGGGGAACAGCCTCAATCTGCGCGACGAGTTCTTCGATGCCTTTGCGGCCATGCGTCTCGACGACTCCGATGACCACGTCTTCGCCGCGGCTATGCCGGCGGAGCGCTTCACTCAGCATGCTGAACGTCTTTCCGACGCCGGGTGCGTAGCCCAGGAAAAGCTTGAAGATTCCGCGAGACTTTTGCGGCGGGGAAGCGACCTCCAACCAATCTTCCGGTTTCTTCGGCAAAGGATTATCTTCTCCGCGGCGAACCGAATGTCTGCGCTAGAATAGGCGCATGCAGAGATTTCTAGCCGGCAGGACGTTCGGCTTCCTGCTCTCGATTTTCATCGTCGCCGGCATAGCATTTCTCTACCGCCAGGTCCTTCCCGCAAATCAAACCACTGTTGCGCTTTCTTTCCTGCTGGCAATTCTAGCAGTTTCGGCGGTCTGGGGAATGGCAGTGTCCGTTTTCATGTCCCTGGTGGCGATGCTGACGTTCAATTATCTGTTTCTGCCGCCGGTTGGGAATTTTGCGATCGCGGATCCGCAAAATTGGGTGGCCCTGGGCGCATTCCTCGTTACTTCGATCATGGGGAGCCAGCTCTCAGCGCGGATTCGCAAGGAAGCTGACGAAGCGCACAGCCGCCGCCGCGAGATCGAGCGGCTGTACAAGTTCAGTCAGAAACTGCTCGGAGAAGGCAACGTCATCCAGTTGATGAATGCGATTCCGAACTACATCGTCGAGAGCTTCGAAGCGGGAGCGGCAGAGTTGTTTCTGCCGCAAAAGGATAAGTTCTACCGGTCCGGTTACGGTGCATCTCACCTGGACGAAGAAAGGATGAAGACGGCGTTCCTCCGTGACGAGATGACCATTGAAGCGCATCAGAGTCTGTACTTCATTCCGGTGCGTCTTGGAGTCCGTGCGATCGGAAGTCTCGGCATTTCCGGGGCGCGGCTCTCGCGGCAAACTCTTGACGCCGTGGGCAGTCTCGTGGCGATCGCCATTGAACGCGCTCGGGCCGTGGAGCAATTGGGCCAAACGGAGGCGGAGAGGCAGGGGGAGCGGCTGAAATCTGCGTTGCTGGACTCCGTAACGCATGATTTCCGCACGCCACTGACATCCATGAAAGCGGCGGTGACCAGCCTTTTGGCGAGCCAGAAAGGGAACTCCGCGCAGCGAAATGAATTGCTGAGCATCATCAATGAAGAATGCGATCGCTTGAACCACCTGGTTGAAGAGGCCGCGGAGATGGCGCGGCTGGAAGCCGGGGAGATTGAGCTGCATCTTGCGCCCACCCCGGTGGACGAGATCATTCAGGGTGCTCTTGCCCAAATGAAAGCATCGCTCGCAGGACGGTCAGTACAAGTGAAGGTGAATCAAGGGCTGCCGCCCGCCGAGGCAGATGAGGGACGCGCGAAAGACATCCTGGTGAACCTGATTGACAACGCAAACCTGTATTCACCGAAAGATCAGCCCATTATTATCTCGGCGGAACTTGCTGGTGATTACGTGACGATTAGTGTGGCGGACCGTGGTCCGGGCATTGACGATTTCGAGCAAGGAATGATTTTCGACAAATTCTACCGTGGGAAGGATCAGCGCTATCTTGTCCGAGGAACGGGAATGGGATTGCCGATCGCGAAGTCCATCGTGGCGGCGCACAAAGGGACGATCAGCGTAACTAGCCAGCTTGGTCATGGCTCGGTCTTTTCTTTCACCCTGCCGGTGGCGAGAGGAGCGGGAGCGTAAAGATGGTTGCCGCCACCATCCTGGTTGTGGACGACGAGCCACAAATCCGGCGCGTGCTGCGCTCGACTCTCACCAGCCAGGGGTACGTCATCACGGACGCGAAGACGGGTGAGGAGGCCTTAGAGTCCGTTCGAAAGAACAAGCCCGACCTGGTGCTTCTCGACGTGAACATGCCGGGTATGGGCGGGATCGAAGCGTGCCGCGAAATCCGGCGCTCGTCGGATGCGCCGATCATCATGCTCACGGTGCGCAACGCGGAGCGTGACAAGGTGCTTGCGCTGGATGCCGGCGCGGACGATTACGTCGTCAAACCTTTTGGAATCGAGGAGCTACTTGCGCGCATCCGCGCCGCTTTGCGGCGCTATACGCCTGGCGATGCACTGCCTCCCTTCGTTTCCAAGGAGCTCACTCTGGATTTTGAGCGCCGCCAATTGACGGTGCGGGGCGAAGAAGTACACCTGACGCCGAAAGAATTTGACGTCCTGAAGCACTTGATTGCCAATCAGGGCAAGCCGCTATCGCATCGGCGAATTCTGCAATCCGTGTGGGGACCCGACTACGGCGAGGAAACGGAGAATTTGCGCGTGGTAATCAATCAATTGCGAAAAAAGATTGAAAAGGATCCGGCGCATCCGAAGTTCATTCGAACGGAACCGTGGGTGGGCTATCGGTTCCTGCCGGCGCGCGCAAGTTCCGCGAAGACGTCTACTCGTAACGATTAGGGCCTAGCGTCTTGGATGGGCGGCATCCACGTCCAAATTCAGTTCGAGCACATTGACGCGTGGCTCGCCCAGAACGCCGAACTGTCTGCCCAAGGTGTGTTTGGCGACGAGGGCGCGAACCTCTGTTTCATTCATGTTGCGCTCGCGGGCCACACGCGGAATTTGGAATTCCGCTGCGGCGGGAGAAATCTCCGGGTCCAAGCCGGAACCGGAGGCAGTCACCAAATCGATAGGGATTGGAGAGCTTGGATTCTCCGATTGGAGTTTCTGTACGTCGCCTTTCACTCGGTCCAGCAAAGCTCGATTCGTGGGACCCAGATTGGAGCCGCTGCTTGCGGCAGCATCGTATCCGTTTCCTGCTGCAGACGGCCGCGAATGAAAATAGCCCGGGCCAGTAAAAGCCTGGCCGATGATTCTCGACCCTACCACTCTGCCATTCCTCTCGACGAGTTGCCCATTCGCGCGGTCATGAAACAAAACCTGCGAGAGGCTGGTGATTGCGAGAGGATAGATCAGGCCGAACATCAGGGTTGTAACCAAAGTGAACCAGACGGCGATGAGGAGATTTTTTTTCATAAGAGTCTCAGACCATTCGGAAATACGTCAGTAGCACATCAATGAGCTTGATGCCCACAAACGGAGCAAGGACTCCGCCGACCCCATAGAGCAGGAGATTACGGCGTAGCAGCGCCGCCGCGCCGACGGGACGATACCGCACGCCTCGCAGAGCCAGCGGAATCAGGGCAATGATGATCAACGCGTTGAAAATCACCGCCGATAGAATGGCGGACTCCGGGGTACGAAGTCTCATCACGTTGAGAACTCCAAGCTGAGGAAACGCAATGGCAAACATCGCCGGAATGATGGCGAAATATTTCGCCACGTCGTTTGCCACAGAAAAGGTCGTCAGTGCACCGCGAGTGATGAGGAGCTGCTTGCCGATCTCAACAATTTCGATAAGTTTCGTCGGGTTGGAGTCGAGATCGACCATATTGCCGGCTTCCTTGGCGGCTTGCGTGCCGGTGTTCATGGCCACTCCGACATCCGCCTGCGCCAGCGCCGGAGCATCATTGGTGCCGTCACCGGTCATGGCCACGAGTTTGCCCTTCTCTTGCTCCCGTTTGATAAGCGCCATCTTGTCTTCCGGCGTGGCTTCGGCGAGGAAATCGTCCACACCCGCCTGGCGGGCAATGGCCGCGGCAGTCAGCGGATTATCTCCGGTAATCATCATCGTACGAATGCCCATCGCACGAAGATGATCGAATCGTTCGCGCATGCCGCCTTTCACAATGTCTGTGAGGGCGATGGCTCCGAGGACCCTTCGATTCTGCGTGACCAGAAGAGGAGTGCCGCCTCCGTTGGCAATTTCCCGGACGACGATCATGATCTCCGCAGGAACTGTGTGGCCTCTCTCGCTCACGTATTTGACGATGGCGTCCGGCGCGCCTTTCCGAATCTCGTTCCCATCCATGTCCACGCCGGACATGCGCGTCTGCGCCGAGAAGGGAATGAATGTTGGATTGTGGGGCGCCAGTTCACGTCCGCGAAGGCCGTACTTTTCCTTCGCCAGGACGACGATGGAGCGTCCTTCAGGTGTTTCGTCCGCGAAGGATGCAAGTTGCGCGGCGCTCGCAAGATCCAGTTCCTTCACATTCGGACAGGCACAAAATAATGTTGCCTCGCGGTTCCCCAGCGTGATCGTGCCGGTTTTATCGAGCAAGAGCACATCCACGTCGCCGGACGCCTCGACGGCGCGTCCGGACATCGCGATCACGTTTCTCTGAATCAGCCGGTCCATCCCGGCAATGCCGATCGCAGAGAGCAGTCCGCCGATCGTCGTCGGAATCAAACAGACGAGCAGCGAGACCAGCACGAATATGGTCTGCGGAGCTCCGGAATAAATGGCGAACGGCTGAAGGGTGACGACCGCCAGAAGGAAAATAATCGTAAGTCCCGACAATAGAATATTAAGAGCAATCTCGTTGGGGGTTTTTTGCCGGGAAGCTCCCTCGACGAGCCGGATCATACGGTCCAGGAAAGTTTCGCCGGGGTTGGAAGAAATACGCACTTTGATTTGATCGGAGAGGACGCGTGTTCCGCCGGTGACTGCCGATCGGTCACCCCCGGATTCCCGGATGACTGGCGCAGACTCTCCGGTGATCGCCGACTCATCGACGGATGCCACACCTTCGATGACTTCGCCGTCTCCGGGTATGAATTCACCGGCGGCAACAAGGACGATGTCTCCGGAGCGCAATTTCGAACTAGGTACCAATTCCGTGCATCCGTCGCTCTTCAAGAGGTGAGCGTGCGTCTCCGCTCGTGCTTTGCGAAGACTGTCTGCCTGAGCTTTCCCGCGCCCTTCCGCCATGGCCTCGGCAAAGTTGGCAAACAGGACCGTGAACCACAGCCAGAGCGTGATCTGCAAGCCGAAACCAATCTGTCCGGCACGATGGAAGACGTTCCACGCCAACTGGAATGTCGTCAGGACGGCGCCGACTTCAACCACAAACATGACGGGGTTCTTGACCAACGTCTGGGGATGTAATTTGACGAAGGAGTCGAATACCGCTCTCCCGAGAATCTTCTTGTCTGCGAGCGAACTCGCCTTTGTTGGATGATGAAGTTGTACCTGATCCATGAGTCCCTCAGAAAGACTTCCCTGCGAGCATCAGCAGGTGTTCAAGAATCGGTCCGAGACTAAGTGCCGGGAAAAAGGTCAGCGCACCGACGATCAGGATTACGCCGACGAGCAATCCGGTAAAGAGCAGGCCTGTTACCGGAAAGGTTCCAGCGGATTCGGGAACTGTTTTTTTCCTGGCCAGGCTTCCCGCGATGGCGAGGATCGGAATGATCATGAAGAAGCGGCCGAGCAGTTGTGCAACTGCTGTGCTGGTGTTGTACCACTTGGTGTTCACGCTCAAGCCTCCGAATGCTGAGCCATTGTTTCCGGTCGAGGAGACGTACGCGTAAAGCACTTGCGAGAGCCCATGTGGGCCGGGGTTCGAGATGCTTGACGTGCCAAAAGGTTTGACCACGGCGATCGCCGAAAAACCAAGGATCGTGAAGGTGAGGATGAGAATCGCGAGCATGGCCATTTTGACGTCGTAGGACTCAATCTTTTTTCCGAGGTATTCGGGAGTCCGGCCAACCATCAGCCCGGCGATGAAAACCGCAAGGATTACGAACACGATCATGCCGTAGAGGCCGGCGCCCACTCCGCCGAAGACCACTTCGCCCAGCATGATGTTAATCAAGGGCACCATACCGCCAAGTGGCGTGAACGAATCGTGCTGGCTGTTCACAGCACCACAACTGGCGTCCGTCGTTACCGTGGTAAAGAGCGCAGAGTTCGCGATGCCGAATCGCACCTCTTTCCCCTCCATGTTTCCGCCTGAGTGCAGCGCCCCTGCTCGCTGATCGGTTCCGGGCAGAAGGGGATTCCCCCGGGCTTCCGCCCAATAGGCTGTCGTTACGCCGGCGAAAAACAAGAACGCCATGGCGGCCCATACGGCCCATCCGTGGCGCTGCGAGCCGGTCATGCGGCCCAGCGTGTACGTGAGACCGCTCGGGATGGCAAAAATCAGCGCCATCTCGAAAAAGTTTGAGAATGGTGTAGGGTTTTCAAATGGGTGTGCGCTGTTGGCGTTGAAGAATCCGCCGCCATTCGTGCCGAATTCCTTGATGATCTCCTGCGATGCCACGGGGCCTTGCGCAATCACCTGTTGCGTCACTAGTTGCGTTGTGGCTTTGCCGTCCGCGCCGGTCACCTGTACAGCCTGGGGCTCAAGCAACTGCACTGTTGTGTACGGCTTCAAGTTTTGTACGACACCCTGCGAAACCAGCACCAGCGAGCCAACCAGGCAGACCGGAAGCAGAACCCATAGCAGACAACGCGTCGTATCCACCCAGAAATTCCCGAGCTTGTCCGTTTCTTTTCTCGCGATGCCGC
>Ga0137401_10001518_pt1 | contig 10178 bp, 5 predicted proteins | sample CZOMad1_1_16fung_FD_108286 | JGI IMG/M metagenome (GOLD analysis project Ga0137401, IMG submission 108286) | Vadose zone soil fungal communities from Angelo Coast Range Reserve, California, USA - CZOMad1_1_16fungal (Illumina Assembly) | ecosystem: Environmental > Terrestrial > Soil > Vadose zone...
CTCAGGCGCTCCGAATCAGTTGGTGATCTGGGAGACGCTAATGGATGCGGCGACTCTCCTCCTGACCGGCAATACCGAAACCGTCTATGGGTTGTGTTCCATTGACCTGAAGCGTGATGGACCGGTGGTGATCGAGGCACCGGCGATGATGCTGGGTGGAATCACTGATATCTCGCAACGCGAAATTATCGGGATCGGCCCGACCGGCGCCGACAAGGGAAAAGGCGGCAAGTTCCTGCTGCTGCCGCCCGACTATAGCGGTCCGGTTCCGGACGGATACTTCGTCGGCAAAGCTTTGGCCTATAGCGTTAGCTTGGGCGTGCGTGGTTTTCAAGTCAACGGTAAAACGGATCAGGCCGTGGCCCTGATGAAAACGACGCGGGTCTATCCGCTCGCCAAAGCTGCGAATCCGCCCGTGATGACGTTTGTCAACGGCTCGCATCAAGAAATTGACACGCTCTTTTCCGACAGCAGCCAGTTCTTCGACGACCTGGCCGGGATGATCGAGCAGGAGCCGCACGAAGTCATTCCCAGCCACGAGCGCTTTCAGATCGCCGCTGTCGGCATCGAGAAAGGCAAGCCATTCAAGCCCAGCGCCGAGCGCAGGAAGTTGCTGGACGAAGCCGCGCGGCTCTTCGTGAATGGCCGTTCGGTGGCCGAGGGGCGGATCGAGAAAACAGTTCCTTTCTTATTCTCGATGAGCGGCGAGACCTTCGACGTTGGCGAAGATACCGGAGCGCCGGTGGGCCCTTATGAGCGCGGCTTTCCGTTCAGCGGCACGATTCACAAGGTCACCATTGATGTGAAACCCGTACCAACATTGAAGCAGGCTGAATCAAAGGGGAAGAAAGGTGCCGTGCTAAAGGCGTCATAAATGGCAGGCTCGCACATTTCAGGGGCGGACACCGCCACCGGTACAGTAGCCATAGTTAAATGAGATTTCCTCTTCTAATTTTCTTGTTATCTCTCCTCGGACTATGGCTGTCCGTGAAACTGGGCGCCTTTCTTCGCACAAAACTGCGGCCTCTGGACAAGGATGAGCGGGAAGATTTTGCGGTCGTCCAAGGCGCCACGCTCACGCTATTGGGCCTCATTATCGGATTCAGTTTTTCGATGGCCATCGCTCGGTACGATCAGCGCAAAAATTATGAGGAGGAAGAAGCCAATGCAATCGGTACGGAATTTCTCCGCGCCGATCTGTTGCCGGGTAACGATGGCGCCCGAGTCCATGATCTGCTGAGAAAATATCTGGACCAGCGGATTGCTTTCTATGAAATCCGCGATACGTCCCAGCTCGCGCAAATCAATCGCGATACGGCACAACTACAGTCTGAGTTATGGTCGGTCGTACGCGCGGACGTAGCCGGACAACCGACCCCCGCGCTTGCTCTTGTGGCATCTGGCATGAACGATGTCTTGAATTCGCAGGGATACACTCAAGCCGCCTGGTGGAATCGTATTCCTCTTGCGGCGTGGATCCTGATGGGAGTGATTGCAATATTCAGTAGCTTATTGATAGGCAATAATTCTCACAAAACGCGTGGCCCTCTATTTTTTATTCTGCCGCTGGTGGTATCCGTCGCATTCTTCCTCATTTCCGACCTGGATAGTCCACGTGGAGGACTAATTTATGTTCGTCCCCAAAATTTGCGCAGCTTATCCGAGTCCCTGACCATTAACTAAGGCAAGCGTTCCAACAACCCGCAGCGGTCAGAAAATGCGCAACTTGAAAATCACGACGTAGTGCGTCGTGCCACCCCGACGTGGAAGCACGACGCACCTTCTGGACCCGAGTCAAGGGGCGTTGTACTGGGGGGGAGGACGCCACGCTTGCCTCAAAGGTCCCATCCCCAGAACTTGCTAGACGCTCCGTACACCGCCATCGCTTTGACTGCCGCCATGAAGATGGACGAGTTGCGGAAATGCTTAATCCTTGGCACTACGTTCACGTTAGAACTGGAATGGGAACATTCCACAGGATGAGCTTATGGAAGGCGCAAAGGGTTGCAACTGTCAGAACTGCGAGACAGTCACGATAGGACAAGAGTCATTAATCGCTGTTGTAACCGCCATACCTTCATTCTCTTTACAATTCTGAGACGTGCCAGCTCGGAACACTAGAAGTTTGCCCTTCCAGCCAACCCCAAGCCTTACTTATTCATCTTTTGCCTCACGTCATAAACCTCAGTTGCTCAAACAGCCCTAGCCGGGGAGGAAGTCATGTTCTGCAAGTTATCCGCCACATCACGCAATCTGTTCTTGGGAATTTCCATTTTGATCAGCGCTTCACCAGCATTAGCCCAGTATGGAGCGGCTGTCGAAGGCACAGTAGCTGACCCGTCTGGCGCCGTGGTGCCGGGGGCCAGGGTTACCGCAACTAATGAAGCGACAGGTGTAAGCCGTACTACGGTTACTGGCGGAGCGGGTTTTTACCGCATTGCTGGGCTGACGCCCGGAGTTTATACCGTTGACGTAGAGGCGCAGTCATTCGCTAAAAGGTCGCTCGCTAAGGTAGCGATTGCCGCCGAGGCTGTTCGGGGACTGGATGTCACCCTTGCGTCTGCATCGGCGCAACAAAGTGTGACTGTGACTGCTGAGGCGGGAGGACTTGAAAGCGAAAATGCCAGCGTCTCCAACACTCTTAGCTCGCGGCAGATCGTGGACCTGCCGCAGTTCGGCCGCGATCCTTATGAATTACTTCGCCTGACGCCTGGCATATTCGGCGATTCAGCCCGGCAAGGAAATGGGAATGCTGTTCCGATTCCTCAACAGGTAGGGCCGGGTGGTTCGAATGCTCAAATCTTCCAGACTGAGAATCAGGTTCAAGCCATTGCCAATGGACAAAGAGTGACCGCGAACAATTTCATTCTCGATGGGGTAAGTGTGAACAGTTTGGATTGGGGCGGTGCTGCCGTCATCACGCCCAATCAGGAGTCTGTTGAACAAGTTGTGGTTGCTTCCGACAGCTACTCCGCCCAGGATGGACGCAATTCTGGCGCGCAGGTGAAAACCATTTCCAAGAATGGCACCAATAATTTTCACGGCAGCGCATTCTTCAAGATTAACGACAAAGGCTTGAATGCATTCAACAAGTATTATGGTCCGACAAATGTAGCTCCCACTCAACTCACATGCGAGGGCAGCACCCCGAGCCAATTCACGATTACCGCACACCAGTGTCCCAGCCGGGTGGACCAGAAGTATCGTGACTTTGCCGGGAGCATTGGCGGCCCAATTTTCAAAAACAAATTGTTCTTCTTCGCCTCCTATGAGGGCGTACGGTTACAGAATACGACTGTGCAGCGCAATGTTGTTTTGGAGACGCCGCAATTCCAGCAATACGTAATGACGGCAAACCCTGGCAGTCTAGCTGCTCAAATCTTTAGCACTCCCGGCGTTCAAGCGCGGATTTCAAACACGCTTTCTACCACCGATTGTTGTTCCTTGATCCCAGGTTATGGTCTGGGCAGATGGTACTTACCGGGGGTTGGAACGGGCAACGCTGCTGGAGCTGGTCCGGATGGAATTCCCGACTGGGGAAAATTTGATGTCACGGTGCCGAATTCCAGTGAGGGAAATCAATTCAACGGCCGCATTGATTACACCCAGGGCAACAACCAGTTCTTTGCTGATACTTATATTGTTCGCCTTAATAATGTGAATGGCGGAATAAGACCGCTGGAAGATCTGACCTTCAAGCCTAGCAACTATGTAGGCACGTTTGGCTGGAACCGCACCATCAGCGCAACCATGTTGAATGAGTTTCGCGTGAACTTTACGCGCTTTGCCTTTGACCAAAGACAGCCCAGCGGGGACACGAATTTTGGTATCCCCGCAATCTCACTCTTCGATTTTGATATAGGCGGACTAAACGACATCGGCACATTCCTAGGCATTGACAGCTCACCGACAACGCCTTCATTAGGCTCCCAGAACACTTATGCGCTTGCGGAAACTATGAGTTGGATCCGCAATCGGCATGCGCTTAAATTCGGAGTAGAAGCCCGCCGCGAAGAAAATAATAACGATCAACCGGGAGGCGAACGTCCCTTCTATCAATTCCGCGGGCTGCTGAATTTTGCCAATGATGCCTGCTGCTTCGACGAGAAATTGGCCGTAGACCCGATTACAGGGTTAGCGCCCAATGGGCTGCGTCACTTCCGCACCTACGATTACGCGTTATTTGTTCAGGATGACTGGAAAATCCGCCCCACACTGACCATCAATCTTGGGCTGCGCTGGGAATATTTCACTCCCGTCACCGAGGTCAGCAATTTATTGAGCAACTATGTTCGCGGCTCACAGGGTTTCATCAACGGTTCGGTGCAAACGCAAAAGCAACTCTATGATGCCGACCGCAACAACTTCGGCCCGCGCGTAGGATTTGCCTGGAATCCTGCTCTCTATCAAGGCAAGGTGGTCTTCCGTGGCGGATTTGGGCTTTTATACAATCGTTACTTCGGCGTTCTGTTCGACAATGTGCGGCAAAATACTCCTTTCGCCGCCCAAATTGATACTTGCTGTTTCTTCGATAACGGTCAAAATGTCGGTCCGCCAGCCACATCGAATATCCAGTATTCGCTGGGCACAAGTAACCAGGCAAATAGTTTCCCTGCTAATCCCGCGTTTGCTCACGGAGTAGCGCCAGATGGCGCGCTGTGCGCGGATGCGACCTGCTCCACTATCACCAAAGTGGATCTGTTCGGCGCATTGTTGCAACAACCAAATCCATACGTTTATGTATATTCCTTTGAAACCCAGGTCGAACTTATGAAAGACCTGATCTTCAAGACCGGATATCAGGGAAGCCGCAGCCGCAAACTGGTACGCACGATTGACGTGAACCGGCTGATTCCGGGGGATACGTTCGATGGCACGCAAGATAAAATGCAAAATGATGGCCCAAACAGGTCGCTTTGCGATGCCACCAATCCCACCTGCCTTGCTCCCCGCGCAACTGGCAACAATCGCTTCAAGTCAATCTTCATACCGTTTCCCGATGTGAATGCCAGCTATGATGCAGGGATATTCCAAATGACGCGCCGCTTTTCGCATGGATTTCAAATTGACGGCATTTTTACCTGGTCGCATGCCATCGACACTTCTTCTTACGAAATAGGCTTTCAACAAACCGATCCTGCAAATCAAGCCCTAAACCGCGGTGATTCGGACTTCGACGTCCGCCGCAATTTTGTGCTATCGGCCTACTGGGAGCTGCCTTTTTTCCGTGCGCCGCACGGATTGCGCCACACCGTACTTGGCGGATGGACGATCAGCAGCATCATGAGCAAGCATTCAGGCTTTCCCTTCTCTGCTCTGGTTGGGACTTGTGACACCAACAACGATCGCAACGGCGACGGCTATTGCCCCGACCTGCCTGCCGCTTATTTCGGTGGAGCGATTGCCGATCCCAGTAAGAAACAGTGGATCAATGGAACTTTCCCCAACCCTGTGACTGAGTTCGACAAAACCACTCTGGGGCCGGGCTGCCGTTGCCGTAACATTTTTAGCGGACCTGGCTATACTTCCGTCGATTTGACAGTGGGAAAGGATTTCGCTTTTCCCAAGGTCGCGTTTCTTGGAGAAGGATCGAAACTAGCGATTCGAGCAAATTTCTTTAATGTACTCAATATTCTCAACCTGACACCATTGGTCCCAGCCACATCAGCGACCGACATCGTCAATGCAGGAGATTTTGGCCGTTCCACCGATGGCTTAGCCGGCCGAGTGATTGAATTTCAAGCGCGACTCAGTTTCTGAGGAGGAATTTGAAACGGTAGTAAATCTCTACGGCTTTGCTGTCAGTGGCACGATCTCATAAGTCAAATCCACATCGGCGTGGAAGTCCATCATGCCCGGCGTAATTGGGGCGAGATTGGTTGATTGCAGCTTTTCGAAACTGATCTCGCGTGGAGGAGAAACAACCACAGGTTGCTCTTCTTCGACGGTTAACAATCTCTGGAGTTTTAGTTTTAACGACGCAGCGAGTGCTTCTGCTCCGCCCTGTGCCTGGCTGGCTGCCTCTGCCAAAGCTCGAGCCCTTGCCGCATTTTCATTTCGCACCGTGAAGATCAGGCGATTGATGCTATTTGCACCAGACTTTATAGCAATATCAATAACCTTCTGAATCTGGGAAATGTCACCCAGCAAAAGCCGCACAGTGTTGTTGGCTGTGTACCCGGCAATGGTAGGCGCGCTGTCCTGCGGATAGCGGTAATTGGGATTCACGGAAAAGTTAATGGTCTTTATCACTGCTGAGGGAAATGCCGAATGAAGTTCGTGGACCAAAGCGTCCGACTGCGTTGCATTTTGGTCGGCCGCTGCCTTGGCCGTAGCTGCCTGGGTCTCAATTCCAATATCGAATTGCGCCTGATCGGGTTCAACTGAGACTGTAGCCTGACCATGCACTTTGACGGATGAAACGATCTGTTGCGGCTTCTGCTGCGCCATCGCTGCCACAGACCAAAGAACAAGAAAAACACTTGCCAATCGCATATATAAATTGAATGTACCACTATAGATCAGCATGTTCTTGAAAATTCATCCGCCAAAATGCGAGACTGCCTTGCAAGCACTCGCTTTTAATTTCTACTAACAGGACCGCAGTAGTGACTCTCTCGCGTCGCGATTTTCTTTGGTTGGCAGCAGCGTTTCCGAGCGTTTTCGCTTTTGGTGAGCGAATTTCAGCTTCAGATGACACTTTCCTGGAGGATTTATCCCGCCGGTCTTTTCTCTTCTTCTGGGAGCATAGCGATCCACTTACTGGCCTTGTCCTTGATCGCGTCCGAAATGATGGAACGTCAGTTTCTGGCCGCAATCTGGAAGTAGCCAGTACTGCGCTGACCGGTTTTGCTCTCACCGGAATGTGTATCGCTTCCGATCGTCGATGGGCGGATCCCAATCAAATTCTAGACCGGGTTCATGCCATCCTCCGCCATTTCGCCTATCACCAGGATCATGTGCGCGGCTGGTATTACCATTTCGTGAATCGCAAGAACGGTGAGCGGGTATGGGCCTCGGAACTTTCCACCATTGATACTGCTCTTGTGCTAGCGGGAGTTTTGACGGCGCAACAATATTACCGGGATGATGCCGAAATTTTCGATCTTGCTTCTACCCTCTACAGGAGAGTGGACTTTCAATGGCTGTTGAACAAGCAAACTGGACGACTTCGCATGGGATGGGACCCCGAGTCGGGATTGTTCCGTTCGGAATGGAAGGCATACGACGAGGAAGCTCTTCTTTATTTGTTGGGGATCGGATCGCCTACTCACCCGATTCCGGCGACGTGCTGGTATCGTGTCGAGCGTCAGGCCGCTGAAGTCTGCGGCTACCGATACATTGGCCGAGGACCTCTATTCACGCATCAATATTCGCAGGCATGGTTGGCTCTGAACGGTCTTCGTGATGGGCAGCCTTTCGAGATTGATTATTTCCAAAATTCGGTCGTAGCCACTTACGCACACCGTGCATATTGCCTAAGCCTGCGTGGGATTCATCCTCACTATTCAGAACTTTTGTGGGGTATCAGCGCTTCAGACAGCGAGATTGGCTACATCAATTGGGGCGGGCCCAAGTCAAGAGATGATCTTGACGGAACGGTCGTCCCCTGTGCATCGGCCGGGTCTTTGATGTTCGCGCCTGAAATCTGCCTGCCGGTACTTCGCTATATGCATGAGCAATTCGCCCTCTACATTTATGGTCGTTATGGGTTTGTGGACGCCTTTAATCCCAAGACTCTTTGGGTGAACCCGGATGTCGTGGGAATTGATGTGGGAATCACACTGCTGAGTGCGGAAAATCTGCGGTCGGGACGAGTTTGGCGCTGGTTTAATCGCTCACCTGATATACAGCGGGCGACTCAACAAATATTTCAGCGCTACTGAAAGAAACCAGCTTCCCCGTGAGTTTTAGTTTTTGTACCTCAGGATTCAAGGCACGTTCTATTCTGATATGACTTCAATGGCACTAATGGAAGGATAATTAGCGCCAGGCGTAAAGTAGATTTCGATTTTGCCCTGCGGCGTGGATTCAATATGAGGGAAGGACTTCACCAAGGGACCGCTGGACACCTCGCTCATAATGTCGAAATCTTTCAAGAGTACATTTCCATTGCACGAAACACTGAAAATCCGGCTGCCCGCTCCTCCGACATTCTGGTTCTGGATACCAAACCATCGTTCGAGGAAATACAGCTTCAGGGTATATTGCCTTCGGGGAACGACCGGGACAGCATAGTGAAAATGGCCGATGCGCTGACCTTCGTAGAGACCTCCGTCCGGCAATTTTGATACATCGTTCCCAACGTTGCTGGCCCTCCCGCCAAAGTGGTAGCGGTCTGGCAGCCAGAGATTCCCGGAAAGATCGCGGTAAGAAGAACGCCGTCCCGCGACGATTCTGACCGGAAGCATGCGGTGCGGCACGCCCGGCATGATTTCGACTGCATTCAAAAACGAGTCAGGAGTCATAAAATCCAAATGAATGCTTCCGTCACTCTCAGGTTCGACGTCGGTAAAAACTTTTGTGGTTGCGGCATCGCCCTGGCCGGCGTCATCCACGACATCTAAAGAATTAGTTGATCCACCATTCAGCGAGAATCCCACAGTGCGCGCATTCTCCTGAAGCCCTGCCGTTTCGGCGAACAGCAGATGCACTTCATAAAGTCCGGGCGCCATGGGAAACTTGCAATGAAAGATGCCCCGCCGTCCGCTCAGGAAGAGTGTCGGATCGTCCGACGCTTGAATGACTGGCTTTGAAACCGAAAAAGACTCTCCCCCTGAACAAAAGCGATCGCTCTCCCACATAAACCCCGCCCCGTCCGAATACGGCCTCCGATTGGCCCCAAGCAAAACGCGCACCGTGGAAGCAGAACTCACAGCAGCAACCGGCTGAGTTTGTCCGGTAACAGTGCGGTCTGTTTTGTGGTTTTTTGAATACCAAACGATCAATGCTACGAACAACAACAATAAGGAGACAAGCAATCCGGCGGTAATCGCAATTCGTCTCAGCCTTCCGCCTGCTTTATCAGTCTCAGGGCTGCTACCCTCCTTAACCTTGGGGAGAGCGAACGGCACAGAATGGCTCCCATATAACTGGTGAGTACCGTTCCGCGCCGGGGCGTGACCTCTATCTTCTTCGGACGCCGACTCATCCTTGCGGACGAAGTTGGGAACATAACGTCCCGCTGGCAGGGAGATCTGTATTGCATGTCCGGCTCCGTCAGCCCGATAGTATTCTTCCAGGCGTTTGCGCAGAGTGTGGGCAGTAACTCGAACAATCGTATCCGCTTGCGGGTCGAAATCTTGCGGGCGTCCCAGCGCCTGAACGGCAATGCTGTATTCCTTGATTTCGTCGGTTTCGCCTTCGAAATACTTCTCGCAAACAAAGGTGAGGAGGCGGACCTGATTGTTGGTTCGGCCCAACATTCCCGACGCCAGAACGGTCTCGAGTTCCGCCCGTTCCGCATCAAGCCTATTCGTTACCGATGACAATGGACATCCCCTGGAAGGCGCGGTCGGGATTCAACAGCCGAAGTATAGCCTAATTTTTCGCGGTCGGTATCGCGGAAAAGACTAGATTTGCCATACATTTAGACAGAAATTTTAGGGCAGGTGGCGTCAAAATATCTCCCACACAGAATTTTATAGGCTTCCATTTTCTGTATTCATAACGTTCCTCGCTCACCGTGAATTCACAGTGAGCAAACTTCCCTTCTGATCGGCAACACTGTTTTACTCACCTCGTTTTACCTATCGTTTAATTTCCGCGACCAACTTTGGCTGCTGAAAGCGCGCTACTTAAATTGACTGCTTAACTGCATAACCGCAAGGAGAGTCAAATGAATCTTGCCCAGCCGAAAAGTAATTCTTGTCTTTCAGGCTTCAGGAGTGGGACAAATCACCGTTTGCTGGTGATTGGGGTTCAGTTGGCCCTCTTCACGGCATTGTTATTGACCACGACGGAGAGGGCTGCTGTCGCGCAAGACATCTTCGGCCGTATCGTGGGCACAGTCACGGATCCATCCGGCGCCGCCCTGGCGAATGTAAAGGTCACCATCACCAATGAGGCGACCCAAGTGCCCCGCATCGTTACGTCAGACAAGAATGGGTACTACGTTGCGGACAGCCTTGCGGTTGGTACTTATACCGTGGCAGTGGAGCAACAGGGATTTAAGTCCA
>Ga0137401_10001519_pt1 | contig 10176 bp, 9 predicted proteins | sample CZOMad1_1_16fung_FD_108286 | JGI IMG/M metagenome (GOLD analysis project Ga0137401, IMG submission 108286) | Vadose zone soil fungal communities from Angelo Coast Range Reserve, California, USA - CZOMad1_1_16fungal (Illumina Assembly) | ecosystem: Environmental > Terrestrial > Soil > Vadose zone...
AATTGGCGAAAACGAAGCGCGAATTCGAGGACCGCGTCGTGAATCTGCTGGAGACCGTCGGCCTGCAGGCGGATCACATGGGGCGCTATCCCAACGAGTTCTCCGGCGGCCAACGCCAGCGCATCGGCATCGCGCGCGCGCTCGCGGTCGAGCCCAAGCTCATCATCTGCGACGAACCGGTGTCGGCGCTGGATGTATCGATCCAGGCCCAGGTCATCAATCTGCTGGAAGATTTGCAGCAGAAATTCGGCATCGCCTATCTGTTCATCGCTCACGATCTCTCGGTCGTCGAGCATATCAGCAGGCGCGTCGCCGTGATGTATCTCGGGCGCATCGTCGAGACCGCGCCGGCCCGCGAGCTCTATACCGCGCCGCTGCACCCCTATACGGAAGCGCTGTTGGCGGCGGTCCCGATTCCGGATCCGAAAGTGAAGCGGCCGCGCGTCAGGTTGGCAGGCGAGGTGCCGAGCCCGATCAACCCGCCATCCGGCTGCCATTTTCATACCCGTTGCCCCATCGCGCAGTTCCCGCTTTGCAGCCGCGAGGTTCCGCCGCTCAAGCAAAAATCGGACGGGCATTGGGTGGCCTGCCATTTGCGCTGAGCACAAACGGTGTGCGAACACCCTTCGGTGCGGCGCCTCAGGCGATCCTCAATATTAAGTTCCGGTAACACTTGCTTGTCGCGCCGGTGTTCGTTCCCACTTCTCGCTGGTGATGAGACGGCCGGCCGGCTGGTACGAGCCGGTCGCTGAAGAGGAGATTTCAGCCATGCAGGCACGTTCGGCTTTGATCGCGCTCAGCGCGGCGTTCGGCGTCGCCGCCGTTCTGGCGACGGTTACGACGATCCGGCAGGTGAAGACCGAAACGTCGTCCCTCTCGGAGCCGGCGGCGCGGATGTCACACCCTCAGTTCATGTCGTCCCCGCGGCCGAAGGCAATCGAGTCCCACGCGCATTCGTGACGTCATTGGCTTTTGGAACAAGCCGGCGCTCCAGCCATTAAAGGATCATTCCTTTCTGGAGACGCAAATGAATAGATTAGCCATGTCAGCCGCCCTCGCGGCATTGTTGATTTCGCCAGCAGTAATGGCCCAGTCGATGGGAGAGAAAACCGGCGTCAACTCGGTGCTGGGCATCGCGCCCACCACGGCGGATTTCGTCAAGGAGGCCGCCAGCAGCGACATGCTCGAAATCGAGGCGGCCAAGATCGCGGAAGAAAAGGGCAACGCGGAAGAAAAGAAATTCGCGGCGCAGATGATCACCGATCACACCAAGACGAGTTCCGATCTCAAGCAGTTGGTCAGCAGCGGCGATGTCAAGGCCGACATTCCGGCGAGCCTGGACGCCGCCTCGCAGAAGAAGCTGGACAAGCTGCGCGACGCCAAGCCGGCCGACTTCACCGGCGAGTACGACCCGATGCAGGTCAGTGCCCATGAGGATGCGGTGTCGCTGTTCGAGCGCTATGCGAAATCAGGCGATAGCCTGAAGCTCAAGGACTGGGCAGGGAAGACCTTGCCCGCCCTGCAGCACCACCTCGACATGGCCAAGGCCATGAACAAGAGCCGGGATTGATCAGGTCACGGCAACTTAAGGCCTAGCGTCACCGGGCCCCGGGTCGACATTGTCGAACCCGGCCGGCCGGACCCCCGATAGCTCCTTTCGCCGTGATCCGGCGGCGGGCTTGCCATCCAATTCGCCTTTCGTCGCATATCCAAACGATCGAAGCGGCCGAACGTTTCTCGGTGGAAAGCGCGATCCGGTCCGCATGCGGCCGTACGCCGACCCGCCTTTCACTGTTTGGCCCTCTTTGTTTGGAATTTCATTCCAAGCTATGCCCCGCCCCGGCTCCGGAAGGCAACTTCCTCGCTCAAAACGTCGCGCGCAATCGACGATGGGCTTGATTTCTGCCCGCTATTTCTGGTGTAGGATAAGCGCGGCGCGAGCGTCGCCCACAATGATAAGATGAAGCCAAAAGGGAGTGAAGCATGTTCAAGCTGAAGATCATCGTGCCGGCATTAGTGGTGGCGGCCTTTGCCGCCATGGCGTCGGGCGGCAGCGCGTTCGCGCAAGCCAAGCCGACCATCGGGATCGCGATGCCGACCAAGTCCTCGGCGCGCTGGATCGACGACGGCAACAATATCGTCAAGGTGCTGAAGGAGCGGGGCTACGGCACCGACCTGCAATATGCCGAGGACGACATTCCGAACCAGCTCTCCCAGGTCGAAAACATGGTGACCAAGGGCGCCAAGGCGCTGGTGATCGCGGCGATCGACGGCACCACGCTCTCCGACGTGCTCAAGCAGGCCAAGGCCGCCGGCATCACCGTGATCGCCTATGACCGCCTGATCCGCGACACCCCCAACGTCGATTATTACGCGACCTTCGACAATTTCCAGGTCGGCGTGTTGCAGGCGCAGTCGATCGAACAGGCGCTTGGGCTGAAGGAGGGCAAGGGGCCGTTCAACATCGAGCTGTTCGGCGGTTCACCCGACGACAATAACGCCTACTTCTTCTACAACGGCGCCATGTCGGTGCTGCAGCCCTATATCGCCAGCGGCAAGCTGGTGGTCGGCAGCGGGCAGACCGGGATGGACAAGGTGGCGACGCTGCGCTGGGACGGCGCCACCGCCCAGGCGCGCATGGACAATCTGCTCAGCGCCTTCTACGGCAAGAAGCGGGTCGACGCGGTGCTGTCGCCCTATGACGGCCTTTCCATTGGCATCATCTCCTCGCTGAAGGGCGTCGGCTATGGCAGCGCCGACCAGAAGATGCCTGTTGTCAGCGGACAGGATGCGGAAGTGCCGTCGATCAAGGCGATGCTGCGCGGCGAGCAATATTCGACGATCTTCAAGGATACCCGCGATCTGGCGCGGGTGACCGCGGACATGGTCGATGCAGCGCTCAGCGGCAAGGAAGTCTCGGTCAACGACACCAAGACCTACACCAACGGCGTCAAGACCGTGCCATCCTACCTGCTCAAGCCGGTGGTGGTCGACAAGAGCAATTGGCAGAAGGTGCTGGTTGACAGCGGCTACTACAAGCGCTCGCAATTCGAATGACGCGAACCGGTCCGGCGGGCGCTGGCCTCGTGCCTGCCGGACTGAAGCTTGGACATGATATCTTTGATGTGATTTCTTGGACATGATCCGATGACGGAAACTTCATGACGGCAATGCTGGAAATGCGTGGCGTCAGCAAGAGCTTTGCCGGCGTGCAGGCGTTGCGCGACGTCAATTTTACCGTGGAGAGCGGCCAGATCCACGCGCTGGTCGGAGAGAACGGCGCCGGAAAATCGACGCTGATGAAGGTGTTGAGCGGCGTCTATCCCCATGGCAGCTATGAGGGGAGCATCATCTTCGACGGCGAAGAGCGGCGCTTTCGCGACATCAACGATTCCGAGGCGCTCGGGATCATCATCATCCATCAGGAACTGGCGCTGATCCCGCTGATGTCGATTGCGGAGAACATCTTCCTGTCGCATCCGCCCGCGCGGTTCGGCGTCATCGACCGCAACGCGGTGTACCGGCGCACCCAGGAGCTGCTGGCGCAGGTGGGCTTGCGCGAATCCCCGGACACGCTGGTGACAGACTTGGGTGTCGGCAAACAGCAATTGGTGGAGATCGCCAAGGCGCTTTCCAAACGGGTGCGCCTGTTGATCCTGGACGAGCCCACCGCCAGCCTCAACGAGGCCGACAGCGCGGCGCTGCTCGATCGCCTGATCGAGTTCCGGCGGCAGGGCATGGCCTCGATCCTGATTTCCCACAAATTGAACGAGGTCGCCCGGGTCGCTGACCGCATCACGGTGCTGCGCGATGGCCGCACTGTCGACAGCATCGATTGCCGGACCGAGCTGGTGCAGGAGGACCGGATCATCCGCAGCATGGTCGATCGCGATCTGGCGCACCGCTTTCCCGAGCGCGACGCCAGGATCGGAGAGCCCGTGCTGGCCGTGGAGGACTGGTCCGTGTACCATCCCCTGCATCCCGAACGTCAGTTCATCAAGAACGTCGCGTTTCACGTCCGGCGCGGCGAGGTGGTCGGCATTGCCGGCCTGATGGGCGCCGGTCGCACCGAGTTCGCGATGAGCCTGTTCGGCCGGGCATGGGGCACAAACATCAGCGGCCGGATTCGGCTGGACGGCAAAAAGGTCGAGCTCTCCAACGTCGCGTCGGCGATCGATGCGGGGCTCGCCTATGTCACCGAAGACCGCAAGCAGCTCGGGCTGATCCTCAGCGACGATGTGCGTAAGAACATCACGCTGGCCAGTCTCGGCCAGGTCGCATCGCGGCTCGTGATCGACGATATCAAGGAAATGAAAGCCGCCGGCGACTACCGCAACCGGATGCGCATTCGCTGTTCCGACGTGTTTCAGGAGGTCAACCAGCTCTCGGGCGGCAACCAGCAGAAGGTCGTACTGTCGAAATGGCTGATGACGGACCCCAAGGTCCTGATCCTCGATGAGCCGACCCGCGGTATCGATGTCGGTGCCAAATACGAGATTTATTCCATCATCAACGGCCTTGCGGAGGCCGGCAAAGGCGTCGTGGTGATCTCGTCGGAAATGCCCGAACTGCTCGGCATCTGCGACCGCATCTGCGTGATGAACGAGGGCGCCTTCGTCGGCGAGTTTGCAAGGTCTGAGGCGACGCAGGAGAAGATCATGCGCGCCATCATGCGGAACAACAGGACATTCAGCAATGGCATGGAGAACGGGATGCTGACGGAAGGAGTGCGGCCATGACCGACAAGACGGTTTCGCTCCCCGAGGAACCGCCGCACGCCGGCTTCATCCGCAACAATCTGCGTAACTACAGCATGCTGCTGTCGCTGTTTGCGATCATGCTGTTCTTCCAGGTCATGACCGACGGCACGCTGCTGCAGCCGCTCAATCTCACCAATCTGGTGCTGCAGAACAGCTATATCGTCATCATGGCGCTCGGCATGCTCTTGGTGATCGTCACCGGCCATATCGACCTCTCGGTCGGCTCGGTCGCGGGCTTCGTCGGCGCAATCGCCGCCGTGCTGATGGTCCGCTACCATATCGATTATCCGCTGGCCTTCATCATCTGTCTCGCGGTGGGCGCCGCGATCGGCGCGGCGCAGGGCTACTGGGTGGCCTATTTCAAGATTCCCTCCTTCATCGTCACCCTGGCAGGCATGCTGGTGTTCAAGGGCCTCGCGCTGGCGGTGCTGCAGGGGCAGTCGGTCGGGCCGTTTCCGCCGACCTTCCAGAAATTATCGTCGGGCTTCATTCCGGAACTGCTGTCAGAAGGCAGCACGCTGCATCCGACGTCGCTGCTGATCGGCGCCGTGCTTGCGCTGGCGCTGGTCTATGCCAGCGCCAAGGGCCGCGCCCGCGAACTGTCCCATGGCATCGAGGCCGAGCCCTACGCGGTTTTTGTCGGCAAGAGCGCGGTGCTGGCGGGCGTGGTGCTGTATTTCACCTACCTGATCGCCTCGCATCGCGGAATGCCGAACGTGCTGGTGATCATGACGGCGCTGATCGGCCTCTATGGGTTTGTGACGCGGCGAACGGTCATCGGCCGGCAGATCTATGCGGTCGGCGGCAACGCCAAGGCGGCAAAACTGTCCGGCATCAAGACCGAACAGCTCACCTTCCTGACCTTCGTCAACATGGGAGCGCTGGCAGCCCTCGCGGGTCTCGTGTTCGCCGCGCGGCTCAACACCGCGACGCCCAAAGCGGGCCTTGGCTTCGAGCTCGATGTCATCGCCGCCTGCTTCATCGGCGGCGCCTCCGCCTATGGCGGCGTCGGCCGGGTCGGAGGCGCGGTGGTCGGAGCCATGATCATGGGCGTGATGAACAATGGCATGTCGATCCTCGGCATCGGCATCGACTATCAGCAGGTCATCAAGGGCCTGGTGTTGCTCGGAGCCGTCTGCATCGACGTCTACAACCAGCGGCGCTGATCCAGGGTGGTTGGCGAACGAACGCCGGTGGTCATATGCGCCGACCGAGCCGTGAGGGTTACACCCTCACGTTCGGCCGGGATATCGTGTTCGTTGGGCTGAGCTGACGGAGCCAGTGACCGAAGACGCGTTCGGCGCGCAATGCGAGGCCGTGCTTATGCTTCAGGGTCTGCGCTCTCAAATTCGTGACCGAGATTCCTTCGGCGGCGAGCTCGACGGCGTGGCCGACATACCACTCTTCGAGCTGCCGCGGCTCGGCTTCCAGATGAAATTGCAGCGCCAGCGCGTTTTGGCCGTAGGCAAAGGCTTGGTTTTCGTAGTTTTGATTCGAGGCCAGTCGTGAAGCGCCGGAAGGCAGGTCGAAACTGTCGCCATGCCAATGCAGCACCGTGGCGTCATCGTCCCGCAGCGCGCCCAGGCATGACGACGCGCCTTCCTTGGTTAACTCGACCGTGCCCCAGCCGATCTCCTTGATGTGACCCTTGAATACGCGGCTGCCGAGCGCCTTGGCCATCAATTGGCTGCCAAGACAAATTCCCAGCGTCGGAAGGTCTCTCGACAGCCTGTATTCGAGCAGCGCGATCTCATCGATCAGGAATGGATAGGCGTCCGTTTCATAGGCGCCGATCGGCCCACCCAGCACGATGACCAGTTCGGCATTCCTGATTGAACGGTGGCCCAAATCGTCGACGGCTGTCTCGCAGAACGAGACGTCCCAGCCATGCCGATCCATGATCGGCGCCAGCAGCCCGAGGTCCTCGAACGCGACATGGCGCAAGGCAACGGCGGATCGGCGAGAATGAATCATGGGAGATGGAGACCCGATCCGCCCGGGGCAGGCGCGGCCCCATAGATCGCAAACGATTGGTTCCGTCCTACCATCTTTGACCCATCCGTAGTCGCTATATCATCGTGGATATAGCGCAGCGACAGCGGAAACGTCCAGCCGTCGCGGCGAACATAGTGCGTCGGAGCCTAGGCCGATAGAGGTGAAATGCGCGTCCGCTATTTGGATAGCGGATCATACGATCGGGCTAGTCTATTGGGTTGCTGTCCACGCGGTCGAGAAACTCGCGGACGGTATGCACCGAGCCCGTGTCGGTTGCTTCGTATCCAGGCAGTTCCGCGACCGCTTTATGAAACTCGCTGCCTTTCATGATGTCGAGGACGCGCCGCATCGGATCGGTTTCGAGAAACGCCTGCCGGCAGACGAAGAAATAGTCCTCGGTCAGGATGCGAATGAAATCGAGTCCGAACTGTCGCGCCGCGGCCTCGACGCCGAAACTCGCGTCAGCCATGCCGCTGGCGACGTAGGCCGCCACGGCCGCGTGCGTGAATTCGATTTGTTGCGCCCCGTTGATCCTGCTCTCGTCGATTTCCTCGACGGCCAAAAGCTGGTCGAACAGCAGCCGCGTTCCCGAATCATGGTCGCGGTTGACGAAGCGGGCCTTGCGATCGACGATGTCCCCCAAAGAGACGATGCCCAGCGGATTGCCGCGCTTGACCATCAGGCCCATCTCGCGTGTGACGAAACTGATCACCCGGTCCTGACGCGGATCCAGCCATTCCTTGCTCGCCTTGATGCCCTGCGCGCGAAGTCCGCCGCGTGGCAGATGCAGGCCGGACAGATCGCAGGCGCCCTGTGCCAGCGACACCAGCGAATGCTGATTGCTGACATATCGCAGGTCGACGCCGATACCGGGTTCGCGGTCAAGCAGTTCGCGCAATTTCGAGACCGCGAAGCCGTGGCTTGCATGAACGCGGATGACGGATGGTCTTTGATGCAGGAACGGCTTGATTTCCGTGGCAAGCTCCTGCGCCAGGTTTTCCAATTGGGGACCAAGCCGCGCCTGCATGCGCTGGCCGGCCCAGACCAGCTTTTCGCCGAATGCGGTGAGCTTGGATCCCTTGCCGCGGCGGGTTTCGACCAGCGGCGTGCCGAAAAAATTGGACCACTGCTCGATGAGATTCCAGACATGGCGGTAGGAGAGGCCGACGTCGCTGGCGGCGCTGGTGATCTTTCCGGTTTTGCCGATTTCGTCGAGCACGCCGAGCATCAGCACCACGGTTTGCGGGGTGCCGTCTTTGCGGAATCGCCAGATCGTTTCAATCTCGATGTCCAGCATTTCTCTGTCGCCTTATGCAGTCCGATTCATATAGTTCGTCCTCCATAGGTACATCATATCATATTTACTCGGCCGTATTGCCTCCTACGTTAAAGGACAATATCGGAGGAAATATGATGTCGATTGCATATGACTATTCCCAGCAGGGATCGTCCGCGGCCCTTCTTGCCAAGCCGCAGCACCTGCTGATCGAAGGCAGGCGTGTTCCGTCCGACTCCGGGCGCACCTTCAAATCCCTGAATCCGGCCACCGCACAGGTCATCGCGACCATTGCCGAGGGGAATGCTGTGGACGTCGATCGGGCCGTGGCCGCGGCTCGGCGCGCGTTCGAGGGACCTTGGCGCACCATGCGGGCGGCGGAACGGGGCCATATCCTGCTGAAATGGGCGGAACTCCTGAAGGAGAATGCCGACGAAATCGTCGAACTCGAGAGCCTCGATGCCGGCAAGCCGATCGCGGCCGTGTTGCGGCAGGATTTTCCGGCCGCGGTCGATACGCTGATCTATTACGCCGGCTGGGCCGACAAGATCAGCGGCGACGTGGTGTCCACCCGCGACGACGCGCTGACCTACACCGTGCGCGAGCCCGTCGGCGTGGTCGCCGCCATCGTGCCCTGGAACTTTCCGCTCATGATCGGAATGTGGAAGCTGGCGCCCGCTCTGGCGTGCGGCTGCACCGTCGTGATGAAGCCGGCGGAGCTGACATCGCTGTCGGCGCTGCGCATCGGCGAGCTCGCGCTGGAAGCAGGCCTGCCGCCGGGCGTTCTCAACATCGTGACCGGGGCCGGCCGCATCGTCGGCGAGGCCCTCGTCAATCATCCCGATGTCGACAAGGTCACCTTCACCGGATCGCCCGGCGTTGGCCGTGGAATCATGAAAGGCGCCGCGGGCAATTTCAAACGCGTCTCACTCGAACTCGGCGGCAAGTCCGCCAACGTCATCTTCGACGATGCTGATCTGGATGCGGCTTCCAAGGCGGCTGCGGCCGGCATCTTCTTCAATGCCGGGCAGGTGTGTTCGGCGGGCTCCCGCGTGCTGGTGCAGGAAGGCGCTTACGACGAGATGGTAGAGCGGTTGACCGCGCGCGCCAGATCGCTTCGGATCGGCGACCCCTCCGATCGCGCGACGGTGCTCGGGCCGGTGATTTCCGAGAAGCAGATGAAATCGATTCTGGATTATGTCGAGATCGGCCAGAAGGAGGGGGCTTCCCTGGTGACCGGCGGCGAACGCGTAGGTGGTCGCGGCTATTTCATCAGTCCAGCCGTGTTCGCCGGCGTCAAACACGAGATGCGGATTTCGCAAGAGGAAATCTTCGGACCGGTCGTCAGCGTCATCAAGTTCAAGGACGAGGCCGACGCGCTCAGGATCGCCAATGGCACGGCTTACAGCCTGGCGGCCGGTGTCTGGAGCCGCGACATGGGGCGCGTGCAACGCTTCGCCAAGCGGGCCCGGGCCGGCACGGTCTGGATCAACACCTATGGCTATACTGATGTGCGGCTGCCCTGGGGCGGCGAGCGCGACTCCGGCCTTGGCCGCGAGCATGGGACAGCGGCGATCGACAACTTCACCGAGCCGAAGGCGGTGTGGATGAATCTCAACGTCTGACCGCGCGCCTTACGCGGGGATCGTCTGCTTGAACAAACTCACGCCGCGCGGGCCGGTGGCCCCGCGGCGTCGAGTTGTTCGGCCTCCGCATCGGTAAATACGCGGCTGCGGGTGAGGAACCTGACGCCCTCGGGCGCCTCCGCGGAAAACCCCGAGCCACGTCCGGGCACCACGTCGATGATGAGCTGGGTGTGACGCCAATATTCGAACTGGGCGGCGCCGATATAGAACTCGCAGCCCGCAATCTGTCCCAGCAGCACGTCCTGCGGACCGACTCGGAAATCTCCCACCGGGTAGCACATCGGGGAGGAGCCGTCGCAGCAGCCTCCCGATTGGTGAAACATCAGCGGCCCGTGCTGGGCCTTCAGCCGCTCGACGATTTCGATTGCCTTGTCCGTAATCTCAACCCTGTTGACCATCGCTTGCGACCCGGCGGTTAAGCCCCAGGCGCGGCGGGATTCCGCGCCTGGGGTTTTTGGTTCGATCCAATCTCAGAAGAAGCCAAGCCTTAGAAGAAACC
>Ga0137401_10001520_pt1 | contig 10176 bp, 11 predicted proteins | sample CZOMad1_1_16fung_FD_108286 | JGI IMG/M metagenome (GOLD analysis project Ga0137401, IMG submission 108286) | Vadose zone soil fungal communities from Angelo Coast Range Reserve, California, USA - CZOMad1_1_16fungal (Illumina Assembly) | ecosystem: Environmental > Terrestrial > Soil > Vadose...
CAGGAGTCGTGTTCGAATGGGTGCTCTGACACGACACGTAGAACTGCAGCCGGTAGCTGCGGTCCAGGCCTTTGTCGTAGCTGATCGCCCAAGCGCTGGAACCGTCCAGGCGTAGCTTCTGGTTGCTGTTGGCGTCGATGAAGCTGCCGCCGTCGCGGTAGCGATACCAGGACGAAACTGCGCGAAAGAGAGACTGCCCACGCTGACGCCGTGTCCACCGTTCCTGGCGATGACGGCGTCTGAGAAGAAGCCGAGAAGCTGGCCGTCGAGCTGGCACCAATCGACACACCCTCACCGCCGTTTCCAGCGATCGTGCCGCCGGCGACGGTCAGCGTGGCATGGTTATGGACATAGACTCCGGTATCCGAGTTGTCTTGGATGGTTCCGGTAAGAAGGCTGAACACGCTACCCGTTGTGACAAGCACACCGTTCCCGTTGCGCTGAATTGCTACGTTATTCACGCCCACCTCGGCTCCGATACCAAGTTGGAGCCCGTCCGATCCATGGTTCTGAAGCACGTCGCCGTCGACCGAGGCTTGCGAGTCACGCACACTTACACCCTCGTAGAGTGCCATTTCACGGCAGTGCTCGGACTATTGCTGACCGTCGCAACAAATTGCTGTGCGCCAGCACCAGCCACGGTCACCGAATTCGGTGTCACGGCGACGGCGATCGACGGGGGTCCGCCGTGGCTGCCCCCACCGCACGCGGTGAGAGCGGGGATTGCAAGCAACACCAATACTTCGGGTGCAGCGCGCACGGCTGTGGTGTTCATCCTGAACCCTCCATTTCACAAGGGTTAGGCGCGACGGACGGTTTCGGGCAAGCTTTGAGGCGGACCACTGTCCCTCGCGGATCTGTCTCGCAGGGAAATGTCGCGTTCACGTTTAGGGTGAGGCCAAAATCACGCCGTTGAGACCGACCGCAATCCAGCGGCCATTCCCGGAGCCACCCCACACGAGGCTGTTGACTAAGCCGCCGGTCGGGAGCGAAAGGGTGGTCCAGTTCACGCCGTCGCTAGACAGCACGCAGTTGTAACCGCAGCCGAGGAAATGCGCGCCGCTCCAACCTATCGCGTCCAGCGCCGACCCCATCGTGCTGGTAGCTTGCCAAGGCGCCCCGACAGTCGAAGTCAGCACCGGTCCGGAGCCAACCCCAACCATCGTCGTGTTGCTGGCGCTGCCAGCGCTGGAGATATCGGAAATCGCATGGGCGCCTGGGACACTCACGGTGTCGGCGCTCCAAGTCTGGCCATCAGCCGAGCGCAGCACAGCCGGAGCCGCACTCGATTGGCTGGCGCCACCCGCGGCGACAAACTGGTGGCCATTCCAGATCACTGAGAACAGCATGTACGGTTGACCCGACGACCCGACCGTCCAATTCAGGCCGTCGCTCGAGACCAGCGTCACTGTCGTAATCGTACCGTTGCTGTCATAGCCGACTGCGACGAACTTTGTACCGGACCAGGCGATCCCATACAACCAAGTAGTCGACGAGACTGGCAACGCCGAAGCGGTCCAGGTGGTTCCGTCCGTCGAGGTGATCAGGGTCCCCGGCTGACCGACCGCGACGAGCCGGCTGCCAGACCAGGCGACATTCAATAGGGTGTTGGTGGTGCGGGAGTGTTCCACGGTCCAGGTCGAGCCGTCTGGAGATACCAGGATGGCGCCGCCGTCTCCGACAGCGACGAACTGCGCGCCGGTCCAGATCACACGGTGGAGCCCACCGGCCCCGGTGGCCACGGTTCGCCAATTACTGGCGAGATCGTTGATCACGACATCGAACGTGCCGCTCAGGTGGTTTGACGACCGGCCCTGGCCATCGACCAACGAGATGTCGAACGTGTAGTGGCCCAATGTGGTCGCGCTGACTTGGAACTGACCGGACACGGTTCCGCTGGTCTGGCCAGCGATGCCCTTAATCGGAAACGATTGGGCGCCACCGGCCGCGGTCGACAAGTCCAGGCTTGCCAGCCCCGCGCTGGCACCGCTGAAATCGACAGTGCCGCTGATGGTCGCGCTCGCGCTCCCCACGACGACGCTGTTGGGCGAGAAACGCAGGTTGGAGATGCTAAACGGCGGCGTGGTGCTACCGCCTCCCCCGCCACAGGAGGCCAGGCACGCCAATGCAAGCGCGGCGACGCCGGAACGGGCGGCCGTGACGATTCGATCGAAACTAGGCTTCATGTGCATTCTCTGCCGCTTCCTTTCGTGCGTTTCTCTCTGTAATCTGAATCAGGGTTCTTCAACTAGTAAGCGATCCGTCCCTGGCACCCCTGGTCGTGTTTGCCCCATAGGATTTCGGCGCTTCGAGCAGCGCAAACGCGCTATGACACGAGGGCCCGAAGTTCGGACGGCCGCTCACGACGAGCGGCGCCCGGCGCTGGAGCACCGCGGGACCGATCTCGCGCGTTCGCAAGGCCAGCGCCGAATCGTCAATCGCGGTGCTCTGGAACCATACGAGGCGTGCCCGTTCGCTGAGAGCGCGCCTAGCATTGTTGGACTCGGCAGTTCCGCCTCGAGCAGCTGCATCGCCGGAGGTAAATGACGATTCGTAACTCTTCATATCGGACCTCCGCTTGTGGCCACTCCAGACCTGGCTCGTGGCGGCGGCCGTGAGCAGCTGGGGTGGTTCCATGCGGCTTATGTCGTCACACGACCCGGTTTCGTTAGTCGAGGCCCCGAAGCGCCAGGGCCCACGTGGGGTCCGCGCGGTCTCCAAATAACGAAACCGGCCGCCGCTGCGACTCATCATGGTCGGAATACGCAATCTCGACGATGCGACTGCACTTCAGTTGCTTGAACGAGTACGCGAAGGTGACATGCAGGCGTTCGCCGAACTGTTTCGCGCGATCAATCGAAGGGTGTTTCTGTTCGCTAAACATCGCTTGGGTGATCGCGAGGATGCAGAAGAAGTGCTGAACGACACGGCCATGGAGTTGTGGCAGCACCCGAATCGCTTTCGTGGCGACTCCAGGTTCATGACCTATGTGCTCGGCATCGCAAACAACAAGGCGAACACCCTGTTGCGTCGTCGCGGCCGTTTCGAGGACGATCCGCCGGAGGACTTGGAGGACTTTCCGGACTCCGAGCCGACGCCCTATGACGCCGTCTGGAGAAAGCAGAAGCTCACCGCCATAGCGCAATGCATGGAACGGCTGCCGGAGCGCCAGCGCACCATCGTTTATCTGGCCTATTTCGAAGACTTGTCCCGCGAGGAGATCGGGCGCATAGTCGGTTGCGAGGAAAATGCGGTGAGGCAGTACCTGCATCAGGCGTTACGAAAGATGAGGGGCTGGCTGACCGCATCGGAAGTGCAGTGACGGACGAGCTGCCGTGTTAAGCGCGGAAGACTTCGAACTGCTCCTGCCGTGGTATCTGAACGGCTCGCTGACCGAGCGCGAACGCATCCTCGTTGCTGACTATCTGAAAGCGCACCCGGAGGAGGACGCACGCGTTCAATGGAACGCATTGGTGCGTGCCGGAATCAAGGAGCAGGCCGACGCGCTGCCCGAAGACCTCGGGTTGGCCCGCATTCTGGCGGCTGTGAACCGAGACCAATCGGGGGCGCGAAGTGCTCGACGCGCCGGTAACGAGCGTCGCATCCTGGCGAACCTGGCAGCCTGGGTCGCATCGTTCGGCGGCTCTCGCGCCAGGCTCAGGACCGTGAACGAGGCCACTTCGGCCGATTGGCTTGGTCGCGGCGGCGGTGCGGACCTCGGGCGGCCGGGCATCAAGCCCTGGGTCGCCGCGGTGGCGTCGGCGGCGGTCGTTTCGGCGACGGTCGTGATTCTGATGGTCAACCGGATTGAACCGGCGCGAGCGCCGGCTACGGTGGTTGCGGACAGTCGGATGCCGAGCCGCGCTCCGGCGGATGAACCTGAGTTGCTCAATGCGCGAGGCTCTCATAAGGAGCGGAGCGAAGGATCTGCTGTTGCACAGAAACAGGGCGCACCATGGCGCGCCCCTCACCCGGCATCGCGCCACCCGGAGCCCAAGGCGTCGCCCTCGCAACTCGCGAGCCCGGCGCAGGAGCCGGTTCAGGTGGCGCAGTCTAGGGTGGCGGAGCCGCCGATTACAGCGGCCCCGTCCGGGACGACGGCATCGTCCTCCGGAGAGACCCAGGCGGCCGGATCCAGTGCGGCGCCGCCGGCGTCTGGCGTGCAAGGCGAACAAGTGGCGCTCGGAGCGCCGGACAAGCTCCCCGCCGTCGCTGACCGGGGCGGGCAACCGGAACACCCGCCTGCCGAGGCGCCCGATGCGGCAGCTGGCGCTCCGCAGGTGCCGAAGGCTCTCTCTTCTGACTCTGCCGGCCACCCCGCGCAGTCGGTGCAGTCGCCGTTGACGGGTCCGCCCCGTGTTGCAATATCGGGCAAGACCGACACGTCCTGCCCTTCGACCAGCAAGCAGCGCGAGGATGCGCTTCGAGCCGCCAACCCGGATGAACCGATACGCACGCCCGCCGCCTGGCTTGAGTACATCAAGGACCTGCTCAAGGCGGGGTGTCGCGACGCCGCGGACAAAGAATGGGTCGAATTTCACAAGAAATACCCCAACGAAAAGGCTCCGCCCGAACTTGCAGCGCCGCGATGATGTGGCCACGGACCGCGCCCCGCTGCATCGCACCGGCTGCGCTCGGACGCGCGCTGACCCTGGGTTTGCTGCTGTACGGGTGCGCGACCCCCGTGACGCCCCCGATCCGTGTCGATCCGAAGGCGATCGACCAGGAGGTCAGGCTCGAGCGCGAACTGCGATTCAAAATGGCCTATGTCCAGCAGCAGCGTGTGCTGGGTGTCGCGTTTCCGTTGCTGACCGGAGCCGTCAAGTTTTGCAAAGACGCCACGCATTACGTGACCGGCATGAGGTGCCTGAACCGAAGAAGCTTTGAGCGTGGCAGCGCCGCCATCAGTGTTCTCGGCCTGACCGACGATCTGAAGATCACGACCGTTATTCCGGGGTCGCCGGTGGACCTTGCGGGTGTACAGCCGGGCGACTTCGTGCTTGCCGTTGATGGGTCGGTAACGCCCAGGGGTGAGGGCGCCACGGAGGCGCTACAGCAGAAGTTGGAAGAATCCGTGAGGGACGGTAAGTCCTTCAGCATGACGCTGGGTCGGAACGAAGCGCAGCGGAACGTGGTCGTGGCGCCGGTCAAGGCGTGCGCTTTCTCGGTGACGGTAGTCGACGGCGATGTTGTCAACGCATTCGCGGACGGAACCACCATCACGGTCACCGTAGGCATGCTCCGCTTTATTCAGGACGACACCGAACTCGCCTTCGTTATTTCGCATGACCTCGGCCACAACCTGATAAAGCACTTGGCCGCAAAATCGGGGAACGAGGTAAGCGACTTGCTGGCGACAATCGGGTTCACCAAGTTGCCGCTTGATCCCGATTCGCCCGCTGACGAACTCGAAGCCGAGGCCGACTACGTGGGGCTGTACTTGATGGCCAGCGCCGGCGGCCAGATCGATCGCGCCCCTCAGTTTTGGCGAAGAATGGGTGCAACGTACCCCTCGTCGAACAAGCAGGCGTTTGGAGCCTCGCATCCGAGCGACTGGTACCGGATGATTGCGATGCAGACCGCCGTCCGGCAGATCACACGGCTGATCGATGAGCGTCGCCGTCGGTGAGAGGCGCCGCGATGCGTTTCACGAAGTCCAAAACGTGCCGAGGGGAAGCGAAAGGCCTGCGGTCCATCCGAGGATGTGCTGGACCTCGCGTCCGTCTTCGAAAATGAGCGATGCTCGAGCGGCCTGGACGGCCCAGTGTGGGTGATGTAGCGTATTAACGAACTGCTGGCACATGTGAGTGATGCGGGAATCGGCCGCACGGCTTTCTGAGATCGGCACCGGGGAGGCCGGCACGTGAAAACGATCCTCCCCGCCGTGCTGTTGGCGTGCTCCTGTGCCGTTGCGCAGTCGAGCCAGCCTGATCTGGCGTCTGTCGATTCGGAAGCCAAACTGCAGCGCGACCTGCGGTTCCGGATTGCGTACGAGCAGCAGCAGCGGGTCGCTCGCGTCGCGTTTCTGATGTTGACGGGGTCGGCTGAGTTATGCGAAGGCAACACGCACTACGTTTCCGGGATGACGCTGTCCAATCGACAACTCTTCGGGGAGGACAGTGAAGCTGTATCCCTGCTGGGCCTGTCCGATGCGGTAAAGGTCACCAGCATCGTGCCCGGTTCACCGGCGGACCGTGCCGGAGTGCAGGTCGACGACGTTGTCGTGGCAATCAACGGCTCCGTGATTTCAAGCGGGGCAGGCGCGGTCGACGCGGTGCTGAAGAAATTGGAGGAGGTTACGAAGAACGGCAGGTCCTACGCCGTCACCTTGAGGCACGACGGGGTTGCGAGAGACGCGACTGTGGTTCCTGCAAAGGCCTGTGCTTTCTCGGCCGTTGCGATCGACGGTGACGTCACCAACGCGTTTGCGGACAGCAGGAACGTCACGGTCACCGTCGGCATGCTGCGTTTCGTGGAAGACGACACGGAGCTTGCGCTCGTTATTTCGCACGAACTCGCGCACAACCTTATGAAGCATGTGCAAGCCAGGTCGGAAAACCAAAGGGCCGGCGTGCTAGAAAGGATCGGAATCATCGCTCTGGCCGCCGCTGTCGCGAGATACAACCCGGGGCAGGCGGTTCAGTTGATACAGACGCCCGTTTTGACGCGCGAGTCATTCTCCCCGGAATTCGAAGCGGAGGCTGACTACGTTGGCCTGTATATGATGGCTCGCGCGGCGCTGCCGATCGATCGCGCGCCCGAGTTCTGGCGCAGGATGGGCGCGGCCTATCCGGCGTCCAGCAAAGCGGCGTTTGTTTCCTCCCACCCCGGAGACCCCTACCGCATGCTGGCCCTGGAGGCAAGCGTCGATGAAATCCGAAGCAAGATCGACAAAGGCCTGCCGCTCGTTCCCGAGAAAGGGATCTCGTTGCGCTTTCAGCACCACGTTCTGCAACCGGAGCCGGCTGCCCCGGCGCCCCCCTTGCACACCGCGTACCACGTCACGTTCCTGCTGCAGCACCATTCGATCGCCAACTATGCGTTTGGCGAACCGGGCGATCGCGCCGAGGATCCGCTGGATTTCGAGGACACGGTCAGCAAGTGCCTGGGTCAGGCGATGAAGCGGGTCGCGCCGTCGACGGTGGTGATTAGCGGCAGGGAATTTCGCAGAACGGCGTTTCCAGACCTCGACCCTCCGGAGGCGCCGCACACGGTTGAGTCGCTGCTCGTATTGGCAAAGAACGCCGAGTTTCAGCGCAGGATTGCCCCACTAGAGCTCGATTACATTGTGGTAGCGAAGGTGAGCACCGGAAGCATTCGGGCTTATACACCATCTGTGCTGAACACGGAGTCACGCTTCAGCGTCAGTGTGATCGACGCCAACGGGCAGGGCCTGTGGCAACGCCAGGATGTGACTGCCGCACGAGCTGGCGGGCCGCAGCTTTTCAATCCGATCCCGTTTGTGAACATCGAATCCCAAGCCTGCGATCAACTAGGCGAGCACCTGGCAGGGAGCTTTGCGCGCACCGCGCCAGCGCCGCCTCCGGTTGGGGGTGAGGTCGGGCAATGAACCGGACGGTCCTGATCGGCCGGGCACGGTTGTTGGCGGCGGCAGCGGTGACCGCATCGCTCGGCGCGGTCCGGGCCGAGGGCGTTGAGAGCAACCCGCCCACTTCCGCGCAGGTCGCGCCCCTCGAAACCAGGCTCCAGCGCGGCACCTCGACCAAGGCCGACGTCGAGCGCCTGCTCGGACCGGCCGCGGGACAGGGTGAGTCCGAATTGCCCGGGGACACGGTGCGGCGCATCGTTTGGTACTACGGCGCCACCGAGGCAATCAATGAGTGGACCAAGTATGGGGCGATCAGGGTCGCCATCACCGAGCGGCGGACGCTGCTGATCTTCTTCGATGGCGATCTTTACACAGGTTTTCTCTGGATCGCATATCCCGCGCCGTGAGGCGCCCAGGGCGCATCGGGACGAAGACGCGATGGTGTGAAGCGATGCGACGGCCGGCGCTCGCACGGATTGGGATCCTTCTGGTTGCTCCGCTCCTCTTGGCGGCCTGCAGCGAACTCGGGATCGGCCCTCAGCAAACCATTCGATACGGTCTTGCGCCCCGTATCGACCGGCTGCAGACCCTGCAAAGAGGCGTATCGACGGAGGCAGACGTTCTGCTGGCGCTGGGCGAACCGAGCGGACGGGGGATGGCTCGCCTGAGTCCCCAACTGGCGGCGCCGAACCAGCTTTGGGTGTACGAGCTAAGAACGCTAAAGCGAAAGACCGAGCGGCAGAATTCGTTAATGATTTTTTTGGACGGACAGCGCTACGAGGGATACCTCTGGTTCTCGTCCAAGGAGCTGCTCGATGCCAGGCCGTAGGCGGCCTCGGGTCGACTCGACGATGCGCGCCCGAACCACACGATCGCTGCGCCACCTGCGTATCTTCCTGATGTGCTGCGCAATTGCAGGTTGCGCTGTACTGCCAACAAGGATCGGCACCAAACCGAATGTCGAAGTACTGGAGGGCGAGTTGAGGATCGGCGAATCCACGAAAGACGACGTCCGGTACTTTCTCGGCAAGCCGTTCGGGCAGGGCAGGGATTTGCTGCCGATCACGCGCGAGGGCAGGACCATGTGGATTTACTACTATGCTGTGGACAGCATTCCGCGCAGTCGCTGCCTTGTGGTCTACATCTTCTTTGCCGGCGATCACTACGACGGATACTTGTGGTTCTCGAGCCTGCCGTTATGAGGCGCGCTTGCTGATGGCGGCGCGCCCGGCGCCAAGCGACCGGGCATCGGCCGCTCAGCGCTCGCACCGAAATAGTGCGTCACTTCAGGGCGCCTATACCTCGGTCTGTTCGGCGATCTCCAGCGCGTCATCGACTTCGATACCGAGATACCGGATTGTCGAGTCTTGCTGATGGCCGAGCAGCAGCTGGACCGCTCTCAGATTCTTCGTGCGCCGGTAGTTCAATGACGGTTTTGTGCGGCGCAAGCTGTCGGTGCCATACCGCCGCCGGATCCAGTCCGATCTCTTCGACCCACCTGTGAAGGATGCTTGACAAACAGGGAGACTCTGCGATTGATGGCGCAATAGAACTCGACGAACGCGCCTTGGTCGCCCGACCGATTCGATAGGCAGACGCCAGCTGCATCGTCGAATTCGCGCATGCCGACCAAAATGAGTCGCTGCGCGTCCCGGTTTCGTTAGTGACGCACCGCGCAGTATCGACGCCGTCCCCGGAGGACGTCGATTACTAGTAACGAACGCGCGAGCTTCGGCGACATAAGCAGCAGGTGTTGACCGGATGGAGCTACGGCAGGTGCCGCAAGAGATCCATGGCACGGAGAGCCAACGGGAGATGCATTGGTGCGTGTTGGGCCGTGCGTCACCTCTGGCTCAAGCCAATCCATGACCTGGACGGAGGCTGTCAACCGCACTGTCCATGGGTAGTCCTTGCTGATCGCGCAAGCTAACTCTAGAGAGGAGTTCAGGGGTTTCCTTCCGATTTCGGCAACTGGGCGGCACATACAGCCCGATGGAGGCGACGATGATCACTTCGAATTCGCGGACGATGGTTTTGCAAAGGCCGATTCTGCCCTTTGAAATATGGACCAGCGAAAGGAACGTTATGAAGAGGCGCCTGGCAATCGTTGCATTGACACTTTGCTTATCGGGATTGGCCTCCGCGCAATCCACGCCTACTACCCCCAGTAACGGCGATCCGGATTCATTTGGCCATCACATGATTTTCCTGGGGCTATCCGGGACGGGATCGGTCTACTTTGATCGCACTTGTGCCGACCCGACTAAGACCACTCCGCCGAATCAGTGTGTCATTGTGCCGTCGGCCGACCCCGGTGGGCCGACGTTCTTTAGCTTCCCGGACCTTGGGAGTATCGCTATTCCGGCCCGGAGCAGCAAGTCGATCATCTGGCCCGTATTCATTTTCAACACAAACTACACGCTGAACAACACGAACGGGAGCCCATTGCCTGGTGTCTTCAGAACCTTCGTCATTGTCACCATCGAAAGCGACGTACTGAAGGATCCATCATTGATCGATCCGAACTCCGGCCTTCCTTACAACGGCCGATTGACAAACACGTTTAAGAACGCATACGGGGAAGGGCGTTTACTCGCCCCGGGCGAGTTTGATTCGAAGTTCCTGCG
>Ga0137401_10001521_pt1 | contig 10176 bp, 10 predicted proteins | sample CZOMad1_1_16fung_FD_108286 | JGI IMG/M metagenome (GOLD analysis project Ga0137401, IMG submission 108286) | Vadose zone soil fungal communities from Angelo Coast Range Reserve, California, USA - CZOMad1_1_16fungal (Illumina Assembly) | ecosystem: Environmental > Terrestrial > Soil > Vadose...
GGTACCGTTGCTCCCTTCCGGGCCTGGCGGGGTTCGCGGGACCTCGTTGCACAGAGCCCGAAGTTCCACGCTCCGGCACTCGCGTCCATTTCCCGCGAGCGCAGAGAAAAGTCTAGCACAGCGCCTCCAGCCCAACCAGAACGCGCGGCCTCGGCTTCTTGCACTTCTTTCGTGAAGATCCTTCGATTCGTTTGCGAATCTCTCGCGTAGATCAGGATTTCGGCTTTGCCGCCGCTGCCGGAGTATCCGGGGGTTGCACGTCGGATGGGTTCACCCAATTGACTTTGAACGGGCCCGCGCCGTGAACCTGCACGATGGTCTCACCCCTGCTCATCGCGTAATGCCGCATTTCCTTTGGCATCATCACAAAATTCCCGACGTTCATCGTCATCATTTTTGTTTCGTCGAACGTCTCGCCCATGCCAGCTAGAAATGTTCCCTTCAGCACGGTTACGTTTTCATCCGTGGGATGCCAGTGCGCCGGAATCTTGGCTCCGTCAACGCACCGGAGGCGCACTACGAACGGCGCCCCTTCGGCGTTTGGATCACCAGCCACTGCCGCAAGGTCACATCCCTTAATAATCGGCGTCCACTTCAAATCGCCGAAATGGACAATTTTCGTTGGCGCAGAACTGTCTTTCTTCTCTTGGCCGTAAACCGCCGCCGCAAGCGTGGCCGCGCCAATCAAAGCAACACACACACTTCCTGTCAGAGTTTTCTTCATCCAACTCTCCTTCGTAAAAAGTTAGGGGCCCCGAACTGGCCAAAAGATACTCTTGCCATCCGCCGCCGGCAACTCAAGTCAATCTCGCAGTCGCGCATCGGGTACTCTTTGCTGAGACCGCCTTGATTCCCTGGAAACACGTTCGCAAAAGTCGCGCGCCAAACTTCAGAAAATCCAGTAACCTGGCTGCGGATGGAGTTCCTCCCCATCCGCCTGCATCCCGGCTTGGCCGGGATTTCGGGTCCGCCGCGCCAGCGGAACACACTGAGGCATTGCCTGGGTGTCGCCTCACGTTACGGGGCCATCGCGCACTTTACGTGCGCGCAGGTGGAATCCATGAAAATCGCTTTGTCATTACTTTTGGCGGCGGCTCTCGTCTGCACGGCCGCGCCTTCGTCTTACGCCGAACCGCGTCAGGTCATCCAGGGAACACAAGTTCGTCTCACACTCTTGAGCGGAATCAGCAGCGCCGTGGCAAAAGACGGCGACCCGTTCGTTGCCGTCGTCGCCGAGCCCGTGTACCTCGGCACTCAGTTGTTGCTGCCCGCAGGCACGCGCGTGAACGGCATCATCAGCACCGTGGAGAAGGCCCGCCACTTTTCCCTGTTCCGCGGCCAGGCTTACATGAACCTCGCGTTCCGCTCCATCGAAGTCGATAGCCGCCTCATCCCCGTGCAGATGAGCATCATTACCATCGAGCAACCACGCGGCCAGGCCGACGGTAAGCGCCGCAAGGATGTCAAAATCGAAGAAGGTCAGGTCGTTCAGGAAAAACATGACGTCAAGGGCGACATCGTCGGCGGGGCCATCGGCACCGGTGGCGGTACCCTTGTTGGCGCGGTGTTCAGCCACGTCGCGCGCGGCTTCGGCTTCGGACTTGCCGGCAGCGCCGTTTACATCGTCGCGCGCAAGGGCAAGGACCTCGACCTTCCCGCGCAAACCGGGATGCTCGTTCGTATGGACAACACGATCACTGTCCCAGGCACTAGCGCTACCAGCGCCTCACTCAGCAACAGCCGCTGAGGTCGGCCAAAAATTAAGATGCACCACGCAGGGACAGTCAACCGTGTCCCTGCGCGGCGCATGATTTCTCCGTGAACTCTGCGTTGCGCGTTTACCCCGACCGGGTCGGGGTGGTCTATGTGTAAACCTTTTTCCTTATTTCTTCGGAAAGTTCGGGTCCGCCTTCACTTCATTGATTTGCTTGGTGTGCCGCTCGCTATGCGCCGCGATGAGCAAGACAAACTCATACCCATCCAGCTTTCCCATCGGGCTGTCTGTCACATGGTCGCGCAGTCCCGTCGCCGTCTTCAGAAAATCCTCCGTCGCCGCCCGGCTCTCCACAAAATGCTTGACCGAATTCTCTGGCGACCCAAAACGGTTTGTCGGCACCAGCGGCTCCGGAGCTTGCACCTTGTTCGTGCGGTCGGGAACCATCGCCAGCACTCCGTCATCGGTTTTCTTCACGTCGCGTCCAGCGTCCCCGGCCGGCGCCATCATGACCTTTTCCTTCAGCATGCCGCGGATGAAGTCTTCCGCCGCCGCGATGTGCTCCATCACCTGCGCCACCGACCAGCGGTCTGGCGCCGGCTTGAAGTTCCACTGCGCTTCCGATAGCCCTTTGGTTGCCTCCAGAACATTCTTCTTCGTCGTTTCCAGATACTGCAGCGCTTTGTCCTTCTCCGCCTGCGTCACTTCTTGTGCGGATACCGTCGTGGCTCCCGCCATTAACAGCAACGCGCTCAACACCCCTGCCAGGGACTTGGTTCTCATCTTTTTCTCCTTGTCTCATGCGGCCTCGGAGCGGCCGGTTTTCTATTTTGATTAGCGAAACGGGGATTTGCAGCATAGCACATCATCTGCCCTTACGCGGCGGGGCATAGCTATGGAAACCGCAATCGGCCCGTGGACGATGTAGGCTACGCTGCTCATGAAACATAGCGAAAAGTTCTAATTAGCGGGGGGCTTCCAGGTGAGGAAAGGGCGCCGCGCTCCATGAGGGCGGATTACGCGGCGCTCCAGGGGTTTTTGACTGGTTGCTGGCGGTTAGGCTGTGGAACTGCCGTTGGTGGGATCTGTTTGGCGAATCGCGCTTGCATTAATGTGCTGCTCGTCGTCCGCCCGAATCTCCTCGAGTTCTAAAATCACCTTCCGTTAGCCGCGACTGTTACGTGTTCACCGGCAGATCGTGTACCGGCCTCGCGAATCTTTTCTCTACTGCTGGAGTTGATAGATGCAGGGAGCGTGCCAAAGAACGGCCGGAGCAATCCGCGTATTTTCAATTGCTTGGAAATTTCCGCAAATGTGTCTTCTGCTTCAGGGCGGGAAAGTGTTTCGGGTTGGAACATCCTGCGTTTACAAACGAACCGTCCCATGCACATTACAAGACTCCTCCAACCATCGCCTGCCAAGTCTGCCCGTCATGCCCTCTCCTAGGCTAAGCCGCCGCGCCTCCGGTTTTTTCTTTCCTGGTGTCCACACCGTCGCGTTTCAGGTAGCGGTACAGACTGGTTCGCCCGATCCCCAGAAATTGCGCGGCCCTCAACCGGTTGCCCCGGCACATCTCCAGCACGCGCTGAATGTGCACCTTGCGCACCTCTTCGAGCGACAGCGGTTTCCAGTCGTCGCCTTGCAGCGAGCTCGTCTCCCGGTGCTGCAATTGTTCCGGCAAATCCGCCAAGTCGATGAAGTCTCCCGCCGCCGTGATGCATGCGCTGGAGATGACATTCTCCAGTTCGCGCACATTTCCAGGCCACCCGTGCCGCAACAGCACGGTCTGCGCCCGCCGCGTCAACCCGAAAATGTTTTTTCCATATGCGGCGTTGTATTTCTTCAGGAAAAATTGCACCAGCAGCGGAATATCTTCGAGACGTTCGGTCAGCGACGGAATGCGTATCTGGATCGAGCTCAGCCGGTAAAAAAGGTCTTCGCGAAAACGTCCCGCCAGCACCTCGGCGCGCAAATCCCTGTTGGTGGCGGCGATCAACCGCACGTTGATGTGCCGTACTTCGGGCGACCCCACTCGTTGAATCTCGCGGTTCTGAATCACCCGCAAAAGCTTGGCCTGCATCGGCAGCGATGTTTCTCCGACTTCGTCCAGGAACACCGTGCCGCCATTGGCATACTCGAACAATCCGGGCCGCATGTCCGTGGCCCCTGTAAACGCCCCTCGCACGTGTCCGAATAGCTGGCTCTCCAGAAGTGTGTCCACCATCGCCGAACAATTGCACACCGCCAGCTTTTGCTGGCTCACCGGACTGATCTGATGAATGGCGCGGGCCACCAGCTCCTTTCCAGTTCCCGTCGGTCCTACCAGCAGAACGTTGGTGTAGTGACGCGCCACCTTCCGCGCGAAATCAAATACTTCCAGCATCGCTGGGCCTTTTCCCACGATGCCGTGAAATTCCAGGTCCTTTAGTAATTGTTCTTCCAGAGCCCTCACGCGCCGCCGCTGGTCGTAAAGCGCTGCCACCTCGTCCAGCGACCTCTTCAACCGCACCCGGTCGATGGGCTTGGGCATGAAATCCGACGCTCCCCGGCGGATCGCCTCCAGCGCGGAATCCAGCGTGTAGTCTCCCGTCATCAGAATGACGTGCACCCCGGGGTCGCTCCGCGAGGCGCGGTCCAGGAACTCATATCCATCCATTCCCGGCATATGCACGTCTGCAAGCACCATGCGGCAATGGCCGCTTTTCACCAGCCTCAGTGCCTCTTCCGGCTCGGACGTAGGGATGGCCTCATATCCCATGTCCGCAATCACCGCCGATAACATCTCCAATTGCGCCGGATCATCGTCCAGGATGCATGGCGTCAGCGAAGACTTCGGCGCGACAATCTCAGCCGTTTTTGACGAAGCCAATCCCACAATACCCTCTCCTATGGCATCCCAAATGCCACTCCTTGCCTTTCCTACCTGCGTGTTCTTGGAATTTTCCGAGGGCAAGCTTCGAGTTCACAACTCCATAGAAACTATTGCGGTTATTGGTTTTTGAAAGGCAGGATACTGGTCACTCGTCGGAAGGATTTTCAATGAACGTCGGCGCCTGATTCAGATTGTCTTAGGAATCGTCTCCATTGCTCCACTTCGGTCCACTATTGGCTTCGTTCTTCCCATTCCGGCACAACGCCAACGGAATTCCTTAGCAAGAGATCACTCTCCGTCGTGGATTACCACGCCTCTTTCGAGCGTAGGCATCTCACTGCTCTCGCGATTCTGTCGAGTTGTCTTGCTTTAGTCCTTCAAGTCGCCATTCAACTGGATCTGCTTGAGCCGGAATCGTTGCTGTCTTTCGGCTGTGACTCCAATGAGCTGGGCGCGATAGGCCACCGGAAGGGAACGATCGGGAGAAGCGGGTTGCAGAAGCCGCAGGAAGATCATCGCTCCCGGCCGGAGCGAATGAGTAAGGGCGAGGCACTTGCCTGTCTCTTCGTTCCACTCAAGTTCGGACTTCTCCACGAAGAACGACTGGGCGCTATCCCAACCAGATGCTTCGACCGGATAAGAATTGGTAATAGGAGGTTGAGCAGTTAGGAGCATAGGCGACCTCTGCCGAAGTGAAATGCAGATGCCATGCCAGGTCGGCCTGCTTCAAGTATCTGAAAACAGCGTGTTTATCGGAGAACGCAGTTTCTGAAGCTGTGCGGGGAAGGGACAACCTGACCACGCATGTGCACAACTGGGGCAGCCGCCTCACAACCGGAAAATAGTCCGAAGAACGGGCACCAGAAGCTCCCGCGGGAGCAGCGCGTACATAGCGGCACCCTCAATCGGTCCAAATACGTATTGAAACCCAAAAACTGCCACTACCAGCCCTACCATGGCGTAGCTGTTGCCCCGCAGCCAGTCCAGGTAACGATGCGCGCGGTTTTCCCCCATAAACAGCATGATGCCGGTGCTGCCGTCCAGCGGCGGAACCGGCAAAAGATTAAATGTTCCGAGCAGCAGATTCAGAAAGAAGAAAACGCCCAGGACGCTTGTCGGAAAGTCCGCTCGCCCGTTGGTTTCGTCCACGCGAAGCCAGTGGTAAGTCCAACCGACGCGCAGGGCCACCGCCGCCAGCAGCATCAGTGTGTAGTTCGTTGCCGGGCCCGCCAGCGCCATCCAGGCGGCTCGCCGCGGATGCCGCCGCTCCCAAATGGGATCGTACGGCGCGCTGGCCCAGCCAAACAGGTTGTGGGTCACGATGAGCGACAGGATCGGAAAAACCACCATCCCCCACGGTTCGCGCTGGATATGCGGCACGGGGTTGAGTGACACCTGCCCGCCCGCGAACGCGGTGTCATCCCCCCCTATTTTCGCGGCCAGCGCGTGCGCCGCCTCGTGGCAAGTGGTAGAGAAAAGAAATGCAACGTACCAGATGAATCCCAGCGCGATCAGTTCCGGTTGGACATCAGCCATGAAGTGACTCTTCGTTCCTCCGGCGAGTAGCGTAGATGTCTCCGCCCCGCTTTGCAAGCAACGCACCTAACCGCTCTGCCGCCTCTATCGCCTACTTTTTTCAGTCCAGTTGGAGATGGAGACAGTGTGGGTCCGCGATCTCGCAGATCACGCGCCCATCAATACGTCACCGCCATCGCCGCGGCGCAGCCGTAACGGCTCACGCCTGCAAACGTTATGGAGTGGTTTGTGTTGGAATCGCCTTGGGACCCGATGGCGTGAAGTGGAAGCGAATGAGCCATTCGCTGGGGACGCTGTGACCGCCCACTTCGGGCGAAGTGAATTGCCAGCGGCGTGCGGCTTGCAGAGCGAGGTCGGCGAAATATTTGCTCGGGCCGGCGGAGTCCAGCGCGGCCTCCGAGACGTTGCCCGTGGGATCAACTCGAACACGGACGCTGACGCGAACAACTCCATGAATGGTGGCGAGTGCTTTCGCGGAGGCATCGGGCAAGACCTGCTCGAGCACTTCGGCACGCGCCGCAGAGGGCGCAGAGGCGCTCGGTGCGTTTGCGGACGCGAAGGTACCGGTGCGCACGGAAGCAGGAGTTGGCGTGGCCACCGGCGAACTCTGCGGTTGTGCAACAGTCTTTTTCTCTGCGGTGGCTTTCAGCGAGTTTGATTTTGGGAGTGCTGCGGACGGCTTCGGAGCCGGCGGGACTTCGCGGCGCGCGGGTTGCTCGAGGGCACTCGGCTGCGCTGCGGGCTGGACGGCTGCCGTTGCAGCGGAAGACGATGATTCCGGGCGGCGACCCAGGATTTTCGGCAGCGCGATAATCGCGACGATTACTAGAAGTCCAGCCGCAACGGGAACGACATAGTTGGGAAGCACGAGAGTCTGTTTCTGCTTCGCGGCTTGCGGACTAGGCGGCTGGGCTTTCGGTTTTGCCGGAGGCACATCAGAACTGGGGGCTTGCAGCTTTGCCGCCGGGACGGCCGGAACACTGGAGAACGGGACCGCCAACGGCGAAATGGATTGCGAGGCAGCAGCAGCGACAGCGATGGGGTTCAGGCGCGCGGCAATTTCAGGAACTGTCCAGCGGCGGCGCGGATCGCGTCGGAGGGCGTGCCGCGCGACGTCAAGCAAGGGTTGCGGAAGGGTATCGGGAACGGCCGGATCGGCTTGGCTTCCGGGCTGCATAGCGGGCGTATGCTGCGTGAGTGTTTCGACCAGAGTCACGCCGAGTGACCAGACATCGGCGGCTGCGGAAAGCGGAGAGGTTGCGGTTTCGGGAGCGTCGTGAGCGTCGAACTTGTGCGATGGTTTGCGGGATTCGCCGATGGGGGCGAGCGAATCGCTGGAAAGTTTGAGCTGGTCCGCGGCAGCGAGAATGTTCGAAGGCTTAATCCGCGAATGCACGAGGCCGTTGCTGTGCAAGTAAACGAGAGCGTCGAGCATCGGTTCGAGCATTTCGCGGGCCTCGGAGGGAGCAAGAGCGCGCTGCGGAATAATTTGGGAGAGGTCTTCTTCGGCATACTCCATTACGACATAAAGTCGATCCCTGTTTTCGAGGCGGCAGCGGCCGACGTCGAATATGCGCAGGAGATTCGGATGAGCGAGCTGCATAATGCGAAGCCAAAGAGAGATTTGGGCCTCGGCGTTGGGGCCAGCAGGAGTGAACTTGATAGCCGCTTTCTGAGATTGCGGTTCGGGGAGCTGTGTCATGAAGACCGCTGAATCGTCCGTGCCCCCCAAGTAGTGGCGCAGCCGGAGTCGGTTATCGATAACTTGACCTTCGCACTGTCTCCAGAAATCGCTCATAGCGCACCTCCAAGTGCGAATTCCTGCGAGCCGGCCAATGGGGACACTCCCAACAGCATAGCGTGCGACCGCGGAAAGAGCAGCGCGGCGTCTAAGGCGGGGCGGAACGTCTCGACGTGCGATTCGCATGCGCCTGGGGCCGGGCGCTCGTCGTCCACATTCTGGCATGAAACAGCCTGGAATGGGGAGGGTGGTTCTTATCGGTTATGGAGAGGCTCGCGACGACGGCGTGGGACGCCGTTCGAACGAGCGGCTTTTGCGGAAGCGGCCTGAATCAAAGCTTCACAAGCTGAGATGCAGGCGCTGCGGAAATCGCGAGAGGTTTTCTTGTGGATGTCCACGGAATGAAGAAGCGTTGACGTACCGTGCAGAAGCGCGACGAGGGAGAGAGCCACCGGCATGTGATGATCCGGCTTCCCGCCAAGTTCTGCGGCCAGTAGCCGCTTCAAGAATTCGAACGAAGGCATGTGTTCTTTGCGGGCGAAGGCCAGGGCCCAGTCTTCGGAGATGAGGCGGAAGTCGTTGGGATGGGCAGCAAAGAAGTCGAGAACGCGGCGGCAAGCTTGCGCGGAACTCCGTGAGGATTTGATGGCCGAGAAAAGGTTCAACCGCGCGCGATGACGGAGAAGGGAAAGAAGGTCGTCTTTGTTGGAAAAGCGCTCGTAGAGAGTCGGCGTTGTAGTGCCCGAGGCGCTGGCGACGGCGCGCATGGTTAGAGCATGTTCACCGCGCTTGCTCCATATGCGATAGGCGGCATCCAGGATGCGGCCTTCCAGACGAGCGTCAGCTTTGCGAGGCATGCAACCGCCCTCCACTCACCCTTGCGCTGAATTATATCCTTTACAGCGTTAAAGATACAGTGTATAAAGAATAGGCCCCGAACGACTCTCGTTGGGATCCCCAAAATTACGGAAAATAGGAGCACGAAACAGCAAGATATGTTTCGATTTCAATATTGTGTGACCACCAAGGCCAGCCGGAAGCTCGCCTGGGAAATTTTCTCGGATTACCGGCGATGGAATGAATTCTCAAACATTTATGGCCAGCTGAACTGGAGCGAAGGAAGGCCATGGGAAGCGGGAAGCCGGCTGGAAATCGAAGTCCTGGAGCCGGTGAAGACGGTTGTGAGTCATGTCATAACCAACTGTCAGCCAGCGCATAAGGTGGGCTGGATCGACCACTCGCTGGGAGTGGTGCTGGCGCAATGGGTTAGTTTCGAAGAGCACGTAAGAAAGGGCACCCGGGTGCATACCTGGGGAGACATTGTCCATTCCGGCGTGCAGATCGCAGGGCAAACCGCGGAACAGGTCATCACCAGCTTCACGGAAACTTGGTACGAGAATTTTCGATCCGCGTGCGACCGGCTTGCCGAAGCAAGCGGCGACTAGCAAGTTAGGTAGGTTCGAAGCTCCTTCCGCCCGTTACTTAACAAGGCCTGAACTCTGAAACTTTCCGAAAAGTTTCAAACTGGAACGCGTATGTCTCAATGGCCCGGTTGAGGAAGTTCCGCAAGCGTTCTCAAAAAGAAAAAGACTGATTACAAAGGGGATGCAACCCATACGCATCCCCGTTCTGGTCTGTTGCGTGCCTATACCAAACAAAATTCCCCTTGCCGCTGATCCTGCACGTTTCGCTTAAGAAGTGCAGGCGCGGAGAGAAGTCCGGCTAGAAAGCCGCTAGAGAGCCTCGGAATAGGCCAAGTAGGCGACAGGGGCGTGGCTCTTTGAACAGGGGCGGACAATGATTGACAACACCACACCAGGGAGTTTTTGAGGGCCATGTTAATTCTGCAAAAGCTTGCACTGCGCCGGAGTTTGATCCTGTTCTCCCTGCTGACCAGCGGCACCGGACTAGTACTTTTTTGCACCGGGTTTGTACTCTATGACCTGAATGATTTTCGCAACCGGAAAGTGAGCGATCTCCAAACTACGGCGGACCTGCTCAGCGTGAGCGCGGATGCTCCGCTTGCATTCAACGACCCAAAGAACGGCGCTCAGGTCTTGCGGGCGATACGGGTACGGCCAGGGAATCGGGCCGCAGTTCTCTATCGCGCAGACGGCAGTGTACTGAGTTGGCAAGCGCGGAGAGATTTAGCTGCAAGGTACACGCTTCCCAAGCTTCCGTTGCCGGGCATTGTGTGGACATCTGATTCTCTTTCTTATACGGAAGCTGTGTATCTCGATGGCAAACCCGTCGGAACAATCTACCTCGAAGACGATCTGAATGACGTGCGCTCGCGAATGGTTCACTTTGCCA
>Ga0137401_10001522_pt1 | contig 10175 bp, 8 predicted proteins | sample CZOMad1_1_16fung_FD_108286 | JGI IMG/M metagenome (GOLD analysis project Ga0137401, IMG submission 108286) | Vadose zone soil fungal communities from Angelo Coast Range Reserve, California, USA - CZOMad1_1_16fungal (Illumina Assembly) | ecosystem: Environmental > Terrestrial > Soil > Vadose zone...
GGATGATGAAGTGCAGATCAGTCAGCCCTTTATCGGGTAAGTCCAAAAACTTCTTGAGATCGAGCACCGGCACCAGGCGACCCCGCACATTGACAATCCCAACCACAAACGACGGTGTGCATGGCAACGGGGTCAGATCCTTCAGCGGATGAATCTCCTGTGCGTATTGGCTCTCGACCGCGTAACTTTCCTGAGCCAGACGAAACTCCAGCACCTCAACAGCATTCTGCAAGACCGCAGGCGTCTCGGCTCTCCGCGCCAGACTCCTGGCGCGTTCACTAAGGATCTGTTTGGCGTCGGTTGCTATGGCGTCACCTGCATGGCAGAGATCGATGTGATGATTTCCGTAAGGCGGTTCGCAGTTAAGCCGTCTGATTCGGGCAAAACATCATCAGCCTCGTGGTCGCGCAACAGACGTGATGCGTTGGCAAAGTGTCTTTTCGCGTCAGGGAACTTGCCAAGACTGCGGGCGAGATTGCCCAACGCGAAATGGGCCAGGACAAATCGAGGGTCAAGATAAGTCGCCGTCTGGAGTGAGCGGCGTGACTGATCGATGTCGCCGAGTTCTTGGAGGATTACCGCCCGCAGGTAATGGCTGGAGGCGTCAAGCTTGTCTGCGTTGACCCATCGCTCGCACCACGTTAGCGCCTCAGCCAGTTTGCCTTGGTTAGCCAGAGCACGCGCCAACATGGAAAACGTCCTCAGATCCGTCGCGGTGTTCGTATCGGTAGACAAAAGCAGCGCGTCCACCACCTCGGCATACTGCCCACATTCGTAGAGCGATTGGGCGATTGCGTGGCGCTCTCCATGTGCGCCAGGTTCTTTCGTCGCCGGCGCAGTCATAGGTTGGGCGCACGGGTATGTGACCATCGGCAGCTGAGGTAAAGACAGTTCAAATGTGGATGCGAAACCTGAGGCGCCTTCTGTCACCGTCGACGGTAACGACGATGGTACTTTCGCGCGATCAACATGACCCTTCTGATAAAGAATTACTTCCGGAAAGTTCACCGGGGTGAAGTGATTGAACAGTGTGTGCGACGCTTCGGTCGGGCTAACGACCAGCCAGCCACCATGAACCAATGCGCGCCGCAAATTATGGACAACTTTCTGTGCCTGTGCTGGTGAGAAATACATCAGCACGTTGCGGCAGAAGATAACATCCATGGCGTTGGTTTCAGACGTGAGCGACGGAAATGGGTCTTGTACCAAATTTACCTGCGCGAAGGTCACTCGCTTTTTGATTACCGGCAAAATTGCGTAGCGACCATTCTTGGTGCGCTTGAAGTAGCGGTCCCTGAACGAGGCTGCGGTCCCGCGGAACGACCACTCGCCATACACGCCGGCAACAGCCTGCTGGATAAAGCGTGCATTAATGTCAGTTGCGAGGATGGTTACATGCCAGTCTGCCAGGTCGGGGATTGCCTGCTGTAACATGATCGCGATCGAGTAAGGTTCTTCTCCCGTGCAACAGGCCGCACTCCAAAAACGCAATCGCCGATTACCCTTACGCCGCAAGTGGACCAACTCCGATATGATCTTCTCTGACAGGGCCTGAAAGGTTTTCGTCTCGCGGAAGAAATATGTTTCGCCGATGGTGAGATGATTCGCAAGCACATCGAACTGGGCTGTGGTCAATGGAGTCGACAACAGCCATTCAGCTCCACTGGTTAGATCCGCGAAACCCAATTCCTCGAACGCGCCCGACAAACCGCGTTGCAAGTCCGTCCAGCGCTTCGGTGGAAAATGCAACCCGATTCGTTGCGCAATCAGTTCACGCAATTGGACCTGTAAATTGTCAGACACTTCGTTAAGGTCCATGAGGAGCCTCCTCCTTCAGCGCGTGGTCCAAAGCACGTCCTTCGTCCAGCGAAAGAAACTTGTCGAGGTCATGAATTAACACCAGACCATCGGTGAGTTTGACCACACCACATATCTGGTCGAGGCACGGAGCGATCTCAGCGGCATCCACAATGTCGACGTCAGGAGCTTCAATAACTCCCTGAGCCTCATCGATGATGAGGACCACTGGGCGTTGTCTTGTCTGAGCAATTAGAAATTGGTGGGCGGGACTTAGGTCGCGGTCGGGCAGGCGGAACCGCTGCCGAACGTTCAGTACCGGCAGAACCTGGCCTGCGACGTCAACGACTCCAAGCACGATAGCTGGCGCCTTCGGCAAAGGAGTAAGTTCGGCGGCCCGAACGATCCGCTCGACGACCGCCAACGGTAATCCATACCGCTGGTCGTCCAGTCGAAAAACAACAAGTTGCATCAGGTCACTCATCGGCCCCGTTATGCGCGTACCAGCAGCCGACTCAAGTCGAGTCGTTGGCAGGCTAACCCGCGAACACAGAAGCGAAGTCAGTACAAATGCGCGCTATAGGGCGATAGTTGAGGACAAACTTGGGCGAGAAAACTTGTCTTACGATGCGTCTAGACTATCGCACAACACCCAATAGCACAATGGGTAAGTACTCATCCTCGGGTGTAGGCCATTCGGGTTTGTGCAAGGTGGCAGCTATTTACTGAATTCCGGCGAGTAATGCAGGAGGCCAATGACAGACACCCGCGCCCACTTTACCCCAATCAAGCGGGGTGCCTAAACGTAATTAACTGATTTTGCATCGAGATGCAACCACGAACAAAATCAAGCCTTTTCCCATCCTTTGACATTCAGTTACATTCACCTACAGTGCTTTCTATTTATTCCTGCCACTAGTAAAAACGGAAATCTTCGCGTTCAAAGAGCGCGGCGGTGGAATCCCCGTCCTCTACGGACAAGCGTTTAAAGACCTCCGGTCTTTGGGAAGGGATACAATTGACCACCATCATTTCGATCCGGTATCAACTACGACCTTCACATTGAGTTCGGTTTTAACAGCGCGTCCAGGTGATACGCCTCGGTGTGAACTTCATTGCATTAACTGCCTTGACTGCTTTTCCATACAGCGCCGAAACGCCTGACACCTACCGGGCAGAAACCTTTTTTCCACGTTCATCTAATAACACGCTCACCACCACGGTGTTAGGGGTCGGGGAAGGCTGTTGCATTAGTCACAGATATATTGGGACCGCAAGGAAGGAGGGAGGTCGTGACTTTTGCTTAGAAGACTTTCTCGCTTGGCTGCATTTCGCACTGGTTACGTGTTTCTCTCTACTTCTTGTCGCTACGGATGTTTGCGCGAAGGCACTGTCAGAGCCCCAAGCAAGAAGGAAAACTAATACAGTCATTAGCGATTTCGTCGAAACACAATACACAATCCTCATAGACAGCCAAGCGGCTGATATTCGATCCAAATTCTTATTTCGCACCATACTCAATTACAACGCGGATTATTGATTCGGATTTGACCGCATTTCCCGAAACGGTCCTCGGAGTGAACCTCATTTCCTTAACAGCCTTAACTGCTCGGTCATAAAAGGCTGTGTTACCTGAAATTGGTTCGATTGAAATTGCTTTTCCCTTTTCATCTATTACAACTCGAACCTCAACAATGTTGGACGCTGCCGTGCTTTCGGCATTACCGATGTTGTATGAAGGAGGGCCGCAAAGCAACGGACGACCCCTTTTTCGCTTTGAAACCCTTTTTGATTGCGTGCACCTTGAGATCATCGTGGTGGCAACAGGCGGTTGCGTCCTAGAGGATGTCTGACACTTGATCACTACGGCGTCTCCAAAGAGAACCAGAATCAAGCCCAAGACTTTCGCTTTCGATCTGAGGTGATTGAAATTCATAGAGTATTCTCGTTTTTCTTCAAACTGGATGTACGCGCACGCTTGCTGACTGTTGTTAAGGCGGAATTTGATCGCTTGGAACCTTGATCACAACTGTCCTAACAGTAATGGATTCCAGTCGATCACCCTTGTCTTCAGGATGTATCCTGCCGCTCCGTCTTAAGACTTCATTTCCAGAGTCAATCCCCCTCTCGACACCGCTCGTCATCTAGCCTGTAACAAGCACGTTCAAAGCTCCGACACCGGCAGTGACTGAAGTTTCAGCGTTTTTCCCCCCGTTAAGAACGATATAGTCAGTCTGCTCATTAGTCGGCGTTACAACAATTCCAAGATTATCGGTACCGCATCCCAACATCGCAACTACATTTGCACTTGACTCAGGCTTCGGACTGGAAGTCACAGTGCTGTAGGGATTTTTTGGATCAACCGGCGTCATCACTCCTTGGGTGCCGAGCATTCCATCCTTCAATTCCAGATGTTTATTAACTACGCCGTTCTCTATTGTAGGACCCGAATGACCGATTACAAAGGTTGCATCAGCGGTCTTAAGTGATTGCTCAACATTAGCTACAGTGCTTTGCTCAAGGTTGTGCACATTAACCTTGTATCCATATTTGTCCCCAATTCTCTGCAAGGCCTCTTGGCTTACTGATACTCCTGCGTCATGCAATTGCTTGCTTGATATGGCAACAAAAACGTCGATGACCTTGCTGCCGCCTTGTCCATCGTCGTCTTGGCCATCCGGGTCATACAAGGCTAGCGGGTTGTTCAAGACATACGCATACCTGTTCCATCTCTGCGGATTAACAACCTGCTTCAGACCCAACATCTTCGGATCTGCGGCCGTGAATCTCCCTTGAACGCTTCCGTAGTACCGTGCCCCAAAGTAATCGAGGCCGGTCTCAATATCGCGTTCTTTTTGGGTGAACTTCTGCCGCGTGCTATCACTCGCGCCGTAGCCTAGAGCGCTCGTCCGGCCTCCCCCAGTTAACTCTTCGCCGAATGGCAAGTAATCATGTCGACTCACAGTTGCCAGCGAGCCGCTCTGATCGAAGATCACGCGCGGCGTGCCCAACTGATCACTCACCAGCCAATGAAGCTGGGCCAATGAGTTGCCGCTCGTCGCGGTCCAGGCTTCCAGTTCCTGAATCCGGCAGTAACCGTCAACCGAAGCATTCGTCAGCACCCGGATCTTTGAAGTGGTGAGGGCGGCGAAGGTGATCTTGCGCCAGACTTTGTTATTGCCACTGACGTTCCCGCCAGTTACGTCTGTCCAACCAGACCCGTTCCAGCATTGGACTTCATAGCCGGTGAGTCCCATCTGGCTGAAAGTCATCGCCTCAGTTGGTTCGGCGGGATTGCTGTAGTTGTCCTGCTCTGTAATTACATCGATCTCGTCGATGGTCTTGCTGCCGCTGAAATCTATTTCGAGCCAGTCAGGAAAAGTATTCCCCGGCGCGTTATCATTCCATCCTCCCGGGTGATTCTGACCAACGGCGGCTTTGCGGTCGCCATCGTTGGCCAAAGCGGGCACGTACGCGCCCCAGTACGAATCCGAGTAATACGATGAAGCCGTAGCCGTGCCGCCGAATGGCGAGTAGATTATTCCGGTTGAGTAAGAGCGTGGGTTGCCACCACCAAGATTGCCCGCAAAGCTGTTTGTCCTACCTGCACCATCGTAACCATAAGTCACGGTTCGTCCTGATGGATAGGTCTCGGTAGTGATCGCGTCGGCAAGGTTGTAGATTGCGCTGACCGGATAGTTTACTCCGCCGGTTTGCTGAATCTTGAGCACTGGGCGGCCCGCCGCGTCATAGCCGTGATAATCACCCGCGCTGCTGCCTGTGCCGTACACCGTAGCGACCAAGCGTCCGACGGAATAACCGGGCGAAAAGCCGGGTGGCGCGCCCGGAGGCAAGCTCTGCGAGTCGTAGAAGTAAGCTACTTCATCACTTGTGGCAATGCCGCTCGGCAGAGCAGGAACGTTGTTGGTGACTTGATCCAACGAGCTTGACCCGTTGTACCAGCGCCTTGTTATGCGATTGAGCGCGTCGTACGACATGTGCGACGAGACCCCTCGCACATCGGTCTTGACCAGAAGATTTCCATTCGCATCGTATTGATAATTGATCTGGCCGCTTTCTGGATTCAGGGCCGATGTCAAACGTTTCAATGAGTCGTAACCAAAGGTGCGCGTCTGGCTGCCCTGCGTCACAGTGATCAGATCATCGAGCGGGTCATAGTCATAGCTCGTCAAATAATTCAACCCAGCCGGATCCTCATGAACCTGAATCAGCCGCCCCAAACTATCAGTTACGCTCTGTCGTGCTTTACCCGCCTGATCCGTAACCGTCACCGTGTTTCCGGCATAAGAACTCGTGACCGCCGCACTGTCCGGCGTCGTTACTGAAACCACCCTGCCAAGCGCATCGAAGGCACTGGTGGTCCAGACGGCAGTTTCACTTTGCCACGGCCGAAACGGATTCGAAGCCTTGGGAACCCGGGGCCCACGAGCTTCCCTCATTGTCAAAGTTCTGGATTTGCCCCTGCAACGAATATAGAGACACGTAGAAGCAGGGCTGACATGCCCGAGCAGTTCCATTAACTTCCAAAACTTTTTAGGGTGTGCCTCGAGATAATTCGTTGCAAAACTTGCGCGCAAATCATGAATGGTTAGCTTCTCAGGGAGGTTCACGCCGTGCTTTCGAGCGCACGTCATGAATCGGGTAAAGCGCGAGTGCAGCGCTGAATATGAGTGCCTATTACCATTACCGTCTAAGAACAGAGCCGGGTTCTCGGCATGATGCCGGAAATGCGGCCTTACGTTTCGCTCATATTCCTTCAGCGTGATCTCCGCTGGGCGCGTCAAATCAATAAGCCGTGACAGCGGTCCAGAGGTATTGTGACCCTTACCGAAACGGGTTTGGATGATTTTGCGATCATAGAAAATGTCCCGATTCTCTCCGACTGAGTCGAGGTTGAGTACCTCAACGGAGCGCATGCCGGTTTCCGTAATCAGTAAAATGATTGTGTAGAGCCGGGCCGCGGTTAAGGCGCGATGTGTGAGTTTAGGATAGACCTCTCGAAGGAATATTAACAGTTCCAGAATCTGCTGCTCGGTGAGAAAAAAGCGTTCCGAACGCAGGTGATCGCGCGTATGAATTGGATATTCAACGCCTGTGAATGGGTTTTCGATTGGACCATACTTTGATGTGATAGTTTGTAAGTGGTCGACATAGGGAAACTCCATTACACTCGAAAAGAACCTGTCGAGCATGCTGGCGTATCCTCGGACTGTGCTAGGCTTCAGACAGGGCAGACCATCTTCACCGGGGCTACTAAGACTCTTTAGGAACGCCTTAATCCGTAGACGGCCCGCGATTGGCTTCATCGCTTCCCACAGATTGAGAGGACGCTTCCCACTTGCAGTTGCGACGCCGTACCGTTCAAACCAACGCTCGATGAACCAAGTCGTATTCTCGATTCTGTTGGCGCTAAGCCCTTGCGCAATCAGACTGTCGTAGTAATTTTGGAGAATCCAACCATGGTCTCGGGCCATCTCTTCATTCGATACCTGATTAGGAGAGACTGTTGGGGGATTTGGATTGGACATGACGTGACTCTTTAATCAGTGTTCGTTCGCGAGTGTGAAACAATAGTCAGCGCGCTCGCCGTGGTTTGTATTAGACCTTGCGAAAGAAAACCTTTCGCGGGAACGAAATCCTTTCGCGGCAAAATCCAATCTTTCCGGAAAACACAAGCTGTCGATGTATCGTTGCTATTGGTAACGCCCTCACCAACGACAATTTTCCCATTGGAATATTGATCCATTGCGACCTCCGGCTGGGCCAACATAGCAAAACGCATTCCACAGAAATTCGCGATCCAGATTGTCTGGTTTATCCGCTCTCGAATTCAAAGATGAATGCGCAAGCGCCCGCACAGGCGGCAGTCTAGTCACGAATTCTTGAATCATCTTTCGAGTCAACGTAACAGCTCGCAACTGTAAGAATCGTTTACAGTTGGTGTCAATCGTTTACAGTTCCAGCCCGGCGGGCGGCCTCTCTTTTCCAAAGATACCCAACCCTAATTTGGAGGTACGAGTTTCGAGTGTCGCCCCTGCCTTTTCGATAACGATCCAAGAGACACGGGCATTAAAAAAGGAAAGTTTACTTTCGTTTTGAAAGTAAACTTTCCCAATTCTCCTTCTCAGAACAGTCAAAAACGGTTCAAAGCCGCGATAAAAACCTTCCGTGCTTCATGGCACAGTCTTTGTAGCTGCAAACGACGAACGATGCTCTCAAGCATCGTCCAGTTTCGAAGGAAACCGTGGTTACGGTTTCCGAAGGTTATTTCTCAAGCTGGAGTTGCCCAAGTATGGAAGGATTCTCTAACCATGCCTGACTCAGCTGTCAAATAACACTGAGATTGAAACCTGGGACGAGACCTTACTCATTTCTTGTCCCTTGGCAGTTACCGCCCCAACGATCAAGTTATCAAGAGGAACAGGGTTCCTAGGCACGCGTGTGCCCGAACGGGTTCGTTGTTTATGCAGGAGGCGAAGAACAACCTAATTCAGCATGCCGCCGAGCTTTGGCAACCGCGAGCAGGTGATACTCTGTCCGATGAAGATGCGCGAAAAATGGCGGAAAATATCGCTGGTTTCTTTACGGTTTTATCACAATGGGAAGCCGGCGAGAAAGAAAGGCAAGATACCGAATCGGATGATTCCTATTACGCGAAATCTGCGTAAGAATAACCATTAGAATCGCGGGCGTAGTTCGCTCATTGTTGTATAATCGCGGATCATCATAACCTTTAGTTAGGCTAGTCAGAGAAATGAAAGAGTCGTTTCAACCTCAACCGGGACATCTGAAGGACGCAGTTAAGTACGGCCGCGTCTCCTCGAAAGAGCAGGAGAAGGAAGGTTTCTCGATTCCTGCGCAGTGGAAGCTGTTGGATCAGTACGCAAGATCGGAAGGGTTCAGAGTTGTCCGTGAGTTCGTCGACATAGAAACCGCAAAGAAACCTGGCAGGCCTGGTTTCGAAGAGATGGTCAAGTTTCTAAAACGATCGGCCGTTCGTGTGCTATTGGTTGAAAAGACCCACCGCCTGTACCGCAACCTGAAAGACTACGTGACGATGGACGATCTGAACATCGAAATCCATTTCGTCAAAGAAAGTGTTGTGCTCTCGAAAGACTCTCGATCCTCAGAGAAGTTCATGCACGGTATCAAGGTCTTAATGGCGAAGAACTACATCGACAACTTATCTGAGGAAACCAAGAAAGGAATGCTGGAAAAGGCCGAGCAGTCGATCTATCCGTCGTTTGCGCCGCTGGGATATCGCAACGTGATGGGACCTAACGGTAAGCGCATTGTCGAAACGGATCCCGATGTCGCTCCAATCATCAAACAAATCTTTCAGTGGTACGCCACTGGCAACTACCCCATCTCTGAAGTCACGCAACGAGCTGAAGCCGCCGGCTTGGTTTCTCGCGGCTCGAAAAAGTCTATATCGAAGTCGAATATCCATAGCCTATTACGGAAACGTTTTTATACCGGTTCCTTCGACTGGAACGGTAAGACGTATAAAGGAAGTCACGAGCGCTTAATCTCAATCGAACTCTTTGATCGGGTCCAGGAGATCCTCGATGGCAGGTATGTGACAAAACAGAAGGTCAGCAGGCACGAGTTTGCTTTTTCCGGCCTCGTGAGCTGCGGACATTGTGGCTGCGCTCTGGTCGCCGAGAGGAAGAAGGGCAAGTACGTCTACTATCATTGCACCGGCAACAAAGGAAAATGCACCGAGCCATACGCCCGCGAAGAGGTACTCGAAGAATGCTTTGCCGATTTGCTGAAAGGACTGGTCTTCGATGACGAAGTCATGGATTGGGTAGTAGAAGCGCTTCATCAAAGCCACAGCGATGAGAAGAGAACCAGACAAGAGGCGATTGCGCGCCTTCGACTGGAACAAACGAAGCTGCAGAATCGACTTGATAAACTCTATGAAGATCGGCTCGACGGGTTTATTGAACCGGCTTTCTTTGAGCGGAAGACGCGAGAGTGGAAACACACGCAAGCTCGGCTCAGTGAACAAATTGCTCAACACGAAGCAGCAAATCACGATTACCTTGAAGACGGTGTGCGTTTACTGGAACTCTCAAAAAAGGCCTATTTTCTATTCAAAAAGCAAAAACCTCACGAAAAGCGCAGACTGCTGAATTTCGTGTATTCGAACTCGACCTGGAAGGATCGGACACTCACCGCGACGTTCCGCCAACCCTTTGATATTCTTGCCGTTACGAACACCGCATGGCAAAAGCAGAAGGTCGCCGGAGCTTGCTCCGGCGACCTTCGTCCAATCTGGCTCCGCAGGTAGGACTCGAACCTACAACCCTTCGGTTAACAGCCGAATGCTCTGCCATTGAGCTACTGCGGAA
>Ga0137401_10001523_pt1 | contig 10175 bp, 8 predicted proteins | sample CZOMad1_1_16fung_FD_108286 | JGI IMG/M metagenome (GOLD analysis project Ga0137401, IMG submission 108286) | Vadose zone soil fungal communities from Angelo Coast Range Reserve, California, USA - CZOMad1_1_16fungal (Illumina Assembly) | ecosystem: Environmental > Terrestrial > Soil > Vadose zone...
ATCCACTGTGGGATGGCGCACGTCCTGCCCCTGCACCATGTAAATCACGTCCTCCGCGATGTTCGTGGCATGATCTCCGATGCGCTCCAGATTCTTCGCCACCAATATCAGTTCAAACGCCGGAAACACCACGCTCGAATCGCCCATCATGTACGTCAGCAGTTCGCGAAAGACTTGATCGCGATAGTGATCCACCTGATCATCCATCGCCAAGACTTTTTGCGCCAACTCCACGTCGCGCCTTACCAGCGCGTTCAACGAATCCCGCATCATCTCTTCCGCAAGCTCGCTCATGCGCGGAAGGTCCACATAAGGTTTAACCCGCGGGTGGCGCAAGATGCGTATCGAGGACTGCGCGATATTCACCGCCTGATCGCCAATGCGTTCCAGATCGTTATTGATGCGCGAAACCGCCAGCACCAGTCTCAGATCCGTCGCCATCAACTGGTGCAACGCCAGAAGCTGCACTACCCGGTCATCAATTTCCATCTGCAGTTCATTGATCGCGTCTTCCTCGTCCAATACGCGCTTGGCCAGTTGCTCGTCGGAATCCAGCACCGAATGCACCGCCTGATGCACTGCGCGCTCCGCCAAGCTGCCCATCCACAGCAGCCGCTCTTTCAACTCGTTCAAGTCTCGTTCGAAGTGACGTTCCATGAATGGTTCCCCTCAGCGGCTATTCCCGTGAAAACCAAATCTCAAATCGCCCTCAGCCAAACCGCCCGGTGATGTACGCCTCCGTCCGCGGATCGCCCGGCGTGGTGAACAACTGCGGCGTCGTGCGGAACTCAATCAACTGGCCTGTCAGCAAGAACGCCGTAAAATCGCTTACCCGCGCCGCTTGCTGCATGTTGTGGGTCACAATTACAATCGTGCAAAGGTCCTTCAACCGCACCAGCAGCTCTTCAATCTTCGCCGTGCTGATGGGGTCTAAAGCCGAGCAAGGCTCGTCGAGCAGCAGCACTTCCGGCTCCACCGCCAGCGCACGCGCGATGCACAGCCGCTGTTGCTGTCCTCCGGACAGCTCGTACGCTGATTTCTGCAGGTGGTCCTTCACTTCATCCCACAACGCTGCGTGACGCAAGCTTTTTTCCACCGCCTCGCCGATCGGCAGTTTCGATCCATTGATCCGCAGTCCATACGCCACATTCTCGAAAATCGATTTCGGAAACGGGTTCGGCCGCTGGAACACCATGCCCACCCGCCGCCGCAGTTGCGTCACGTCCTGGGCCAGAATGCTTTGTCCATCCAGCAGGATTTCCCCATCGAGCCGCGCGTTGCGCACCGTCTCGTGCATGCGATTCATCGTTCGCAACAAAGTCGACTTCCCGCAACCGGACGGCCCAATCAGCGCCGTGAGCTGGCTTGTCGCCACACCCATGCTGATGTCAAACAGCACCTGCTTCCCGCCATAGTAAAAATTCACCTTATTGATGTTCATGCGCATCGGCAGCGCGCCAGCGGGCTCCCGATTGATGGACCCGGTTGGTGTAGGTGTGATGTTTATGGACACAGCCGGCCTCGCCGATGCATGCATATTAAGACCTCGGAACCGCCACGCCACGCGCCAAAATCGCCCGCGCCACGATGTTGATAACCAGAATCAAGCCCAAGAGCACCAGCCCCGCCGCCCACGCTTGCCGGTGCCAATCTTCATACGGCGCGATGGCATATGTGAAGATCATCACCGGCAGGGACGCCGTCGGCTGGTTCCAGTTCGGACTCCAGAACCGATTGCCAAAGGCGGTAAACAGCAGCGGCGCCGTCTCGCCCGCCACCCGCGCGAACGCCAGCAGGACCGCGGTCAAAATCCCCCGATACGCCGCCGGCACCACCACCGTGGCAATCGTCTTCCACCTGCTCGCGCCCAGCGCCATCGCGCCCTCGCGCAACGTTCGCGGCACCGCCAGCAGAAACTCCTCAGTGCTGCGCAGCGTTATCGGAATCATCATCAGCCCCAGCGCAAATCCGCCCGCCAGTGTCGAAAAATGTTTGAACGGCAGCACCACCAAACTGTACGCAAAAATTCCGATCACGATCGACGGCACGCCATTCAGCAAATCCGCGGCGTACCGCACCACGAAAGCCACCCTGCTGGTGCTGAACTCCGCCAGATAAATCGCGCCAAAAAAGCCCACCGGAACGCCCAGCAACGAAGCCAGCAGCAGCAGCTTGGCGCTGCCCACAATCGCGTTGGCCATCCCGCCGCCGGTTTCTCCCACCGGCTTCGGCAGCTTCGTGAAAAAACTCCAGTTGATCGACCTTCCGCCGTGGTAAACGAGATATCCCAAAATAAAAAACAGCACGGAAACCGCGACCATCGCGCAAACTCCCGTCATGGTCAGCATGAAGCCGCTTACGAACTTCCGCCAGCGCAGTCGCGGGCTCATGCGTGCGCCCGGCTGCTGCCGCGCTGCGCAGTCACCACCATCAGCAGTCGCGCCAACCCGTTCAGGATAAAGGTCAGCAGAAACAGCACCAGGCCCAGCTCAATTAACGCTCCGAGATACAGATCCCCGGTCGCTTCCGTGAATTCATTGGCGATTACTGCTGCAATCGTATACCCCGGCGAAAAAAGTGATGCGCTGATCGTGGGCGTATTCCCGATCACCATGGTCACCGCCATGGTTTCGCCCAGCGCCCGCGCCAGGGCCAGAAAAATCGAGCCCATGATCCCGGTGCGCGCAAACGGCACCACCACTTTCCATGTCGCTTCCCAGCGCGTCGAGCCCAGGCTTAGCGCCGCCTCCCGCTGATCGCGCGGCACAGACAGCAACACTTCCCGCGAAACAGAAATGATGTAGGGGATCACCATGATCGCCAGCACGATTCCCGCGGTGAGAAATCCCACGCCGTACGCCGGCCCGCTGAACAGCGGCAAAAATCCCAGCGTATTCTGCAACCCAGGTTGCAAGTAATCCCGCATCAGCGGTACCACGATAAACACGCCCAGCAAACCGTAAATCACGCTGGGTACCGCCGCCAGCAAGTCGATGAAAAATTCCAGGGTGTCGGAAACGCGCGCTGGCGCCAATTCCGCCAGAAAGATCGCCGCTCCGATTCCGAGCGGCACCGCAATCACCAGGGAAACCACCGCCGTAATCAGCGTTCCGTAAATAAACGGCAGGGCGCCGAACTGATCGAACACCGGATCCCACACGCGCGTCGCAAGAAAGTGCAGCCCGAACTTGTGCCGGGCCAGCGCCGAGCCCTGCCACAGCGCGAAAATCAGCAAAGCCGTGACCAGCACCACCGACGCTGCAAACAAAAACGTCACCACTCGCGCGATTTCATCGCCTTCGCGCAGCCGGCTCAGAAACGAGCGCGAGCCCGGAATCGGACTCGCGCTGGGTACGGTGGTCGTGGCCGCCATTTTTTTGTAATCGCGCCTACTGAATGCTGTCGAGCGCTTTCTTCTCTTTGGCAATCACTTCTTTCGGCAGCTTCGCGTACGACAATTGCTCCGCGTAGTTCTGCCCGTCCGCCAGCATCCATTTCAGGAAGCCCTTCAGCGCATCGCGCTTCCCAACATCTGAAAACTTCGCCGGCATCAGCAGCCACGTAAAACTCGCGATCGGATAAGCGGTTTTGCTGGCGGGATCGGTGATCGACACCCGGAAATCCTCCGGTATCGTCTGGGCCGCCGCCGCCGCACTCACGCTCGCCAGGTCCGCCTTCACAAAGGCTCCCGATGAATTTTTCACGCTGCCGTACGGAATGTTGTTCGACACCGCGTAAATCAATTCCACGTAGCCAATCGAGTTCGGCGCATTCTTGATCTGCCCGGTGACTCCTTCATTCCCTTTGCCGCCCAATCCCACCGGCCAATTCACCGACGTTCCTTTTCCAACCTTGTCTTTCCACTCCGTGCTGACTTTCGAAAGATAATCCGTCCACACATACGTCGTCCCGCTGCCGTCTGAGCGATGCACCACCACAATCTCCGCGCTCGGCAAACTCACACCCTGGTTCGCTCCCGCAATCGCCGGATCATTCCATTTCGTGATTTTTCCCAGAAAGATTCCCGCCAGCGCCTCCGGAGTAAAATTCAGCGCCCCGGTCACCCCCGGAATGTTGTACGTCGGCACCACCGCGCCCAGCACCGTCGGAAAATGTAAAATCCCGAATCCGTGCTGGTCCTGAAATGCCTTCAGCTGCTCGTCATTCATCGGCCCGTCCGACGCGCCGAAATCCACAGTGCCGGCCGTCACCTGCTTGATGCCGGCGCCAGAGCCCACGGACTGGTAGTTGATCTGAATATTTCCATTGTTCTTGTGATATTCGTCAAACCACTTCGAATAAATCGGATACGGGAACGTCGCTCCCGCCCCATTAATCAACAGCGCCTGCGCCGAAGCCACGCTAGCGACGACTAGGGCCGCCAGGAAAATTCCTGCGATTCGTTTCATATTTTCTCCGTCCGCGGATGGCGGTGTTTTGCCCGTTTGGTAGTCTTCTAGTGTGCGCGCGCCGTGTTACAGGATTGTTACAATTCCTTGTGCTTCTGGTTGAACTCTAAGCCATTGTAACCGCGCGATTTAAGTCATTCTGGGCGACGAGGCGCCGCTCTCCATAACGAAATTCCTAACATGCCAACTAAAATGAAAAAGGGCAGCCCTCCCGAGAGCCGCCCTTTCCAGTTTTCCTTCCCTACTTCCCGCTCTACGGGATGTAGTAACGGAACGATGTCCAGATCATGTTGTCCACGGCTTTAGGAGAAATACCCGGCGTGCCCGCAGGCAGCCCGCCGCTCCCGGACCATCCGCTCTTGGTGATGTAGGAATACGTGATGCCCCAGCGCATTCCACCCTTCGGTCCGTTGTAGAACTTATGCCAGAACCCGAGCGTCCCTTCGGTGATGATCCGGATGTCCCCTGCGCAAGTTCCGCCGGTTGAAGGAGTAAACGACCCAGAGGGGAGACCCTCGGTGCTGCATCCGCTGTTGTTCGCCGAAGGTGAACCATATCCGCCGATTCCGGTAGTCGAAATGGTCGTGTTCGTGGTCGCCGGAATCGCCGGCGAGCCCGCGGAAGCCGGAATCGCCGGAGTCGCTGTTATGGCCATGGTGGTGTAGCCGGCGTACGCCGCGCGCCACGCATATTCCGATCCGCCATAGAGGTATATGTCCAGCTTGGGGTTCGGGTGGAACTCCAGCCTGCCCAAGGCATGCGCCGTGCGAATGAGCGACGCCGTGCCATCGGGGCGGAACGTTTCGTCGGCAAGCTGCGCGGAACCGTAACGCCCGATTCCGTCGCCCGCCACCGCCTTCACGCCTAAGTCCACCTTCTTGTGGAACAGCGGAATCATCGCGCTCGCGCCTAGACCACCGCCCACTCGCGTGTCGTTGAACGCGCCCGCAGCGCTCCGCGCCGCCAATCCTGTTACTGGGCAAGTCACCACCGTGGGTGTCGCCGGCGCTGGCACGTTGGCCGCGTTGGTTCCCGCCACCGCGCAAGGGAAGATCCGATTGCGGAACGTGCTGAGGATTCCAAACACTTCATAGTGCCCGAATCCGGGGTCAGCCGCCGCCTTGACAAGGACGTCCGGCGCCTTGTTGACCGTATATCCGGTGGCATCAAACGAGTTCAGCAATCCCCCCGCCTGCCCAGGCGCGTTGATGAAAAAGTTTTGCGTTGTCGTCACCGCACCCAACGCCGTCGTACTGGTCAGCGTCGTAAATCCGCGTCCGCCGAGCGTCGCTTGCGGCCCTTCGACTGAAAACCCCAGTGCAAACTTCCCGCCGAAGTCCTTCACCACGCGGAAGCCATACTGCCGCGCCCAGGTGAAGCCCACCACGTATTGCGGGTCAATCATCATCGGCAAATTCTCCTGCCGATTGTTGATGCCCTTGCGGTCTTCCGTCGCCAGCGTCCACATCTGTCCGCCGGTGAACTGCCACCCGTTGTCGAACATCACCTGCCCCCACACCTGCCGCTGCCGGAACGGATAGCTGTTGCTCTGCCGGTTGTTCGACGTGACGCCCGCGTTCAGAAAGTCGCCTTCGTAGTAACCCGTCAGCTTGGCGCTCCCGATCTTCGATTCAAATAGCACCGTCGCGCGTGATTGCCGCGCGGTGAAGTTCGTTTCGGCCACCTTCGAAAGCGAGTTGCCCGGGAACGGAATGTTCGTGAACGACGAATTAATGTCCGCCGAATTCGCACGCGTGCGCGTCACCGTGGCCGCCTCGATGAATCCGCCCGGCGTGATGGTCACGCCCTTGTAGCGAATCGCCGACGGCCCCGTCTCTTCCGCCTTCTTCTCCGCCGCCTGCGTCGCCGCGGTCGTGCGTCCCCATTCCTTGGCTAGGGTTTCGTTGCGCACCCGCAAGTCACTCACCGTGGAGTTCAGCGAGGTCGCCGCGCTTTTTACTTCCGCGCTCGTGCTCGCCGCTTCCGCGGCCCTACTGCTCGCCTCGGTGGCTTTTGCGCTTGCTTCCATGGCGCGCGCGGTGGCCGCCGAAGTCGCGTCACGTGCTTCGTCGATCTGCCGGTCGCGCTTTGCCAACTCTTCCTTCAATAATTGCAGCTGCTCTTGCTGCGCTTGCAGCGTCTGCCGCAGCTCTTCCAGTTCCGCGGCAAATTTCGCTTCGCTGCTCGCCGCGCTCTTGGCCGCCGCGGCAGCTTTCGCTTTGGGCGGCTTTGCTGCTGCGGTCGGCTGCGCGTCCGAGTCCTTCGGTGTGTCGGCGAGCGCTGCGCCGCCGCTCAGGAAAATCGACAGTGTGAGTGCTGCGAATTTTTTCATTGCCTCTCTCTTTGAAACAGAATTCGACACAAATACCGGTGTAGGCGAACCAACCCTGCGGGCAGAAGGTAGCGGCCGCGTCTTACTGTTGCGTCAAACGAATGTGAATATCCTGTAACACTTCGCAGGGCTTCACTCTAATTCGTTGACGTATTTGAAGTTACGAACGGCTCGCGGCTTCAAGAACAGGTAAGACGTGAGGGACTCGGGCGCCCGGCATGCTTCGGCACTCCCGCCAGCGGCGGTTGCCCCGCGGACTGTGCCAAAGAGTTGCAACGCACCCCCGGCTCCCCCATCAAACCACTTTCCCGACTGCCCCGAGTTGGGCTAGCCCGACACTCGGCGCCGAGATGGTAGTAGCCTCCTACGTTCCTCGTCAAGCAACATCGCAAGCGGCCCCGTTCCCGACCTAGAGGCCAGCATCCTCGTTGTGAGTCGGGCCTTCGGGTCCGACAAAGCGCCCGCGCCCGCTCCCGTCCCCGCCAGACTAACTACAATGTTCCGCGTGGAACGGACGCCCTATCCCTCGATCCTGCGTATCGCGCCGCGCTGATCGTATGCGCTGCGCTCAACCTCGCCATGCTGTTGATCGAAGCAAGCGCAGGCTTGTGGATCGGCTCCGCCGCCCTTTTGGCCGATGGCGGCGACTTCCTCGAGGACGCTGCCGTGCTCACATTGGCCTTGGTGGCCATCGGTTGGTCGGCGCGGCCGGGCCGCGGCAGGCCTCGGGCAGGGTATCGCCATGGCCGGAGTCGGGCTCGCGGCCATGGTTCAGATTGTCCTGCGGATTCTCAAAGGTGGGGCCCCTCCGCCCGCGCCCATGGGAAGCGTGGCGGCGCTGGCGTTGGCCGTGAATGGATACTGCGCCTATCGGTTGGTGCGTTTCCGCGGCGGCGACGCCTCCATGCGCGCCATTTGGCTTCCCACGCGAAACGACGCGCTGCTCAATGTTCTCACATGGCCGCGGCCGCCTTCATCGCCGTCGCCGGCTCGGGCTGGCCGGACGTCGTTGCGGGCGCGATCGTCGCCGGCGTAAATCTGTTCGGCTCGATCGGAATCATATCCGCGGCCACCAAGGCACGGCCCTGAACGCTAAGGAATCACTTCGTAAACCAATATCTTGGCCTCTTCGATGGTTGCTTCCTTCGATTGCGGGATGGGAGGAACCAGGATGATGAGCTTGGGGATGGCGGCGTAAAACCGCTTGAGTTCGGGCACTAGCAGCGTGGTCTTCGCGATCGGTCCGGTGGCGACTTTTCCCAAGCGCTCGTAGTGGTCCGCGTCTGCCTGTTTGAACACTTCCACGAAGCCGGTTGTTCCGGTGTAGTAGATGCGCGCGCTCGGCGAGTCGAATACAACTTCGTCCACGCCGCCCTCGGTGTCGATGGCATCCACCACCTTGCCGCTGTCCGAGTCCATTATCACTAGTTTCCCAGGTTTATAAATGTGTGAGCGTTTCACCCGGCTGCCGATAAACAGCCGATGATGGGCCTCATCGATCGCCACGGCATGCGGCTCCGGCCCGCCGGTGATAGGCCAGGTGGCAAGTACCGAGCGCTTTTCGCGGTCAATGACCACCACTTGGCTGGTGTCCCCCATGACCACAAACATTCGTGGCGAAGCCGGATCGAGCACCAGGCCCGCGGGATTGAGGCCGTCGACCTCAATGCTTCCCGCGAGTTTGCCGTTCTTCAGGTCCACGATTTCGATCGAGCCTTTGGCGCCCTCTTTTTTGAGACCATCGGCGCGATCGCCCAGATAAAATAGATGCGTCGCCGGATCATAGACCCCGTTATCGGGCACTCTCCTGGAGTCGGGGTCTAATTGATGGCCGGTCAGCGGGATGTTCTTGATCAGCTGGTAGGTATCCCCGCTGAACGCTTTGCACGTTGCATCTCCGTCATCCACCCAGATTTCGTTGGTTTCCGGAAGATAAATCGTTTTGCGAGGATCGCCTCCGAACCCCGTAATGGTGTGGACCACTTTGCCCGCGTGCAGGTCGATCACTTCAATCGTCCGCTGGTGCTCCCCGGGTACAAACAAGCGCTGCCCTTTGATGTCCACCGCCATGTGGTCGAAGTAACCCTCGACACTCGGCAAGGGGATGCTCTGAATCTGTTTCAACGGCGCACTGGTCTGACCCTGCGCCCTCGGAATCAAGACCACGCACAACACCCAGAGAACCGCCAGGTACGTTTTCAATTGCTTGCTCCTTTTACCGTGTCTCTCTTTCAATCCCGCTCCTGGCCCTGCCTCGGACAGGCTTTCACCCGTATCTCGGTCGGACCGAACCTGCCGCATTGAAGGTAAGTCATCGACCGAAGCCGATACCTGAAAATAGCATTAATTCCTTGTCAGCTAGATCCAGCGGCCCCGACACCAACTGTAGTGGTCACGGGCATGCTTGCGTATGCTTGCGTATTGACCGCTCCCCCGTCTGGGTGTACAGTCCGGCCCACTAGGTTCCTTCCCAGCAGTCCAAATATGAGGAGGTAGTTATGTCGTTCCGAAAAGCCCTTTGGGCCCTGATTGCCGTGGTGTGCCTGGCAGCGCCCGCCGCTGTCCGCGCGCAGGGAGACTATCTCGAGGTCTTCATCGCCAAAGTGAAATCGGAGAAAGTCGCCGATTTCCAGGCCCTCACCAAAAAATGGGTCGATGCCAACCGCCGCTTCAATGGCGACCGTTGGCTCGCTCTCCAGGCCGTCTATGGTGAAGGCAATGTCTACCAGTTCACCAGCACCCGCAAGGACTACGCCGAAATCGACAAGATCAACGAAGCCGGCATGCTCGCCGCCAATAAAGCCTTCGGCAAGGACGCCGCGCAGAAACTAGATCAAGAGTGGACCAATTGTTTCGCGTGGTCCCGCACCGAACTCCGCCGCCGTCGTTGGGACCTCAGCCGCAAGGCCCCCCAGGCCCCTGAAGCCTACGCTAAATTCATTGGCGAATCCCGCCTCTTGCGCACCACCGCCGTGCACATTCGTCCCGGGCACACCGCCGATTTCGAGGCTCTAATGAAGGACGTCAAGGAAGCCGGCGAAAAGAACCCCGACACCCAGCCGGTTTTTGTTTCCCAGGTCCTCGAGGGCGGTAAGGGAACCATTTTCTACCTCTCCACGCTGCGCTCTTCCATGGGCGGTTTCGACCACAATCCCACCGCCAAGGAAATCCTCGGCGACGAGGGTTTCAAGAAACTCCAGCAAATCGTCGCCGAGACTTACGAGACCACAGAGTCCGCTCTCTATCGCTTCGTTCCGGAACTCAGCAATCCTCCCGAGGAAGTCGCCAAAGTTGCCCTCGACTTCTGGCGCCCCAAACCGCTAATCGTCGCGGCGGTCAAACCCAGGACTGCCATGGAACCCGACGCCGCCAAAGACGCCCCCAAGAAACCGTAGTCCACAACCAGAGGCCAGTGGCACAGACCTCAATCTGTG
>Ga0137401_10001524_pt1 | contig 10171 bp, 9 predicted proteins | sample CZOMad1_1_16fung_FD_108286 | JGI IMG/M metagenome (GOLD analysis project Ga0137401, IMG submission 108286) | Vadose zone soil fungal communities from Angelo Coast Range Reserve, California, USA - CZOMad1_1_16fungal (Illumina Assembly) | ecosystem: Environmental > Terrestrial > Soil > Vadose zone...
AGCTGTAACCCGAATCTCAGTACCTTCCGGCAAGGGATTCACCATATCGAGGAAGCATCCTCCCATACTCAAGTCACCGCTTCTACCGCCCAGCCTGGTATTCGAAGCGATGTCGGTTATTTCGGTGTCCGCGACGAATGGATAGCGAGGAAAGCGTCGGCGCTCTGAGCCCATTCTTTTTATTCACACAGAACTGTTTGCGCCATCAAACAAATCGCTTCCGAGCAGAATCGCTAGGTTTCAATATGTTGGTCTTCCGTATGACTTCTTCATTCCGCACCGCAGCGGCTGTCGCCGCATTGGGTGCCCTTTATGGGCGGGCTGAACACGCTGACCTCGCAAAAGCAATCAGGGTTCGGACACTCGTAAATCTGGCCAGTGGCCATGAGACGCGAATTCTGACAAACCAAAACGCGAGTGCGGTTTTATTCAATGATTTGCTTGCTATACCAACCACCCTGCAGCGACAAACGGTGCAATGGTTCGGAGGGAGTGCGATGCTAGAAATCGTAGCAACCCAATACTGGGGAGTAAGAATGACAGCGAGAATGACAGCAAGAACCAGGGGTTAGCATTCAGCTTAATCCGCAGACGAGGCCGTTCTCCACAGCTCTTGCCACCTTAGTGACGGTATTCCGGCGAATAGAGTCGCCTTCCGAACCTCGCTTGCTATGCCAACCAAATACAAGTTTCTGCGCTTAATCCGGTATGCGTCGTCAATATGTGTTCGGACAGGTAGTCCGGCTACATAAAAAAAGGCAGTGAAGCCCGTTTCACCCGAGCCGCACTGCTTGTCCATTCTGACCGGAAATTGCCGCCGATCGATCTTCAGGAGCAAGGCCCAGCGATATTTGCACCACGTAGCGAACGTGAGCTGCAGAGGGATATCCACGAGGTACACCGTGCTGTAGTAGACATTCGCCAAGAAAGCGAGAATGATGAGGATCATCAGCGCGGGATGCTTCGACCGTGTGAAAGTGTTCCGCGTAAAAAATGAGGTAGTCGGCGGATCGCATTCCTTTTGGGTAAAACACGCCGTCCCAACCTGAAGCTGTGAAGAATGAGGTTCCGAGAAGGATGGGCGGATGATTCACGTCGAGAGGATATCGAAGGCGTTGTGGGAACTACGCGAACATCCTAATCGCCTAACTAGTCGGAAAGATAATTCCCCAAACTGGATGAATCTCCCAAATTGAATCCACTTGTGCCGAACCATGATTATTCCCACGATGGTTAGTTGCACTGAAGTGCCACGCATCGAAAAACATGAATCCCAGGACTTGAACGCGGATTGGGTGGATCAGGGGCGTTCGGGATCGGAGTCTGACACCCGCAGCCTGAAGCCCCCGGAGAAAGGCATTTCGTGTGGCAGTGAAACGCGCTGTCTGGGGAATTTCGACAATCACGCGGTTGCTGGTTGCTGTGCCTCCGACCTCACTGATCTCCAGATGAAAGTCACAGTCGTTTGGCTCGACATTGATCTGCCATAGGTCGCCTTTCAAAATCACGACCGCATTCTCGCGTGGGTCAATTGGCCCAACAGCAGTTCGAAATCCCGACGTATTTGTTCCAGCGGCGGGCGAAGCTGCGATCATGGCTGCGACAGTTGTGAGTGTTGGGCTTGAACTGCTGGGCGGAGTTCGGTGTTTCATTCGAGTGCGATTTTGAGTTGGTACAGTTTTGGTAGCAGTGCAAGTGATGTCAGCAGCCGCGCCCTGAGTAGCCGAAAGGACCAAGCTAAGCGTGAACACGATTTTCCACATAACTTCTCCTTACGCGCTGTTACTTGCAAACCCCACACTTCCCGCCTTCTTTTGCGCAATATCGGCAGTAGTGGCAATTCTTGCAGACGTGACACGGATCGGCACCAGTGCAGGTAGCCGAGAAGAAATCCACTGGATTGATGAGAACAACGGTCAAAATGACTTGAGCAAAGACCGACAGTAATCTATTGCACATGAATCAGTCCTCCTGTCTTCTATTCTTTGTCCAGCGTGGCATTGATGTTCGCGTTTCCACCAGCGCCCAAGGCCAGGGTTCTCTCCCACACTTTGAACCCAGCCTTTTCCAGCCTAATTTTGTGATCGCCCGGTGTAAGTTTGAGCGTGGATGGCGTGCTGCCCATATATTTGTCATCGATAGTGATTTCGGCTCCGTCAGGACTGGACTTCACGTCTACTGAGGAGACTGAAGAATCTACGCTCGTTGCCGGAGCAGTGGAACCCGGTGCCACAGTCGCGTCGATTGTGGGCTTGAACTCAGCCTTCTTAAACCTCACAGGGTCCAACGGGATATCTCCGTTGATATAGGCGGTGATCTCTGTTCCCTTCGGGATTGTGATGTCTTTGCCATGCATGAATAGAAAGAGTGGGGCGGCAGGAAAGAAGACAATCGCAGTCCCGATCATCGCTCCGGTCATTGCGCCAGTGTGACCACCACCCTTTGCTTCCTTAACCGCCCGCAACGGCGCCTTCTCTCCGTCTATCAGGCGCACGTCATCGACGTTCACGTCGAGTTTGCCGCCGCGAGCCATCCGGCGTTTGTGCTGTGCTTCGGTGACTGTCGCTAACGCGAGACCGCCACGAGGAACAACAATTACGTCCTTTACCTTCACATCCTCAAGAACCTCGAAGTCCACACGGTCCCCGGTAGTCGCGTCAGCCGACGAAAGATTTCGCGTTAGCCGAAGCTTAATCGGTGTGCCATCTTCCAAACCGAATGCTAGCGGCTGTTTCAGGGGTGCGGTTTCGGTTTTTGCTGGGGACTGCTGGTCCTTGTTTGCTTGTGGTGCTTGGGTTGCTTGCGGTGCTTGCTGGATGTCCGCAAAATTTGAAAACAACAACGATGTGGACAGAGCAAAAGAACAGACAAGTCTCATGGCTGGGCCTCCGTAGATGACTTGTTGCGGGGATATTACCCGCTACAATCTACTCAGAAAGGTAGTATGTCAAGCGTATACTTCGGGCAACGACATTGACCGACGTTGTGAGAGACGGTACATGGAAAAGACACGCGCCCATCGCCGCGGAACTTGCCCTCATCATGGCGGAGTTAGAACCTGGTTGAACAACGGGGTGCCGAAGTAGCTGATCGGTTAAGTAGGAGGTGGGACGCGAACAGTCCGTGCCTCGGCTAAATGAAAGTCCGGCGCGTAGCTAAACAGTTGCGTCCCGAGCGAGTAATGTTCCGCATTCTAAGTGTGCCGCGCACGATGTCAACATATTCGAATACGTACGTATTAATGCTGAGCGTCGAACTATGCCGCCACTTTCTTCGCCTGCGCACGTTCCTTCGCCCAACGTCTTTTCGTCGCCTGCGCAATTTTCACCCTGCCAGCAGCAGACAAGACCCGTTTCCTTACCGTAGTGGCTTCCTTTCCGGCAGAACTTCCAAGGACCTTGGGTTCACGGATTCCAACATGGCATCGTTAAGGTTTCCGTGTCGGATGTCCGAGTCGAGCATCGGGTGAAGCTGGGGGATTTCACGCAATGGCTTGAGAAGCCAGGTGCGAAGTCGCCAAGAGAAATGATTAAGCGGCTGCGGGTGCGATCAATACTTGGAATGCCTGCACGATGAGCCAGTTCCTAGATCAGCCTGGCCCGAAGAAACACGCGCAAAGACAAATTCTCTAAGTGGTCCTGTGCCTCTTGCGGGGGCGATGTTTGGTTGTTTTGTGTTTGGTTTCAGGAGTCTTCGCTTGTGATTTTACGGCTAAATCCGAATTAAACGTGTCGGCCACCATTTTCCAAGCACCATCCGGCTGCTTCCTCCAAACCGCCATATCTTTGCCTTGATCGGTAATCGGTTTGCCGTCGGCTCCGTCAAGAGCCATCTGATAAGTGTAGATCGTATAAGCGAGATCACCCGCCCGACCGATTTCCACTTTGTTGATCTGCCAGTCGATAGTGAACCCTGGGTTACCGATCAGCTTGGCCCATCCTGCCCTGATCGCCGTTTTGCCGTGGACCAGAGGTGAGTTGGGCGGGAGCCAGGAGGCATCATCCGCGTAGTTGGCAACCGCACCGTCAACATCATTTGCCTGCGCAGCTTTAAGTGTCGCGGCATCTGCGGCTCGGATAGCACGCTCGTCAAGAGCACGCGTATCTGTCGGTTCCCGTTGACACCCGGCGCAGCAAAAGGACACGAGTGTCAGCATTAGCACGGCTCGATAACGGGGCATGAGGCTCCTCTGAAGGCGAGACTCGGCAAGGGTACACCCAGACCAAAGCGAGGTCTAGAAAGTCAAAACGCGAACCTGGCACCGAGAGCATTTAGTCGGAGGCAAGAACGTGACAATTTTCGATTTCTTGAGGGAATCGGGTAAGTCCGGTAATCGGAAACTTCAAATCTACATGGACGGTTTGCGCGTTAATCAGTCAGTGGATTACTTCCGAGTTGCCCGTAATCCGCCCGCAACCCGACGAGTTCACTGGGGCTTCTGGGCCGCACGGCAGAGTCGCAACAAAATGCCTATGGTGCACCGCTCAATGCGTGCAGAAGTGGGCCAACATGAATCTATTGAGGATGGATAACCCCCTCCGTGTCGACAAAGAAGCTGCCGTTGGTGAGCCCCTCGACTGCGCCGTGAGTCAGCCACTGCTTGGAAATATGGTGCAGCACACTGCGTTGTTTTTCCCAGACCATGAAATGTCCCGCACACTGGACCTTGAACCACAGTTTTTGATCGTGCGGAACCTCAGCATAGAGGCGAGGCAAGTCTTGAATACCTCCACCTCCCGTATCGTGTTCTCCGGCAATGATCAGCACGGGAACAGATATCTTGTGCGCCGTGCTAGCGTTCCACCCCCACAAGAACGGCGTGCGCACTCGCATCACACCCTCGGGAACAGAACCGGCAGAGGAACCGGCGGACGGCGGGCCCCAGGTGCGGCCAAGTGAGTCGTTGTCCATGATGGCACTCCAGACCACGTCTTGAATCCCGTCCTCCACGGGGGCATCGCAGCCACCTTGGATCATCTCAGCTTCGACCTCCGGATCCCACAAGCCCATCAGGTCGCCGCGCGTCCTAAGAGACATCGGCGTTCCGGGTCGCGGCAGCGCCGCTGGGGCACCGAAACCGTCTCCTGTCCCGCTCGGCGCTGCGGGGTTAAAGATCGGGGCATACAGAAACAGGCTATCGACTTTATCCGGATGCTGCACGGCATAGGGGCCGACGCGGGCTGAACCCTGGGACCAGCTTACGAGGGCGACCTTGTCATCTCCCTCGACCCCGCGCTTCGCCCTAATCGCCCTGACGTAGTCAACAACAGTATCGAGCTCGTCCCAATCGCTTCGCGAGTTGATAAGTTGAAATTTGTACGATGGATTGCAAGCGGCGCTGAGAGGATTGGGAATTAGTATATCTTGTTGGGCTGTTGGCACGTTGCACGGGTCGTCCATCTTGGGGCGCGGAGAACGACCGGATCCCTGGAAATCGAGCATGAATACGTCTAAGCCGCCCGCTTGCGCCAGCCAGAGAGCCCAGTCGTAGTGGTCCTTGCGCAACTCAAACCCCGGGAGCACCGGAACGCTGAGACCGTGGATCATAAGAACTGCCTTTCCGGGGCCACGATTGCTAGCGACACGTTCCCGGACAAATAGAGGGACCAATTCACCCATGTTAGCCGGCACTGTCGAAATGTGAGGAACCTGATGATCGCATGTCAGGACGCGCGAGTTGTTGTCTTCCGCGACACAAACGGGCGGCGCAATTTGCGCATCTTGCGCAGACATGCTTCCCGATCCGAATAGACCCCACGCAACCACTCCGCACAACACTAGTACGCCCTTCATATGGTGACACCTCGTTGAATTTCAATTTCCGATGGTTTGGCCAGCCAGTTCTTGAGCCTACTTCTGGCTTGAGGCCACCATAGGGACCTTTCTGTGAGCCAGCAACAGGTAAATCCGCGCAGATACGCGCAAATGCGCTCATCGCGGCCCGCTTTCCGTACTGGTGTTGAAACCGACGAAGTGGGGGAGTAGCATAACCGACAAGTTTATCCTCCCTAATCGAGGCGGAGTTATGGCTGAAGGGAAACCACTGTCGACACCTGAGCCCTCCGAGCCTCCTGCCAGCAAACGCCTAGATTCCTGGAAGGAGATCGCCGCCTACTTGAAACGTGACGAAAGTACCGTGCGACGGTGGGAGAAAGAAGGTCTACCTGTCCATCGTCACGCCCATAAGAGGAAAGCGACAGTCTACGCGCATAAGTCCGAGATTGACGTTTGGTGGAACGATGGCCACACACGGCTGGAGTTAATAGAAAGGACGTCTCCGGTCCGACTTACGAGAGTCGTGTGGTGGGCGGCAGCGGCGTTTATGCTGCTTACGGTGGGGCTGGGGATGATTTTCGTCGGAGTTCGCGACCGTCTGCTGGGTCGGCCTCTAACGGGCGAAATTACTTCCATTGCCGTACTGCCACTGAAAGACCTCTCGGGCGACCCCGCGCAGGACTATTTTGCAGACGGGATGACCGAGGCGCTGATCACCGAACTGGGTAAGATCAGTACGTTGCAAGTAATCTCACATCAGACTGTTCTCGGCTATCGGCAAACAGCGAAACCGCTGCCGCGGATTGCGAGGGACCTCAACGTAAATGCGCTCTTGGAAGGCACGGTACTCCGCTCGAGACGCAAGGTGCGCATCACGGTTAACGTAGTTCAAGCCGTGCCCGAACGCCATCTCTGGGCAGAGAGCTATGAGTTCGACGAGCAGGACATCCTCGCCGTGCAGGGCGAGGTTGCCCGAGGTGTGGCCCGCCAGATACGGGTCAGGTTGATGCCTGAGGAACGGGTGCGCCTCGCCACATCCCAACGCGTCGATCCGGAAGCTTACGAAGCCTACTTGTTGGGCCGCTCCTACTCTTACAAGGCAATGACAAGGACAAGTTGGACGAGAGCGAAGGATTACTTTGAGAAAGCGATTGCGATAGATCCGGGCTACGCTCCTGCCTATGGCAGCTTGGCAGTCCTGTACATACACAGCAACAGAGGGGCTGCGACAAGAGACCCTAGCGACCTCCGCATTCAAGCACGGCAGTGGGCCGAGAAAGCGCTGAAGCTGGACGGCACGCTCGCCGAAGCGCACAGCGCGCTCGCCAGGGCCGCCCAGCGGGAATGGGATTGGGCGGGCGCAGAGCGAGAGTATCAACTGGCTATTAAGTTCAGCCCCAGCTATCCGTTGGCTCATATTTGGTATGCGCAATACTTATGGGCGATGCAGCGCTCTGAAGAAAGTGTCTCCGAGGCCAAACGCGCCCAGCAACTGGACCCGGTCTCGCCGTTTGTCAACACCTGGGCTGGTGCAGCCTACTTCTATGCCGGAAGGGCTGACGAAGGCATGGCGTCCATGCAAAAAGCGCTGGAGCTGGACGCGAGTTTCTCGGATGCGAGCCTCGTCCTCGCCAGGGCCTATTTCCAGCAGGGGATGTTCCAGCAGGCCATCGCAGCACTCCAAAAGGCGCTAACCTTCAACGAGAAAGAGGTACTTGTTTTGGGGGCCCTTGCGCATGTACACGCGCGGGTCGGTCAGCGGAAGGAGGCACTGAAACTTGTGGGCCAATTGGAGCGAATTGAAGCGGAGGGGCGCGGATATGGTGCGCCGTTCGGAATCATATGGGCCTATGCGGGCCTCGGCGACAAAGAGCAGGCGTTCGCTTGGTTGGAGAAAGCCTACGAGGAACGCAGAGACCGAATCGTCTGGCTCAACGTGGACCCATTGCTCGAACCGCTCCGCTCCGATCCACGTTTCCAGGACCTCGTGCGGCGCGTTGGCCTACCCCAGGTCAAAGCGCGGTAACATTCCCCGCCGGGTAGCGAAGGTGCGATTGCTGGTTTGAAGGCGTGGGTCGGAGGTAGACGCTTGAAGAGGCTGGCGTTGTTCCTGCTGTTACTGGGTCTCGCCGTGCCGGTGCGAGCTCAGTTGGGCAACGAAGGTTCGATTGAGGGCATGGTGACCGACCCTTCCGGCGCGGTCATCCCGGGTGTGGCGCTACGAGTGACTAACCTCAATACTTCGGCCACACTTAGCGCGACCACAAATGAGTTGGGCCTGTTCCGCTTTCCAGTGCTCGCGGTGGCAAGCTATGAATTGGTGGCGGAACATACGGGTTTCGCGAGCTTGATTCAGAAAAACGTGGTGGTAAACATTGGTAGTGCAATCAACTTGAATCTCACGCTTTTGTTAGCTACGGGAACCGAGAAGGTTGTAATCAGCAGTGAAACTCCTCTGTTGGAGTCCACCCGAAGCGAGGTGAGCAGCGCGGTGGAAGGGCGCTTGGTGGCCCACCTTCCTTTGAACGGTCGTAACTTCCTCGGCTTCGTTTTCCTTGCACCAGGGATCACACCAGGGGTCACGCCTGCGGCAAGCGGTGTCAGCGTTACTTTTGGCGGCCAGCGGGGGATGTCCTCATTCCTGCTGGATGGAGCGGACGACAATAATACTTTCCAAAGTGGCCCGTTGGGGGGATTGGCCGGCAGCGATCGTTACCAGTTAAGCCAGGAGGCGGTGCAAGAGTTCCAAGTGAACACCAACGCTTACTCGGCGGAGCTGGGCCGGGCCGGGGCGGGCACGGTAAGTGTGATCACAAAATCCGGAACCAACGAATTTCATGGCAGCCTGTTTTGGTACTTCCGCGACAGAGCATTGAATGCCACGGGCTTAATCAGCAAGAACCTGGGCGAACCAAAAGAACCTTTCCACGTGCACCAGTTTGGCGGGGCTATGGGAGGCCCACTTCGCAAGAACAAACTGTTTTTCTTTGCGAACTACGATGGTCAGCGCCGTACGGAATTCAACGTGACGTTCCTAAATTTGCCCTCGGGGTTCAATCTATCCTCCGATCCTGTCGTCGCCGGCTTCCAGCACCGTGCTCTGGATTATTTATCGCCACGGGCTGAGTCTTGGGTCCGAGGCTTTGACCAGGATGTCTACCTGGCTAAGATGGACTGGCACATTACTCCGACCCAGCGATTCAACGGGCGATGGAATCGCCAACGGTTTGGCGGAGCTAATCTTGAACAAGCAGGTCCACAAGTCTCTATCGAGCGCACCGGCGCTTCTGAGGAAAACAGTGACACGCTGGCAGTTTCACTTACCTCTACGATCTCGCCTTCCCTGGTGAATGTGGCCCGCTTCAGCTATGTGAGTAGCAATCAACCCGGTCGATCGAATAGCATCAATCCTGCCGCTGACATCTTCGAAGGCGGTCAGCCCGTGCTCGCGATTGGGCGTGCCTCACTAAGCCCGCGCGAAATAGGCATCCGCCGGGGTGAGTGGTCGGACACGCTGTCGTTGGGCCGCGGCCGCCACGCCTTCAAAGTTGGTGCCAATGTGTTGGTCGATCGAATCATGTTCTTCAACGCTATCAATTTCTCCGGTAGTTACCGCTTCAACAGCTTGGAAAGTTTTGGCCGCGGCTTGGCAGGAGCGCCCCTACCGATCGCAGGTGAGAGATACGTCGAGGCATTTTCCGGGGACGGGACACCTGGAATCAGGGTGCACCCGAACGTTCAGGAATTTGCGGGCTTTGTTCAGGACGAGTGGCGCGCCCGGCCCAGCCTGACGTTCAATTTGGGCTTGCGCTACGACGTACAGGTGATGGCCAAGCCACGAGTGAAGAACCCCTACCCGGCACTGGTGGCCGCTGGGCTCGATACGAGCTTCGTCCCCCAAGACAACAACAACTTCGCCCCGCGGATTGGGTTTGCGTGGTCTCCGCTACGGAGTAACAGATTGGTGGTCCGCGGCGGGTATGGCTTGTTCTATGCCCGCACTACGGCCGGCCTAGCTGCTCGCGCGCATTTCCTCAACGGGCTGACGGTGCAGACGCGCACTTTTACAGCTGGGACTCCCAGCGCAGTCTTGATTCCTGCCTACCCGAACACACTCTGCGGGTCGCCGAGTGCGTCGGGGGCCCCGCCTACCTGCCCAGCGCCAACGACAGGCGCTGACATCATCATGCCCTTCGATCCAGACTACACTCAGCCGCTTGTTCATCAGGGCAGTTTTGGGGTGGATTATCAATTCCAGAGAGACGCAGCGCTTTCCGTAAGCTACCTCGTGGACAGAGGAATTCACCTCCAGCGTTATCGAGACGTGAATCTAGCAATGCCCGTTACCCCGACTACGATTAGCATCGCCGGCACGAGCACCGCGTTGACCTTCCCG
>Ga0137401_10001525_pt1 | contig 10170 bp, 15 predicted proteins | sample CZOMad1_1_16fung_FD_108286 | JGI IMG/M metagenome (GOLD analysis project Ga0137401, IMG submission 108286) | Vadose zone soil fungal communities from Angelo Coast Range Reserve, California, USA - CZOMad1_1_16fungal (Illumina Assembly) | ecosystem: Environmental > Terrestrial > Soil > Vadose...
GAATTTCTTGACCCAGCGGATTGGAACGCAGCATCCTATAACGCCCATCCGATCGATTCGATCGAACCGCTTCCCGATCACCATTCTGAGTACCGGGACGCCGCGCTTGAGTGTTTGCGAATCCTAGCTTCCGTTGACTCGTTCATGAGCCGGGCCGCAGATCCGCGGCTTGCCTGGACTGCTATTTCCGGCGTGATTGGGCTGACATCAACCAGCAAATTGAACGAAGCCGAGATCGGCCGGCAACTTGGCGTGACCCAGCTAGTGTCGTAGATTTCGATGACGCTAGTTAGTTGACGCGGCGCAGAAAGCTGTCCCGCGTCAAAACGACGCTCGAGGATTCGTTATAGGCGCGTTTGAGCGCTCGACCCTTATCTAGCTATCCCCTTTTGCGCGCTTCGATAAGCTTTGCGTCAGCTTCCTGATTTAAAGTTTTTGTCCATTCGAACCAAGTGTAACAGGTTTCTGTTTCACTTAGCTTATTCGAGTAACAGGTTCCTGTCGCTCGATTAAACTCGAAACAGGAACCTGCTTCGAATTACGTTCGTCAGGTTTCTGACTAACGTAACTTTCGACCTACTCGACGTCCGACTCGATCTCTTCAGCTTCGCTATCGCCGTCGCCGTTACCGTTGGGCTTCACTGCTGGCGCTTCGGGAAAGAGCTTCGCCAAATATTCTTCGTTCTGCTCGTTAAACTGCGTCGGATCGTAATTGGCGAGCTCGTCCAAAGCCGAGAACGTTTCCGCGTCAATGATCGCACGGATCTCGGCGGGATCGATTTTACCAACCAGTATTCGGGTAATCCGCGACGATATTGCCAAGATCCGAGCGCGGATCGCGGTATCCCGATTGGACATAAAGAACTCGACATCCTCGGCTCGATGGAGTTTGCCTTTTAAGACGCGCAACGCCAACTCTTCGCGCTCGGCGATCGCAATCATCCTTCTGGATCTCGCATCCAGATAGCGGCCCTTGCTAAACGTCTTCGCTACCCAACTCTTGGCGCAAGTAGCGGATGTAATTCTGAACGCATTCGAGCCAAAGAAAGCAGCCGCGAAGCTCGCGACCGTCGTCATCGCTGCGCGCGTGCTTGAGTATTCCGGCGCGGACGAGTTGCTGAACCCTGCGCTCGGTTAAGACCAATACGCGCGAACGCAAATCTTCTTCCCTTGCCAAACGATCAATTACCAGAGCCGCTCACTGCGATAGTCACAGATAATCCAAAGCGGGTGATTTACTGGAATCACCGTTGTGATGCCATTTCCGAAATCAACAAAGAAGTCAGAGCCGTCTCGCTTTTTGATTGTGGCGTTTACCCGTCCACCAAAGCTCACAGAATCTCCAATCCGCAACGCATTCGGGTTCATACTCCAAAATTTTTGAGCTGTGTTGGCACCGTCCGTACTATTTAGCCGCCGGGAGGGCAATCATTCGCTGTTCTGTCTCGTATAGATCGATGGCGCAGTCGTAACAAACAGGACCTATATCGCTATCGATGTATTCGAGATGGCGCGACTCGCCGCACAGCAAGCATTCCCCGGCCAATGGCAATGGGGTATGGATAATCATTCTTGTCGAAGGTGTTACGAAAAGATCGCGTGCCCCAGGTTACGCGGATCTAGCTCATTTCACATGGTCACGAACCGAGAACGGCCACCAGTTATCGCTCACTCATCTGCTCCGAATAATTCTAGAAATTATGGCTGTAATTATCGAGTGTTACCTCTTCCGTTCTGCTCCTGATCTTTCGCGAGGTGCTCTCTCAGCGAAACCAATTTCTCTCCTACCAACTGCAAGCGCTGCCGCAAGTCGGTGGGGTCGGTCACGCCCTGCGAGGTAGTAACAAAGAACTCCCGGAAGGCAATCACCGACGCGTGATTGCGAAAGTCCCGCTTCATCTCATCTCCGATTCTATTCCAGGGTATCGCCCATCCGTAGTGATCGGCCGCTAGGTTCAAAATCTCTTCGCTCTCCGCTGTGCATCGCAAACCAATAGTTGAGCTTCCGCAACAGTAAGAGCGTTTTTGAGCCTTTGGACCGAATCACCCTTCTCTTCGAGTTCTGCTAGGCGAGCTTCTGCTTCCGCCAACTCGCGGCGAAAACGATCGGCTTCTATCTTCGCACCTATCAAAGGTTGGTTAGGTTTGTCGTTTGACTGGTCGAAATCCTCTGCCGCTGCGTCTACCGCATTTAAGACCTCGTCGAAGACGCTCAACTCAACCTTAGTCTCTTTAGCCTTCACCTTTTGGCAGTTAGCTTCAAACTCGGCCGATCTCGCTTTGCGTTCTTCCATGTCACGCATCCACTCCGCATGTTCTGCGGTCTTTCTGCCTTGTCGGCTTTCCGCGTGCGTTACGAACTCGACGGATGGCGCGACGGGCTCGGCATGAATATTAACTTCGTTCGGTTGCTCTTGATTCATAACTAACTCGCACCTGTCAACGTACGATGACACGCGTCCGGGTAGTATGTACCCGCTTTACGAGATAGAACGCGGCAAACAACGCGGTACGGTCAAGCAATTCGTCTTCGCTCCCGAATCCGAATACAATGCCCTCATTGCTGAACTAGGTTCGAAAGCCGGTCTTCGAAAAGCAAAACGCCTCGAATACGACCGCATCCGATCACGCAGGATAAGCACAAATCCCGAAGAACGCGCACACTGGAGCGCTCGCCGAGCGCAAAGACGTGCCACAAAAACCGGTCTATGGGAACGTGAGCAACGATTGGACCGCATCTCAGCTAAGAAGCGCTACCTACAGCGGAAAATCACGCGCCAGACTGACCAGAAGCGCCAGCACTCGTGACGCCACAAGCGTTGACAGTCCACCCCACGGTATCGGCGTTATCGTCCGTCGATTGTTTCGGTTGCACCCGTCGATGGTTGTCATGATTCCATCGGCGGGTTTTTTTACCCCTGAAATGCTACCACCTCACGTAAGTCTTTCGACTTCGGTAAACGATTTATAGGCGATCGGGACCAGGGTTGTATGACTCTTTCGGGTTGAGATAATTAGCTCTCTCTGCCAATAGCACCCGCCACTCGAATGACGGATAATGCACGTAGGAAAGAGGTTAAAAGCACAATGATCAAGAGGTTTTCAAAACTAACAATGCCGGTGGTAATCGCGGCCGCTGCACTAGCATTCGTTCTGAGCCCAAGTGTGGGATTGGCTAACACAGCAGCTAGAACCATGGCGCAGCAGACACAAGTTTTGCGGCAACCGGTTCGCCAAAGTGTGTATTTCCATACGCCAGCGGCGAAAACAGAAAATCACGTCCGTTCCCTTGAGCAGGTTATACAGGACCAACGCGATTGGTATCAGATGATCGATTAACAGTCGAATCAGCACATCCAAGAATGGTTTCAGAAATTGCCGGGAGAAACAAAAAACGCTGCGCCAGCGTCTTTGTATGATGAAGCGATCTTACGACATCTTCGCCATCCTGACAATCGGAGTCGCGACGACGCTTACTTTGGTGCTGCTGCGATTAATCATTGCCACTTACTAAGTGGGCTCGGTCTAAACCCTATTCCTCGCTCTCAGCCAAGAGCAGATCAGCCAGCGATGGCTTAGGAACGGAAACGCTTTGCGCTTTGCCGTCTGCCTTGGTGCCCTTCACTCGCTCGATCGCCAGCTCGTCAACGGCTTCCTTGTGCTGCTTGGTGTGCGCTGCGATGATGTTAGCTCGTGCTTGTTCTGGTGAGATTGTTGTCATGTCCTCACCGCCGGAGTCATCCGGACGACGGATGTTCCGGGGATCTTCCTCGTGAATTCATTCAAAGCCCCTTTTGTCACTAAGAAATAAGCGTTTTTAGCTTTCCATTCGGTCTCAGGAAACTTATCGAAAACTCACAAGCTCCCAGTCCGGTACACGCTACCGATGTAGGCAACGGATGCGCGATGGTACTCTACAGCGATGATTCTGTTCGTACCCGTTCCATGCGAGACCCTGAAGTTCAGCGAGTTCTGGAAAACAAACTTTTGGATCGCGAGAGGTAAACCATGATTCGGCCCGTTCAGATTCTCGACCGATTGCTGTGATCGCCGTCTAATCACCTAACGGTCGCACCGGCGCCCCAGTTCGTTTCTGGCGTTCGGCGATGCTTCGGACCCGACCGCAAACAAGCGCGTTCTGGGACCATTTACGGGGGCTCCGGCATGTTTACAAAAGTTCGTAGTGTCAAATGTTAAAAAAGCCTACTCGGTGTAGGCTCCTATCTCGCACGGCGCAAATATAACGGACTCTGGTCGGTGTTGTCTTCCGGACTTCCCGAAATTGATTCGAGCCCCGACCGAAATCGGTCATTCTTGCGGATAGTCTATAGCGCTAGACGCGTGCCAAGTTTTTCGATCCAAACCTTGCGCGTCTGGGGTCGGATGCGCCAGTACCTCGCCGCTTCCGATTGAGGGATTCCAGAATGGTAATGCTTGCTGAATGTCGCCTTGTCCGCTTGTCCCATCTGATGCAGAAGCTTGTCTAGATCGTGGTGGATCGGCAACCAGTAGCCGCAAACGAATGCCGCATTCCGTCCTGAATCCAAGCCACTCCAGCCCGTCCTGCGCTTGCCTTGCGATGGTTACGCAAGACCTCGTGAGCCCATGGAACAACCTTTCCTTCCATCGATCCACCTCGACTCTGGTACTCCTTCAACCAATCACCGGGTATCAAGGATAGTCGGCACCTCCGCAAAACGCGCCTGGCGCCAAGCTTCGAGAAGCTTTTCTGTTGTCCCGTTTCGGCTTGAGCTCCCGACCTCAAGCACGTGTACGCTCAAGCCAAGCTTTCAGGATTGGTTTTCATGCTTAATACTCCCAGCTCACCTCGCCATTGCTCTTAATATGGCCATGATGATACCAACCCCACGGATCGAACCCATCGACGTAAAAGCTTCCCGGATAGGTAATAACGGTCCATACGCCGCAAGGCGTATGGATCTGGCTAATGCCAGCATGGGCCAGTTGGGGACAGATGATGGCGATCAGGACTAAAAGCGCGGCAATAGCCGCCTTGTAGGAGGTAGAGATTTTCATGGCTAAAATAGGTCCTTATCCAAGAGCTCGCCGAGCGAGCCGGCTCTGGTACAATACCGTCATTTTTGCGTTTTGTTCAGGCCAGAAAGGAAAAGAACCGCTCGGCGAGAGCAAGGCAGGTGACTCGAAAGCAGGCGTGCCCGTAAGGGCACCGTGGGTTCGAATCCCGCCCCTTCGTAAGCTTGATTCATGGCAGCATTTTTGACCTGTACCCAACGATTGGGCAGTTTGATCTAATTTTCGCTGATTCGGGTGCCGGAAAGTGGGACGGAAGACAAGAGACCGTAGCCGCGTTGAAGCCGAGCGGCATTTTGCTCATGGCTGACATGGCCCCGCCCAAATGGCATTTCGAACGTCATGAGTCCCTCAATGAAGAAGTAAGACAAGACCTGCTTAATAGAGACGATTTCATCAGCATCGAACTACCGCTAGCAACTGGAGCGACGACGCTTTTCCTTCTCCACGCTCTGAAGCTTAGGCAGTATCTCTTCCCAAGCGTCAGGCTGGAATTCGCTCTCCACCAATCCGGACTGATGCAGAAAGGACGTTAGCGCGTCCCCGCCATTCTTTATCTGGAGTCCAAGCGCTTGGGCTATGACATCCCAATTGTACCAACAAGACTCCTCAGTAAGGCCAGCCGCGAATCGATGATACGGCATCAAATCAATCTGGATGTCGCCGCGATCAGTGGAGATGCGAACCACTAGCGGGCCACGCGAGGCAACCAAAGTCCAGTTTCCAGAGTGTGCTTCATCTAGTGCCTGGACAGCCTCGACGGCGAAGTCCGATTTAGCCAAAGCGAGCTTTGTTTCTTCGAGTTTGGGATTCATCCTACTAAAATCCAAATCTTACCGTGCGATCTTCAATGAAGACTTTACCTAAAGTGCAACAGACCCTGAGTATTGATCTGGACGACAATCCCACTTGAAACAAGAACAGATTCTGTCTCTCTAATGGAGGCGGCAAGATCATGAATGCAGAACTAGTGATGCTCTTGGCTATCATTGCTGTTTGTACGGGCCCGATTTCCGCTCAGGCAAAATTTCCGGTCGCCGAGGTTGATCAAATCTTAACCAATCCGAGTCAATACGACGGAAACATCCTAGCTCTCCACGGGATCGCCGGTACTGTCGCTTTGGAATCGAGAACATTCACCGTTCTCGATTCCAAATCGAGTAACGCCGGCGGAACAAGTGCCCGGTTTGTACGGGTAACTATTCCACAGAAGGGTCAGATGGTCATGCCAGCACCTGGCCAGGAAGTCGTCGTGGTCGGCAAGATCGTGAATAGGCTTGGCACAATCAGATCTGTAGCCCTCCAGGTCTTGACTAACCCAGCCGAGATCCAGCAGATCTTGGCTCAAGACTCAAAAACACGAAACCCCAGAAAACGGCCGGGAGATATTCCCGGACGGAAGACCCAACCACCCGACGACTCGTAGTGAGCGGTTCATTCGTCGCCTCGCTGGCTTAAGAACCCGGCCAATAGCGAGCGCAGGTCATCATGTCGCTCGATAAGAACAATTCTAACGCCATTCAAATGGAACCGTCAAACAGTGAACGGGTGCGCCCACTTTATATCTAGTTGGTTCTATCTCGTGATTTTGACGGTTTTTCGGGAATAGCCTTTTTGCCCCTCGCCCTTTTCGCATTCTTTACGGGCGCTGCCGCTTTTGTCGGTGGGCTGACCATCCTGGCCATCACCTCCGGCTTGGTCACGGTCACGGTTTTATTTGCGACAATTACCAGCCAGAAGCGCCCGCAAGCTTTCACAATTTCGTTAGTGTGGGTGGGAGCTGGTTCTATGGAGTCCTCTTCCGCCCAGGCTTTTTCTTCCTTGGTCAACGTAACCGTCTCCATTGATCCGATTAGTCTTCTGGCTCCTCGCTCAGCATACCTCTCTAAGATCTTATCATCCATAAAGACTTCCCCGAGGTTCGTTAAACCAAATTTTGAATCGCTGAGGAACAGTGCGTTAGCGGCACGTCTTCCTTAAGTGCACGCGATATAAGTCCCCCGTCACAGAAAGTGAATTGCCATTGATCCCGTCATTACGATGTTATTACCCCAAAGACAATGGTGACTGGACGCGAATCACCAAGGGGGTCAAGCCCGGAATGGCGTGATCTACGTCGTGAGGTACAAGTGATTGGCCTGACGGAACCTAACGGCTAGGTGGAAGGACCATGCGCAAACCTTCTCCAGAAGCTAGTCGGGCATCAGTTTTTAACCGTAAGTAATGGCTTTGCGGATTGCTGACCCTACTGGCTCTTTTTCTGGCCGGCCGCGGGCTCCTCTGCCCGATCGCCTGGAGTCTGCGCCAATTTTGAGAGCACCTTACCGCTTCGAGCGTCAACTTGGACAGCGGCGATCTTTTTTGTCAAAGGTGTGACGATATCAATGGACCAGATCAGTTGGCCGTTCTCCCGCACAAGCTTCGCGCTCTTGACCTTTCCACCGAGAACTTTCGCCAGCGCAGCTCTTTCAGCCTGTGCTCGCGTAATCCGAGCGTGCAATGTAGGCGATGTTTGTGAACTATCGGCCGCTAAAGTCGTGCCCTGAAAATTGCTTGCGGCAAGTGCAACCGCGACAAGAAGCGCAAAGCTCACTTTCGACGCTACACATATAGTAAATGGGGCGTGTCTAGCTCTGTATCTGTTCATGTTTTCATTCCATAAGGTAAAAGTAACTTCGTGTCCTGACCAACGTTTCCGCTAAGAGCGGAACGCCGAAACCGGTTCAGATTGCCTTGCGTTGCATCGGTTAATTCCGATGTGATGTTCGCGCCTAGGGCCTTGGGTGGGTTTCACTTTCTAGATTTCGAAGCGGCGAAGTTAAAAGAATCGATTGTTCAGAACTGTAGCCTCATCGGATTTCCCGAATCATCCTCAGGACTCCGGCTCGGAAAGATTCGAATCCGTATGACTCACCCAACGCTGGTGTCAAGGGCGGGAGCGGATCCGAGCCTGGAGCGCGCGGATTTGGAATCATTTGTCATTTTCAGGGCCGCAACCCACCCCTAATGACCCTCCTCTTCTTCCTTTTCTTTTACCGCGGTCTCCTCGCCTTGTGTCTTATCTGCATCTAGATCTTCACTGTCTACATCATCGTCGTCGGGATTAATGCTTTCTCCTTCGGGCCTCATTCCGCTAGTTCGGAGCGGCGTTCGTCGATGGCCCTATGATGCCGGAATTACGCAGCCGCGACCTTTAGCGGTGCTTGCAGATGGCCCCTTATGGTTTCTATTTGCTCGCTCCGGGATTCGGCCGGTTCGCCGGCTACCTTTTTTCGGCCATGACTTCGGTAATCCGCCCAATACCGCGGTGGATTGCATCAGCAATCAGCAAGGCGGAAAGAAGGGTGACAAGTCTTGGATCGCTAAATTGTCCGGCTAAACGCTTTGCTCGTTCAAGAAGTTCATCGTCGGCTTGCTGTTCTGGACTTGGCATATCCGCTAAGCCTACCAGACCCGTCTGACCGCGCAGCAATAATACATTAGGTAAAACAATTCCGTACTGTGATTGAATTGTTTACGGGAATCCCCGCACGTAATTTGCTCCGACCGCTTTCGGCGTGCAAACAGGTGGGTAAATTTTGATACCGTTAAAAATCGTTTCTACGCTCGAAATGTAAAAAAAGGCGCCAGGTTGCTTCGAGCGTCGCTCGTCGAGAAACTCGCGAACCGCCGCTTGGACGAGCTCTTCGAACGGTGCGGCCCGACGCTTGACTCAGGCTAAACCGTACCCGGTTGAGCGGCGCCCAGGGGCGGAGTGTTTCCCTTTTTAGCGGCGGCTAGGGCCTTAATCCGTTGCTCCTTCATAAAGCGCCTTTTCCGATGCCTCAAATTTACACGACCTTTGTAAGCTCCCATAATGTTTGTGAACTTAATCCGATTTTTGAAAGCCGCCCAGAGGCGATTTTAGCTCGAGACGCTGCTAACTTCGACTCAGTTAAAAAAGGATCGGCTCAAACATCCTGATCCGTCATCTACTTCGTCTCGGCAGTCGCGACAGGCGCGGCTGTTGCCGAAGGCTCACCATCCAGCAAACTAACGAATACTACGTCATGGTTACGCGACTGAAGCTCACGGGCCAGCGTAGTCATCGGATTGAGGTGTCCTGGCACCGGCGGAGATATAAAGGCAATTTTCACGGCCAGGGTGATATACGCCCCGATCTTGGAAATTGGCTGTTTCTTATCTCAACTGCCGCAATTCTTGTTCGATTGGCCAGCCCGAATTTCAGCGCAATCGATAGTTTAGGTCTGACCTATTACTGACAAACGAAGGCATGCAGACAGTTGATTTCGCCGCGCCGCATCGACAGCGTCAAAAGCAGTGCGTTCAGCACGCAAGCCGGAATTTCCTCGGGCGGCTGTTCGAGAGCGTCATCCCTGAGCGCGGCTAGATACGCGTCGGTTGAGGCGTATACCGCCCGCGCATAGGATCGCAGCTCGCCCACGTCAAGCTGGACCCGTCGGGCCCAGGCGTGCCAGCTGGTCGGATCAGCGAGCGAAGGAATCTCGCTGACGCCAGTGCGGCCGATCCAGGTCGAGAGCGCAAGCGGCGTTCCGGCACTGAGCACGCCATTCACGCTCAAATCCTCACAGAGTACAACCTGGGCGTAACAAGCTCCGGGCGACGCAGCCGTACCGGTTGGACGCCGAATGATCGCTTCAGCGGTAAGCCGTTCGATCGCGGCCTCCAGAAGCTCGTGAGCAACCCGGAACTGCCAGCGCAGGAGAGCTCTCGCCGACAATGGGCCTTGGGCGGAGGCGGAATCCATTGGTTGTTGGAACTACGCCGACGGAACCGTGCCTTGGGTCGGTAGGACGGCTGGTAAGCCGAACGCAGCGAATAGCCGCGGATCCCGAAAGACCGTTAGGACCGCGATGGCGTCGTCCTGAAGAGTGAGCAGCTCGATCCCGTGAGCGCGGCGTTCGGGATCGTCTTGGGCACTACGATACAGCGCAAAAGCCGGCTGGCGGTTCGCAGCGATCGGAACGAGACGAGAAGACCCGATGCCAGGTAACTCCCAGGCCCAGGCAAAGAACGCCCGAATCGCTTTGCGCCCACCATACCACTGCCGCCACGGCGGCATGCTCAGTATTGCATCCTCCTTAAGCAGGGCGGCAA
>Ga0137401_10001526_pt1 | contig 10164 bp, 10 predicted proteins | sample CZOMad1_1_16fung_FD_108286 | JGI IMG/M metagenome (GOLD analysis project Ga0137401, IMG submission 108286) | Vadose zone soil fungal communities from Angelo Coast Range Reserve, California, USA - CZOMad1_1_16fungal (Illumina Assembly) | ecosystem: Environmental > Terrestrial > Soil > Vadose...
ACGATGGTGATCAACTTGGGCAGTTCACCGGCAGCTTCGGCATCGAAGTCGTGAGCCCCGGCGGAGCGCGCTCGGCACGCTTCACCTTCTCGACGCATTAGAAGAAGCGGTAAGCGGAACCGGATAAACTTTCCTCTATCGAATCGCCTCGTAGACTTAACTTCGAGGCTGCATCTGTCTTCGCTGGAAGTGAAATTTCGATTCCAACACCGTGCCGGCATGCTGCTCGGGGATGTACCGGTATAGCTTTCGTCAGCCTCATTTTGTCGGGCACATAAAAAAGGGCCTACCCCGCCAAATTGCACTCCTCTGCCCTAAAAGATAATCGCCTTACAGCCCTCAATCGCCGCAGAATTGACTTGCTGTTTCTCCCAGCCGGAGTGATGAATGTGACGACCGCAGAGCGGTCAAGGAGAAACCAATGAGCACAATGGATTCAGAGAACATCAGCAAGCCCGAGGCGCAGCCCAAGGTTCGGCGCAAGCCCGCCAAGAAAGCCAAAGCCGCGAAGAAGGCGCCTCAGGCGAAGAAGGCGGTCGGCAAACCGAAATCGGACGGCACCAACAAGAAGGCCGACGTCATCGCGATGATGAAACGCGCGAAGGGAGCTACGCTGGCCGAAATCATGGCGGCAACCGACTGGCAAGCGCACACGGTCCGCGGGTTCGTGAGCATCCTGGGCAGCAAGGGCGGGGAGAAGATCGAGTCGTCGAAGAACGCTGCGGGGGAGCGGAGCTACAAGATCACCAAGTAAACCTCACAGGCAACCGTCCGTCCAAACGCCGCTTCCGGTAGAAGCCGGGGGCGGCGTTCCTGCTTCTGTTGCTGGCTCGGGCCCAATCCAGTGACGTGACCGACCCGTCACGTCACTGCGTGGAAGTAGGAACGGCCCGGATTTTGGCTCCGGGCCGTGAAATCGCGCGTCATACCAGGCCGTACCTGACCCCCCGCGCCTTGCCTTGGCTCACCTCGCATTGCCTTCAGTTCAATCCTACCAGGAGCCTATCGCTTCCAAAGCATTTCAATGCGAAATGTTCCGGCTGCGGGACTGCCCAGAATGCCATTTGTTGGGGCAGAAAGCGCCCTCAGTGGCGTTCCCGGCCAAGGGGTGGCCATGTTCTCCTGAGCGACGCCCCCTTGGCGCGACACGGGGGAAGCGTGGTGGCTTTGAAGAGTGCCGGATTGGGCATGGTTTTACGCTGAAAAGGTACTGAAAAGTACACGTTTGGTACAGAAGTGCGCCCCAAGTCTTTGATTAATGGCGGTTTCGAGGTGCGCCAAAACTGGGTCCGGCTCGGCAAAACCGCGCTGGCCGCAGAACTCCGAACTATCAGCAGGAGCCTGCGCCCTGCTTGTTGATTCGTGCCACATGCTCCATCCGCCAGGGAGAACCACGGCGTGTACTTAGCCCGCGGTGATTCAGTTCCGCGGCAATTCCCCGCAGTGTAGCGCCGCCTCGCCGAAGATGGCGGATCTCGCCGAGGACCGCCTGTTCGGAGGGGTCTTGCTCCAGGTGCTTCCCGTCGGCGCACAGGCGGTAGCCGAACTGGATATTGCCCACCCGCTCGCCGTTGTTGCGTTTGTGGCTCATAGCGTCGCGCGTGCGTTCGCCGATCGCTTCGCGTTCCCATTGCGAAACAGCGGTCATGATGTTCAGCACCAGTCTCCCGGCGGCCGAGCCGGTGTCGAGCGACTCCGCGACTGAAATGAGGGTGACACCACGCTTGGAGAACCGCTCCAGCAGCGTACACAGATCCTTCACGCTTCGAGTGAGCCGGTCCAGCTTGGCGATGATGACCACCTGGACTTCGCCGGCATCCACGAGCGCGAGCAACCGCGCCATGCCCGGACGGTTCAGGCTCTTGGCAGACTCCCCACCATCGACGATCATATCGAGCAATTCCGAGCTATGGACCACTGCCATGGCTCGAATCTTCTCCGCTTGGGCGTCGAGGGAAACGCCACGGTCTGCCTGCTTGTCTGTGGAAACACGAACATAGCCAATTGTTTTCATCAGTGACATGTTAGGGAATGACCGGGAGGGATTCAAGACAATTCTGACGAAGGAAACCCGCCTATTAGCCTTAGGGCCGGGCATCTCCTCGGGCTCCCAGGTGAGTCGACAACAGATGCGGGTTATAATCGGGATGTGAGACTTTGGAAGATAGCGAAGAGCATCGGAAGAGTGGTTTTCTGGCCTTTCAGCTCAATGATGTTTCCACAGCCACAGACAGATCCCGCAGTTCGGGAACCTTCCCGGAGGATCGAAAAGCCCGTTCTTAGAGTGTCGCTATTTGCACGTATCAAGAACGCGGCGCGGCGAGTTTGGCAGGCAATCGTCCGTTTTTTCGAGGCCGGTTGGCATGTCGCAGTGAAAGTTTTGAAGGCGCTAGTAAGGGCCGTCGTCCGATCCGTCAAGTCCGGTGCTGCTTTCATACGGCGCTTCCTTCCGGGTCGCGACAACGCCGTTAAGCTCGGAAGTGTGTTGTGCCTGAAAGCCATGGTTCAGGCGCGTCGCGTTGCCGGACTTCACAAGCCGTTCCTTAAGGCAATCCCTCGTAACCGCAACGCCATTGAGCTTCCTGCTGTAGCTTAAATCCTAAACACATAATCCCGATAAAGCACGAACTCAAAAGTGCGAGCACCTTAAGTGTCTCTCGATAATTCCTCCGGGCAAAGGGATGAATCCGTGTGCCCGAAGCAGTCAGCGTTGCTCTCGCAGCGCCGCTCATTTGCGGTGACGGTGTCGGTCACTGCTTGATCGAAGCCGAGTAGTCAGAAGGAGAATCATATGTCTTTTTTTAAAGAGATGAAGGAGAAAGCAAAGGCGGCATGGGCTGCCACGAAGAAATTTCTAGCTGGCGTAGTTGAGCGGGTATTGGACTTTTGCCACGCGACCGTAGAAGCGTGTGCTGTAGCGGCTGTGCCGACGCTTGCCGCAACAGGCCATATGAATCTGCCGAAGGCGGCAGTGGACGTGGCTACCGCGTTGGTTCCCAAAAACGTGCTGGTACCGGTCGGCATCTTCATAAAAGTCATTCTCGCAAAGTTGGGCATCGTTACTACCGCCTCCGTACTGTCCTTGGGCACTGGAGCGGCGGCTATTTGCATCGCGCTGGGTTTCATCGGGTTGGTTCGTTGGCTTAAGAATGCTAGCAAGGTGCCCGTCGAGCAGACGATGTCCGACATCACGAAGACCGTCGGAACGTTTGAGGAGGTGGTAATGGCAGCGTAGAGTGGCGACCTGAACGGCCAATCCAGGTCGATTGGCCGTTGCTTCAGTGCCACCCAAGACACGACGCCCAGCCGCCAACCGAGCGCACCGCGAGTTCAGGGCGAAGGCTTGACAGCTATCGGTACGATTACAGTAGATGCCCAAGGTATTTGTTCCCAAGGAATCGATCCTCATAACGTGGAGCATCACTACCAGGACTGAGCCATCGCTGACGGTTCTGCGTGAGCGTCTATCTCGATATACAGTTTCCCAAGTGCTCGTCGCCTTGTCCCAAGTCGCGGGTTTGCTTAAGACGTGGCGAAACGATCCTGATCATAAGATCGACCACAGACTCCAAGAAGCACTCTTGCCCTCGTACATGCCTGCTATAAGACGTTTTCGCACGGACAAACACATCGTCTTCAGTCGGATCAGTCTTCTCTATGTTGCGAAGCAGGCTTGCATTGCCTGTTTGCCAGATGCAGAAAATCTCGAACAACCTGAGGACATGGAATCTATGTTCTCCTGCTGCTTGATTGCCAATGATCTTGTCGCGGAGCGGTTCCCAACGGAACGTGATTCGACGATGGAGTGGGCCGCAAGCCTCTTGCCCCTGGCCAGTTACATCCCACATGAAACTACGTATCCGAGAGATCTTGCCAGGAACCTCCTCATCTTTGAGGAGATTGCACCACAATTGCGGGATGTCCATGGATATCGAGACTTGATAGCTGCTTTCTTCAAAGCCACCGGCGTCCTTCCGGAAGAATTCTGCGAACTCGCCTTTACCGCGAGCGTTAGATACCTGCTCAAAGAACTTCCGGCGGGAGAATCGTTTGTTCTCGGGAAGGACTACCTCCAACGCGAAAATGTACCGCCGGATCACATCGATGCATTCTTCAACAAATCCTCCGCGACAACTCGCGACCTGCAAACGTTCGCACGACATCAGGAGAGCCTCGATACGGACTTCCTCGTTTTCCAGCGTTACCCTCTCGTCCAGGTGAACGCCGCCAATTACATTTGCCTCGATCCTGGATTTCTTCTGGACAAGTGCGGCAAGTCTCTTTACTGGACACTCCATGATGCGCAACAACCCGATCAGCGACACCAGCTCTTAACTTACTGGTGTGCGCTTATCGAACGTTACGTTCATTGGCTGTTTGCCCAGACGTACCAAGGACGTGGCACGACGATTCCGTCTCCGCAGTTTGCTAACGGCGACGAGGCATTCGACTTCGCGGTGCTGGAGGGATCACGCCTTGTTGTCATTGAAGTCAAGGCGAGCATTCTCACGGTCCAAGCAAAATACGGATTCTCGGCAGACCTTCTTGGGAAGGAGCTACACCGGAAAGCCATTACGGGAGAAGACGGCGAGCGCAAAGGAGTAGCACAGCTACATCAAAACCTCCGACGCTTTCTTGGAGGCGATGATTTGTCAGGGATTAACCGGGGAAGCGTCAAGATGATTTACCCAGTCTTGGTGTTTCTCGACCGCAGTTTCACAAGCCCCTATTTGCACGAGCTTTACAACGAGCACTTTGACCGAAGCGCGCTCCGAGGCTCACCTAACCGAGTTATCACACCCTTGTCCGCCCTGACGCTTGACGATCTGGAGAACTGTCTGCCGTATACCAATGAACACAGCATGACCGAAATCCTGGATTCCTATTGGCTCCGCAATAGGAACGTTTCTCCCGAACAAAGGCAGTTTCGCGTTCCCATATTGGACGATAAAAAGCCCGGTAAAGACGTCGCGCGCGCGCGACTCAATAGATTTAGTGATGACTTCCAAAGAGCGAAGGCATCCGAACCTTCGGTAACTTCCGCGACTGGCGTTTGCCAGGAGTGATTCTGCGGAGGGAGGGATTCCCGACTTATTGGAGCAATACCACCTTCCAGTCGGTCAAACTGCAGCAGCCGCTTCTAAGATCCAGAATCCCACCAAGCATCGTCGCCCTCGACTTCAACATTGATGGTGTCCCCATCCCGCAGCCGCAGGGCTTCGCGAAAACGGATCCGACCAATCAGTTCGAGGTGGTCCTTCCCGTGGCCGTAACCCGGTATCGTTTCGTGTGTGTCAGGCCTCATGATGATTCCCTTGTAACCTTCGACAAGGCATCTTTGGAGCTTCACTGTCTCGTTGAGTCCGTATTCCTCTGGAGTGATGACCGCACGAGCTATGACGACGTATTCTTCTGGAATCCAGACATTCAGCGTGCCAGAGACCAAATCTGTCAGCCCCATGCGCTGCTCAATAAGATGCATGACCGGATTTAGATTTGCGGCGGCCACGTGGAATCCCCCTTCTATGTGCGCAATCTTCCCGATGATTGTCTTCATTCCTTTCCAGACTCCACACTTGCTAGCTCGGCGAGAATTCGACCTCTACTTCCTCTGTAAAAACCGGCGTTTACCAGGAGCGATCCGCGCCAAATCAACAATTCCACATCAGCAGGTCGTCGGCCCGAGTTCGGCGAGTGATCTCCAAGTCTCAAGAAGGATTGTCTTCCGGCGGCGTGTATGAACGGCCTTCTCCGAACGGGTTAGCAATGGAAGTTTCGAAGTCTTCGCCAAAGACCGTTTCCGCAATCCTTCTAGTGTCGGGTGATCCTGACGGCGTGCCGCGCACCCAACGCAAATCAAAGCCCGTGATGTCGCTGTCCGCGTCGAAGGAGACTCCCAAGGCCTCACCGACGCCGAACTTAAGAAGGGCCGCTTCGACCAACTGATCCATATGCCTAATCCGATCGGTGCGCGACATCTCAGAAAAACCGCAAAAGACAAACACCAGCTTTTCATACAGGCGCTTGTGGGCGAAGCAGCCGCATTTACCTGTGTTCTTCAGCCCTGTAAGCATCTCATGCAAGCGCCTGCCAATGTACGCCTTATTTGAGCTTGATAAGCCGTTCAGCCTCCCCGCCATTTGCAGATATGCCGTGCGCTGGTCTGAAGGCTGCACGTCTTTCAGAAACTCCCGAGGCATGAAAGACTCCATCTCGGGATGGCGCGTGTGAAGCTCATGAATAATCGAGTTCACATAATGTGAGAACCGATCCCGTTCTGAGTATTTGCCGAGGTTTTCAAGCATATGGAGCTGAAACGCCGCGCCGAGGGCTTCATTGTCTGCGGCTACGTAACCACTAAAGTCGTGAGATTTCAGTATGTAGTACGCGAGCGGGAAACGCTCGCCATTTATGCCAGTAAACGTGTTGCAGATGAGCGCGCGCTTATCAAAGTATTGAAATACGTCCCACACCGAACCGAGCCAGAGAGTAGTGTTCAACAGGTCATTGGCTGACAGAACGTGGATAGGCCACAGGCATTCAGGCTGACGGATATCGAAGTCGATGGACCGGAATGGTTCCTGAGAACACTCGAGCACGCATATTCCACATCGAGCCTTAACGGTTCCAACGGGGAACTCTCTACGCTCGCCCCAAAGGTTCTCGGCACTGAACGGAATCTGCAACCGCTGAATCCCAACTTTTGCGGCCTGGCTTCCAGCCAATACTTTTTTCTTAAGCCAGAGGGCCAACTTTTCGTCCGACTTCGGTTTACCGTCAGTTCCCTTCACACTAACCACGATGCACTCGTCGCCGAGGACGAAAAGGAGGTCAGCGGGATGCGATTTGAGTTGATTTCCCGACATAAATTTAACATTCATGTAGATGAAATCCTTCATGAAAAACTGAGAACTGAATTCACCGATGAATCGCTCAACCAGCGGTCCTCTCTGCATCTCAGAAAGTAGCTTTTCATCCGGCATCCGGCTAGAACATCCTATCGTGACTGCTTTGAAACCTTAATCTTACTGCGGTCTTCGCGGGAGCCGCATCCGTGGTGCAGCCGAGCATCGCAGGCAACCCACGAGGTAACCGTCGTCGCGCCGATACATCCAGACAAGTCGGCGCCCGCCTCTACTTGATGCGTAACGCGCAAAGCCGAGATTGAAACCGTAGCTGTTTCGGTAGACATCGAATCCAAATAAGCGTATAAAAGAAACAGGACCGGTTCGACAGGCCAGCGCAAAGCGCACTCTCCGAAAGATCCAATTCTCCGAAAAGGTGTACGGATGAACGATCTGAAGGTGCAGTGGTGGCCAACTGGCAAATTGATCCTATACTCCCGTAACAGTCGCAAGATTCCCGAACGCGCGATCGACAAGGTCGCTGCCAGCATCAAGGAGTTTGGCTGGCGGCAAGCAATCGTCGTCGATAAGGACGGTGTCATCATCTGCGGCCACACCCGTCTCCTGGCCGCGAAGAAGCTAGGTCTCAAGCAAGTACCAATTCACGTCGCTGACAACCTGACGCCGGCACAAGTGAAAGCGTACCGGCTGATGGACAATCGCAGCCATGAGGAGACCGAATGGGACCTGGAGCTTCTCGGACCTGAACTCGAAGAACTTCATGCTCTCGATTTCGATCTGGAATTAACTGGCTTCGATCCGCACGAGATCGACGATTTTCTTTCCGACCCGGATGTAGACGACCGCGCCAACCTCGTGCCGCCGGTGCCGGAGCACCCAACCACAAAACCTGGTGATCTCTGGCTCTGTGGTAAGCATCGAATCTTGTGCGGAGATGCCACTGCCCCCGACGACGTGGCGCGGTTGTGCGGCAAGTCTGCGCCGTTGGTCTTGATTACAGATCCGCCCTACGGAATTTCTCTGGACTCGGAATGGCGCGATCGCGCTGGTTTAAACCAGCATGGGCCAGCCGAGCCATCCTACATGAAGCGAAGGATTCAGGGTCACACCCAAACGAGCATTTCGGGCGATACGATCGCGGATTGGTCGCCGGCGTTCGAACTCGTTCCCAGTTTGCAGGTCGCTTATTTGTGGCACGCCTCAATGTACACTCGCGAAGTACTCAACGGACTGGAGCGCATCGGCTTCGTGAACTTTCAGCAGATCATTTGGCGAAAGACAGTTCCGGCGTTCACCCGTACTCATTATTTCTTCCAGCATGAGCCCTGTTGGTACGCCAGAAAAAAGAATGCGCCATGGTATGGCAAAAAGGGTGGCGGAAACGTAACCGTCTGGGACGCAGCATCACCCAAGATGATCATGGGCGGATCGAAGGAAGAAAAATTCGACCACCCAACGCAAAAACCACTCGAGTTGATGCGACGGCCGATTCTTAATCACACGAAGCGCGGAGCAGTTGTGTACGATCCATTTCTCGGTAGCGGGACCACGCTGATGGCCGCCGAAGTCACCGAGCGTGTCTGTTACGGCATCGACATCGATCCGCGGTATGCGGATGTTGCGGTCCTGAGGTGGCAGCAGTACACCGGTCAGCAAGCAACGCTCGAAGGCGACGGTCGGACGTTCGGCGAAATCAAAGCCGACAGAATTGGGGTCGCAGCATGAGACTTGTGACCAATCGAAAGGGAGCCCTGAGCCATGCCGCGTCCTAGAGTAAAAATTGACCTCGTTGAACTTGAAAAACTCTGTGGCATGCAGTGCACGGATGCAGAGATTGCAGCTTTCTTTGGTGTCAGTACGCGGACTATTGAGCGACGGCGCCAAGTCAAACGTTATAGCGAAATCATGGACAGCTCGAAAGCAAAAGGCCGAGTATCAATACGTCGCAGCCTTTTTCGCGAGGCAGCTCGCGGCAACATCGCTGCCATCATCTTCCTTGCGAAGAACGTGATCGGGTATAGAGACATCGTGAACACTGAACACACCGGTCTTGAGGGTGGCCCGATCCAGATCAATAACAAACCGGATTTTTCACAACTAACAGATGACGAACTACGCCAGTTTCGGATTATTGCTAACAAGACCAAGACTCCTCGACGAACTTGACGAGGAGCTAGCCCGTCGCAGTCTCCGCGAGTTTGTCAGTCAGGCATGGCTGATTGTCGAGCCGTCAACGCCATTCTTCCCAGGCTGGCACATCGACGCGATTTGCGACCACCTCGAGGCGATTACTCGCGGCCAGATTCGCAACCTGCTGATCAACGTCCCGCCTCGCCACATGAAGTCCCTCCTAGTCTCTGTGCTCTGGCCAGCATGGGAATGGATTGCACATCCCGAGCGACGTTGGCTTTACAGCAGTTACGCAGCGTCACTGAGCATTCGCGATTCAATTAAGTGCAGACGTCTGATTGATTCGCCGTGGTACCGGCGCTTGTGGGGAAACCGGTTTCGGCTTACCGGGGATCAGAACACGAAGACTCGCTTTGACAATGACAAGTCGGGCTACCGGATCGCAACGTCAGTTGGAGGAGCAGCCACTGGCGAAGGGGGTGATCGCATCGTTTGCGACGATCCGCATAATGTTCAGGAAGCGGAGTCCGACTCCATTCGTAAGAGTACCCTCGATTGGTTTGACGTAACGATGTCAACGAGGGTAAATGACCCGAAGACCGCTGCCAAAGTCGTTGTCATGCAGAGGTGCCATCAGAGGGATCTGAGCGGGCATTTACTCGAACAGGGTGGCTGGGAACACTTATGCCTGCCCGCCGAGTATGAAGGCCCAACTCGCACAACATCAATCGGATTCTCTGATCCTCGTACGCAAGTGGGAGAATTGCTCTGGCCCGATCGATTCGGCCCTGATGAAATCGCGAATCTCAAGGTAAGCCTCGGCAGTTACGGTACGGCCGGCCAACTCCAGCAGCGACCGTCACCCGCTGGGGGTGGTATTTTCAAGCGTCACTGGTGGCGGTACTGGCAACCTCGAGGAGTCAGTCTTCCACCGGTAATTGTTCGGCTTCCGGACGGCACACAGATCTCTATTGCGCCGATCGACCAGCCGCGACTTGTTGATGATCAAATCCAGTCCTGGGATTGCGCATTCAAAGATCTGGAGACTTCAGATTATGTTGTCGTTCAAGTCTGGGGTCGCCTGGTCTCGATTTACATTCTGGGCGATCAGATCCGCAGCCGCATGGACTGCCCCACCACGGTAAAGGCGGTTCGCGAACTTTCTGGG
>Ga0137401_10001527_pt1 | contig 10161 bp, 10 predicted proteins | sample CZOMad1_1_16fung_FD_108286 | JGI IMG/M metagenome (GOLD analysis project Ga0137401, IMG submission 108286) | Vadose zone soil fungal communities from Angelo Coast Range Reserve, California, USA - CZOMad1_1_16fungal (Illumina Assembly) | ecosystem: Environmental > Terrestrial > Soil > Vadose...
GCGGCCATCACCTACCCCGAGCGGGTCGGCAAGTTCGTGATGGGCGGCTCGCACATCGGCACCGGCGGCGATCGCTATCTCTTGGCCAATCGTCCCTCGGAGGGCAGCCGGGCCACCCGCCAGGCGCTCGATGACCCGAGCCGCGAGAACATCGCGCACTACCTCTCCGTGCACATCGACGACGGGAGCCTGGTGACCGACGAGCTGGTGGACTATATCCACCGGGCGCACAATTGGTCGCCCGAGTTCATCGAGGCGCGCCGCCAATCGGTCAGCCTGCCGCACGACTACACACAAGACCTCGGCGGCGTCCAGGCGCCCGTCCTCTTGATCCACGGGCGTTACGACAGGATGGTGCCGTTCGAGGTCAGCATCGCGATCCTCAACCACATCGCCGACTCGCGCCTCGTGCTGCTCAACAATTGCGGGCACTGGCCGCCCTTCGAGAAGCCGGCCGAGTGGACCGCGCAGGTCCTCGCGTTCCTGCGCGGCTATTGAGAGGGACGCCTAGCGGCGATCGTGAACCAAGGGGCCGTGCTCGCAACAAAAAGCATGAGCGAGCGGGCTCACACCGGGATCGGCCCGGCGCACCTGCAGGCCTATCTCCGTGCCCTGGAGCACGGGCCGCTTGCGCCCGATCTCTACGACGAGACCAAGCGCCGTCTCGGCGCCGTCGAGTCGGTGCCGCGCCGCGCCCTGCAATAATCGACGATCGCGACCATATCGGCTGTGGCGCCGATCCGCCCGATCCGTAATGGCCCGGGGCTATCAATGAGGATGATCATGCAAGCGGTGTCCGGTTACACGTGGGCGGTCGCGACGGCAGCGATGATAGCATTCGCGAGCGGCGCCTGTGCCCAGGATACCAGGCTCAAGGTTCCCAAAGTCATCGTCATGGCGCAGGCTGCCCCGGTCGAGCCGCCCTACATGCGCGATCCCTGGAAGGCTTACGCGCGAAATCCTTATTTCGGTCGCTATCGCGTCGAGGAGGATAAATTCGCCGAGGTGCCGTGCACCGCCACCCGCATTGCCTTTGCTCAGGGCGGTCGATGTCTGCAAGGATACCGGCTCACTGTTCCAGAAATTGCCAACAACAGAGGCAGCAATCCGTGCGACATGGCGCTCGACGTGGTCGGCGCCAACACCGGGAAATTGTATATCGAGGCCGATATCCTGGCCCTTGATCCGTACAAAGTCACGGCGAACGGGTCGCCGCCGCGGGAGTGCTACGTGCACAGTTACATTGGCTATGACCAGGAAGACTTCCAAGATATGAACCAGGTGACACGGCGGGGAACCAATTGGCGTAATCTGCAGGTCAATGGGCAAGCGCGGTCCATCGAATTCACGGATGGCCCGCACCAATGCGTCGCGGTTCTGAGGCCCGGCCCGGTTTGGCTCGGCGGCTACACCTACATGATGCACGCCAGCATCTGCCGCATGGACAATGCGAGTGTGCAGGCCGAGGACATCGCCTATGTGCTCGGCTCGCTGCAAACTCGGACTTACGACCCGGTCGGCAATTTGAGAAAACCCGATGATCCGGTATACGGCCCGGCGGGCCGCCGGTAGGCGGTGGAGCAGCAGCGCGTGCAGGGTCGCAGCCTCATCGATCGACTTTGCCTCCCCGACCGGTCGAGCCGGGTTGGGACGCGAGCGCTGCAGGTTACGGTCCTCGTATGGTCGGCACTGTTTTGTTGGCCGATGTCGGGGGCCGCCGAACCACCATCGACGATCGGCGTCGAGCTCAACCGTCTCGAGGATCAGGGCGGCAATTGCCGCGCCTATCTGGTCATCTCCAGCCCGGGATCTGACGAATTCTCGGGCTTCACCCTCGACCTCGTCATCTTCGATCGCGGCGGGACGATCATGCGCCGGCTGGCCGTCGATATGGCGCCGGTGCGGCCGGTGAAGACCAGCGTCAAGGTGTTCGACATTGCCGAGACCGCGTGCAGCGCGATTGGCAGCATTCTCGTCAATGATGTGATCCGTTGCCGCGACAAAAGCGGCGATGTCGCAGGCTGCGTCGACCGGCTGACGACCTCCTCAAAGCTTGCGGTTTCGTTGTTGAAATAGGTCCAGTGGGCGGAATGAGACTGCCGCTGACCCTGTCGACCGCCGGCCATGCCATCCTAATCGCCCTGCTGGTCCTATTGGCCGCCGGACCCCCTCCGCCGCAGCCCGCCGTCAAGGGCGGCATTGAAGTCGTCCTGGGCCAGTCATTGTCACAACCACAGGCCGTTCTCGCCCCCGAAGCGGTGAGCCGACCGGCTGATCCTTCGACGGTTGCGGCGTTGCCGCCGCAGGAGATCGCAGAACCCGAGCCTGTGGCCGCGGCATCCGAGTCATCTCCTGAAGCGGTAACGGAGATCCTGCCGCCCGATCAAACCGAGGCGCTGACGCCACCGCCGCGCAAGCCCGTTGTCAGCCAGCCGGCGAAACCGGTCGTCCGCCGGCCGCAGCCGGGAGCAGTTGTCGCTGCGCCGACCCCGGTACCGAGCCGGCTCGCCGACGCGGCGCAGGCCGCGACCACGGCGTCTCAATATCCGGCGGGGCAATCGGCAGCGGCCGCCGCAATGCCCGCAACAGTCCCGGGACCCGACCCCGCCGCGAATTACGGCGCAATGATCAGCGCCTGGTTCGAGAGCCATAAATACTATCCCGAATCGGCCCGCCAGCGCCGCGAGGAGGGAGGAGTCAAGCTGCGCTTTCGGGTCGACCGCTTTGGCCGGGTGCTCGGTTACCGCTTGCTCGAAAGCACCGGCTACGCCGATCTCGACGCCGGCGTCGACCAGATGATGCGCGGGGCGCAGCTGCCGCCCTTTCCAGCAGGGATGACGCAATCCCAGATCGAGATCCAGGTAAAACTCCGGTTCAACCTGACGCGATGATGCCGATGTGGTACCAGAGCCGGATTTCGGAACGCAGCAATGATCGATGACCGCGACTACGTCGGCTATGGCGCCAACCCGCCCGATCCGCAATGGCCCGGCGGAGCGCGGATCGCCGTCAACATCAATCTTAATTTCGAGGGCGGTGGCGAGCGCTCGGTGATGGACGGTGACGGGGTCAGCGAAGGGGTGCTGAACGACATCGGATTTCCGTCATTGACGGGCGTGCGCAGCCCGATGGTCGAGTCGGTCTTCGAATACGGCTCGCGCGTCGGCGGCTGGCGCTTGTTGCGCCTGTTCCGCCGCTTCGGGATCAAAGTCTGTCTATTGGCGGTGGCCAAGGCGGCCGAGCGCAACTCGGAGATCACCCGTGCGTTTGTCGAGGACGGGCACGAGATCGTCAGCCACGGCTATCGCTGGCTCGATTATCAGACGATGCCGGAAGAGGTCGAGCGCGAGCATGTCCGCCTCGGCATCGAGACCATCGAACGGGTCGCCGGGGTGCGGCCGGTCGGCTGGATGACGGGCCGGCCGAGCGCCAACACGCGGCGCCTTCATCTCGATCTCGGCGGCTTTCTCTACGATCGCGACTCGCTCAACGACGAACTGCCCTACTGGATTTCGGTCGGCAGCACGCGTCATCTGATCATCCCGTATTCTTTTGAGACAAATGACAATCGCTACGACCAAAACCTCGGTTTCTCGACCGGCGAAGATTTCGCCCGCTACATGATCGACTGCTTCGAGGTGATGTACGAGGAAGGTGCGGACCACCCCAAGCTGATGTCGCTGGCATTGCACGACCGGCTGACCGGCCGCCCCGGCCGGATCACCGGGCTCGTCAAGTTCCTCGATCACATCACCGCCCGCGACCGGGTGTGGATCTGCACCGGACGTGAGATCGCCGAGCACTGGCGCCGCGTCCATCCAGCCTGAGGTACCCCACGCATGTCCCGATTTCGTCATCCCCGCGAAAGCGGGGATCTAGGGGACATTGGCGCTTTGTCCGCGGCCCCTGGACCCCCGCTTTCGCGGGGGTGACGAAGTAAGTGAGAGGATCTTTTTTCGGCATGTTTACGGACCGAGGCATCGCCGCGGAAGTGCGTGCGACCGTTGCGGTTGCCGGCCCGCTCGCCGCCGCCAATTTGGCGCAGATGGCGATGGGCTTCACCAATACGGTGATGGTCGGCAGTCTCGGGAGTGCGGCTCTCGCGGCCGCAGGGCTTGGTGCAAGTCTCTATTTTACGATTGCCATGGTGTGCTCGGGCGTGCTCACCGCGGTGGCGCCCCTTGCTGCCCATGCGATCGGCGCCAATGACCCCCGGAGGGCGGGACAGGTCGCGGGCAAGGGCCTCGTTCTTGCCGCATTGCTGGCGGTGCCGGTCATCACAACGCTGATGGCGGTCCCCCGGCTGCTCGGGGCTCTCGGTTACGACGCTGTCCTTGCCGGAGAGATCGGCCGCTTCTTGGGCGCGATCGCATGGGCGGTGCCGGGCTTCCTCGGCTTTGCAGTGTTGCGGAGTTTCCTGGTCGCAGCTTCGCACAGCCGGACCGTTATGATCGCGCTGGTCCTATGCGTTCCGCTGAACGCCGGGCTGAACTGGGTCCTGATCTTCGGCCACTTCGGGGCACCGCCTCTCGGGATTGCCGGCTCGGGCTGCGCGACAGCGATCATCCAGTGGCTGATGTTCGCCGGTCTCGCACTCTACGCCGCGGTGATGCCGAGCCTCGCCGAATATCGAATGAGGCCGTTTTCGCGCCATTGGAACGAGATCGGGCGTATCCTGCGCCTCGGTCTGCCGATCGGCGGGATCCTCGGCCTCGAGATCGGCGTGTTCGCCACGACCGGAATCCTGATGGGGTTGCTCGGGGCCGACGCGCTCGGCGCCCATCAGCTGGTCATGAACTGCATCAGCGTCGTTTTCATGGTGCCGCTCGGCATCGCCCAGGCGGCCACCGTCCGCGTCGCCGTCGCCCTCGGTTCCGGCGTTCCGGCAGCGGCGCGGCGCGCCGGCTTTGTCGCGGTCGCCCTCGGCGTGGCTTATATGGTGATAATGGCGGTTGTTCTGGTCGCCGCTCCACGCCCCATCGCAAAGATCTACGTCGATATCGATGCCCCGGCCAATCGCGGTCTCGGCGAGATTGCGCTTAGCCTGCTGGCGATTGCCGCTGTCTTTCAGATCTTCGACGGGGTGCAGGCGATCGCCGCCGGCGCGCTGCGCGGCTATCGCGACACCGCAATACCGCTGTTGCTCGCAGTCATCGGCTATTGGGGTGTCGGCTTTGCCGGCGGTTGGCTGCTCGCCTTTCCGGCCGGCTATGGCGCGATCGGCCTCTGGACCGGCTTGGCGGTAGGGCTGGCGGCGGTTGCGCTGATGCTGACCTTGCGGTTGCATATTTGTGCTGACATCGCCGTCGCGGCGCGCCAATCGCTGGCAGCCGTGCCGGCGGGAGAGTGAGAACCGCCGATTGACAAAGCTCAAATAGGTCGCGACAACCGCGTAATTGGCTGAGATTTTAGGGGATCGAACGGATGGGCATGCTCGAGGGACGGGTGGCACTTTGCGCCGGAGCGGGACGCGGAGTCGGGGCTGAGATCGCCAAATTGATGGCGGTGCACGGCGCCAAGGTCATTGTCAACGATCCCGGGACCAGTGGCAGCGGCGAGGGCTCCGACCAGACGCCGGCGCAGGAGATCGTCGACCAGATCAAGGGGGCCGGCGGCGAAGCGGCCGCTAATTACGGCTCGGTCGCCAAATTCGACGATTGCCTGGCGATGGTGCAGCAGGCCCGCGACACCTTCGGCGGCCTGCACATCGTCTTCAACGCCGCTGGGATCCTGCGTGACCGGATGTTCCACAATATGTTCCCGGAGGAGTGGCAGGCGGTCATCGACGTCCACCTGAACGGCCACTTCAACATCAATCGCGCAGCGGTCAACCTGTTTCGCGAGCAGAATTATGGGCGAATGATCATGGTGTCGTCGACCTCCGGCCTGCTCGGCAATGTCGGACAGTGCAATTACGGCGCGGCGAAATTCGGTATCGTCGCCTTGGCGCGCATCGTCGCGATGGAAAACGCCTCGAAGGGGATCACCGTCAACGTGATTTGCCCCTCGGCGGATACGCGGATGACCCGCTCGGTCCCGACGCCGAAGGACCCGCAGGCCGCGGCACTGCGTGAGGAGCGGTTGCGCCGCAGCCGCGCCGACGCGATCGCCCCGCTCTGCGTCTTTCTCGCCTCCGAGCAGGCGAGCCACGTCAACGGCCAGGTGTTCCACCAGCGGGCCGGGGAGCTGTCGCTCTACGGGCATATGCGGCCGGTGCGCATGGTGCACCGCCAGGGCGGGTGGACCCCGGAGACGCTCGCCGAGGTCGCCATCCCGGCGCTCGCCCCACAATTCACCCCGCTCGGCGACGGCCGCAACGTCCATCCGGGCCTGCCGATGGAGTGATCGGGCTGGTGCGGAACGCTTATTGCTGGGGCCCCGGAGCACCGGGCAGCGGGCTCGGCAATGGGCTTCCGCGGCCCGGGGGCCGGCCTTGCGGGACAGGTGATGGTCCGGGAAGCGGCACCGGCTCGGCGCCGAGAAGGGGAACATCGATCGGACGCCGGGTTTCCCCGGGCTGGGCCTCCGCCCTGCGGACCAGCGCCTCGAGTTGCTTGTCGCTCAGCTTGATGCGATAGAATTTGTCGTAGAACTCGCGGACACTGGCGCGCAGATCCTCCTGATAGACGTCCGGATAGAACAACGCGCTGAGCCAAGGCAGCCCAATGACCCGGTTTACCCCGGGCGGGTCGTCAATCCAGCCAAATGGATCGGCCGGGGCGAGATAGATCCGCTTTTTCGCGACGGCGGCCACCCCGCGCCACGCCCGATCGCGCTGCAGCGCGGTGTAGAAGCTGGGCTGTTGCGCGATGATTATTGCCGGGTCCCATGCAAAGATCTGTTCACGGGTGACTCTGGTGAGCTGGCCGCTGCCGAGAGGGGCGGCGACGTTGATAACCCCTGCCTGGTCTATAGTCGCCATTGCCTGCGAGCGGGCGAGCCCGGTTTCGAGGCCGTCGGGCCCGCGGCCGTAATAAACCAGGGGTCGAGAGGTCGATTCGGTGACCAGCAGCCGGCCGCGCAAATTATCGACCGCCATCCGCGTGTAGTAGGCGAGGTCCTGCCCGCGCTCACCGACGCCGAACATTTGCCCGACGACCTCCAGATTATAAGGAGTGTGCTGAATGCTGCCGTCGAGAACGACGTAGGGAATCCCGGTCCGCTGCTGGATCGCATCGGCGAACGCTGCCGCCTCGGGAGACGCGACCCCGGTCTCGACGATCAGATCCGGTCGTAGCCGTGCGACTGCGTCGGCTACCGTCGTAGGGTTCGACTCGGTAAGCTGGCCGACAACCGGCAGGCGCGCGAGCTTGGCCGGCATAAAGGCCCGCTGCTCGCGCGACAACGGTCGGCTCCAGCCGACGAGCTTCTCCGGCGCAAGGACATAGATGAGCACCGCGGCCGACTGGTCGGCCGGCATCACCCGCCCGATCCGGTCGGGCACCGCGACATAGCGCTCGGTAGAGTCGACAAAGTCGGCGGCCCGGCCGTGCACGGCAAGGAGTAGCAGGAAGACTAAAGTGGTCGGTGCGGCAGGCAAACGAAGCGACATGGGCCCCTCGTCAGATGGCAGCGGCGACTATACCGGCCACACCCCCGCTGACAAGCTGCCGACGGGCAAGCAGCGCAGCCTTGGATGTCCTTGCTCAAGGTGTAGACTGCCTGCAGAGGGCAACCGATGCGAATCGAAACCATCGACGAGGGGATTCAGCGGCAGATCTTCTCCCGAGCGGTGAGCGGACCCGAGAGCCTCTCGGCCCGACAAATCGAGCCGTATCGCTGGCGGCTCTCCGGCAGCACCATCGCCCATCTCTTCAAGGCCACGACCCGGCAGCATCATCAGGAGCTGGCCGCGATCATCGCGCGACTGGTGCCGCGCGAGGCCGTCGTCTTCGACGTCGGCGCGCATGCCGGGCAGTATACCAAGCTGTTCGCCAGCACCGCGGCGGAGGGCCGGGTCTACGCCGTCGAGCCCGGGAGCTATGCACGCTCGATCCTGCGTACGGTCGTATGGTCGCATCGGCTTGGCAATGTCGCGGTGCTGCCGATGGGGCTCGGCGCGACGCCCGGCCTGGCGACCCTGACCATGCCGGTCAAAGGACGCGGCAGCTTCGGCTTCGGGTTGGCCCATCTCGGAGCGCCCGGCGAGCGCTGGCGCAAGGTTGCCCAAGAATTGGTGGCGCTGACCACCCTCGACACGGTCGTCGCGGCGCTTGGGCTCGACCGTGTCGATTTCATCAAGGCGGATATCGAGGGTTGGGAGCTTCGCCTGCTGCACGGCAGCACGGAGACGCTAAGGCGGTTTCGGCCTTACCTGATGCTTGAGCTCACCGCCGACCATCTGGCCCGGGCCGGGGATCGGCTCGATGATGCCTTTGCCTTTCTCGAAGGGTTAGACTATGCGGCGCTGGAATTCGCGCCCGGAGGGGGACTGATACCCGTTGCTACCCGCCATGCCGGCGATTTCTGGTTCATTCCACGCGAGGACCCCGGAGTATGACGCGACCGTTCGAAGGCATCCGCATCATCGACATTACCCACGTGCTGGCCGGCCCCTTTGCGGCCTATCAGCTCGCCGTGCTCGGCGCCGACGTGATCAAGGTCGAGCACCCGAACGAGCCAGACCAGAGCCGCGAGGGCGGCACCGACCGCGCGCTCAACCGACGCAACATGGGGACCTCGTTTCTGACCCAGGGGTCTAACAAGAAGTCGATCACCCTCGACCTCAAGACCGAGGCGGGCCGTGAAATCCTGAAGAAGCTGGTCGCCCGCGCCGACGTTCTGGTGGAGAACTACCGGCCGGGCGCGTTCGAGGCGCTGGGGCTCGGCTACGAGGCACTGTTGAAGATCAACCCGCGTCTCATTTACTGCTCGATATCGGCGTTCGGCCAGGACGGGGTGCGGCGCGAGCAGACCGCCTACGACCACGTGATCCAGGCGACCTCGGGCATCATGGCGTCGACCGGCACCGAGGAGGTCAACCCGATCAAGATCGGCGCGCCGGCGGTCGATTACGCGACCGGCACGATGGGCGCCTTCGCGCTCGCCAGCGCCCTCTTCCAGCGCGAGCGCACCGGCAAGGGCCAGCACATCGACCTCGCGATGCTCGGCGTCGCGATGATGATGCAGGCCTCGCTGATGACCGGCTATTTCCGCAACGGCAGCGAGCCGAAACCGCACGGCAACAAGCAGCCCTTTGCTACCAACAGCGCCTACGACGCCAAGGAGGGCATGGTGATGATCGGCGCCAGCAACATCCGCCAGCAGGCGCGGTTCTGGCGCGCGGTCGAACGAGCCGACATGATCAAGACCGACAATGAGGCGCGGGTCGATGACCGCGAGCGGGAAGCCGCAATCATTGCGGACATTATCAAATCCAAGGCCGCCGACGAGTGGGAGGTCTATTTCCAGGCGCGTCACGTGCCGGCCGCGCGCGTGCGCACAATGGCGGAAGCGCTCGCCGACCCGCATTTCACCGAGCGCCGCGTGTTCCATAAATTCGACAGGGTCGCCGGCATCGACGGCCCGCTCGGGGTGCCGCTCGCCGCGTTCAAGTTCGCGCATGGCGGACCGTCGATCGAGCACCCGCCGCACGAGATGGGCGAGGACACCGACACGGTCCTCGCCGAGCACGGTTACGGCGCGGAGGAGATCGCCGCCTTTCGCTGCGACGGGGTGATCTAAGGGTTACCGGAAGTTTCGGCTCGTAATAACGATGTCGCGGGCATCGTAGCCCGGCACCCGTTCGGGGAGAGCCAAGGGCAGCTTGCGCATCGGCCGGGGCTCGGCATCGCCGGTGTGGTCGCGCAACGTGTTGAGCCGTGGGGTCAGGTCGTCGAGACGGTCGGCGACGACATGGATGACGCTCTCCTCGCGCTGCAATTTGCCGGTGCAGCGCAGCAGGGTCGCGCCGAGTGCCGCGCGTCGGAAGCGTTCGAGGATTGCGGGCCAGACGATCAGATTGGCGACCCCGGTCTCGTCTTCGATGGTGATGAAGACCACACCGTTGGCGCTGCCCGGGCGCTGGCGGATCAAAACGAGGCCGGCGATTTCGAGCCGGCGGTTGACCGGTCGCGTGGCCAGCGAGGCGGCGGTGACCAGGCCCTCGACGGCCAATTCGGCGCGCAGAAAGGCGAGCGGGTGCCGCTTCAGGGTAAGGCC
>Ga0137401_10001528_pt1 | contig 10158 bp, 10 predicted proteins | sample CZOMad1_1_16fung_FD_108286 | JGI IMG/M metagenome (GOLD analysis project Ga0137401, IMG submission 108286) | Vadose zone soil fungal communities from Angelo Coast Range Reserve, California, USA - CZOMad1_1_16fungal (Illumina Assembly) | ecosystem: Environmental > Terrestrial > Soil > Vadose...
ATGCTTCATGGTGGAAAATTGAAGCCGGAGTTTTATCAATCCTGGGCCAACTACTACACGAAGTTCATCAAGGCATATCAGAAGGAGGGCATACCCATCTGGGGCATCACGGTTCAAAACGAACCCATGGCTACGCAAAGTTGGGAGTCGTGTATCTACTCCGCTGAGGACGAGAGAGACTTTCTCAAAAACTATCTGGGCCCGACAATGAAGAAGGAAGGGCTGGGTGATAAGAAGATAATAGCCTGGGATCACAATCGCGATCTCGTCTACCAACGAGCGAGCACTATCTTATCCGACCCCAAAGCCGCCCGCTTTGTATGGGGCATTGGTTATCACTGGTACGAGCCCTGGGCCGGCGGCGAAGCAATGTACGATAACGTCAAACTCGTGCATGAATCTTTCCCGGACAAAAACCTGATCTTCACTGAAGGCTGCAGCGATTCCTTCAAGGCTGAAAGGCTTAAGGACTGGAAATTAGGCGAACTGTACGGACGTTCAATGATCAATGATTTCAACAACGGTACTGTCGGCTGGTCGGATTGGAACATATTGCTGGATGAAGAGGGCGGGCCAAATCACGTCAGGAATTTCTGCTTCGCGCCCGTTCACGCCGATACGAAAACGGGCCAGCTGACCTACACAAACTCGTATTACTACATTGGACACTTTTCAAAGTTCGTCCGCCCCGGCGCAAAGCGTATCGCCACTTCACCCAGCAGAAGCCAACTACTTTCCACTGCTTTTATCAATCCCGATGGAAAAATATCTGTGGTGGTAATGAACCAGAGCGACAAGCAGATTCCTTATTATCTTTGGGTTGACGGCCAAGCCGCCGCAGTCAGTAGCTTGCCGCATTCTATTCAGACCCTTGTGTTCTGACTTAACAATCTACCCACCTTAGACGCTAAGCAGTGGAGATCGCGGCGGAGCTCACAAACCGAAAACAACGCTACTGCTAATAATGAGTTGCCGCAATAATTCCGACGGCCGACGCCAGAGTCTCCCTGCGAAGATCGAAGAGCCTCATTTTTCACGCGATCCGGCGCGTCAAGCCGGATTGCAGAATCGCAGGTCTCACTCCGATTCTCTTCACCGCGATCAAGGCAGATTTCGTTCAGCGGCACTTCTTGTATCGGTAACAACTCTCGCTGTCGCAGGCTAGCACCGCTGATAGGCTATATGAAAAAACAGCTTGACCCTGGAACGGGTTCCACCCTTTACAATCTTTGGAGTGACCGGCATGACTTCCGAAAAGAGTTTCTATCGTTCAGGCGAATTGGCTGAACTGGCAGGCGTAAGTACCGACACTTTGCGCCACTACGAACGCAAGGGCGTGTTGGCCTGTCCGCTACGCAAGGCGAATGATTATCGTCAATATCCAGCGACTGCGCTGAAACGGGTACGACTCATTCGTCGCGTGCTTGCGGTTGGTTTTACGTTGGACGAATTAGCCATCGTCTTGGGTGTGCGTGACCACGGCGGCGCGCCATGTGCGGATGTTCGCGCGCTGGCAGCAGCCAAACTCTCGGACGTCGAAACTCGCTTGCGTGAAATGACCGAGCTACGTAATGAACTTTAGACCGTTCTGAAAGACTGGGACGTACGACTGAAACATCGCGTCCCAGGCCAACGCGCCCATCTACTCGAATCGCTTCATGCCGGGAACAATGGCAACTCTGGCGACCGCCGCCGAGTCTCGCATTTAACCCAAAGGAAGAAGGAGAGGAAACCAAAATGAAAGACAGACGTTTTCTTACTGTCGCCCTGGGAACATTGACCATCGTCCTGGCCGTTTTCATCGTCAAAGCGCAGCAGCAGGAAAAGAAACCACCGCCGGCTTCGCCTATGAGCGGCATGGCTGACATGCAGGACGAGAAGATGAACGAGCGAGGTGATCACGTAATGGGCTTTGACCATACGAAGACCACGCACCACTTTCGCCTGCTATCGGACGGCGGCTCCATCGAAGTTACTGCTAACTCGCCTCAGGATACGGAAAGCCGTGATCAGATAAGGATGCACCTGGGCCATATCGCCAAAATGTTCGCCGGCGGTAACTTCAATGCGCCAATGCTGATCCACGATCAGATTCCGCCGGGTGTCCCGGCGATGCAGAAGCTAGAGAGCGATATCCAATATAAGTTTGAGGAAACGAGACAGGGCGCGCGGGTTCGGATCTCGACCAGCAATCCCACAGCCTTACAGGCCGTCTACGACTTCCTTCGATTCCAGATCAAAGAACACAAGACCGGGGATTCTTTGGACGTGGGCCAGTAACGAAGGACCTTGCCCCGTCAGTATTGGATACTTGCTTACAGGGCGCTTGGAACCAAGCGTCCTGTAGCTCCGTTTCGCTTTCGTCTTGTTACTAGCTACAAGACTCCACGGGTCGTCCATTTTCGTACCTTCATTGGCTCGGATGAGATTTCAGCCATTCTGCGCGCAAGAGAAAACTTCCTTCCACAACAATTCCGGTAGCCGGAATTTAGACCTTCAATTGCCGGATGAATCAGACAACGGACTCTAAGTCTGTTGATCGAGTCCTCGTTTTGAGTCGATGTAGACGTATTTGTTCCTCGAAACGTATAGGCGCGCTTGAACGGTCTCGGCAGAATTTCCGGGGCTTGGCGACCGAGTCTCGGAGCCTCGGATAGGGCGAGATACAGCTTGACGTACTTCAGGGTCGGTGGTAATTTACCGACCGTTCGGTAGGGCGCTCCATCTCGGTGGTTGGTTTGTCAGCTTTTGTTATTCCAACGGAGTGATCTTTGAAAGAGTACCTTAGCCTTTCTGTTGGCGTTTTCCTAAGCTAACGGCCGTTCGGTACGAAGAGTTGGAACGCCTCCATGGGCTTGGATAAAGACTTGAGTATTTGGATCAAATTCTCTTGCGCCCCTGAGCTCAACCAGCTAACTGCGTAGCGTGGAGAGTTTGATCTCTATGTCATCTCCAAGCACGTCCTCGCCGTAAGCCGTTTAGCTATAGGGCCCATTCGGTCACGACATCGACCATTTGCAATTGGCAGGAACCATCTGACCGTCTTCTATTAATTCCCGGCGCGCAGGCGCGAGGCAGACTTACTGGATTCATCTTCTGGCATCTTTCTGCTTTGTTCGAATTTGTTCAAGTACCAAACTAACCCTCTAAAGAATGTCGCGAAAAGGAGATGTCACCAATGCATACCAAAGGCTTAGGTTTCCTGGTTCTGGCCTCCGTGTCCCTCTGGGCAGTATCAGCGTCGGCTCAGGTCGATGTGGCCAGCGCTACACTAAAGGGCGTCATAACCGACCAGCATGACGCAGTGGTTGCGGGTGCGACTGTCACGGCAACCAGCATCGACAAGGGGATAAGCAGGACCGCCAAGACCGGCACTGAAGGTACCTATCAGATTCCGGCCCTTCCGCCAGGAGCCTACAAGGTCGAGATAGAGGCGCGAGGATTTAGCAAGGTAGTCAACGAGAAGGTCGCGTTGAGCGTGGGCCAGAGTCTGGTCTATGACGTTCAGTTGAACACCGGCGGCGTGACCGCGCAAGTTGCGATCACCGGCGAGGCACCGCTGATTGAAGTTGAACGAACACAACAGGCCAATACGATCTCGACGCGACAGGTTGAGAACTTGCCCAACTCGGGCCGCTCCTTCCAGAATTATGTTTACACCCTGCCAGGCGTGGGAAACTCAACAGCCCCGCGGGCTCAGCTGTCGGGTCGCATTACGGGCTTCCAAAGCTCTGGCTTCTCGATCGGCGGCAGTAACGGGCGTAACAATCTGATCACGGTTGATGGTGGCGAAAATGAGTATGGTTCCGGTACTCCTCGCTTCGATGTTCCCATCGAAACGATTCAGGAATTTCAGGTCAACCGCAATTCCTTCACGGCGGAGTTTGGCTTTACGGCCGGCACTGCGGTCAACGTCGTTACCAAGAGTGGCACGAACGGTTTTCATGGCAGCGCCTACATCTTCTACCGCTCGGATGGGACTTCTGCTCGCAATGCTTTCGATACCTTCAACCCCGGAAAGAAATCCTCTGATCGGACATACTTTCCCGGGTTCACTTTCGGCGGGCCGATCTCGAAGAACAAGCTGTTCTTTTTTACGAACTACGAACGCAACAACGTGGACGCCGCCCGTTTTCGCACTTACACCAGCGACCCGCTAACGCAGCCCAACGCGGCCCAAGCTGCCCTGCTCGCCCAACTTGATGCCTCGGCCGATGCGAACGTGCGGAGGATTTCAACCAATCTCCGTGCTGCTCTGACAACGAGTGCTACCAGCTATCCGGCGATCTTCAAATTCCTGCAGGCTAGCGAGGGAGTGTTCAATGGTCTGGCGCGGCTAAATACGTGGAGCACGCGGGTGGATTACCAGGCCACAAACCGGGATTCCATCAACGCGCGTTTCACGTTGACGCGAAACTTTACTAACGATATCGGCACCAGTAACGCGAACGCCCCTTCCATTAACACCAGCTTGACCTATCGCGACTATTCCACGGTTGTCACGTGGACGCACAATTTTGGGACCAATCTGATCAATCAGGTGCGGGCACAATTCTCGCCTGGTAACTCGTCGGTGACCGCCCCGCCTGAGCCAGCCGTGACGGGATTGATCGTATCGGGCTTGGCGGGGTTCGGGCGCTACTTCGGCGCTCCCTACATTGTTCACCAGCAGCGCTATCAGTTCGAAGACAATGTGACCCTGCTGCGGGGCAAGCATACCTTCAAGTTTGGCGGGTCTTATCGCCCTGTCAGGTACAACTTCAGGAATGACCTCTGGTTCGCCGGAGAATACCAATTCCAGGCTAGCGCAGCCTACGCCGTCGCGCGGGCCGTACCCGCGGCGGATCAGGCTGCGTTTCTCGCGGCTGCACCTGCTGCCGCTGGCATACAGCTGAACCCTCTGCAAAACCTGGATCTGAATTTGCCGTTTCTCTACCGGCAAGGATTCCACAATCCTCTCTGGATCGGCACGGGCCATTATATCGGCGGGTTCGCTCAGGACACGTGGAAAGTTAATCAGCGCCTGAGCCTCGATCTTGGCGGTCGTATCGATTGGGACGGCGAGCCGCAGCCGGTTCCGCGTCACGCCTATTTCTCGCCGCGCTTGGGATTCGCGTGGCAAATGACGAAAGATGGCAAGACGGTGCTGCGGGGCGGTAGCGGGCTTTTCTATTCGCCGATCTATGTGCAGATTCCCGGCTACACCAGCGTCCTCAACGGCAGCGGCACATACATCAACCAGATTGCCAAGAGTCCCCTGAACGGCGTGACCACAATTTATCAAGCGGGCGTCAACGGAAACGCCGGATGCAACATCCCCGCGGGTACCTATCCTTTTGGTGTCTTGACCGAGACCCAAATCAACTGCTTGGGAACCTCGACGGCGGCTGGGGCGCCTGGCCGCGTGCTTTTCGACTTGAACTCGAACTACAAGAACAACTACACGGTTCAAGCCAACCTCGGCATTCAGCGGCAAATCACCAAAGATATCAGCGTTGAGGTCGCCTATCAGATGTATCACGGCCTCCACCTTCAGCAGCCGGTAGCCCTCAACTATTGCGAAGCTGGCACGCCGGGCTGCGCAGCTAATACGGCCGCCCTGGTAAACTCGCTCTCGCAACGCGACCCGCGTCTCGGCCCTCTGTATCGTGTATGCGGGGCGGACACCAACTGCGGGCGTGTGAACGATGCAAGCATCACGCAGTTTACCGATTACCAGTCACGAGGCAGTTCGATCTATCACGGTATGACCGCCTCGCTGACGAAGCGCTTCAGCGATCACTTCTCCTTCCAGGCCAACTACACATGGAGCAAGGCGATTGACGATAATACTGATTTCAACTCTGCCTTTGCCCCGCCCTTCCCATCGCGGCTCTTCACGGAGCGGTCGTTGTCGACCTTCGACATCCGGCACAACTTCGTCGTAAGCGGCGTCATGGAGAGTCCGTTCAAGGCCGGGCCCGGACACAGTTTCGCTTCGCGGGCTTTCGCTGATATGACGCTGAGTCCGAGTATCTTCATCCGCAGCGGCATTCCGTTCACCGTGCGGACGGGCACGGACATAAACGGTGATACGCGGAGTCCCACGGATCGACTTTTCAGCTTCGGCCGCAACACCGGGATCGGGCCGAACTATCGCAGTGTCAACATGCGGCTCAGTAAAGCGTTTCGCTTCAAGGCTGACAGCCCGATGCGGATTGAAGTTAGTGCCGACTTCGCGAATATCTTTAACCGCACGAACTTCGCGGCTGTGAACGAGGTGCTTCCGGTTACCGTCAGTGCCACCGGAGTACTCACGTTTCCCAACGCACTGGCGGCTGCGGACTATGCTGCGGGCACCACGCGCCTTACCGGGCACAGTGATCGCCGCCTGAGCGACCCTCTCGGTTTCACCTCCGCGTTCAACCCCCGCCAGATATTGTGGGGTGCGAAGTTTGTGTTTTGAGCGCGCGGGCTGGTAGTCCGACGGAAAGCTGATCTAACGATCTGGTTTCGATCAGACGACACGCATCGCGAGCAATGCATGGGAGGGCAGAAAGGCCCTCCCGTTTTAAGTTGCTTTACTAGCGGGAAGATCGGAAGTGGCAAGTTGCGATTTGCCAGATGTTGCCGGCTGGGTCTTTGACCATGCTGCGGCGATCGCCATAGGGCATGTCTTGCGGCTCTTCGAGCGATTCGGCTCCTGCTTTCAACGCCCGCTCGTACGTGACGTCGATATCATCGACATAGAGGTACAGAAACGCAGGCATCGCGTCGCGAACGCCAACGCCGCTGACCATGACAAGCGAGTCGCCAATTCTGATCTCGCAAGGGACGTCGGTGCGAAAGTCTCCGGTCGCGCCGAACGCTTGCTGGAGGAACTCAACCAGCCCGGCTACGTCTTGAACCACGAGCCGAGGGGTCACGCTGTGCCAACCCGCGGGCATAGATTTGGTCATCGACTGTCTACTCCCTTGCATGGCGATAGCTAGCTGTGGTTCCACACTGCCGTCCACCATGTCAGTGCGATAAAGAGTACCTGCATCGACGCACGCAGCCAGAGTGGCGTCGGCCGTTTGCCACCTATTCCAACACCAGTACGTGCCGCCTTCACATTCGCCGGAAACACGACGATGAAGAATACGATTAGTGCTAATCCTGCCGCCTGGCGCAAATAAGGCAACACCAGTCCGACTGCACCCGCAATTTCACACACTCCGGTGAAGTAGATAAGGGCCATCGGCTGCGGAATCCAAGCAGGCATCATTCGCATCAAATCACTCTTCCTCTTCGTGAAGTGTGCGCTCGCGGTGAATATGAGCATGGTCGCGAGTGCGTACCTCGTTGCTCCGGCCCACGTTGCCAGGGCAGCGACCCCCATTGCACCGATAGCTCGATAGAGCAACAGCGAGATAAGTAGTACAAAGAGAACTATCATTTCATTTGCCACTACCGTCTACTAACCACCGACGCGGCGCGAACGTTGAATTAACCGCGCGAGCATTTTATCAAGCATTCAAGTTTTGCGATTGAGAGACAAGCTGATTCCGCCCGCGTCCAACGAATTGCTTGGCCGCGGGTTAGAGAAAAATGAGAACACGTGCCATCTCTGGCCGGCAGCTTTCGTGAGAGCAGATTCGGCGCGAACTCCGGTGAACTCGCTTATCGCTCGCTGCCAGAATGCCCGCGCCTCCAGGTTTTTGTCAGTAACCCGCACCTCCCAAGGTCCCGTAAACATCCTCCATACATCATGCGCAGTTCTCAGGCCTACTCGATGCCTGCGATATCCTCGAAGGACGAAGAACTCTGCCACGTCCCAGATTTCACCAGTACCTGAAACCTGCGATCCTTGCTGCACCAAAACAAATCCGGCGAGATCGCCATTCGCTCTAACAAGAAACGGAAAGCGATTAGATTCTCTCCAATAAAGAGGGAGCGGCTCATAGCCGAAGCGGCCATCCACACCAATCTTCAAATCGGAAAACTCGCTGAAGTCATGTGCGTACAGTTCAAGCAAATTTGCCAAGACTGGCTGTTGCTCTGTCGTGGCGGCCAGGACTTCAATCTTCATCAATGATGTTTCTGGTTCTCGCATTCCGCCTTCCACAAACAGCTGATCAATTTTCAAAAGAGAAAGACGCCGGCCAGCGCGCTTCAGTTCCAGTTCTTCTAACGTCAGATTAACACCGCGGCATTGGTCGGGTTAAGGTCACCGGCGCGAAGCAAGCATCTATCAGCGACGCTTCGTTACCATTGCCCGAACGTGATTGCGGTAATTAATGCAACTCTCCAGAACCTTGCAGAACTCCCGTACGTCCACATCGCGTTCGCAACACAGCAACATCAGCTTACCGTCATCACGGAAGTTGTTGTCCCACTCGATTACCTGTTCGTCGGTCCAGTCGGATGAGTACTGTTGCATTTTCTCATCCGGCATCCGGTCGAGATAGGCCCGGAGGTTGACAGAAGTTTCATCGAGCCGCTCGTCGCCAGCTTCCTGTTCAAAGTTCCAGACTGGTTGTTCCATAGGCCTTTCGTGCTGGCTGCTGTTGTTACAGAACCGAGAGCGGTAGCGACCGGATCTCATGCTCGACTGGGGCAGGCTCACAAAATAGATTTAGACAACGCCCGCGTTGAGTGCCGGCATCCGGTCGCTACCGCTCGCGGTTCTGTACCAGGGGTTGCAACGCGTGCGGCGCGCCAAAACTTTCATTCATAAATAGACCGAGCTAGTCGGCGACTTTGACTAGTTGCTTGCCCAAATTCTTCCCCTCAAACAAATCCAAAAACGCGCGCGGCGCATTCTCGAAACCCTCGACGAAAGTTTCGGAGTACTTCAATTTTCCTTCTACCAGCCACTGCGCCAATTGTTTTCCGCCTTCAGCAAAACGTGCGGCATAGTTGCTGACGATAAATCCCTTCATCAGCGCGCTATTGACCAGCAGGTACGGCTGAATACGAGGGCCAATATCCGGCCGTTCGAGGCAGTAAAGTGAGATCTGACCGCAAACAGGTATGCGTGCGCCCTGATTGAGTAACTGCATCACGGCGTCGGAAATCTCACCCCCGACGTTGTCAAAGTAAACATCCACACCTTTGGGACACGCGGCCCTTATTGCCTGTTTGATATCAGCGGTCTTGTAGTTGATGGTTGCATCTACCTGGAGTTCATGCTCCAGATATCGATTCTTCTCCTCGCTGCCCGCAATACCAACAACCCGGCACCCCTTAATCTTCGCAATCTGGCACACGGTCATCCCCACCGCTCCGGCCGCCCCCGAGACAACAACGGTTTCGCCTTCCTTCGGCTGACCGATGTCGAGCAAACCAAAGTAAGCCGTCAAGCCCGGCATGCCCAGGACTCCCAAAGCGGTAGTAACGGGCGCGATGTTTGGATCAACTTTCCTGAGCACCTCGGCCTTGGCAACTGAGTAAAGCCGCCAACCGAGCATACCCGTGACCATATCGCCTGGTTGAAAAGCCGGGGCACGAGACTCAATGACTTCAGCAACGGCGCCGCCGGCGATGAGTTCATTCAAGGCGAACGGTGGAACGTAAGACTTTTGGTCGCGCATGCGCCCGCGCATGTAAGGGTCGACGGATAAGAAACGCGTTCGTAGCAGTACTTCTCCGTCTTTGGGTTCAGGCACCTCAGCGTCAACGATACTAAAGTTGTCGAGTGTCGGCATTCCAGGCGGCCGGCTGGCGAGCAGGATTTGCTTGTTTTTCATGGCTGACAATATACACGATTTTATGCTACTTTACCGACCGTTCGGTAAGCCCAGGTGGTTGTGCTGCGAGTGATCTTCTTCGCTTCAACTTCGCAGGGCGGGCAGGCAGGGATGCTTGCCCTCCCAGAATGGAAAGCCTTCGCGCAGACGTTGCGCGTCTACACGATTGAGCACCGACCTCAGATCGAGCGTACGCTTCGTGAGCTTTCAGATTCAGCGGCGGGCGCAGAATCTCGCATCTGATCAGCATCTTTTTGTCAGTACGGTAGGTCATCGTTCCCGAAGACTCATTAGGAGGAAATATGTTACGACGTTTCATCATTCCTTTGATGTTAGCGATGCTATTGGCCGCGGGTGTCGCTGAGGCGCAAAACCAAACCACGCCTGCCGCCACCGCACCGGCCCCGGCTAAAAACGACTACAGCAAATCTGAATCATGGCTCTGCCG
>Ga0137401_10001531_pt1 | contig 10152 bp, 8 predicted proteins | sample CZOMad1_1_16fung_FD_108286 | JGI IMG/M metagenome (GOLD analysis project Ga0137401, IMG submission 108286) | Vadose zone soil fungal communities from Angelo Coast Range Reserve, California, USA - CZOMad1_1_16fungal (Illumina Assembly) | ecosystem: Environmental > Terrestrial > Soil > Vadose zone...
AGAAGAAACCATTCTTGGGAGCGTAAAGGAGAACTTTGCGCGGAGACTGATTGATGGTGAGGTCACCGAGAACGATGGATTCGGCGGAGTCGAAATCCCAAGCGTCGCCAGGAGTTTCCTGATAGTGCCAGACATATTCGCCGGTGTCCGCCTTGAGGGCGACGACAGAGCAGGTGAAAAGATTGTCTCCACCCTGAGGACTGCGGGCGCGGCGGTTCCAGGGAGTTCCGTTGCCGACGCCGAGGTAGACGAAAATCGAGAGCGGGGTCGTACGCGATGGAATCCCAAACCGTGCCGCCACCGCCGAACCGCCACCATTGGCCGCTCCAAGTTTTCGCGGCCTTTGCAAGAATGGGAGCTTCGAAAGGCTTTGATGGATCACCGGGGACGGTGTAGAAGCGCCAGACCAGTTTTCCAGTGTGAGCGTCGTAAGCGGAGATGTAACCACGCACGCCAAATTCGGCGCCGCCATTGGCGATTAGGACTCTGCCCTTCACCACACGGGGCGCGCCGGTGATGGTGTAGCGCTGGTTGCGGTCGACGGTGAGAGTCTCCCAGACGGGTTTCCCGGAGGCCGCATCGAGCGCGACGAGGCGGCCGTCCAAAGTGCCAACGAAGACTTTTCCTTGCCAGACGGCGACGCCGCGATTAACGACATCGCAGCAGGCGTTGATGGCCCACTCCGGAGGGACCTGGGGATCGTAGGACCAGAGCTTTTCCCCGGTTGCAGCTTTGACGGCGAAGACTTTGCTCCAAGCGGTGGTGAAGTACATCACGCCGTCGACCACGATGGGAGTGGCTTCCTGGCCGCGGCGCGTATCCAAGTCGACGTACCAAGCCAGAGCGAGCTGGCCGACGTCTTGGTCGTTGATCTGCGTTGATTAGACGTGAAGAGTCCACGTTGGCCGGGGAGGCGGTTTCCGGGGCCGCTCCCGCAGAATTTGATTGCGGGCGGCAGCCAAGAGCGCCGAGAAGCAAAAAGGTCAGTACGAGGCCTGGAAATAACTTCCGGCGCATGAATTCTCCCGAGGCGCGTATGAGTGGAAACTTTGCGCCAACCGATTCGATGCTTTTTGTTGCGGCGAGCGGCAGCGTCCGCAAGTTATCGCTATTTGGAAAGAGCACGGTCAATGGAAAAGGCACCGGAGCCCTTGATCATGATGACCAGGGCGGCGCCAATGGCCAGAAGGTGATATTCGTAGCCTTCCCCCTTCTGTGTGCCGTACCAGTTAGCAAACAGACCGAAATGCCTGTGGACCAACGCGATGGCCACCACCATATTGCAGGCGATTCCAAAGGCGGCGACACGGGAGAGGAGTCCGAAGAGTAGCCCGATGCCGCCAAGGAATTCGGCGCAGATAGCCAGAAATGCGAGCGGGGCGGGGATGTGAGCCTGTTGAGTGAAAAAGCCCATTGTGCCTGTGAAGCCGTAGCCGCCGAACCAGCCGAGAGCCTTCTGAGCGCCATGGGCAAAAAAAACAACGCCGAGGACCAAGCGAAGAATGGTAATGGCAAAATCGTCGGTAGTGTTCATCAGCTTGCGGAACATGAGTGCCCTCCTTAACTTGAGAAAATGGGACTCCAGGAAGCGGAGATGTTACACCGATTTTGCTGCGTAGAGGACACGAAAGCGGCGGACGACAGGTTCCGCGGGATCTCCGAGATCGAGAATATCTTCGAAGGAGAGTTCTTCGAGGCCAGCAGTGCTGAAAGCAGAGAGCTCGGCGCGGGTCAGGGGCCAAGGCATTTGGCCTTCGGGATCGGACGGCTCGCGGCCTCGGGCGATGACGAGGAGAAGGCCAGTGGGACAAAGGAATTTCGCAATTTTTTCGATCGCCCGAGGACGAAGAGCGGCCGGCAGAGCCTGGAGCGTGTTGGCCTCAAATACGAAATGGAAAGCGCGACGCCAAGTGGAAGGCGGTTCGAGGAGGTTGGCGGCGACGTATTCGACTGTGGTAGTGGGAAAGCGTTTGCGACAAGCGCGAATCGCCGTTTCAGAGATGTCGAAAGCCGTGGTCTGGAATCCCCAAGCGGCGAGTTGCTCGGCATCGTCGCCCAGGCCACAGCCGATTGTCAGCGCCGCTTTTCCAGCGGTTGGCAGAGGATGCGCGTTCCAAAAATCAAGCAAGCGAGAATTGGGGCAGAGATTGGCCCACGGAATAACACTCTTCCCTGCTTCGCCTTCCTGGTAAAGCTGCTCGAACCAGCCGATAGGGTCGCCCTTGCGATTGAATTCCGCGGCTAGTTCGCGGGCTCGCGTACGGTCGCGCATTGGAATCAATGATAGCGCGTGAGAGTCGAGATCGGTCGAACGCGTTGCTTTGGCCTAGCTTCGCAGCTGGTACGGCCGCGATCGTAAAGTTCGCGGAGTTGTCACTCGCATGGCATTCAACTTGGTAGTAAAGTGTCGGCCGTAGCGTATTCGAAGAAGAGTGGCTTCCTGGCGGAGGAGCATGATGGCGGGCGATGGGATGGATCGGATCAAGCATCTGGTTGTGGTGATGATGGAGAATCGATCGCTCGACAATCTGCTGGGCTTCTTATATGCAGACATGAACAACCGGCCGCCGATTAACATTCCCGCAGCGTCGCCGGGAGGGCAAACAACGTTTGATGGACTGGTGAATGCAAGTCCGGAGAGCCCGTTCTGGAACCCGTCCAATCCGGAGTATTTCACGACGAATGCGCCGCCCGTGAAAGTGTTTGCCACGAAGGGCACCAAAGGACCAAGTCCGTTCCTGGCGCCGAACCATGACCCGCACGAGGAGTTCGAGCACATTACGTTTCAGATCCTGGGACCGGCGGGCTGGAGCGGGCCGAAGATGAAGGGATTTCTCGTGGACTACATCACGACCGATCCCGGGCATCCGGAAAACGCCAACCAACTGATGGAGTGCTACAGCCCAGAGCAAGTCAGCGTGATCAGCCAACTGGCGAAGAACTTTGCCGTGAGTGACCGATGGTTCTGCTCCACGCCCAACCAAACGCTGCCGAACCGGGCGTTTGTGCATGCGGGAACGTCCATGGGGAGAGTGAACAACGAGCCCGAGCCTCTCTATGAAGCGGAGACGATTTTCGAGGTGCTGGAGGCCACGGGACACAGCTGGAAGGTCTACAACGATACATTTCTCATGTCGCTTGCGCGGCTGCAGTTTCCGCAACTGTGGGATCCAGGGGTGCAGCTACATTTCCACGGGATGGAGGAGTTTGAAGAGGACTGCCGGGACGGGACGCTGCCGGAATACTCGTTTGTGGAGCCAAGTTTTCAACTTAATCCGAACGACGAGCATCCGCCGCACGACATGAGCCTGGGGGAACAGTTTCTTCTACGCGTCTGGAAGACAGTGAGCGAAGGCAAAGACTGGAACAGCACGCTGCTGGTGATTACGTTTGACGAACACGGCGGGTGCTACGACCACGTCGAGCCTCCACGCGCGATTCCGCCGGATGCAGCGAGCGATCCAGGCGAAAATGGTTTTCACTTTGATCGTTATGGAGTGCGGATTCCCACTTTACTGATCTCGCCGTATATTGAGCCCGGCACGGTGTTCCGCTCGCCGACCGACGTGCCATACGATCACACGTCGATCCTGGCGACGATTCGCGACTGGCTGCAAATTCCGCAGGAGAAGATGCTGAGGAGCGCCCGAGTTAAGCACGCTCCGACTTTCGGAAACGTCTTGACACGTTCGACACCGAGGGCGGATTTGCCGGTCATTGCCGCGACCGGCGCGCCCGCGCAGCCAACGACACGCTGGATCGCGCGGAACGACTTGCAATACGCAATGCTTATCGGTCACAGAAAACGTCTATTCCACAATCTCGGAAACCTGGCAAGGCTCAAAGGGTTGCGGACTCCGCCGCCAAGGACCGGAACGCGTTAGCAAATCGATGCGATTGAAACAGAGGTTGCAGGTTGGTTAAAGCCTCTTGGAAGTCTTGAAGTTGACCGTCCAAACCGTCGTATCATGTTCGCAGGGTTTCCAGCCGGAGGCAGCCATCGCATACCAAGAGAAACGCCGCGGTCCCCGATATTCATTCATCGCCAGCGCCGAGCTGATCGAAATGAAGGCGGATGTGCGCATCGCGTCGCGGGTGAGCGAACTGAGCCTGCACGGGTGCTATTTGGATATGATGAATCCCTTCCCGAAGGGCACGCTGGTGCTGGTGAAAATTGCCGCGGGGGATTCGTTCTTCGAAGCCAAGGCGAAGATCATCTATGAACAGCCGAATATGGGGGCGGGCGTAGGCTTTCTTGAAATCGGGCCCGAGTCTCAAGCAGCGCTGGAGCGCTGGCTGGATGAGGCGGAGCAGGAGCGAAAGCGACAATCAGGGTAACGCTAGTTTCCCGGAGGTAGTGTAAGAGACGCTAAAGTGCCATTCTTATGGCTGCGCCGAACGCTTGGGTTTCCCGTATGCTCGCGCAAAAAGAGCTGCAAAATAGGATGCCCAGGGCCAAAGGTAGAATGGCTTGGCGCATGGCGTGCTCCGCAATTAGGGATTCCGCTCCTCGCAGGACTCCCAACGCAGCGATTGTCCCAAAAAGTATCAACTTGATCGCACGCATCATTCCACCTCGCCCATTCGTTCGGTTTTCACAGACAACGTCACCTGCACAACTCAAATAGCGTCGCGCTTCAGTTCGGACATGAGGTAGTCGCAAGAACGAACGCACAGAGCCATGATGGTTAGAGTGGGATTCTGGCAAGGATTCGAAGTGAAGCCGGAAGCATCCATGACGAAGAGATTCTTGATGTCGTGAGTCTGCTGAAACTGATTGAGGACCGATTTTTTCGGGTCGTCGCCCATGCGAGCGATGCCTGCTTCGTGGAGCGCCCAGCGCGGTGCGGAGGGACGGGCGTAGGTGCGAATGTTTTTTGCGCCGGCGGCTTCGAGCATTTCTCCAGCGGAGTCGCCCATGTCCTGAATCATAGCGCGCTCGTTCTCACCGTCCGACATGTGGATTTTGAGGACGGGAATTCCGAAGATATCTTTGACGTTGGGATCGAGCTCGACAAAATTATCCCAGCGCGGGAGGACTTCGCCGAAACCGGTAATCTCGAGGCTGGTGCGAGGTTCGAGAATAGCCTTTTTGTAGGCTTCGCCGAAGCCGGGCGCGCCCCAGTTGAATCCCACGGAGGACCCACCTTCGTAGCCGAAGCCGCGGAGGAATTTCTTGTAATGCGGAGTGTTCGGCAGATTGCGGAAGCGCGCGATGTAAATGCCAAGCGGCTTCTTGGGACCACCAAGAGAAGGCTTTGCGCCGAAGGCGGGAAATTCGGCGCTACCGCCGCCGCTGCGGACGTGCGCGGTGAGGTAATGGCCGAGGACGCCGCTGGAATTGGCGAGGCCGTTCGAATATTGCGGCGTCGTGGAATTGAGCAGAATGCGAACCGATTCCTGTGATTGCGCGCAGAGAATGACGACGCGGGCATGAATTTCGCGGGGCTGCCGCGTGTTTCGGTCGATGTAGAGAACACCGCGGGCGCGGTTACGTTCCGGGTCCATTAGAACTTTGTAGGCCATGGCGTTCGAAATGAGAGTGCAGTTGCCAGTGGCGAGGGCGTCGGCGACAGTGGTGAATGCGGAATTGAAATAGGAATGTGTCATGCAACCGCGTTCGCAGGGGCCGCAGTAGTGGCAAGGGCCACGGCCGTTGATGGGCTTGGTCAGATTGGCGGAGCGCGCGGGCATGATCGTGCGGCCAAGCTTTTCCTTGACGCGATTGCGGAAGAGAGTTTCCTGGCAGGTGAGCGGGACCGGCGGCTGAAACTGGCCGTCGGGAAGATGCTCGAGGCCTTCGGCGGAGCCCGTAATGCCGACATATTTTTCGACGAGGTCGTAGTAGCGCTCGATGTCTTTGTAACCGAGCGGCCAGTTTTCACCGTAGCCGTCGAGAGAAGCTGACTTGAAATCCCAATCACTGAAACGCAGGCTTACGCGGCCCCAGACATTCGTGCGGCCGCCGGTCATGCGGACGCGGCCCATCCAGTTGAAGGGCTTGTCAGCGGGAGTGGTGTAAGGCTCTTCGAGATCGTTGACGAACCACTTGTAAGTGTATTCGTTGCACACGCCGAATTTCACCTGGATGGGGCGCGTCTTGCGAACGATTTCGGGTGCGTGGTTGTGGTATTTGAGTTCGAACGCCGGCTGGTGTTCGGTAAAATTTTTGTCGGACTGCGGGCGGCCGGCTTCGAGCAGCGCGACCTTCAGGCCCGCTTCCGCAAGGCGTTTGCACGCCCAGCCACCGGAAGCGCCGGAACCGACAACGATTACGTCCAAAGAAAGGTTCTTGTTTTGGGGCATAAGATAAAAATCCGAATCGGATGCTAGCAACTGCCGTACCGCGGGTCAATCGAGGAAAAAAGAAGAATTTGTGTTGTTCTTGTGAACGATTGTTGGTGAGTGATACCATCGGCGCGAAATCGAACGGCTGGAGAATTGCAATGGGAACAAAGAGCGCATTGACGGTGATTGGCGAAGCGGTCGCAGCGGATGGTCAGCTCACGCGGCGGGAAATGGTGCGGCGGCTCGTGGCGGGGGCGGCCGCGGGGGCAGCGTGGCCACTGGTGTCGGCTTCGCATCCGATTCATGAACTTTTGGGAAATGACGCCGTCCTCGACGAAGCGGAGAAACTGGGAGCAGCAGACTGGAAACCGCTTTTCCTGAGCGCGCAACAGAGTGAGAGTTTGACCGCGATTGCGGAGAGCATCGTGCCGGGATCGGCGAAGGCACAGGTGAACCGGTTCATTGACATGCTGCTGAGCGTGGATACGGAGAATCATAAGACGGAGTTTGTGGCGGCGGTTGCGGCGTTCGAAGGAGAGGCACAGAAGCGATTCGCGAAGAACTTGCCTGCCCTGGACGAAAACCAGAAAAGCGAACTGCTGACGGATGCGTCAGCGACTCCGGTGAAAAAGAATTCGGAGGGTGCGGATGCGGGGAAAAAGCTCGCGGGGCTCCACGAACACTTTGAAAACTTGAAGGGGTGGGTCAGCATAGCGTACTACTCCTCGGAAATAGGAATGAAAGAGCTGGGTTGGACGCCGGACCGCGTGTTTGCCAGTTTTCCTGGTTGCGAGCATCCGGAAGGACATCACTGAGAGGGATGGCATGAACGCGATTTCCAATCGCAGGGAATTTCTTCGCGCCGCGACGCTGACGGGCGCAGAGCTGGCATTTTCAAACCGCCTGGCCGGGACATCCGAGAAGTCGGTGCTGGTGTTCACAAAATCCTCGGGATTCGAACATGCCGTGGTGAAAAGAGTGGACGGGAAGCCGAGCATAGTGGATGACACGGTGACCGAACTTGGGAATAGGCATGGATTCAAAGTCGGCGTGACAAAAGATGGGCGTATTTTCGATTCGAAAGAGTTTCACTCCTACGCCGCGGTGGTGTTTTTCACGACGGGTGATCTTACGACGCTAGGAACGGACGGCAAACCGCCCATGTCTGCGAAAGGCAAACAGGGGATGCTGGATGCGGTCAAGGGCGGAATGGGCTTCGCGGGCGTGCATGCGGCGAGCGACACGTTTCATACGCCGCCGGATACGCCTGACCTTGCCAATCGCTACATCGCGCACGGAGACCAGCAAGACCCGTACTTGAAGATGCTGGGCGGTGAGTTCATCGTTCACGGGCGGGAACCGCGGCTGCAGGACGCCAATCTGATCGTGAACGACGCGAAATTTCCAGGGCTGGAAGGTGTGACGTCGCCAGTCAGCTTCAACGAAGAGTGGTACTCGTTGAAAGATTTCATGCCCGATCTTCACGTGATTCTGACGCTGGACACCCAGGGGATGAAGGGCGAGTGCTACCAGCGCGCGCCGTATCCGGTGATGTGGGTGCGAATGCAGGGGAAAGGCCGCGTATTTTTTACGGCGATGGGCGACCGGCCGGAGAACTGGAAGAATGAGTTCTTCCTGAATTCGCTGGCCGGCGGAATCCGATGGGGCATCGGAAATGCCAACGCGCAAGTGGATGTAAATCTGAAGCAGGCTGCGCCGGGCTATGCGGATATCCCACCAAAGTTTCCCGCGGCAAAGTGACTACTTCCCATCCTCCCGATCACTCGAGCGGGAATCGCCGAAACTGAAACGATCACATGGGGATCGGCTGGTTGATCCTGGGCTTGACGTACCAGCAAGGCGAAAAGCCGGAGTGCGGGAAAAAAGAATGGACGCACGTGACGGTCTGCTCTGGATTCGAGCGTCCACTTCGTATTCCGTCTTGCCATTCTTTTCCGGAATGGCGAGGACGCGCAGGCTCTTGATGGATTCGAAAGGGTCGGCGGGCTTGGGATTGAGCATACGCAAACGAAGAAAGAGATAGTCGCCGCAATAAACGAGTGCCAGCGCCGCAAGAGCAGCAATCAGGATTCGTTTCGAGAGGACGAGGGGCGAAATTGCGATGGCCATCCCCTTTCCAAGCAGATCTTGTGCCGCTGCAAAAATAACAGATGCGCGCAGCGATGTCTGCTCTCACAATGCCACGGAGAGCACGCACCCGGCATTCGAATGCAGCGCCTTCAGAATTCTTTCTGCGCCGCGCCGTCAAAATGAGTAGAGGTGAATTAGACGGCCAGCGCGAGTCTGCGGTATGTTCTGAACGATGGGTGGCAGAGGTAAGAAGCGGAGATGATGCAAGGCGGCGGAATTCACGCGATCGAGCTTGTCCTCCTTCTATTGCTGGTGTTTGTGGTGGTTTTTGCGGCGCTGGCGAGGAAACTCCAAACGCCGTATCCCATCGTTCTGGTAATCGCCGGCTTGCTGTTGAGCTTCGTGCCCGGAATACCAAAAATCTCGCTGGATCCCGATGTGATTTTTCTGATCGTGTTGCCGCCGCTGTTGTACTCGGCCGCGTGGCTGACGTCGTGGCGGGATTTCAAGTTCAACCTCGTCAGCATTTTCATGCTGGCCTTCGGGCTGGTGGGCTTCACGGTACTGGGGGTTGCGGAGGCGGCGCGCCTGGCTTTCGCGGGATTCGACTGGCGGCTGGGCTTCGTCCTTGGGGCGGTTGTGGCAACCACGGACGCTATCGCCGCAACTTCGATTGCGAAGCGTGTCGGATTGCCACAGCGCATCGTAGACATCCTCGAAGGCGAGAGCCTGGTGAATGATGCTACGGGATTGCTCGCGTTGGAATTCGGGGTCGCGATGGTGGTAAGCGGGGAGACGCCGACGGTGAGCGCAGGCTTCTTGCGGCTACTTTATCTGACGCTGGCGGGACTGGCGCTCGGGCTGATTGTCGGCGTGATCGTGGAGCGAATCCACAAACACATCGACGACGGCCCCATCGAGATAACGCTGACGATTTTGGTTCCCTACGTGGCATACCTGGCAGCGGAGGCGATTCACACTTCGGGAGTCCTCGCCGTAGTAGCCTGCGGACTGTTCTTGAGCCACAGGAGTTCACACATTTTTTCAGCGAGCGTGCGCATACAGGCATGGGCCGTGTGGGATGCTCTGACATTCGTGTTGAATGGGCTGGTGTTTGTGCTAATCGGTCTGCAATTGCCATTCGTGCTTGCGGGAATCCGCGAATACAGCCTCCGCCAACTCTTGCTCTATGGAGCTCTCTTCAGCGGGATCGTGATCGTGCTGCGCATGATTTGGATGTTTCCGGGCGCATACATCGCCAACGTAATTCGAACGCGGCTGCTACATCAAACCGTGGGCAGGCCATCGGCGCGGCTGATTTTCGTGGTGGGCTGGACGGGGATGCGCGGGGTGGTGGCGCTGGCAGCCGCGATTTCTCTTCCAGAGACCCTCGCGGACGGAAGCGCGTTTCCGCAGCGCAACCTGATCATTTTTCTGACGTTCAGCGTGATCCTGGTGACACTGGTGCTACAGGGATTGACGCTGTCGCCGCTGATCCGCGCGCTGGGACTGGTGGGTGCAGCCGGCCACAAGTCAGAAGAAGAAGCGGCGCGAAGCGCGATGGTCGAAGCGGCTCTGGCGCATCTGGAGGAAGCGCGGACAAGAGATGGAGCCGAGTTTGCAAGCATTTACGAGGATCTCGCGCAACACTACAGGCATCGCCTCGCGAAATTGAGGGGCGCGGATAACGTGGAGATTGGAGCGAATCCCGCGGCGTACGGCCGTCACATAACGCTCACGCGCGAGATGCTCCGGGCGGAGCGTCAGGCAGCC
>Ga0137401_10001533_pt1 | contig 10144 bp, 3 predicted proteins | sample CZOMad1_1_16fung_FD_108286 | JGI IMG/M metagenome (GOLD analysis project Ga0137401, IMG submission 108286) | Vadose zone soil fungal communities from Angelo Coast Range Reserve, California, USA - CZOMad1_1_16fungal (Illumina Assembly) | ecosystem: Environmental > Terrestrial > Soil > Vadose zone...
GCTCGCCGCGAAGCGATCAATGCCAACGAACGACGCCGCGAGGTGGAGCGGCTTTACGCTTTTAGTCAGCAGCTTCTCTCCAGCGATACCGTCGCCGAAGTTTTGAATCGGATTCCCAAGTATGTTGTGGAGTCTTTCGATGTGAAATCCGCGGCGGTTTCGCTGTCGAATCGTCCCGATGTCTATCGTTCCGGAGCCGAATCGGACGGCCTGGAACTGGTCGATTTACAACTGGCATGTATGCGTGGTGAATCTAAATTCGATTTTCCAAACCACCGGGCTTTCATGCCTCTCAAAATGGGCATGCGGATAGTCGGAAGTTTTGGCGTTTCGGGAACAATTCCTTCACGCCAGACTCTAGATGCTTTGGGCAGCCTGATTGCGGTTGCAATTGAACGAGCTGGGGCGGTCGAAAAACTGGCGCGCGCGGAAATTGCGCGCGAAAGCGAACAGCTTCGCTCTGCGTTGTTGGATTCACTCACCCACGAATTCCGTACACCCTTGACCGCGGTCAAAGCCTCCGTCACTTCACTGCTCAGCAGCCCCCAAATTGAGGATGTTCAACATCAGGAATTGCTGACGATCATCAACGAAGAAAGCGACCGCCTGAACCGTCTCGTTGGAGAGGCCGCGGAGATGGCACAGCTTGACGCCCACAGCGTACAGCTAAATCTGCACTCACATACTATCCGTGAAGCAGTCGAGGACGCATTGGAACAATCCAAGCAAGCACTCCGCCATCATCCTGTGGAAGTAAACCTTCCCGCTGATCTACCGATGGTGCGAATGGATCTGGCTCGAATCAAGGAAGTACTAATGCAGCTACTGGAGAATGCTGCCAAGTATTCTCAGCCAGACACGCCGGTCCACATCACTGCGGAAGTCAAGAACCAGATGTTGATTACAAGTGTTGCCGATCGTGGGCCAGGAATTGACGACTTTGAGCAATCTTTGATTTTCGAAAAGTTTTATCGCGGGCGCAACCGGCGTTTGCAGATACAAGGCACCGGCATGGGTTTGGCCATTGTGAAAGCGATTGTAGAAGCGCATGGAGGAATCGTTGGAGTGACCAGTCAGCTGGGCAACGGTTCCGTGTTCTATTTTTCTCTTCCCATTACTTAGTGTGTATTTTCGCTCAGTTCATTGCGCTCCACCACTTGGAGCCGAATTCTTTCCCCGTAGGTCGCCCACTAACTTAAATACAATGCCCGCAGCCGCCCCCAGTGCTCCTACATAAGCCACTATAGTATTGAAGAACTGCTGCTGCGAGTAGAGTAGCCATGCAGCAACCGCGGCCGTGAGGATTCCGAGCGAGAGTTTTAGGAATCGCCATACACTTTGGTCTCCTTCCCGCTCCCAGGCCTCGATCTCATCGCGCTGCTGAGAATTACGGATGAAGTGCCTGAAACTTTCATTCATAAGGCGAATGCCGACATGGCCTTTGAGTGTCGACAATGCAAAATTTCCGGACCAGGGTTGACTCACGTTTACCTGCGCGGGAATCACAATCAATTTTCTACGTTGTAGTTGCTGGATTGCGACCTTGTTCTTGGGATTCGCCCATCCGTCTTGAGCAATTTGGAAGAGCACTAGCCTTTCGTCTTGCGTGCAAGTGGACCACAAGACGCGATAATAAGAGTCAGCCCGATCCAGCAGTTCCTGAATCACCTTTTCTTGCGAAAGACCTTCGTCTTTGCGGTGGATACGGAGAATCGCCACACCAATTTTTCGCAACTGCGCGGTGTGATCACATTCTTCTGCGATGTAATCAATAAACGCCCGGAAGCGGGGATCGTCACGCTTTTGTCTCATCTGCTGTGATACCCGATAGAAACCTTGGATGGTGATGTCCTCAATCGTTACCTTGCGGAAGGGAGTCAGGACTACTGCCCAGCGGTCGAGAATTTGAATAGCGGTGGCAATGTCCTTTTTTTCTCCGCTGACAATAATGTCCGGGCAGCCAGCATTCAAATAGTACAAGGGGTCTACAGTCGAAAGAAGAATGAGCCGTTTGTGTTGAACATGCACCAGCTCTTCTAAAATGCAGAGCTTTTTCATGTTGCTCTCAGCGTCGTCAATGCCAAATTCGAAATGATTGAGGGCGATGACTTTCCCGCAATCAGGTGGAACTTCCCACTTGCCTGTCGTGGCCATCTCGGCGAAGTCGAGCACCGGCACATGTCCCAGCTTTTTAACTGTCAGGCGTTTCCCGGATTTGGGATGGCCGAGCAAGAGAATATTTTGGGGAAGATTGGGCGAGGCTCCGTCCTCTTGTGGTCTCCATTCGTCGAGCGGCGGCAAACTTTCTAAGTCGAGCAGAAACAAACGCCGGGGTACGAAATGGATCCATATCGCCAGACCAACAATGGCGCCTGCCAGCCACAGGCGCACCCGCCAATCCAGGGCCGGCCAAACGGGAATGGGAGAAGAAATCGGATCGCTCGATGATGTAAGCCACAAACTGTTGCGGGCCAGAACATGAGGGTGGCACGTCCCTGCATGATTGGGGCTGTTTCTATCCACAACTTTCCATTTGAGACCAGGCAAATCTTTTTTCGTCCGCGCTAATTCCTCTAGTTGCGCTGCAAAAGGATTTACTGGGAAATAACTTGTCAGATCGAGAATCCCGCGTTCTACGAAGTTGGATTGCAAGTCGCGCGCAGAATCCTGGTTAGTCACCGGACAATTCAAGAAGAGCCGGTCGTAACGGTCTATCTCCTCATTCAGCCGCTTTTCTTTGAAAGAGGGGTCGGCATCGAGATGCGCGTAGTAGTCTTCAATATTTTTGCGCCGCTCTTGCAGGCGTTCGGCCAAATCAAGTTGCCGGGACTGGATGAAAAGTTTGTGCGCAAAGTCGTAGGAAACTTTAAAGAATCCCGCACCGGGAACAACCACCAGAATCACCAGGATTGAGGCCGCTGCGAGAGTGTAGTTAAGTTTTAGCGAAAGCCGATTAAGCAACCACCGGTCGAGTGCCCGAGAGCCAGGATAAAACGCATAGATCGCGAAGATCACGGCAAACACCAAGACCCAGCTAATACCGCTGGTGACAACTAATGCAATCACAACTAACGCATTGGCAACGTGGCGCAGATGTTTTCGGCACTCCAGAAAAGGATATAAGGCCGCCACCAGCGCTACTCCCAAAACAATGATGAGAGCGCGCGTGAGCCCGTATAAAACATAGCGTTGAAAATATGCTGCGCTAAGAAAAACATTGGCGACCACGATATGCAGATAGTGAGATCTCCGCGCGCAGTTCGGCCAGATCACCTCCAGGGGATATTCCTTACGCCGAATCACGTGGACCACTACTACAAGGAAAACCGGCAAGACCGCATAGCACATCACCAGCACAAAAAAAATGATTACGACCGTCATATTCATGGTGGTCGTATCGGAAGAATCCTTGAACACAACTAGAGTTAATCGCGGACGGATTGTTGCCTCAAGGGGCGTAATCCACATTTTTTTCTTGGTGCCCAGGTAATTAATGTCCAGGACTCCGGTGCTGCCCTGGGCCAACAAAGCCAGCAGCGACACATCTCCCCGGGCCTCCTTGATGAAGTCTTCGTTCATGTTGCGGACCGCAGAACTGTGAAAGAAAACTTTTCCATCGGGAGCTACAACCGCATAACCGAAGCCTGTAGGTAGGACTGGCTTGACCAGGGATTCAACTTTGATGGCTAATACTTTTACTTTGGGATCTTCAACTCCCGAGTCATTTTTTTGGGTCACACGAGCATTCCCCGACCAGGGGGCCGCCAAAATCACCAGGAATTCACCTGTATTCGGAGAGAACAAAGGATCCATTCGTAATTGCCGAACTGTATCTCCCAACTTAAACTCGGAGAGTTCTCCATCTGCGTCTATCACCGGATGAAAAAATGGCTCTTCTTTGACATTGGTCCACGGAGTGGTTTCGCGGTTAACCGTGGACTTTACCAGCTGCCAACCGTTACCACCTGCCAGGAAGAAGTATCGGAAGTAGGAATACGAAAGATGGCCATTCTGATACAAACTGGCGTGATCCTTAAGGAAATCAGCCGTGTTTCCATTTCCATCTTTAATCATTTTCAATACAGAGAGGTCAGCAGCTAGATTGTCCAACGTGCTCATCGCACTGGTCATCTCTTCGCTAAAGTTGGAGTTGATCTGATTTGCAAGCTGTCTCAGTTCTTTTTGGGAGGTATCCTCGCTAGTCAGCTGGTACGAGGCATTCAGGGCAATGAGAGTGAGCAGCGCCGTTGCCAGCAGAATGGACACCAGCAGATAAATGATCTGCCGCGATTGCAACCTCTCCTTGGGGCTCATGTAATAAAACTTGAGCATCGGCCAGCCCAGTGCAAAGACCGTCAACAATACAAGAATGGCCCACAGCAGATAGCTGTAGGGAACGGCAAGAGTTTGCGCGTGAGTATGTTTCAGTGTTCTCAGTCCGCACAGCACCAGCCTGCGATCTTGTTGTTGCTGTTTGAACGACACCGACAGCGGTTGAAAGAATAGGGCATATTCGGAACCGGCGAGTTCGATCGTTGCCAGGCCGCTGGTTTGGGTCAGATATGCGAAGGGATGAGACGCATTGGCTCCAGACACCAAAGGTGTCGGAGCGTTTGACTTGAAGATCGAACCGCCGGAACCAGCACTGTCTGGCGAAAGCTGAAGTCCACTGATGTTCTGGATCCTGATCCCCTGGGGAGATTCCTGATAAAGAACACTGCCTTCCGAATCGGCGACCAGAACATCATCGAAGAATCCTTCTTCCAGATCGAGAAATGATGGGCGGAGCAAAGGATCGAAGTTGATGGTTGCGCATAACGTGATATCGGTGGGGGTGCCAGCGCAGGGTTTGTCTTGCGGCGGAACTTCTTTTGCCTCGCTTGCTGCGCCTCCGGTTGACGCCATCTCACGGTAATCCGCGCGAATACGGAAGCTATTAGCAGCTTCGGGCATGAATAACGTGAGAGTTCCTTCGCGGGTCGGTTTCTTCGCAGGATCGGCTTTGTGCCAACTAGTAATAATGAAATCATGGTCTTCTATTTTTCCATGAAGAACGCGATGAATGTAATTATTGGCTGCGTCGGCATCTTTATAACTGGCCGAAGCACGGAGAACGTTGTCGGCAATCCGTACGTGCAGGGCAAACTTGTCGGCCATGGAAGAAAGCAGGCGAAATGCTCTCTCGTTGAAGTAGGCTTGCTGGGATGAGACGTAAACTGAATAGTAAAAGGTAAACAAAACAGCCGCGACAACAATGGTTCCGAGTACCCAATAAAACCGCTTGGAACGTGCCGCTTTCTCTCGTGCCCGCGCCGCCCCATTTTTTTCAGTCGTCGCCATAAGTATTTATCTGTCGTGTATGACCCAATGTCGAATGCTGACTGGCCGGTCGGGGATACGGCCATGACCACTACGAGTTCGAGACGCAGTCCTAGTTAATAATCGGAAGCGCCAACGGATCGTACTCGCGCTGTACAAACTGCGCTGTAAACGCGATATACCGCATCTGTGCCTGCAACTTGAGCTGGGGATTGTCAGTTCCACTAACCGAGAACGAACCTAACAGTGTTGCGATATTTCTGAGCGCTGCGATGTTCTCGAAGGTGCGGAACTTTAACAATGCCACGCCGATCTCAGTGAGGGCATCGCCATCGCGACGGTAGATGTGGCAGTAGAGCGTGGTGTAGTCATAGAGCAGCTCTTGCAAACCGCCCGGACCAACCGGACCATCCTTTTGCAAATATTTTCTGCCTTCCAAAATGTAGCGGCGGCCGTTATCGCTGGTGAACTCGATGTGGTAGTGCATTTCTGCTTCGGCAGTTTTTGGATTGACGATCAAATAGTTGAAAGTGCTGGCTGATTCATCAATCGTGAACGTAACGCCGGCTTCACCTTGTAGCGATCCGAAGGAAATCGTGCCCTTCAAACCAGCTTCGTGAGCCAGGCCATCAATAAATTCATTGATGTCGCGAATCTGAATTCTCACTGTAAAGCTGCATGGAACGCTACCCTGCGGATTACCGGCAGCAGGAACCAGCTTCGCGATTGTCAGGTCACCATCTCGACCTGGCGCTGCGGACTTCTTGCCTTCGAAGTACCAGCCTTCCATAGTTTCGTCGAAGCCCAGGCCAATCCCATCGGGAAGTTGGGCATCTAGGAATGGACGCAGCAAAAGCGTTGTCGGCAGTTCTTTCCCGGCTTTGGTGAGAGTGTAATAAAAACCAAAATCCTGCGATCCCGCCGGGTTGTGGAGAATTCCCAAATCGCGTCCGCGAAACAGCGCGGCGACATCGGGGAGATTTCCGGTTATATAGCGTCCAACCAGGAAGTTACCATCTACTTTATGAATTTCATCGTGGAACGGAGTGAAATCATTCAACTGGAAATGGTCTTGGGCAAAACTTGGGACCACTAAACCTTCCATCAGTCCCATCAAGTGATAACGAGCTTGCAGGCGACCGTCAGGCTTCAATTCAAATTGCAAATACGCTGCTGAAGCCAAGCGGTTATTGTTACTGACGACATCCATGCGCCACACGCCGTTCAAATCTTCCTTTGTGGGGACAGTTCCGGCTGCGAACAGGGCGTCGTGGTCCGCTACCGTCATCTCATTGAAACTGTAACGGCGCGTCATTGGGAATGTAAAGACGCGAACACCGTTGGGAAAATCACCCATGTACACGCGCCCGATCATCAGGTCATCATTAATGAGCTTGAATATGTCGTAAAAACCGGTCCATGGCGCATCCAGGTAGCGCAGTAGGATGTACTTGCCAGATTCGAGTGTTCCGCTCTGGTGATCAATGGTGACTTCTTCCAGAGAATTGCGCGCGGGGATCTGATCGTCTGTACTGCTGGTCAAGCCAATATATTTATTGCCATCTTTGGAAAATTTCTTTTTGAAGCCTGTGAACAGAGCCGTTGACAAAGGATTCAGAATAAAGCCCTTGGGGAAAAAGCCCTTCCAGTAAACGTCGTTGTGGACTTCCTGCTTGGCGATATCGATCTCTGGCGCAGTGCCTTGGTTTACAACGCCGGCGATCGGCAATGTCACGGAGCGCCTGAAGAGCTTTTCTAATTCCGGTTCAGTCCAGTTCAGAACATCCAATGAGCTGATCGGTACTGCGACGGCCGGATTTGGTTTCGGGTACGCTTCCCCATTCATCTCGCGGATCTTCCGCTCGGCTATACGCTCGGTGAAGGCCGAGATAGTCAGGAACGGATTCACACCCAGCGCCGAAGGAATGATGGAGCCATCCGCAACGAACAACCCATCGTGTATGCTGCCATCGCTTGCAAACACCCGCCCGAACTGGTCTACCGCGCCGTGCAGGTAATCATCTCCAGCCGGGCATCCACCCAATGGATGTGCCGTAACTAGGTGTCCCGAGTTGAATACACTCCACGTGGGATTGGAAATAAACGATGCCCCCAAAGCCCGCGCATGCCTGCGCAATTCTTCGTTCATACGCGTGAACACGACTTGTTGCCCTGCGCCGTCCCACTCGATGGTCATACGCCCATCCGGCTCAAAGAATGGAGCATCGAAGTTCATGGTTCCACGAGAATTGTCCTGGCCCATCACCAGGTAGAGCATGGTGTGATTCAACGCTCCGGTGCGGGAGTATTCGAGGCCAGCTGTAAAGTCATTCTGAACGCGCTGGCGTTCCTGCGCTTCGTTGCCGACTTTGGTGGGGTCGCCGTGGATGGCCGCGAAGACAGCCTTCGCCGCTTGCACATACGCACTCGGAAATGAGAAATCTTCGACTGTGATTCTCTGCTCAATTAGAGCGTTTCCGTTATAACGAACTACACCCACAATGGATGGTCCCGGCGGGTTAGATTCACTTGGCTTAGCCATCCGTTTGCCGTATCCGAGCACATCGGTAGGATCATCACCGTTGTAGGACAATCCGAAGAAATCACCATTCCCACTAAATCCGGTGCCTACCGCGGGAGAAACTTTTAGTCCATGCATCTCCGAACGTAACAAGAGTTCGGTTGAGTTGAGTGATCCGGCAGAGAGAACCACGTTCTGTGCATCCAAAGTGAACGCTTCTTGTTGCGTACCTTCATAGTGTTTGCCGTGCACCCGCCAACCTCCACCATTCAACTTCTCAACCCACTCCACTTTCACCTGGGTAAAAATGTCTGTGCCATTTTTTGCCGCGAATGGCAGATAGTTCATGTAAAGCGTGTTCTTGGCGCCGAAGTTGCATCCGCTGACACAATCACCACAGTTATTGCAAGGATGCTGTTCGACACCGTGCGGATTTAATCCGTCAATCTGATGGTTGACAGCCAGGTTGAGCGCTTCTGCATGTTTGCCCAACTGTACAGCGCGCTTTTCCAACGCTTTGACTTTGAGAAGACTGGCTGCATTCGGGACTGGCACCGCTGCCAACATGGTGCGAGCGCGGTCGTAGTACTGCTGCATGTCCTGATACTGAATGCCTTTGGGCCAACCTGTCCGCTCGAAGACTTCCTGGTCAGGAACAATCGCGACATTTGCGTTGATGAGCGATCCGCCGCCCAACCCGGAGCCTTTGATTACGGAAATATCTTTGTAGTTTAGAAATTCATAGAGCCCCAGAGGATTCAGATCGCCGCGAGTGTTCTGGAGAATTCCGGGAACATCATTTGGAAATGTACCTACGGCCCATTCCTTGCCCCGCTCCAGGATGCAAACTGAATGTGGCTGCTGTAAAGCGGCAGAGATCCGCGCCGCCATGATGGAACCACCGTAGCCCGATCCAAAGATAAGAAACTTGTAGCTTGGTTTTCTTTGTTGCCATGGGATCGATAGCATAAAGCCCTCCTACTCAACGGTCAGACTACGGTTCATCTTTTTATTACTGTTGCTTGCAACGTAGAACCGGACGCAGAAACGGTACGACACAAGCAGCCGACCTAAATTCAGTGAATAGATCACCAACCAGATAACCAGCACTGTTGGTGGCTGCTCTTTGCAAAGCGGCAGACCACGTCTGCTGCTCGCTGGGCTGATAGGCAGTTGATAGCGCCGATGATGCGAAGGATGCCGGCAGTGCAGACCAATTAAATGACTTGTGCTGGGCTTGCGGATCCACAAATATCGAATGGCCTGCGGCATTCACGAGGCGTCCGAAGAAAGTCCCACTTTCTTTGGGTACATACTTATCCTCATGACCCGAGGCAGCGGCAAATACGAACTTACGCATAAATTTCCCGCTGACGTTATCGGCGATTGACACCCCGTAGTGATACCCAAAGCCTTCTGCTCCCGTGCCGAATCCGGCAGGTTTAGTGACCCAATTCGAGAATGCGGCTGTGAAGGCTGGCGCGGCCACGGTTTCAACCTGGAATGTGCTGTCGGTAAAATTTTTGAAATGAGTGCCTACTTGCCCCTGTGCCAAAGTGCAAATGGCAAAAGCGATCACGGCAATTTGCGAATATCTCGAGATAGAACGTAGATTCATTTATTTTTCTCCTACTTACAAATCCATTTCCTAGAGTGTTTTCAAATACTCGATCAGGGCCCTCTTATCCTCATTCGACAATTGCGAACCGAAGGTGTGTCCCCGGTCTTCAATAAAATCAGGGGCGAGATTTCTGGGCACAAGCGATTCCCACAAAAACTTGCCTCCTAATATCTCGCCGAAGAAGCGTGTAACCCAGTTGCTGCCCTCTCCGTGTAGGGGAAGATTGTTGGGATCGAGATTTGCCACCAGCTTGATCGGAGTACCCAGCGGAACATCAAGTTCACTGCCGTCACGCCCTCTGATTTTGCTGTTCTGCGTAGTTACCAAAATGGACTGGACGCCCAATCTCTTTTCCGGCCACAAAAGTTTCTCGACCGCATCTTCAAAAACCACCATGCGTCCCGTGACGGACGGGTCCTTAATGAATATTCCCAGCGAATTATTATGAAAGTATGGCGCGGTCGCCCACATGCTGATTAATGTAGGAGTGCGGTAATAACCGCGTCCGCCGCCCGGCAGATCGAAAGTGATCGGCTGCGAAGGGGTCACCGGGTTATATAAATTGCTGATCTTCCCTACTGGCGGAAGATTTTTATAGGTCTCCGATGAGAAGTTGTCCCAGATGTGCCCTCTCGTCGCATTGGAGCCGACGGCACGCGCAAAATTCGTCCCAATTTCAGTGA
>Ga0137401_10001534_pt1 | contig 10139 bp, 4 predicted proteins | sample CZOMad1_1_16fung_FD_108286 | JGI IMG/M metagenome (GOLD analysis project Ga0137401, IMG submission 108286) | Vadose zone soil fungal communities from Angelo Coast Range Reserve, California, USA - CZOMad1_1_16fungal (Illumina Assembly) | ecosystem: Environmental > Terrestrial > Soil > Vadose zone...
TATCGCTGATCACCAACTCATAATTCGTCTCTCGTAACTGCGTCAGCGCCTCTTCCGCAGAGGCTGCCTCGGCGCACTCGTACGTGTCGCCCAACAGGTCGTGGAGGACGCTGCGGACTTCTATCTCATCATCGACAATCAAGAGACGGGGCTTGGCGATTGTTTCAGGCATAGTTAAGTTGCATTGACAGAAATGTTCACGGCCTAGAACGTATGAGCAAGTGCTTGAGGGCTATTCGCCGGATGGGGGAAGGTACTACAACGGTTCGAAGCCAGTCTCAGACTGGCTGAAGAATTGTATAACATGAGGCTGTGGTTGGCAAACATTCTTTTGCGCTAGGAGGATAAGCCATTTCATGGGCCTTTTCCCGCGGATTTAGGATTGGGGTGGCTGAGTCTGAGGCTCCGGCGAAGTTGACGCTGCCCACTTGCTGGCCTAATATGGCCTGACAATTTCCGTCTTTATTAATGCCGGAGTGGCGAAATTGGTATACGCACCAGGCTCAAAATCTGGCGAGGTTCACTCCTCATGTCGGTTCGAGTCCGACCTCCGGCACCAAACTTCTCAGCCTCATTAAAAAGGGAGTTGGCCAAACAGGGTCTCGCCAATACTTCTATTTCGTTCCCGCGGTGTCTCAGACAAGATGACGAGTCAACCCGTCTAAGAGTGGCCAGGCTTACGCCGAGTGCTTTTGCGAGCGACCCATGTCGGTTACTGCCGTTGAGTGCGCCTCACTTGAATGTTAACCTTCTGATCATCGGTGCGGGCCCTTTTGGCCTGGCGATGGCGTCTTAGGCCAAACCACAGGGAGGATTATCATGCGAGAACAATTGAGCCCGAATCGAACAACGCGCTTCGGACAACATCTGATTCTGGTAATGCTGCTGACATTGGGAGCCGCAGCCGCGCAGTCTAACGATCGAGCAAGGCCAACGCCTCCAGGTCGTCATCTCCCGGATCTGGTCATCGATCACTTTGAGCTGACAGCTCCGTCCAGGGGTGAAGTGAAGGTTCAGGTGACGAACAAGGGAGGCGGCAATGCCGGGACATCGACGCTTCGGTTGATCGTCTGGAAGGCCGGAAAGTATCAGCAGAAGCAATCGGCGACTGTCTTCGCCAAGGTGCCGGCTCTTGCTTCGGGCCAGACTACTTCGATAGTTGTGATGGCCGGCGTGCCTATCAGAAGGACGAAGCACTCAATCTCCATAGACATCAGCGAGGATGTGAAGTGAACACTTTTTCACGCAGGCGCCCTTCCTCCCCCGCGTGGGAGCTGTTGGGTGTCATCAACCTGCCAGTCGCGTGGCGGCGGCGGGGGCAACGGTCCGAGCGTTCGGGATCGAGGTTGATATTTTTTTAAGATCGCGAGGGCAATGATTGCCGTAATGCTGACGCCAAAACCTTGTACGCGGTGGTGCAATGAATTCGCCGACGCACGGCGGCCTCTCAACTCAGTCGAAAGCATAAATGCGCCCGCCCGAACGTGAAGTCTGACTCTCCAATACGCTGCAAGATGATGTCCGAGGCAAATTGAGCGGCCTATGCTCTTGTGTCAAACATCCACAGCCGAGGCAGAATACTCAGGCAATTTTCCCACGCACCTCATCTCAAATCAGCTCTGACCTTCTATCGTTCCTTTATAGAATTTGATTAACCTAACTACTGCTCAAACTTAAGTCAGCTCCCAAAATGAAGGTGCTATCTGGCACGGCCGTTGCTAAACGTGTCCAAGTCTTCGACAGCAATTTCGTCGAATGAGTACCTACGCTGTGGTGATGACTTATTGAAAAGTGACTTCAAGGCGCTTCTTCGCGCTCACAGGTTGTGGCGGCAGCGTCGCAACTTGACCGTTAGCCACAGTCTTACAATCAGCCGGTATAATTGACTCAACTCTATCGGCGGCACTCTCAGTTCAAGCAACAACTCAATTGGAGACAATCATGAAGACTTTGAATCAGAAGATCCGCGCTCTCTCGCTGTTCGTTCTCTGCCTGGCCTTAGCCGGAGGCGGTGCGGCGTTCGCGGAAAAGAAGTTGGGAAGCAAAGGCCAACCGGCAGTCAAGGTGATGCTCACCGGTGACACCGAACGTAGAGGCGAGCGCGTGGCGCTCGACCAGGCGGGAATGGTCAAGCCGGGGGAGATTATCAATTGGACTATCGACTCGACCAATGACGGCAACGGCGCTGCGCGCGACTATGAAGCCGTGGGGCAGATTCCTGTGGGAACATCCTTCGTTGCCGGTAGCGCGGCGTCCCAGGGCGCGTCGATCACTTACAGCATAGATGGCGGCAAGACTTTCTCCGCGCGGCCTACCGTCGAACAAAAGCAGACAGATGGATCGACAAAGCGCGTTTCCGCGCCGGTGTCGTCCTACACCCAGCTTCGCTACGAATGGTCCACCCCGCTCGAAGGCGGCCAGAAGCTTTCCGCTTCGTACCAGGTGTTGGTGAAGTGAGCACGACCTCGCAATCCTGCCGGAGGCCTAACGCGTAAAGCAAAGGCTCTCCACTCAAATTCCATACTCAAAAATCAAAGGAACTAACATGCGAACTAAGATTCCGACTACGAAATTACTCTGCCAGGCCGCAGCAATTCTCGCGCTCTCCTGCACTTTCATAACCAGGACGACAATCGCTCAGACACCTGGAGGCACGGCGATTGAAAACCGCGCCTCGGTAGTCTTCACTGACAGCGATGGCAACCCATTCACGGCAGTTTCGAATACAGTAACCACAACGGTGGCGAACGTGTCAGGTCTAACGATTACACCGGATGCAGGAACGCGCCCGAACATTGTAGCGGGACAGACCGGAGTTAACTTCACTTTCCGCGTCACCAACAGCGGAAACTTCGCAGACCAAGTGCGTTTCCTGGCCGGCGGCGCGAGCGTGACAATTACAGGGCCGGGAGTGATTTCGGCGGCGGCAATCGACGTGAACGGCAATGGCGTTATTGACGCGGGCGACATCGACATCAAGGGCAATGGAGCCGACGTGCTGTCGGCGAGCATCGCTCAAAATGGACACGTCGATGTAATTGTGACGGTGACGGCAAATGCGAACGCTAGTTCGAATGCATCGATTAGTGTCCGCCTTGGCGATGCGGCGAGCGGCAGTCCAACATTCGACAATCAACCGGCAGACAGCTCAGCCAACGAAGTGCGAACTGTCTCGACATCCTCTGCAAATGGTTTGCGCGAGGCTCGCGGAGATATAAGCACTTCGGTGGAGAACGATGCCGAGTTGCGGCTCGATCTGACGGCCCCGGCGGGACCGATTGCGCTGGGCTCAGACATTAACTATGCCTGGCAAGTCTGCAATACAGGCTCGCGCGCTGCGCAGCCGATTACGCTGATCAATGCCCCGTTGGGAACAAACACTGGCGTCTTCATCATGGCGCCCATTCCGGTAGGTACTGCTCTGAAAAGCGGGCAGACATTTCCTGCGGGTACACTCTATACAACTTCTCCGCTGGCCATCACGCCCTTACTGGCGGTCTGGACCAGTACGCCGCCAGCCAATCTTGCCGACGTGAAGCGCGTTGCTTTCAATATTGGCAGTTCGCTGGCCGCAGGCGCTTGCAGCGCATCCATCAATATGGCAGTCACAGTGACGACGACCGATGCGACTCTGCCGATTGTCGAGATTGGCGATGCCTTTGGCAGCAACAACATCGGTGTCCCCATCACTGATCAGTCAGGCGACAATGTGCCAAACGCGGGCGACGGTAATGCAAATTTCGATGAGGGCTCGCAACCCGGTAACGCGGATGGAAACGGCGTGCTCAAGCAGACCGGACTGCAAGCTCAGGGCGCGGTCCTGCTCGGACCACTGGGACAACCTGGCGCTACCGGGCCGAACAGCAACAACGATGACTTTACCAATCGCAGTGTGACCACGGGCATCGGAAACGTACCGCCCGGTGGAATTACGACGGCGGCAGGCACGCTTGTTTTCACGAACACCGTACAGAACAGTGGCAACGCGAACGACACGTTTGCTCTTACCGTTCCTACAGTCCCTGCTGGTTTCACCGTCGAGATCAGCATCGATGGTGGTCTTACTTACACCACGGTCCAGCCAGGCAATGGCAGCGTCAGCTTGCCGGTCGCGTTTGGCGCTGCGGCGAACTTCCTGACGCGCGTCACTGCTCCGGCCGGACTCAGTGCGTTCACGGGCTTTGATGTCGTAGTTCGCGCCACCTCTACCAACACGCCTAGTGTTGTTAACGACACGATTAATCGCGTCTACACCGGCTTCGTTAGATTTGATAAGACGGCCACGGTGATCAATTCGACCGGAATCGGCGGCGCAACCGATGCGGTGCCGGGAGCCGAAATTGAATACGCGATTACCTATGCAAACGTATCGAGCGCGGGCGGTTCCGGCAATCATGTGTTGACGGCAAACAACATCGTCATCACAGAAAGCGGCAGCCTGGCGCCGAGCACCTGGGGCACGACGACAGACCATGTCGTCGGCGCTTCCGACACGCACAGCGGCGTCATCGTCGGCGATCTGGCGGGCTCGACTCTGCTCACCGATACGGTAGCGACACTTGGTCCCGGGCAGTCCGGCGTCTTCAAGTTCCGTCGCCGAATCAAGTAACCCAAGCTTCGCTCCGTAGGAGCGCGATGTTCATAGGAACGACGTGGAACAAACCCAGCTCCGTAGGAGCGATATGTTCCTACTGATGAACCGAATACATTGCGCTCTTACAGAGCGAAGTAAGTTTCTTTCTCGAGAGTCTATAAACATTTCGTACCAACGGGACTCGCCGACATTCCCCAAAAACTGATGTCATCAAAATGAGCAGACTTCTCTCAAATAAGCGCCCGACCACCGTTTTCCTGTTGCTCGCCTCGGTGTTCCTCCTGGCGGTTGCGACGCTGGCGCAAACCTCTGACACTCCTTCGGAAGCCGGCGTCGCAGTAACAAATCGCGCGGACGGATCTTATGAAAGCGAAGGCAGCAAAGTCTCGGGGACAACAGTCACGACTACGGCAAACGTAAGATCAGTCTCCGGGGTGAGGGTCACTCCGGATGAAACCAGTCCTTCAATGAATACGGCGCCAAACGAACGCGTCACCAAACTCTTCCGAATCTGTAATGCCGGCAACGGGCCCGACAGCTTCACGATTCCGCGAACGGACATTACCGCTCCCGCGACCCTTGTCAGTCTTTACTTCGATGTCGATGGCAGCGGAACTCTGACGAATGGCGACGCGCCAATCACGATCGGTTCTACCGCCAGTCCCACTCTGGCAATCGGCGCGTGCGTTGGCGTTATCGCCGTAGTCGACACCGCCAACAGCACGCCCGAAACCAATCTGACAATTCGCCTCACGGCCCGCTCTCAGTTAGATGCTTCGGCAAGCGGCGCAGCCCAGGACGAGGCAACTGTAATCCTCGCGGTCGGTAACCAAGCACGATTTTCTTCGCCGGATAATCCGGCACTACAACCAAGGAAGCTGATTGACGGACGACAAAGCGAAGTCGCCGGCTCAGGACAATCGCTTTCGTACACGATCGAGTTTCGCAATAGCGGCGCCGTACCCGCGCGTCATGTCATGGTCACAGACAATTTGCCGGCATCACTCGCTTACGAGCCCAACTCACTTCATCTGGGTGACCGGGCGGTAACCGATCAATCGGATGCCGATCCCGGCGAGGTCAATGGGCAAACCATCAAAGTGAAGTTCGATGAGGTTGGACCAAACGAGCTGATACAGATTTCATTTCGCGGGCACGTTGTCGGAGGAGTTCCGGCGGGTGCCGGCATAGTCAATACCGCCAGCGTCACTGGCGATAACGCTGAGACGACCAGCACTTCTTCCGCCGTCGCGGTCGTCGATCCTTTTGGCAGGGTGTACGCGGGACGAAGCGGCGGCACGGTTCTGATTGGCGGCGCACGCGTCATGCTGGCTATGGATCAGGCCGGCACGAATCCGTTAACACTGCCTGCAGATTTGGGCTATTCGCCGAACACGGCCAACGATGATCCTTACTCGACCAAAGCCGATGGACGTTTCAGCTTTGCGCTGACGCCGGAGCAGTTCGGCACATCAGCGTCGCCTGCCCAATATTTTCTGATTGTCACGGCTCCCGGCTATCGCGCGCGTCTGATTGAAGTAACTCTGTCTCCGTCGACATCAGGAGTTTACACCGCGAGCGTTCGCGCCCTCGACGGACAGTCAATTGCTCGGAGCAACAGCTTCGCTCTGACTAATGACAGTGCTTCCATTGATAACATCGCTGCGCTGGCTCTCAACGTGCCAATGTTTGAGAGCACGACGCTGGAAATACAAAAGTCCGCCGACCGCCGCAATGCTGATGTTGGCGACGTGGTCTCTTATCACGTCGAGGTTCACAACGCGACCAGTGAGACGATCAGCAACGTAATCGTCAGAGATCATTTGCCTGAATCCTTCCGCTATGCAGTGGGAACTGCCTTGATCGAGTCATCAAGCAAGCGAACCGTTGAACCGGAGGGTTCTGGTGGTGATTTGGTGTTTCGTATCGGTGAGGTCGCGCCCAGTGAGCGCTTGTCAATAGTCTATCGCGTTCGCGTCGGCGCGAATGCGCGTGATGGCGAGCAAATAAATTCAGCGATCGCCGACGGTACCTTTCCATCTGGCGAACACATCGCAACAGCGCCTGCTCATGTCGGCGTAATCGTCAGCCACGGCGTGTTCTCCACCCGGTAACTGATCATCGGCAGGGTCTTCGAAGACGTAAACGGCAACGGACAATTCGACAACGGCGATAAACCGATGACCGGAGTTCGGCTTTACCTGGACAAGGGCCAGTCAGTCATAACCGACAGCGCCGGAATGTACAACTTCCCTTCGGTCGAAGATGGCGCGGTTGTAATCGCACTCGATCCGACGACGCTGACAACAGGTTTTGTTCTGAGCTATGACGAAAGGCGATCAGATAAGGGTTGGGCCAGGTTATTGCGCACGCCTCTCGGTGGTGGCGGTTTGCTGCGACAGGATTTCGCTCTCAGAAATACGAACCCGGTAAAGCCAGCGCCCAAGACTGAGACCCTGTCGCCACCCAAGAGCGAATTCCTAAACCCACCAGCGAAACTGGCGGCCGGCTCGCGACCTGAAATCTCAGATCTGAGATATTCGTCCGTCACGGTTACTTCCACCAGAACGAAAACAATTACTCCGTCAAGTGAATCACCCGAAACGACCGTTTCACCCGGCGATGTTCGCATCCTTTCGCCCGCGACCGATCAAGTAATCATGACTCCCGCTTTGGAAATCGAAGCGCAGGTCGCCGAAGGTTGGCAGGTCGCTCTCGAAGTCAACGGTCTCCGAATAAGCGACGACAACATCGGCACGCGGCGACATAATCATCAGACCCAGACCGAAGCGTTTCGTTTCGTCGGGATTAATGTTCGGCCTGGCTCAAATACTGTGAAGGTAACGGCAGTCCGGCCGGATGGATCGGCAGGGCGCTCCGTTGAATTGACCGCCCTTGGACGCGGGCCAGCAAAGCGTTTGGAAATCGTTTCGGAGAAAAGTGAAATAAGAGCCGGTGGTCGTGACACGACGGTCCTTCGTATTCGAGCTCTTGACGGATGGGGTCATCCAGCAAATGACGGGCAGGTAGCTATCGACACCTCAGCGGGCTCCTTGCAGAAGGACGAGACGAGCTCGCCACAACAAATCGTCTCGCTGGAAAACGGCGAGGCCATCGTTACGCTCATTTCGAGCAACACGCCAGGAATCATTAAGCTGCGCGCCAGCACCGGTATCGTTGAAGCGAACGCAGAAGTCCGCGTCACGGCCGACATTCGTCCGGTGATCTTAGTGGGCCTGGCTGAAATATCCATCGGCCACGCCGCTCCCGAAATGGAGTTGCGCGGCGACAACCGCGCTGCGCGCGGTCATGTCGAATTCTTCTATAAAGGCAAAACGTTTGCGAATAGTCTGCTCACACTGGCGTATGATTCGCAGCGGTCTCTCAATCGTACGGCGGGCCGCGATCGTCTCTTCCAAATCGATCCGCTCGCCAGAACCTATCCGTTGTTCGGTGATTCCTCCGTTCGTTACGAGGACGCGCAATCCAACTCGAAACTCTACGTTCGCGTCGATCACAAGCGTTCGTTCGTCATGTTCGGCGATATGGAAGCCGACCTCGGTGAATCAAGTTTGCTAAGTTACAGCCGCAAACTCACGGGCGTAAAGCTTCATCTTGAGAACTCGCAAGGCGATCAACTGACGATGACCGGAGCGCGTCCTGACACGGCATTCGCGCGCGACGTATTCACCGGCGATCAGCTTGGTTTGGTTCGCCTATCCCGCATCGACATCATGCCCGGTTCGGACTCACTCACCATCGAAGTCCGCGACCGCCGTAACCCTGACATCATTATTTCGCGCGAAACGCTGATTCGTTCAGTTGATTACAATCTCGACGCGAATACCGGCTACGTCTTTTTCCTGCGACCAATCTCGACCTTCGATCACAATTTCAATCTCGTCCAGATCGCTGCGACTTACGAATATCGCGCCAACGATATGTCTTCAGCGGTCTACACTGCTCGCGCCAACAAGCGCTTCACGAACCTGGGACTGCGGCTTGGCCTCTCATTTATTGATCAGCGCCAGGCTGAGTCCGGATCCTTCTTCCTTGGCGGCATCGACGCTGAAAAGCGTCTGCCTCGCAATGGGCGACTGACTTTTGAATGGGCGACCAGTCATGGTCGAGTGGCTCTCGGCGGCAACCTCAATAGTTCAAGCCCGGGCGCCGAGCACAACGGCAATGCCACTCGCGTTGAATTGGAACAGCCACTGAAAGTTTGCGAGGCAGTCGTCCATGCAAGTTTCGCCCGGTCTGACGCACGTTTCCTGAACCCATTCGGTTCGACGGTGACGCCCGGTTCGCAACGCATCACCGCAGGCATTGATCTCAAGCCCCTCGCGAATTCGCTGTTGAAATTTGGAGTAACGCGCGAGCGAAACGAAACCGATAACGTCGACAATCGTCGTCTTACCATTTCGGCGCTCTGGACCCAAACCATTAGCGATCGTGTGCGCGCGAGTTTTGGTTTTGACTTCCGCCGGTTCTCTGACGCGAAGAACAATCGCGAGATTCAATCAAAGCTGTTCACGCTCGGCGCGGACTGGCAAGCGACAGACAAACTGCAATTCTCAGCCAGGCGCGAGCAGAACCTCGGCGAAGCCGATCCCACTTATCCCAATCAAACGACGCTGGGCGCAACTTATCAGATCAACAAGATGGCGAAGCTGTTCTTTGCCCAAAGACTCGCATCGGCGCCTATCGTCCCAATCAGCGATACCAAAGCGACTGGATTTGCCGTCTCTTCCTCACGCCGCGAAACACAAATCGGAATCGAGACGCGCCTCAGCCGCAACACGAGCCTGATCGGCCGTTATCAGTTAGAGAACGGCATCAACGGCACGGACAGCTTTGCGGTAATCGGCCTGCAAAATCGTTTACCTGTGTCGAAGCAGATATCGCTCGACTTCGGATTTGAACACGGCATGCATTTGGCGGGTGCAGGCAAGGGCTTCACCAGTGGCGGTGTCGGCTTCTCGTGGCAACCAACGGACAACTTCAGGTCGTCGGGGCGTCTTGAGTTACGCAATCAGAATGGCAGATTTGGCAGCGTGTTCACCTTGGGTGCAGCCGGGCGGCTGAATGAGAACATTACGGTATTGGCACGCTTCCAGCGCGCGCAAGCTGCCTTTGGCCAGGCTAACAACTCCTCGCTTGATGGCACCGTGGCCCTCGCGCTCCGTCCAAAGCAGACAGACCGCTACGCTCTGCTGTTCAGCTACACGCGCAGATCGTTTGTTCAAGCCGGTGACAAGCAATCAAGTGCCAATAAGGATCGCGCCGACACACTCTCGACCGATGGTCTCTATCAAGCGACGAGTAGCCTTGAACTCTACGGCCGCTTTGCGCTGAAGTTCGGCGACAACTCCAGGCCTGATCTCGCGCGCGTTTCGACGGTGACTTACCTCTTCCAGGGACGAGCACAACAAAAGCTGGGCAAGTACTTCGACGCGGCGATCGAGCAACGCTGGCTGGGCCAACCTGCGAGCGGAACTCGCCGCAGTTCGATTGGCTCGGAGCTTGGCTTCTGGGTCTTGCCTGA
>Ga0137401_10001541_pt1 | contig 10119 bp, 9 predicted proteins | sample CZOMad1_1_16fung_FD_108286 | JGI IMG/M metagenome (GOLD analysis project Ga0137401, IMG submission 108286) | Vadose zone soil fungal communities from Angelo Coast Range Reserve, California, USA - CZOMad1_1_16fungal (Illumina Assembly) | ecosystem: Environmental > Terrestrial > Soil > Vadose zone...
GCCAATAATCGCCAAAGGGCACCTTCCGACAATGGGATTTTCACGGCACTCGAGGCAGCAGGTTTGGATTTGTGGGGAACAAAACTCGTTGCACTTTCAGCTTGTGAGACGGGCGTGGGCGACGTAAGAGTAGGCGAGGGTGTTTATGGTTTGCGCCGTGCACTTGTCATCGCTGGCGCCGAGAGTCAGATCACAACCCTTTGGCAGGTTGACGATTTGGCTACGCGGGATTTGATGATTGACTTCTATGGACGATTGCAAAATGGCGAAGGCAGAAGTGAAGCGCTGCGGAACGCCCAGGCTAGTATGTTGAAGACCACAACCCGTAACCATCCGTACTATTGGGCCAGTTTTATTCAACTCGGTGATTGGAGACCCTTGTACAATATGAGTAGCTCTCTCGTTTAGATCTCGCTACGGGGTCGATCGATGCTCACCCCTTTTGCAAGGCGGAAACCAGAACTTCAAATTGTCGTGACAAACGAAATACAGGACAGGCTCCATAACCTTGACGAACAGTTTGTCAGGCATCGAATTTCGTTGTTGCGAAAAACCAACTTGAGAAATGTCAGAATTGATCGGCTAAAAGCGAAACTTACTGATCTGCTTAGGGCATATGTCTCGACGACTATTGAAATTGAAAGAGACAAATCGATATTCCGCGCTCGCAAACATGAAATCGATGAGAGGAACGCCTTTCTCGATAGCGTAAACGGCATTTACCCCGACGCTAAATACATAAAAAGCCTAGGACGAGCAAATCGGGAGCGACAGTGTATCTATTATTTTGGCGCGGACAATGGAGTCGCGCTGTCCGAGGTAAAGCCAGATATTGGAGACGTAGTCACAATTCTAGAATGTAAACCTAGGGCAGGTGAGAGCGGTTATTTGATCCCAATCGGTATTCATCAGATGGCAGAAAAGCACGGAGCACGCCTTGGAGGCGATCTCCTGCAACCACAAATAAGAATCGCGAAGTTCTTAGGGAATGATTCCGCTAACATCCGAAAGCACAAGATGATTGACGAGTTTGTTCGAGAAGAGTTTCTTCGAGTTGTGAACGAAGGGGACGAACACAAATACAAGCTATCCATTGCCATCGCTGAATTGCTATTTTCGTTCGAAAACGATCTCTCGGACTTGAAAAGAGACTTAGGAGTAACTGATGGTTTAGCTTACCCCAGCTTGGCCTCGGAGCGTATTAACGCAAATATCGCGTTCCGGCCTGAGGCTTTTCATCGTATCTATCAGCCTGTTGGTTGTGAGCGGATTACGGTTGAGGAAATTCGGAAAAAGAGACTGTCGGCAACAACGGTCGACAGCTTCTATGGTCCTCATCAAAAGGCTAGAATTGTTCAAACAGCCGGGGACATTGAATGGTGAACTTCTGCGAAATCGGACCCACGTTTCTAGCGGAGGCCGCTTAAATGGAATTTCGTCTCATCTATGAAGGTCAGTTGCCATCAAATGGCAACGTACAGGTGAAGCATGAAATCCGTAAGCACTTTCATGTCCAACTCGCGGAACTTTGGGAGAAACATAGAGCACTGCAACTGGCAACGGAGAGATACAGTCTCGGCTCCGGCGGCTCCGGCACTCTCCTAAATAAGATCGCGAGAAAATTTGAACTGGAAGGATATCACTTTGTCAAGCTTATCAACGTCAAGCCATTCGGGTTGGTCTGTGAACTTGATATTCTGTTTATGCGTCGAGGCGTTCCGGGGAAGTTAGTGATGCCGGGCGGTGACATCGATAATCGCATAAAAACGGTCCTAGACGCGCTCCGAGTCCCGCACGATAAAAACGAGGTAGTCGGCACGCCAGACGCACACGAGCAACCTTATTTTTTCTGTTTGCTCGAAGATGATGCCCTAGTCACGCGGATTAACATCAATACGGATCGACTGCTGAAACCCCTCAAGACAGAAATCAATCATCCCGAGAACGAGGTTCTACTCATTATTCACGTGACCGCAAACGCCGCAGAATCACTGACCATCGGAAACGTGACTTTCACAGAATTAGGCGAATGGTGAGTTGTGGTTTTGGGGCAGAAATGGCGTTCACCTAAAAAAGAAAACCGAAAGATCTATTTATGATGCAACAAAGACTACACCGCCGCTATTTGTATTATCAGTGGTCGGTTATTCCAAGCTACCAAACGCAATGAAGGAACCGAAGCGTGCGCCCGCAGAAAGCCAAGCCATCGCGTAAGGACTTCATTGTTTAGGTAAGGACTTTGTTAGTTATGTAAGAACTTTATTCGGCGCGATCAGCCTGACGATCGGGAATCAGTGACCCTGCGACAACTTGCCAATCAGCGAGAACATCGGCAAGTACATCGCGATCACGATCGAGCCTATGGTAACTCCCAAAAATCCAATTAGAGCCGGTTCCATAAGAGTCAAGAGATTGGCAATAGCGGCGTCCACTTCCTGCTCGTAGAAATCCGCAATCTTTCCCAGCATCGCATCCAGGGCGCCGGTTTGCTCACCGATGCCGACCATCTGCGACACCATGTGCGGAAAGATATCAGCGGCGCGCAGGGGTTCGACAAAGCTCTTTCCCTGCTCGACGGCCGTGCGAATACCAATGATGCCTTCCTCGATGATTACGTTTCCGGCAGTACGCGCAGTTATGTCGAGCGACTGCAGAATCGGAACGCCGGATGAGAGCAATGTCGAAAGTGTCCGTGAGAACCGTGCAATGGCGATCTTCAGGAAGATCGGACCCAGGATGGGAATTTTCAACAACAGTGAATCGATACGCTTATGTCCACTGGGCGTCTTGTAATAGAAAGACACTCCGACTGCGGCTCCGATGATTACCACCAGCAAGCACAGCCCGCCCCACCCAGCCAGAAAGCTGCTGAAACCAACTACGATTCGCGTCGGCAATGGAAGCGGCTCGCCGGGACCGAGCAGACCCATAAAGATGTTCTGAAACTGCGGAATCACCACAATCATGATCACGGCTATGGCAACGATTGCCAGTAGAATAACCGCGGCGGGATAAATCAAGGCTGAAACGACGTCGCGCTTCAACTTAACAATCTTTTCGATGAACGTAGACAGGCGCTGCAAGATCAGGTCGAGAATACCACCCGTCTCTCCGGCCTCAACCATATTCGAGTAGAGTTGATCGAAGACCTTCGGATGGCGGCTCATCGCGGCTGCAAGAGTTGAGCCTTCCTCGACATCTTGTCGTACCTGGGCCAAGACCTGCTGGAAATACTTGCTCTGCTGTTGCTGGGAAAGAATGTCCAGGCACTGCACCAGTGGCAATCCTGCATCAATCATGACTGAGAACTGACGTGTGAAGATCGCCAGATCTTTCGATTTGACTTTCTTGCGCCCAGCCAGTTTAGGGATGCCGATTTCTCGTCCCTTCTCTTTCACCGAAGTGAGCGTGACCTGCTCGCGACGCAGTATCTGGCGCAAGGCCTCTCGGTCATCCGCGACGCGTTCACCGGCCACGATCTCGTTCATGCGGTTGCGGCCTTTAAAGACGTAGGTAGGCATTTCTCAGCACTCCGTTTCTATGTGTATATCTGCTGGCGCGAGCCGTTTAATATCGGCGGCTATTTTCGCGGAAGTCCACGCCCGGCCTGCGAATAAGCGGGCGGCATGCCCGGTCTGGATAGCGAGCCGTTTCCATTGTTCAAGCCGGCCCCTCGATCGATCAGATCGCGCAATTCGTTAGCGTTGGAGGTGCGTTGCATCGCCAGCTCTCTGGTGATCTGACGCTTATGAAAGAGAGTGGCCAACGATTGATTAAAGGTTTGCATTCCGTGCAGATCCTGGCCCGTTTGCATCATGGAATAGATCTGATGGACCTTGTCCTCACGAATCAAATTCCTGATGGCTGCATTGGGAATCAGAATCTCCATGGCCAGCGCCCGGCCACGGCCGTCGGCACGGGGCAGCAGCGTCTGGCAAAGGATGCCCTCGAGCGTAAGCGACAACTGCGCGCGGACCTGTGCCTGTTGCATCGAAGGAAACACGTCGATGATGCGGTTGATGGTTGAAACGGCAGAGTTCGTGTGCAAGGTCGCAAACGTCAAGTGGCCCGTCTCAGCGATTCGGAGCGCTGATTCTATGGTTTCAAGGTCGCGCATTTCACCGACCAGCACTACGTCAGGGTCCTGACGCAAAGCCGTGCGCAGCGCTTCAGCAAAGCCCTTTGTGTCAGCGTTAACTTCGCGCTGATTGACGATGCAGTTCTTGTGGTTATGAAGAAACTCAATCGGGTCCTCGATAGTCAGGATGTGCTCGTGGCGCTCTTTGTTGATCTTGTCGATCATGGCCGCCAGAGTTGTCGATTTGCCGGAGCCGGTAGGACCGGTGACAAGTACCAGTCCGCGTGGTTTGCCACAGAGATCCTTAACTACGGGCGCCAGCCCCAAATCGTCGAACGATTTGATCTCATAAGGAATTGCGCGGAAAACTGCGCCCACGGCGCCGCGCTGATTGAAGATGTTGGCACGAAAGCGCGAGAGGCCTTTTACGCCAAACGAAAAATCGAGCTCGAGGTTTTCTTCAAAGCGATGCTTTTGCGCATCGGTGAGCACCGAATAGGCTAACTGCTTTGTCTCGGAAGAACTAAGCGGGCGGTATCCGTCGAGCGGGTGGATCTCGCCGTGCACGCGAACCAACGGGGCCGTGCCGGTTGTTATGTGAAGATCAGAGCCACCCAGCTCGGAAAGCTTGTGAAGCAGCTCTGATAAAGAAATTTGTGGTGGATTTTCCATTGTCTCGTTCCTTCAACTCGGATTTAGGTTGTGTCCTCGTGCCGGCAAGAGGGTTACTTGTTTAGTCCGGTCGGTTGGAAATCAGAAAGAAACTTCTCCGCGTCACCAGCGATCTTTTGCGTAAGACCACCAGTCGTTCGGGTCGTTAGCGAGTAAACGCGGCCGTTGATTTCGGTGAAGTAATAATTCCACAACTGCTCAGGCTTTCCGTCGCTGGTCGCGGGAGTCTGGGCAATCACTTCAAATACACGATGGCCGCCGATTTCTCGCTGCCGGTCGTTAACTACCCAACCGCCATTGCTAATCATTTTGTCGATAACTGAGCGTCGTAGATCCGAAAAAGATACGCCACCGAGCATTCTTCTCTGCTCACGACCGATGACCTGATCGACATTGGACGGCGCGACGGCCACTACTGCGAGGGTCGCCTGGGCTTCCGGCGCTCCGTTCGGGGGAGCAATGCGAAAGCTGGACGCGCCCCTGGTTATCGATCCGGTCGACCATCCGCTTGGTAGCGCCATCGAAAAGGCGCCATCCCGATACAGACCCTCGGGAAAGGCCAGTGCTCCGGGCAGGGCAGCGTGATTTTCAGAAGCCTTTGTCGATCGCGAATTAGCCGGCGCAGTCAGCGAGTTGGCTTCCAGGGCCCGACGTCTGGCCAGCATAGCCTGTCGCCGCCGAACCTGGGCGCGGTGTCTACGCCACCATGCGTGCGAATGATGATGAAACCGGTGTGAACGCGCAGCCATTTGAGATCTGAGGTTGTGCGCGGTGGAGGTTGCAAAGGGCAGCATTACCACTATAGAAACCAAGAGACCTAATGATAGACCGATTCGACGTAACATATTTTCACCCCTTTTTCAGGCCACCGTTTCGCGGAGAACTTCCTCGATGGTGGTAGTTCCGTTTCGTATCTTGTGCAAACCAGACTCGCGTAGCGTGATCATGCCGTCTTCGACCGACTTCTTCCGCAGCTCGAGCGACGACGCGCCAATCAGAATCAGTTCGCGAATCTCATCGGTTATTTCCATGACTTCATAAAGGCCGATCCGGCCCTTGTAGCCGGTATCGTTACAGGTTGGACAACCCTTACCTTTGTAAGTCTTGAGCTTGTTCGCTTCCTCCGGCGTAAAGCCAATCTCAACCAGCGCTTCCATGGGAGTCGGATGTTCTTTCTTGCAGTCCTTACAGATGCGGCGAATAAGGCGCTGAGCCTGTATCAGGTTCACGCTGGTCGCCACGAGGAATGGTTCGATACCCATATTCATCAGTCGTGAGATAGTCGAGGGAGCGTCATTAGTGTGGAGGGTTGAGAGGACGAGGTGGCCAGTGAGAGCGGCCTTGATAGCAATCTCGGCAGTTTCGAAGTCGCGTATTTCGCCGACCAGAACAATATTGGGATCCTGGCGCAGAAATGAACGCAAGGCCGCAGCGAAGTTTAGTCCGATCTGTTCTTTCATCTGCACCTGGTTAACGCCGGGCAGATTGAATTCGACTGGATCTTCCGCGGTCATAATATTCGTGTCAACCGTGTTGAGAGATTGAAGGGCGGAATAAAGAGTGTTGGTTTTACCGCTGCCAGTTGGCCCGGTGACCAGCACCATTCCGTAAGGTTTGGAAATGTTCCGCTGGAACTTCGCAAGCGAATCTGCCTCGAATCCAAGATTAGTCATGTCCAGCATGAGCTTCTCTTTATCGAGCAAACGGAGCACAACCTTCTCTCCGAAGAGAGTCGGCAGAGTCGAAACGCGGAAATCGAGTTCACGGGAGCGTGAATCAACCTTGACGCGGATCTTAATGCGGCCGTCCTGAGGCAGGCGCTTTTCAGAGATGTCCAGTTTCGACATGATCTTGATACGCGATATCAGGGCATCGCGCATCTTCAGCGGTGGATGCATCACATCATAAAGGAGGCCATCAATGCGAAAGCGAATACGTAGTTCTTTTTCGTATGGCTCGACGTGAATGTCAGAAGCGCCGCGGCGCAGTGCGTCAACCAGGAGGACGTTGACCAACCGCACGACCGGGGCGTCTTCGCTCATGCGAGTGAGGCTGGAAAGATCTATCTCGTCGTTGTCCTCAAAGACTTCGACCTCGCTTTCAAGAGTTTCCTGATCGAAGTTGAGGCTGTCCAGTGAGACAAGGTCAGCCTGGGAGAATCCATTGCCATTAAGCCCTTCAACTGAGACGTCGGGCGCTACCGCAGCGAGTTCAATCTCGCGCGAACTGCTGTAATATCTGGCGATGGCCGTCTGGACGCTGGCTTCAGCGACAACTACGGGTTCGACATTCAGGCCAGTCATGAACTTGATGTCGTCCATCGCAAACACGTTGGTAGGATCGACCATGGCGAGCGTGAGGGTGGCGCCTACACGTGACAGTGGCAGGACTGAATACTTCTGTGCGACCTCTTGCGGGATTAATCGAAGAACTGAATCCTCGATATCAAATAGATCAAGGTTTACCGACGGGATACCGTATTGTCGGGACAGTACTGCAGTAATGGTATCGTCCGAAACCAAGCCAAGTTTGACTAGATTGAAGCCGAGTCGTCCACCGTGCTCACGCTGGTAATCCAGCGCCTGGCGGAGATGTTGCGGACTAATTAGGTTCTCGCGAACGAGAATTTCGCCGAGTTTGGCTGACATTTGGGGTTTAGTTTTTCCAGCTTATCGAGCTAAAGACGTTAAAAGTGGTGGGATCGAGCCTTAAATCCTGGTGCGAACCTGCGAGTTGAGCGCCGGCCAACGATGCCTAACACCGTTGCAACGCCAATTCTAACGATCAAAGGTATCGCTGTCAATAAGATTTCCTAATTTCCTAATTAGAGTCGACACAAGGTGCGCTGGAGTCCGTCGCTCGTCTAATCGAAACGAAATATATGAGTCAGGCATCATCCGCGAGTTTTGTGCTGGACAAGTATTCGGTGATATTCGATAATGTTCGCACTGATTCGAAGCGAGGAGAGTTGAATGGCGATAACAGCAAGACAGCGAAGGGTATTGGATTACATCAAGCGTTATTTTGATGCACATCAGGAAGCTCCAACCATAGCTGAGATCGGTCAGGAATTCGGCATGAGTTCATCGGCCAGTGCTCATCATGTAGTTTCGATTTTGGAAAAGGAAGGATTGATTCGACGGATTCCCAATGTTAGCCGTGGGATCGAACTGGTGAAGGATGAACCCGCCGAAGATAACTACGAGATTCCTCTGCTGGGAATAGTAGCAGCCGGGGCGCCAATTGAGGCGATTTTAAATCACGAGACGGTCTCCATTCCGCAGGACATGTTAAAACCCGGACGGATGTTTGCCCTTCGGGTTCGCGGTGACTCAATGATTGATGAGCAAATTCGCGAAGATGATTTTATCGTTCTTCAATCACAGCAAACTGCGGACAACGGGCAAACAGTTGTAGCGTTGATCGATGGAAGTGATGCAACGGTCAAACGCTTTTATGGAGGGCGCAATCAGGTGCGTCTGGAAGCCGCAAATCCGCGTTACAAACCAATCGTCATTCGACCACCGGAGCGCGTGCAGATTCAAGGCGTGGTGGTGGGGGTGATTCGTAAATACAAGCAATGAACTCCGATATGAAATTTCAGACTTGAAATCTCAAATTTCAAATTTTGAGCTTCGATGCCGCTCCAATTTACTGTGGCGACACTCCAGCCTATTAGTTCTTTGATAAAACCCGGGCGACTTTTTTCAGATCATCAATGAACCGGCGCTTTTCAGCATGGCGGGTTTCCTCGTCCGGGGCGCGCAGAATTGAAGATGGATGAACTGTCGCCATGATGTAAGGCGCCAGAGTTGACTCAATGAACTGGCCACGTTGTTTGCTGACCAGAAACCTGGGACCCAGCAAAGCCTGGGCGGCAGTAGCGCCAAGACAAACAATAACTTTTGGCTTAATCAGAGCAATCTCGGCTTCAAGCCAGGGCCGGCAGGCCGTAATCTCACTGGAATTGGGTTTTTTATGAATGCGCCGTTTGCCACGCGGTTCCCATTTGAAATGCTTGACCACGTTGGTGACATAGATTTGCGCCCGATCGATGCCGGCATCGGCCAGGGCATCGTTAAGCAACCGCCCGGCCGGACCAACAAAAGGGAGGCCGGTGAGATCTTCTTCATTGCCGGGTTGTTCGCCGACAAAAAGTACTTCAGCGCGACGAGTGCCTTCTCCAAAGACGGTTTGCGTCCCGCGCTTCCAGAGGTCGCAAGCTTTGCAGTCGGCAGCCGCCTCGCGAAAAGCTTTTAAGTTCTTTCGTGATGGAAAGAACTCTGCGGCTGAATCTGGTGGTTGGTCTTTACTCACGACAAGTTTTTCCTGTAGGCAATGCTTAATGCAATTATGAAATCAGCAGTCGCAAAAAAAGAGATCGAGTTGGCCCTGGCCGATCGTTTTGGAGCTGTTTTCCAACGGCATCAGAAGCCCCCGGTTGAAATTGTGCCCACCGGGATTGATGAAATTGATGCGTGCTTAAATGGATTTCCTCGAGGTGCGATTACTGAAATCCATGGCACTACATCGTCAGGACGAATCACCCTGTTACTTTCTGCTCTGGCGGTTGCTACCATACAGGACGAAACCTGCGCGTTGGTTGACACCAGCGATACTTTCGATCTTTCCTCCGCGGCAAACGCTCGAGTTGATTGTGATCGCTTATTGTGGGTTCGCTGTAGCGGCAACCTGGAGCGCGCTTTCAAGGCAACCGATCTTTTGCTGCAAAGCGGCGGCTTTGGACTGGTCACGCTTAACCTGGCGGACGTACCCGCAAAATGCACCCGTCGAATAATCACCTCGTGGTGGTTTCGATTCCGGCGCGCAATTGAAAATACGACCACAGCCCTGGTGGTCGTTACTCCCGTCTCTTGCACTCGTTCCTGCGCTGCGCTGGTCCTGAAAATAAAGAACGAAGGACTAGTCTGGCCCAGCACCATGTCATTCGTTTTAGAAAACAATGGCGCAAAGTTAACGATCGAGGAAAGTAAAGGTGATTCGACCCCTCACCTTTCGCTGGTTAAAGAGACAGCCCCATCGCCGGATCATTCCTTCCTGCCCTTAACCCATGCAAATCTGCTTCAAGGAAGTCGCGTCCGGGTAAATCAGGAGCGGCCTATTGCCTGGACTGTCGAACCTGCCAGATTCAGAACGTGCTTGCATTAAGCCGAAGCAGGCTTGACAATATTCGACGATATTCGCTAATCTTTGCTCGCGCGATTTAAATCCACTCAGAGTGAATATGTTTGCCAGTATCTATGGACGAACTATCCCCAAATCCGGGGCGCAAGTCGATGACCGAGCATCACTGCTTATCGATCTGGCTTTCACTTTCTCTCCTTTAGTCGAGCAAACGGGGATTGACA
>Ga0137401_10001542_pt1 | contig 10117 bp, 8 predicted proteins | sample CZOMad1_1_16fung_FD_108286 | JGI IMG/M metagenome (GOLD analysis project Ga0137401, IMG submission 108286) | Vadose zone soil fungal communities from Angelo Coast Range Reserve, California, USA - CZOMad1_1_16fungal (Illumina Assembly) | ecosystem: Environmental > Terrestrial > Soil > Vadose zone...
CAGGATCGGAATCGCCCCCCGGATAGAGGAGCTGGGTCGATTCCTGTGATTTTCGATTCACTGACGTTTGCTCCAACGTGGCCAACACGTTAAACCAACGGACCCGGAGAAATTTGATCCGACTCCCGAGGACAAAAAAGGAAACGCATGGATCTCGTAGTGCAACAGTCCAGAGAAGGTCAAGTCTGGCTGGATCATGAAATTCGCTCGAGCGTACACTCCTCTTGTATGTCTACCATTGACATAATCTTGTGGTACCTGCTGGTGTCCCCCGGCACTTGCAGTGTGCTGCTTGGCCGGAAGTAGAAGTCATCCGAGACTGCATGCCTTTCCCGGTGCGTCCGATCCAGCTCCGCAGCATAAATTTGTCATTGGCGTGACCGCAAACATCACAGCCAGCCGCGTAAGTGGCGGCTGGGTTCCGTAGTGCAATTCTGGCCCTGGTTCCATCTTCAGGACCTTGATTTGTTCCGAATTCTCGATGTCATCTGATTGGTACCCTCTGTCCGGGAGAAAACACATCAACTAGCGCCTATGGGGCCAAAGCGTGATCTGGAACGCGCCAGTGACATTGGTCTGCGGCGCAGACGCGAGGACCGGAAAGGCCCACCTTTCGTATTGAACAAAGCTTGAAATGCTCACAGCGGAACGAACCCAGAGATCGGTAGACACGCCGATGTCGGTCAGCGTTCCACCATCCGGAATGAACTCCCGGCTGACCTTCTGGTGCCTGAAGTGTAACTGCAACTTGTTCTTCGGACTGAACCAGTAGTTCGCCCATGCCTCTGCGCCCTGCCCCTGCCGCCCAATCCAACTTCCAATCAGATTTCCGTCGTTTGTGTAGCCACTCTTGAAGCGGTTATTGAAGTAAAAAAAGCCGTGTTGTACAACGGGCCCTCCTGCCGGAAGGTCTGTGAATACACCCTCTACTCGGAAGTCCAGCTTGGGAACCCGCGGAACTCTAGCAAGGTAGAGACCGGCCGTCAGCGCCGTCTTATCCCAGGCGAACCATGGATTTACCTGATCGTCGGTAAAGGCGTCTGCGTAGAAGGTGAGCCAGTCCCGCAGCTTCGGGACTCGGTACGCAAAGTTGAACTCGCCCCGGCGGTCGCCAGGGTCGGAGGCGCTCCCAGGGGTGCCCGTCGAAGTTGTTGAGAACACGGATTGCAGAAATGTATGAATCGTGAGTGGAACACCGTTGCCGCCAACGAGAATGGTGGCACCGAACCCCAACTCCAGGTTGGGGGAAGGTTTGAAGCTGATCTTTTGCCCCGTGATGAAGGGTTGATCAGCGAGCGGTTGTGTCCACGAGCCGGTGACAGCAGAATTCGAGCAGCACACCCAGTTGTGCCCGCTGATCCTCCCCAGAATGTAATCGAGTTGCACGGGCCCTAATCGGGCAAAGACGCTTGGTAGGGTGAAAGGCTTCACGCTATTGATCTGGAGCATTGTGATAGGTACGGCGTTCGTGCTGAATAACATTGATCCGCCCGCACCCGTCCCCCACCAAAGTTCCTGCTTGCCGAAGGTGAACTGCCAGCCTCGAAGTTGGATTCCTACGTAGCCTTCCAGCAAGTTCATTCTATTTACAGGTGAGATGGCGCTGCCTGGCGGCGGTGCCGGAAGACCATCGACCGTCTGGATAGCCTGCCGCGCCTGATCAGGCAATCCAGGAACAGAGGGCGCGTGCTGATACTCGCCCTTGACATAGAATGAAAAAGGTCCGGCGACCGCGTGCGCAGAAGCACCCGCAACTGCACTCACTCCTTCTCCGTAGGGCCGCCCGTAGTCGTTCACGATGGTCTGTCCAAAATGATAGCCATCGTGCAGCGGTGTTCCTGAGATTCCGGTGGTTCTCTCATAGATTGAATCCAGGGCTATACCGACGTTGGTCGCACCGTTGAGGCGCGCTGTCTCCTCACGGAACTCGTTCGCCAGGGAACGGTAGATTTCCTCGGGCTCTCCGGCGTCGTTTCCGTCGTAACGAAGCTGTTCTTCGGCTTCTTCCAAGAGGCGCGCACACTGCATCCGCGTCCAGGGACGCATACCTAAGAATGCGCTTTCGATATATCCAAGGGCAGCCAAACGCTCGAGCTCCGGATACACCCAGCTATCCAGCGGTACGGCCGGAGAACCCATGTTCGCCGGATCGCGCGGGCCCTTTTCTCTGACCTCCACCAATTCTCCCCAAGGCGCTCCGCCCAACTCAGGATCATGATGGGCGCGATAGATCTGACGGCCGAGATACCATCCCAACGCGCTTCCGACGAAAGCATCGGACGCAAAGTGTTGCTTGCCGGTGACGCGAGTCAGAGTAACGGTTGAGGCCAGACCGTATGCCAGAAACTTCGTCAACGGACCCGGATACTCATGGGCCACCACACTGGCAATCGACCATGCCACGGCAGCGTGCTCCGACGGGAAGGAGTTGCCGCCGCGGAAGAACGCGCCGTTCCCATTGTCCTGCAGGGGACGCGGCCGCTGTGTAACCGCCTTCAACAGATAGCCGATGCCGGTGCTGTTCAGGGCCGCTTCGCCGCTGAGGAGGCCGGTCTCGCTGAGGTGATCGTCCTTTCTGATTTTGCCCAGCAGGTACGCACCGCCGCCGGCCCCGATGAGCGAATACACCGCGTAGTTCGAGATATTCTGACTGCGTTTCAATTGGTTCGGTTTGTCGGGAACCTGCTTACTAATCCAGCTGTCGCTGCCGACTAAAAGACCCGTAAAGCCTACGAAACCCGCAAAAACCGGGGCGCTGGCTTTGTTTATCTCGCGGGAACCGTTCCAGAATTGTATTTGGTCGGACGCAATATGCTTCAAAAAGGGAACCAGCAGGCGATTTTCAGCGTCCGTTCCCGGTACCAGCCCACCTCCGCTGTCACGCACTGCCGAAGGTGCCTGCGGAACAATTCGTACCTTCGCTGGAATGGAAGGATCCACAGATTGAGCGCTCGTTGGGTGTTCGCTCGTTTGTCCCGCTACCCCCATCGCGATCAGCAACGAACCACCAATGAACAGCTTGATCAGGGCCCGCATACTGCTTCTCTTGACGTCAGAAATCTCCAGTACCGCGCGGCGTAGGCTCGCCCAAACACACAGTGTGCGGCCAGCAAAGTGCCAGGATGACCGTGGGTCTACGGTTTGAAATAGGCAACTGTGAGGGCCAGGGAGGATGCCACTTGTGCAGCCTGAAACACCGTGCCCCAGTTGCGGGACGCCAGGCGTAGCGCCTTTTCTGGCACAATAATGGAGTCTCCCGGCCTTAACGCGGCGCTCAAGGGGTTGCCCGACCACAGTCCGGAGTTGCTTTTCGAGGAGATTACCGAACCGTCTGCCCGAATCACGAAGACCGCGTTCTTGTCAGCGATTTGTGTGAAGCCGCCGGCTTGGGTCAAATACCATTTGGCACTTCTGTTTGGCAGATAACCGACTGCTGTAGGATTGAAAACCTGGCCCGCTACCATCACGTAGTTTGCCTTCTTTGGAATGAATAGCTCGTCCCCATCCCGCAACGCGATATCGAATTGTGATTTCGAAAACTTGTTCACATCCGGCGGGACATGTATCACGACCCTTCCGATAGGGGCGACCGCCTCAAGCTGCTGCAGTGCGGTCTGAGCCTGGGCCATTGCTGTCAGCTTGGTTTCTCCATCGGGCAGAGAAGCAATGTGAGACTGCTCGGCCTTCATGCGTTCAATTAGTTCAGCGTGGGACTTCATTTCGATCTCGCGGACTTCGCCGCGCACGAGCACCGCCCCGTAGGGGTAGGCCTGATCGGTGAAGCCTCCGCAGCGCCTCAGCAGGGAACTAAGGTGCTCTCCAGGCTCGATGCCGTAAGAAGCAGGATGACGCACTTCCCCTCGAACCGTGACGGATGCTCCTAGGTCTCCCCACTGCGGAAGTTGTCGCACAGTGAGCACATCGCCGTTGCGGAGAGATACATCGTCATTGGCATCGCCCGAAAGTGCCGCAGCCAGTTGAACTTCGACACGCTCATTGGAGGCGCTGCCTGCCGAAGTCGGAGAGAAGCGCGTCAGGTCCGCGGTATCCTGGTAGGCGCTTCGTTTCAGTCCACCGGCCACTTTGACGAGGTCACCCACGCGCATATTTGTTGTGAGGGGATAACGTCCCGGTTTGGCGACCTCGCCCTTGATGTACACAGTAGATGGTTCGACCTTGGCTGGATTGCGGTGTATCAGAATCCGGTCTCGGGCCTCCAAGATAATGTTGTCGACCGGATTCCCGGCCAGAGCCTCGCGCAGATCAACGCTGAGGATCTTTAGGGTCCCGTCAGCTTGGGTCCGAAATAATTGGGCAGAATCGAGAGAGGCATCGGGAGTGGCTCCGCCCGCGAGATAGATTGCATCTCGCAGGTGAGCCTGGCCCGAGGTGCGGTACTTCCCAGGCGATCGTACTTCACCGCCGACCCATACGTCAGGTGGCGCCTGGAAATCATAACGACTGAATATACGCACTGTGTCTAAGGGTTGCAGTGTCGGGGAGGAGACTGGTGTGGCAAGAGCCGCAGTGAGATCAAAACTCTCCACTGTGGGATGAAAGTCCGGCGGGTTTAAGCGGACGATTTCCGCGTAGTGGGGTGCAGGCTCAGGTAACAGATCGCCATAGGAGGCAAGGAGATCCGTCAGCTTCATCCCCTTCTTGTAGGAGTAGCGTCCCGGCCGCAATACGTGACCTTGAAGATAAATGGCATCTTCGTTGTAAGACGCTATGGGGAAAAGATGTACTTGGTCTCCTCCCTGGATCTTAAAATCCTGAAGCTGCTGGTCGACGGTCTCGTTGCCTGCCGCCGAGGTAAGGTCCAGGGAAAGCATCGTTCGCTTTTCGTGAGCCTCAACTCGTTGTACTTCGATGTGCCGTAGGGCAGCTGTGGGAAGAATTCCACCTGCCAACTCCAGAAGTTCGGCGAGCGAGGTCTCCTTCCGCAGTTCGTATACTGCCGGACGTCGCACCATGCCATCGACGGCTACCAGAGGCCCGATGGGGGGCACCAGGAGCGTATCCCCGCTTTGTAGTTGTTGCAGGTCAGAGCGCACACCGTGCAACAGCAGATCATAAGCATCCACTTCCTGAACTAACTGCTTGCCGTGATAGTGCTTCAGAGTCCGCATGGACCCACGACTTGTTACCCCGCCTGCCATCACCAGAGCATTCAGAGGAGTGGAAAGCGAACTGACGTCGTAAGCACCAGCCTCAACCACATCGCCAACCACGTAAACACGAATCGTTCGAAGACGGGCAACCGAAACATCCGCCGAAACATCGCGAAACTGGCTCCGCAAAGTATGTTGTACGGTCAACTGCACGTCTCCGAGGGTTTTGCCGCTGACCAGCACTGGTCCCACTTCGGGCAGCGATACCCGTCCCGTGCGGTCCACCACTCGCACGAGTCGTTGCGAATAGCCTCCCCACAGGTCAACCGCGAGACTGTCGCCGGGACCCACGACGTAGTCGGGCCCCACTGGCAAGTCCATTGGAATGACACCAGGGAGACTCTCCGAATTACGAAAGACTTCCAGCCCAAAGCGTTCCACAGGCCTCTGTAAGGCGGATGCCTGCATGTACATGTCATAGAGCGACGGGATGTCTGAATACGGATTGGCAGGCCGTACCATCTTTATCGGTTCGACGTCTTCCTCCGCAAACCGCCGCGCCTTCCGACTCGGACGAAACGACTGTGCTGGGATATTGTTGGAGCCGGAGAGGCCTGCTCCGGGATCGTAGCGATCTGCCAGACCGGAAGCGCCCCGACTCGCCATCAGGTCGGCGATGGTGGGCGATGTAGAACTATTGCCAAGCATCCCAAACATGCCTGCGCTTGAACCGGCCGTGCCGTATCTCATGTCGCCCGGCGAGCGCTCCGCGAGGCCTCCAAATCCGCCCTCGTCTTCGCCCAGGCCGCTGCGGAGTATTCGGGGTTGTGAAGACGGGGACAACTGGTCGGGCGGCAGCAGCGGTATTTGTGGAGAATTGGTTTCGGGAGCCTGCGGATCCTGTTGCATCAGTCGTTCGGGATTCGACCTGCCGGGATTCGCCCTGTCGCGATCCTCCTTCTCGCAAGTCTCGTCTCTCTGTGGATCACAAGTGGCTGTGCGCTCCACCTCTGCGTTCTTCGTCCCCGGGTGCAGGAGCTGATTATCCTGCTCTGCTTCGAGTGCTACGAAGCGCTTCACCCGCTCCTTCAGGATCAAATCCTGCTGCTTGGCAAGGTCCGAATCTGGATTCGGTTTGGGCGTGAGGTATCCGTAACGCTGCAACAAGCGAGTCGCCACGGAGCGAAACGCCTGGTCGCGGTCAAGGCGATCGAAAATGGCCTGATCGGTCAGGTTCTGATCCTCCACGACCTGTCCGTTGTCGGTTGCCTCCTTCGCAACCCAGCGCTTCAGCTCTACTAACAGTCCTGCATCCAGGCGCAACACTTGCCGAATCTGGATCGAGGAAGCGGCAACTCGGCTGAAGTTGTCTTCGGCGAGCTCGGACAACTCTGGTCTGCGGGGCCCTTGCGAAAAGCTTGGCTGGAGATGGGGCTTTTCATTTGTCCGTACCTGGCAATACGACACTGGCCAGCAAAGAAACACTACGCCAAAACCGATCGATATGCGCACAAGGCGCCCCAAGATTTCGTGGAGAGACATGGCATTTCCCCTGATCATTCGCGATTCAGAATCGGTGAGACGACTCAACGAGTGGCGGCAATGTCAGCTTCATCCACTTCGATTGCGACGGAACGCATGAGGAGATCGATGGAGACGACCACTCGACAGCCGTCCCTTCTACGCACCAAGATGCCTTCAGTTCCTGCGAAGGGGCCACTGCTGACGCGTACGCGTCGTCCGACTTTCAGGTAGGGATGGGGCGTAATTCGTCCAGGATTTGCGCTACCTTGGCGGAGAATCTCGATTTCGTTGTCGGGCAACGGGGCTGGCACTCCGCCAAAACTGACCAAGTTCACTACGCCGGGCAACTGGAGGACCTGTAGGCGATCTCTGACATCCATGTGCACGAAGATGTAGCCAGGAAAAAGGGCGAGTTGCAGTTCCTTTCGGCGATCCTTCCAACGACGCACCGAACGATACAGAGGCAGGAAGTTTTCGACGTGCCTCTCGGCGAGTTGCTGGGCAACCCGTCGTTCGTGATGAGTGCACGTGTAGGCAGCGTACCAACGACTGGCACCGGGAACCGGTGCGGGCGCAACTGCCGAATGACTCATATCGAGGCGTGCGTTTTCCATCCCAATCACAGCTTCGCCACCTCACTTACACGGCGCTTGTGAGCTAAACCATTACTCATCAATCCAATACAGACAAAACCACCAAAACGACGAAAATCTAATTTACTTTCTGACCGCCGGTCGGAAATGCGCTTACGGACGCAACAGGGACCCGCCCTCGCAGTGCGTTGAGAATGCCTTGTTCGGAGGTTTCCACACGGTTGGAGCGGATGCTCAGAGTGGCCCAGTAACAAATGCTGCTATTGCGCTCAGACGCGAGCGCAAGGATTTTGAGGTGCGGATATCGTTCAAGCAGGGAGTCACAAATATCAGGTCGATTATCGGACTGGTCCAGTCCGATAATCAGGCAGTCAGGATGTAACTCTTCCACGAGCTGTGCGATCTTGCTGTCGTCCTGGATTTCAGCCATCACCTCGATGTCAGGCTGGGCGGATATCGTCTCCAGCACGAGCTCGCGCATTAAACGAGGCCGGTTCGCGACAAGAACTTTGATTTTTTCCACTGGTCCGGTCCCCCCGGGGCAGAGACTATCGGCAGAGGGTGACGAGGAACAGGCTCTATTGTGTGTAACGGACGATACTGCTTTATGCCTAAGAGAAAGAATGGCCAGTACTAGCCAGTACTAATGGAAGGATGTGGACTAGGTACTACTCTAGTACCATCTTTATGCTTCGCGCGCCTAGGTCCAGAAACCTTGTGATCGACAGTACTCCACTGCCTCCAAACGGTCGTTGGCTCCGATCTTGCGCAACATCCGCCGGAGGTGGTTCTTGACCGTTTGTTCGGACAGGTACAGTCGAGTAGCAATCTCTTTATTGGTGAGACCCTCGCTAACCAATTGGATCAGCTGTTGTTGCCGCCGGGTCAAGCCCAGATTCTTTCTGATCTGGACGCCTGGCTCCCAAGAACCGGTGTGCGCGACGCAATCGAATAGGGCGCGACACAGCGTTGGCGGACAAACCGCCTCCCCGCTGGCGACCGCGCGGATCGCATCCGCCAATTCGTGGGCCGATGCATCTTTGAGCACATACCCCACTACCCCACGGTGTACTGCCAGAAGGAACTTCTCCCGGTCACAGTCCATACCGAACATGACAACTTTCAGGCTGGGAATATTGCGCAGCAAGACCGGGATCAGATCGTCGCTGGAAAGCGCGGTTGTGAGGGAATCGAAAAGTAGCACATCAGGCTCTACTTTTACAACACCAGTGATGCACTCCGGAGAAAAAGCTGCAGTTCCCACGATCCGGATATCATTCTTGCGAACCAGAACGCGGGCCAAGGCCTCACGCAGGAGTCTGTTCTCGGATAGAAGGAATACGTCTATGCTAAACGGCTGACTGCTCATAATGCGGACTTCCTAGATCGATGAATCCAAACATCCACGCAGAGTCGGACACGCCGGAATACAACGGTCAAGCGAACAACCGCGTCGCGGCGATGCTCAACTGCCTACAAATCCATAGTCTGGGTGAAACAGAGGGCATGGGGCGTGGCACGTCGTCGCGGGCAACCGAAACCAGGGGCCTGCACAGATTTATTCCGGGCGGACTTGAATGAAGGTCGAACCTCTTCCAGACAAAACAAATCGATATTGCGGCTCTCAAGCTATCCTCCTCCGAGTTGCTCGGGCCCAGCCCACCACCTTGCGTTCAGGAGCGTTGTTCCCGGGCACATCTTCAAAGGGGAAGCCGCGAAAAACCCGCCGCCAACCTTGCGTTTAGCAAATTTATCGCCAACAAAAGTTGGGTAGAGGTTAGTCATGGGACATTAGGTTGTCAAGTCTTATTGCCGCTTCTGCCGTTAGCACATGATATGTCCTGTTGAGCTAGCACGTGATATGTCCGCGTTTCAGGCGGCGAGGGTAGGAGCCAATACAGAGCATATTCTCTTAACAGGAAGGCTTGCCGTGGAGTGGGCGATGGAAGTACAAGAAGTCATTTTGCAAACCCATGGCCAAGAAAATCACGTGGTGGCAGGCCACGGAGATCATCGCAGCCGGTTTCCTGTTGCACCAAACGGCGGCGCCACAGGTTGTGGAAAAGACGCGGGATGGAAAAGTCCAAAAACCGACCTTTCCACCCTCCGCTTGGAAATCCCGCAAAAGTGCGCAGGATTCCCCCTTTCCCAGAACCTCGGCGGGGTTAGTTAACTCAAGAAACCGGACATATCGTGTGCTAGAAGAACCGGACACTCTAATTTGCTACGGACTTGTCCTTATTTCCGCTTTTAAGCGAGCAGTAAGTCCCATTCCGGATTCACGAGTTGTTCAAGATTTGGGCTGACGATATATCGTCCCGCTTGTCTCGTCCGGTCCAGTGTCGCAACTGCAAGCGAGATCAATGGTTTGCGTGACATGTGCGGACTTTGTTACAGTTCGAATCTTCTCTTTGTTGTTCATTTTTGTTCTCTCCTGCAATCCACTCGGGAAGTAGCTTTCTCGATATCAGAGATCAGAATTTCTCAGGGTCTGCAACGCGGGCCTCAGGGGAAACCAGTAGTTGAGCGAGAGTTAGACTTGTCAAAGCGCATCATTGTTGTTCTGGCGGTACTCACATTGGGTACGTTCTTCGTCCACGGCTATCACCCATGGGCCGAGGACGCCGAGATTTACCTGCCGGGTGTCGAGAAGGTGATGCATCCGGTGCTTTTTCCGTTTTTTCCGGAGTTCTTTCAGTTTCATGCGCATCTAACTCTGTTTCCTAACTTGATCGCCCTTTCAGCCGGGTTGACTCACCTTCCCTGGGAATGGGTCTTGTTTTTGTGGCAGTTTGCCTCTGTGTTTCTGCTCCTTCTGGCTTGTTGGCAACTTGGTGCATGTTGTTTCCCCCATGATGGAGCACGCTGGGCGGGGGTGATGTTGGTGGC
>Ga0137401_10001543_pt1 | contig 10117 bp, 8 predicted proteins | sample CZOMad1_1_16fung_FD_108286 | JGI IMG/M metagenome (GOLD analysis project Ga0137401, IMG submission 108286) | Vadose zone soil fungal communities from Angelo Coast Range Reserve, California, USA - CZOMad1_1_16fungal (Illumina Assembly) | ecosystem: Environmental > Terrestrial > Soil > Vadose zone...
CCAGCGCCCGGCTCAACTTCGCCAAGGAATGGGAAGCCAAGATTGCATCGCTTCCCGGTGTGGATGCGGTAGGCGCGGTTTCACATCTTCCACTGGATGACTATCCGAATTGGTACAGCCCTTATCGTTTGGAGGGCATGACGGAAGATCAAGCGGCGGGGCTGATCGCCGACTATCGCGCCATCACGCCGGGCTATTTCCGCGCGATGGATACCAGGCTTCTCAGCGGCCGCTTTTTCGATGAACAGGATCGCGCGAACGGCCGGCAAGTGGTGCTGGTGGACGATATGCTCGCGCGCTCGGCGTGGCCGGGCGAGAGCGCAATCGGCAAGAAGCTTGAGAGTGAGCATTTCACTCCGCAAGGAATTCAGCCAGTCTGGGCGGAAGTGGTTGGGGTGGTGGAGCACATCCGAAACCATTCGCTCTCGCAGGAACGGCGCGGCGAGATATACATTCCACTGGAACAGAGTCCGCGCGAGCACCTTAGTTTTGCGGTTCGCACGCGCGTAGAACCATTGGCGCTTGCGGACACGATACGCCAGGAATTGCACGAGCGCGATGAAGGCCTGGCGCTTTCGAAGGTCCGCCCGATGACGATGTATGTCGAGCGGGCCACCGCGCCAGCACGCTTCACAGCCATACTGGCGGGCGCCTTCGCGGGCTTGGCATTGTTGCTTGCGGCCGTCGGCATCTACGGTGTAATCTCGTATTCCGTTTCCCGGCGCATGCACGAGATGGGAGTGCGAATGGCGCTGGGCGCGAGGTCTTCGGATGTGCTTCGACTGGTGATGGGCGAGGCATTGGTCTTGACTTTGGGCGGTATGTTACTCGGTGTAGTGGCTGCGTTCGCGGGCGCGCGCTACTTGCGAACTTTGGTCTATGGTATTTCCGTCACCGATCCATTAACGTATAGCGTGGCGGTGATAGTCATAGCAGCAGCGGCGCTAATGGGATGCTGGTGGCCGGCGTCCAGGGCGGCGTCCGCGAATCCGGTAGATGCGATCCGCGCTGAATGATCGCGGCAGAAAGGGAGAACATGAAGAGACTTGCTTTGTTACTTTTCGTAGCGACTTTGGTTGTAGCGGCGGACGATCGCAGTGCCGACCGTGAGGCCATCCGCGCCCACATCGACAGCATTTTCAAAGCGTTCATCAACAAGGACGCGGCGGCGTTGCGCGCTACTCACGACGAAAACTGGCGCGGCTTTCTGGAAGGATCGCGCCAGATTATTCGTGGCATCGATCAATACATGAAAGCCACGGGCGGTGGCGGCTCCGGCCCGTACGGCATGACGAGTTACAAGATGCGAGACTTCGACATCATCTTCAATGGCGGCTCGGCTTTTGTGACGTTTATTTCAGAGGTCGAATCCAAGACGCCATCGGGACCCGCCCATGCAGTTTTGAGGATCGCGGATTTCTACACCAAGAAGGATGGACATTGGATACAGACAGGCTCGAATACAGGGTTCCATGCGGAATCGGTGGCGGATCAGATGTCCGCGCCGAAATTTCTTCCCGAAGGCCTGAGAAAGAGTCTGCTGGAAGTTCGCGAAGCGGTGTGGAGATCCTGGTTTGCCAACGATCAAGCCACGCTCGAGAAGTTAGTTCCGGCCGAAACAATCACAATCGAGCCCGGCAGCGGGGATTTCGGGAACCAGAAAGCGGTACTCGAAGGAGCAAAGGAATTCGCGAAGAGCGGGCAAAAACTTGTGCGCTTGGAATTTCCAAAAACCGAGATTCAGTGTTACGGATACACGGCGATTGTGTATTCCACATACGTGTACGAGTTGGAGCAGAATGGGAAGCGGTCCACGCGTTCCGGCCGGGTTACCGAGATGTTTGTCTACCACAATGGCCAGTGGCTGAATCCAGGCTGGCACCAGGACAGCGGAAGTTAACTAGACCCACCAGGGCGCGGTCGGTTGATCTCTGATCACGATCGAATTCAAGAACGATGCAGCCTTGGTGAGCCCTTCATCCGGGGACATCAAAGTGTCTTCATGTTCTATCGAGAGAACGTAGTCGTAGCCGAACATGCTTAGTGTGGAAATGAACTCAGTCCACCAGCCATATGCGTGGCCGTAACCGCAGGCGCGGAAAATCCAGGCGCGGTTGCGCTCGTCGGTGTACTTCTTGGTATCGAGCACGCCCGTCTTCGGCAAATTGGATTCGTAAATCTGCGTGTCCTTAGCGTGCACGTGGAAAATCGAATCGCCCAAAACCCGGATCGCTTTAATGGGATCGATGGCTTGCCAGAACATATGGCTGGGATCGTAATTGCATCCGATGGCCTTGCCGGCAATGGACCGCAGCTTCAACATTGTCTCGGGACTGTAGACGACAAAGCCCGGGTGCATTTCGATGGCGACCTTGACGCCATGATTTTCTGCGAACTTCGCGTGCCGGGTCCAATATGGAATTACTTTTTTGTCCCATTGCCACGCCAACACATCCAAATACTCGGGGGGCCACGGGCAGGTCACCCAATTCGGATATTTGGCCTTGTCGCTGTCGCCGGGGCATCCTGAGAAATCGATCACAACTGGAACGCCAAGCTTCTCCGCAAGCAGGACAGTCTTCTTGCTGATCTCCTGGTAGGCCTTCGCGATGGCGGAATTCGGATGCAGCGGATTTCCATGACAACTGAGGGCGCTGATCGAAAAGCCATTGTCGGCAAGTTTCTGTTTGAAGTCCTTAAGTGTTTGCCGGTCGTTGAGCATCGCCAGTTTGCAGTGTGGATCGCCGGGATAGTTGCCGGTGCCGAGTTCCACAGTTGCGATGTTGAGACTCCTCAACTTCTCTAGAACTTTGTCGAGGGGGAAATCCGCCAGAAGTGCGGTGAATACGCCTACTCTCATGATGCGCAGTAACTCCTTGGATCAGAATCGCAAAGGTAAAGAATATCACGGACCCAACCTACACAGGCTAAAAGCCTGTCCCACCATGTGCGGTGGCACAGACTTTTAGTCTGTGTGGGTTTTGATTTAACTCTTGTGTTCGATTCCAAGCTGTTGGCACTTCTTATACAGATGGCTGCGCTCCAGCCCTAGCGCGCGGGCTGTGTCGGTCATCTTGTTGCCGTGCTTCTTCAGCTCGGCCAGAATCACCTCGCGCTCATGCGCATCCATGCGGTCGGAAAGTGGCCCGCTGGCGGACGACGTTGTGCTATCCGCCATCGGCAGCGCCTGTCGCACGGTTGCCCGATCCACCCGATCGTCCGCCAACAGCAGCAGCCGCTCCACCACATTTCTCAGTTCGCGCACGTTGCCCGGCCATGCGTAGCGCTGGAGCTCGGTGTATGCATCCGCGGTGATCTCGCGGAGCTTCCAATCGTTTTGTTCGGCAACGGCACGCGCGAAGTGATCTACCAGGAGCGGGATATCGTCACTGCGTTCGCGCAATGGCGGCAGGGTGACGGGAAAAACAAAAATCCGATGATAGAGGTCTTGCCGGAACTCGCCCTTTCGCACCAGCTCTTCCAAGTTGCGATGCGTGGCGACGATTACTCGCACGTCCACTTCGATTGACCGGTCACCGCCGATTCGCTCCACCTCTTTCTGCTCCAGCACACGCAGCAGTTTCGCCTGCATCAACGCGGGCATGTCCCCGATTTCGTCCAGAAAGAGCGAACCACCGTCGGCCTGCTCGAACTTGCCAAGATGCCGTGTCGCCGCGCCAGTGAACGCGCCCTTTTCATGGCCAAACAATTCGGATTCGATCAACTCCGCGGGAATTGCCGCGCAATTCAGTGTGATGAACGGACCGGCGCGGCGCGGACTCTTGTCGTGTAGCGTGTGGGCCACCAGTTCTTTGCCCGTGCCCGTTTCACCCAGAATACAGACACGCGTTTCGCTGGCCGCGACACGTTCGATCTTGGCCATGACGCTTTGCATCACCGCCGACTTCCAAACCAATTCCTGTTTGCCGGCTTGTCTCTTCAGACGCCGGTTCTCCTGTTCCAGTCGTGTCAACTTTACGGTGTTTTCCACTGTCACCAGCAGCTTGTCGGTGGAAAGCGGTTTTTCGAGAAAGTCGACGGCGCCCAAACGCGTTGCACGCACCGCCATTTCAATGTTTGCCTGGCCCGAAACCATCACTACCGGCGTTTGAATGCCAGCCGATTTCAGCTCGCCCAGCAGCGTCAACCCGTCCTTGCCCGGCATCACCACGTCCGAAAGAATCATGTCGAAACGCTGCGTCCGCGCGAGCTCCAGCGCTCGGTCTGCATTGTCGCAAACCACCGCTTCGTGTCCCGCCAAGCGGAAGGCCCGCGACAAGGACGCCAAAGTATTCGCGTCGTCGTCCACCAGCAGCAGTTTGCTCATGCTTTCAACTCAATTCGAAACGTAGTGCCTTTTCCGGGTTCACTCTGCACTGAGATTGTGCCTTTATGATCGCTCACCACGGACTGCACAATTGCGAGACCAAGCCCGGTGCCGTGTTGCTTGGTCGTGTAGTACGGAGTGAACAGGCGCTCGCATTCTTCGGGTGTGAGCCCTTCACCGCTGTCGGAAACTTCGAGCGCGACTTTACCATCCAGGTTCTGTGTGCGGATGGCAAGGGTGCCTCCCTGAGGCATGGCGTCCAGCGCGTTGAGCACCAGGTTTCGCAAAGCCCGGCGGATCTGATCCGGATCGGCTGACACAAGACTGAGATTATCAGCCAAGTGCAGAGTGGTTTCCACTCGCGGACGCCCGGGCGCGTTGATTTGTGCCTCAAATAATTTGACCACGTCGTTGACGATTTGATTCAAATCCATCGGCTCCACTTGCGGTGCGGGCATCTTGGCGAAGTCGCTGAACCGGCCGACGATGGTCTTGAGATGATCGAGTTCGGCTAGCAACGTGGACGTGCTCTCGCGGAATACTTCGTCGAATTGCTCGGGAGAGACCTGTCGCGCCCGTTGAAGATTCTCGATGGTGATCTGCAACGGGAATAGCGGGTTTTTCAATTCGTGCGCCAGACGACGGGCCAGCTCACGCCAAGCCGCGACGCGCTCCGCCTGGATCATTCGATCGCGTTGCTCCACCAGTTGTTCGGTCATGCGATTGAAGTCCTGCGCGAGTTGTCCCACTTCATCTCTGGATTCGATTGCCGCACGCGTGTCCCATTTTCCGCCGGACACCTCGCGCACGCTCGAAGCCAACTGGCGCAAGGGCCGCGTGACGCGTGAAGCCGTCCAGAAACTTAGGGCCAACGCGAGCAGTACGCCCGCGAAACCCACAATCAACGCCGTGCTCTGAATATAGTTTTTGAGACTGGCTAGTTCAGCACGCGAATTTTCGACCAGAAGGACGGCCATCAGTTGACGATCGCGTCCGAATAGCGGGATGGCCGTGGTGGTTGCGTCCGAAGTAGTTCGAGTGATTTCTCGTGGCTGCCTGGCCACTTCTTGGATCAACGGCGCCGCTACCGCCGGCATAAACTCGAAGTCCGTAAAGAGCTGTAGCCGCAGTCCCTCTGTTGCCGGCAGGGAATCGAGAAAGTCCTTGTCCAACCGTTGTCCGCCCGCGATGTATAAGAGGCCGTCGCCCGCCTTGACCGTGCGCACCGTGATCAACCCGAGCGCGGGCCGGTCCGCCAATGCTTCGAGACGCAGGAAGATTCCTTGCGCCTTCCAATCCACTGGTTGAGTAAGCCAGTTTTCTTTGTACCCGAAACGGGCCGGCCATTCGGCCGAACTGATGATGCTTCCGTCGGGGGCCACCAGTTCCAGAAAATCCAAAGATTGCTCGCGTGCCAACGTTTGGGCTTCGCTGTAGTATTGTGCGGTGTCGCTGAGATTCACTCCAATTCTAAGGACGGCGTCGGAGTTCGCAATGGCCTCGATGCGGCGGACAACATCCGCACCGCGACGGTCAAATTCGCGACGGAATTGCGAGACCAGGGTCGCGGTTCGCTGGGCTTCACGTCGTTCGAAAGATTTTGTGACGGTAGTGGAGACAACTCCGGCGACGATCCAGACCGCTAATACTACCGTGCCCGTGATGCTCAGGAATACTTTGGCGCGGAAGCTCATGGTTCCACCCAGATATTTTCCAGGTGAAGCCCGAAGGGGCCCTGTTTTTGTGCCGCGTCCCAGCCATGCACGCGCGGGCTGATTCCATAGACTGCCGGCAGGTATAGAAGCGGAATCACACGGCCTTCATCGAGGACGGTGCGTTCGGCGTCATAGAGTGATTCCGGCCTTTCCGATATGCCGAGAGTTGCGAAGAGACGAGCCAGTCCGCTGGCGGCGTCGCGCGATTCCAACGGCCATCGAACCAAGTGGACATTGCCGTTGACGCCCTGCACGGGCTGTAGATTGATTCCCGCATCGCGAGCGTTCAGCGCCACTCGTTCGGCCACGGATCTTGCAAACGAATCGTTCGCGGGATAACTCAGGGTCAATGGTGAGAGGGTTAATTGTGAAAGCATTTGACGCGCGCGGGCGACGTCTGGTGTAGCTGCGAACAGAAACGCGTAGCCGCTCAACCACTGCGGCAGCAGTCCAAAGGCAGCTTCGCCCCTTCTCTGTGTCAACACACTGACCATGGGGCCGCGATCGATGCACAGCGCCAGTGCACGCAATAGCAAAGGATGGATATTGGCCGCCTTTAGCGCGATCAGTTCTCGCGTAGCGGACGACCAGACTCGCGTTCGCTCAGGCAGAATGCGTCGAGCCGAGGCAAAGGGAGTATCGAAAACGTCGGCGTTGGTTCGCGTGCTGCCTAGGTTGACAATGACCGAATCCAGATAAGGACGTCCGTTCCAATAGTCGTCAAACGTGGCAAGACTCACGCGGCGGCCAGGTTCCCACTTAGTAACTCGAAATGGACCAGTCCCAATGAGCGCGGACTGCTCGGTCTTGCGAAATACCGCTGAGCGAGACAGGCTCAGTTCGCTGAGCAGATCGGGCATCGCACGTTCGGACTGAATGACGATGGTCTGTCCGCCTGCCGTAACTTTCACCTCGCCGTATCTTTTCTTCAGGGCAGCCAGCAGAGCGGGCGCAGCCGTTGTGGCATTAAAAGGCTCGCCGTCATGAAAAGTCACCTTCGATCTCAGCGAAAATCTCCAGCGCTTGCGATCCGCATCGTGCTGCCAATTCACGGCCAGATCAGGCTCCGGTTCGCCTCGCTCGTTGATTCGCACGAGCGTTTCAACCACGAGCGGAGTCAACGCTTCTGATTCGGAGGGTTCAAGTGTGGTCCAGGCAGGTGTGAGGTCGACTGTGAGCGTGCCTCCGTAACGGGGACGCGTGGCGCTCGCGAGCGGGGAAATTACGAAGCTACTGAGTGCAAGCAATGCCCAGTAGGGACGCTTCATAATTTCCTGTCTTGGAATTCCGAATCACTAATGTTGCTTGCCCGCGGGTCTCGGACGGCCATAGGGCGGTCACTGGCCCCGGCAAATCCATCGGTTCACTGGCTGGCGTGGCTTGCCCTTTTCCAATTTCGTAAACCTGAATTTGATCGCGATCGAGGTCGTCGCCGCTCTTCGTTGCCACAAGCAGCGGGCTGGGCCCGCAGAGATTCTCGACGCCGGCTATGTCGCTGCCCCATGCACCGGCGCCCGCAACCACATCACCCGCGCGATCGCGATTCCGGCCGTCGGTGCCCGTAAACAACCCGCCTCCGGAAGTGAAGAACTTGTCGCGAAATCCATCGGACTCCAGGAAATTCCGGTCCGTCACCCATCGCACCGGCAAGTCTGGATCGCGCGGGCTGGCCTGCCAGGTTTCGTTCGCAGGCGAGCAGGTGAGTTTGATAGCAGGCTGAACGACGCCCAGACATGTAGTCGCCGGCACATAAAAACGGAACGCATCCGCCGTCTTCTGGATTCTGCCTCGAGGATCGCGAGGAAGCGGTTTCGCTAGCGCCAGTGCAGCTTGGCTGGAGGGAATCCACCTGCCATCCGCGAGACGATTTATCGATACTTTACTCGCGGTCAAGATTAGCAACTGCGAACCAGAGTCGAGCAAAAGAAAATCGAGGATAGGTTCGGATTGATTCCAAATCAGTTTCCTGGTGAGCTGTAATTGGCGTTTTTCTTCCACTGGTGCAGGTGCGCTCCATGGCAACATAACCACTTGCCGCGCGTCGCCAATCAAGACTTCCGCTACGAACAACAGCCCCCGCGTGTTCTCTGAAATCGTTACTCGCAATCTCACTTCAGGCTGCGTCGTGGCCACCGCCAGTCCCGCCTTGCGCAGCTCCTGCTCCAGCCCGCTGCGGAAGCTGGACCACTCGGCCGGTGGAAGCGCCGTCAGATTTTGGAAGTCGAGCGAAACGGTTGAGCGGCGCTGCAGCAGGGAGGAAATACGGGCCGCCAGTTGCGTCGCGGCCTCCTGCATCGGTTGCGCCTCCGCCAGACGTGGCAGGATCGACCAAAACAATAGCGCGAATACGGCGCGGCTCATCGGTCACATTATACTGTTCGCGTGTAACCAGCTTGACAACGAATTGCAAGAGAACGAAGGCCAGTGCCAGTGCGCACGCAAAGCTGAGAGCCAACGTGAAAGCGACTTGCGGAAAGTCGCCGAGGAATGTGAAGAGACTCATTGTCCACCTCCAGCCGTGCCGCCAGCGGTCTTCTCGGCGACGTTCTCACCAAATGCCTTTGACAGCTCCGCGCTCACTTCGGTGGCGAGTTCCACTTCGTCGCCCACTTGAACCAGCTCAAACAATTCCTCCACGTCCTGATTTCGCATCCGAATGCATCCGTGCGAAGCCGCCTTGCCGATCGATGTCGGCCGATTCGTTCCGTGAATACCGTAGCCCTTGTAGCCGAGCCCCATCCAGCGGGTTCCCAATGGATTTGCGGGTCCGGGTCCAACCACTTTTCCGGGCTGGAACCAGGTGGGCTTCACAACGCGGGTGGCAATATGGAAATTGCCGCTCGGGCTCGGCGTGCTTTTTTTGCCCACGGCTATCCCGTAAACTTTCACGACGTGTCCATCTTGAAGCAGAGCGATTTTGCGATCCGGAATGCTGATCACCAGCCGCCGTGTTCCGCCTTCAGCGAATACTTCCGCGGACGCAGCCGCGAGAATTGCGAGTAACTTGATTGCTTGCATTGCCTTTCCCCTCTCGTTCACGCAAGGAAGAAATGCAGGCAATGCACCAATAGCTAAGTATCTGAAGATAATAGATAAATGAGGAGGAACGACGTGTGGCGCTGGACACGACGTGTCAATCGAAACACTACATAGGACAGGCCTGCTGGCCTGTCCTACTTTATTTTTGCTTCGACGCAGAAAAGCTTGCCGATGGTTTCACAACCGATCACTTCGAAACCGGCGTCTTCCAGCATCTTGTACACCTGCGGTTTGCGAAAAAAATAAACCGGGCAGCCAAGAATATACTGCAAGCGGACTTTGCGGACTGGCATGCGCCAAGTCCAAAAGCGCGGCCATGCGGAGAGGAAAGTAGTGTTGGTCATGTTGCGAATCAGCCGCAAACGTTCCGGTGGCTCCATGATGTAATCCCAGAATCCAATGGCGATGGTGATGTCGAATTTCTTGTCCGTCTTCCAGTTCAGAACATCGCTGAGTACGAAATCGCATTTTTCCGCAACCCCGTCCTGCTTCACCAATGCATTTGCCAGCTTCAGCATGTCGGGAGCGACGTCCACGCCCGTCACGTGTTCCGCGCCGTTTTTGGCGAATTCAGTGACGAAGCGTCCGGAGCCGCATCCAATGTCGCAAATCGTCTTGCCGCGAACATCGCCGCACTTCTGCATCACCCATTCGAAGCGCTGGTAAATGTCCTTGCGGAAAAACTTGTCCATGAAGCGGCGCAGCCCGCTCTTGTTGGCGCCGGTGTAAATGGAATCGAACTCGGATGCGATCGCATTCCAGAACCGCGCCACTTGCGGCATGTTGTCTTGCTTCATCTTGATACGGTTTCCTTGAACGAAAATGCGGGAGCGGAGGCCAACAACCCGCTGTCGCGAAAACTTGAAAATTTATCGAGCGTGAGTAGCTGCCGCAAGCGTCCCTCGGTCTTCTTGAGATTCGAATAGTGCCGAAGCCGCGATTTCAACGGTGCGTTTAGACGCGGTTGATCCGGATCGATTTCCCACGGGTGGATGTAACTCACCACGGGAAGCCCTTCGCGCCAAGCGCGGTTGAC
>Ga0137401_10001545_pt1 | contig 10112 bp, 8 predicted proteins | sample CZOMad1_1_16fung_FD_108286 | JGI IMG/M metagenome (GOLD analysis project Ga0137401, IMG submission 108286) | Vadose zone soil fungal communities from Angelo Coast Range Reserve, California, USA - CZOMad1_1_16fungal (Illumina Assembly) | ecosystem: Environmental > Terrestrial > Soil > Vadose zone...
ACGTCCGCATCAAAAAGCGTCTTCGCCACGATCTGCAACGTCAACCGCATCATTTCCGCATGAATATCGCGCTCGTCCCCGTCCTTCCATTCCCCAACCAATCGATCCGCAAAGCGCACCATCGCGTCTGCATACGAAGCCACTCGCCCGCGATGAAACGCCGGCTGCGCCAAACGTCGCTGCCGCAACCAAAAATCCCCCTCGCTGGTCAGCAACCCATCCCCAAACAGCCTCCGGTTCTTCCGCAGAATCCGCCCCTTCATAAATTTGCGGTTGTGGGTCACAAGAACTTGCTCGATGAAATCCGGATGGCTGACAAAGTAAACGCGAAAGTTGTAGTAGCGCATCGTAACGATGTCGCCGTAATCGCGCACCAGCCCCGGCATATAAGCCAGCGGATCGCGGCTATAATTCTTAAAACTAGCAGTCCAGGATTCAGGCGAAGGCCCAGGCGGCAACTTATCGGGAGTAGGAATTCCCATAACCCAGCTTCCCGTTTCCGCTTTCAGATGTCCAGCATGGAAAAATCGGACAGCATTGGAAGGACGCTCGATACGCTTCAACCCGTGTAAACACTCCGATTTTCGTCAGGGCACGGCTTCAGCCGTGCCGGTAACTGATGCCGAATCAACAAGGCTTTAGCCGCTGAGGGCTCTTTCTCTCAAATCCGCCACGCAACACTCAAGCGCTCTTAAACGCCTGGAACCCAAAACCGCCGCGCCTGGAAATAAGCGTCACGCGAGAAAACCCCGCACCGCCGAGGCGTGCAGGTATGCTGGCCGGCGGCACCGGAATGAACGTACTCTTCCAGTGAATCGCACGCTGCAACCATCCATCCGGTATTTCACCCGCAAGGAAAACGCCTCCCGGCCGAAGCACCCGATAAATCTCGCAGAACGCTCGATCCTGCTGGTCGCTAGAACGCAAATGATGGAGCACGAGTACCGCGAACGCCGATGAGAAACTCTCATTCGCGAATGGTAATGCGCTGGCGTCACCCTGCAAGACGCTACCCTTGCCATCGCGATCCTGCGCCGCCAGATTCGCCGCAAACGCATGACTCCATTCCAAACTCGTGACCTGCGGCGCCAGTCGCCGCAATTCCTGCGTCGCGGCGCCGGGACCCGCTCCAATCTCCAGCACGTGGTCGCCTAGCGGCACGCCCGCAATAATCCAAGGCAACACCCGCTCCTGCGTAACCCGCCGCCAATATCCCGTCGAGCAAAACCAATTCTCAAGCCGGTTCACAGGTAGCACAGGCACTCCTGCCTGTGCCCCTTGAACCCACACCGCCAACTCAACCGCAGCAACTCGTCATTCCACAAGGTCCGTTCATCGACACCATAAGCCAATCCGCCATCACCCATTAATCAAACTCATCATATGCTCCGGATATCGCGCCCCCGCAGCCGCCCCCTGAGGCGCAACTTCATCAATCCGTCTCAAATCCTCCGAAGTAAGCTCAACATCCAGCCCACCACCATTCTCCTCCAAATATTTCCGCCGCTTCGTCCCCGGAATCGGAATAATGTCTTCGCCCTGGGCCAAAAGCCACGCCAGAGCAAGCTGGCTAGGCGTGCACCGCTTCTCCGCAGCCATGGCTTCCACCCGCCCCACCAGATCCAAATTCTTCTGAAAATTCTCCCCCTGAAACCGCGGCGAGAATCTCCGGTAATCGTCCGCCGCCAAATCCTCAAACCGCTTGTACTGCCCAGTAAGAAATCCCCGCCCTAGCGGACTGTACGCCACAAAAGCAATCCCCAGCTCCCGTGTCGTAGGCAAAACTTCGTCTTCCGGATCACGCGTCCAAAGCGAATACTCCGTCTGCAACGCCGCAATCGGATGTACCGCCGCCGCACGCCGAATCGTAGCAGGCCCCGCCTCCGATAATCCGATGTGCCGAATCTTGCCCGCTCGCACCAGTTCCGCCATTGCACCGACCGTCTCTTCAATCGGCGTGTTCGGATCGACCCGATGCTGATAGTAAAGATCGATCGTTTCGACGCCCAGCCGCTTCAAGCTCGCGTCGCAGCATGCACGAACATATTCAGGTTTGCCGCTGACGCCGCGTACCTGCGGATTCGCCTTGTCCCGCACGATCCCAAATTTCGTCGCCAGGAAAATTTCGTCGCGAATCCCGCGAATCGCTTTCCCCACCAAAACTTCGTTGTCTCCGTAACCGTAGACATCCGCGGTATCCAAAAATGTCATTCCCAATTCAATCGACCGGTGAATGGTCGCGATCGATTCCCCGTCATCGCGCGCACCATAAAATTCCGACATGCCCATACAACCGAGCCCCAACGCCGAAACCTCCGGACCGTTCTTTCCAAGACGTCGCTTTTGCATAAATCGCTCCTAAAATGATTTCGCCAGAGCCCAGCTCACGACTCTGTACAATGTTGCGGAAAAAAACCACATTGTCATCCCGAACCCGCGTCTTTTGCGGGTGAGGGATCTGCTGTTCCGTGACTTCGCGTTAACCACTCTCTTGGGGCGCACGACTTCAGTCGTGCCGCTAAAGCTCCGAAATTCTTGGCGCCTTAGCCCCTGAGGCACTACCGCCCACTCTACGAGGCCACGTTCCATTGAGATGCCGTCACCACAGCTCGGGGTACAATCGCTCGTAGCGAACATCTTTCAACAACCAACCACGACGCCCGCTTCCGCGTCGATTATCCTAAAGCCCAGATGCAACGTGAAGACAATCCTCAGCCCAATGACCGACCTCTTCCACTCGATCCTACTCCGGCTTCCCATCCAACGAACGAACAACTCGCCAAGCCAAACATGTCCGCCTTCCGACAAACAACCCCAAAAGAAACTCCACCGTTGAGTAAATGGAAAACCTTCTGGCGCGGTGTCCTCCATGTGGACACCGCGAAGATGGATCCGTGGATTGCAGCACGCAACGCCATGGGCGTCGCGATCCCATTAGCCGTTGGCATCGCCATCGGCATGCCGCTAGGCGGCCTCGCGGTGGCCAGCGGCGCTCTCAACGTCTCTTATTCCGATGGCCACGATCCTTACAAACAACGCGCAAAACGTATGCTGGCATCCAGCCTCCTGTGCGCTGTCGCCGTCATGGCCGGCGGACTCGCCGGTCATCACAACGCCATCGCGATACCCATGATCGCCATCTGGGCCTTCGGCTCAGGTATGGCCATCACCCTCGGGCCCACCGGCGAAAGTCTCGGCGTAATCAGCCTGGTCGTTCTGATCATTTATTCGGCGCAGACCCTTACTCCAGAACGTGCCCTGCAAGCGGGAGCGTTGGCGTTTGCCGGCGGCGTCATGCAAATGTTGTTGTCGTTGGGATTGTGGCCGGTCCGCGCCTACCAGCCTGAGCGCCGCGCTCTGGCCAATTTATATTTAACGCTGGGCCGCGCGGCATCCTCCCCCGCACAGCTCATGAAAGCCCCTCCGCCGGCCGAGGCCAGCACCCAGGCGCAGGAAGCGCTTGCCGGCCGAGCATCCGATCACAGCCTGGAGAGCGAAAGGTTTCGCTTGCTGTTGAGCCAGGCGGAACGCATGCGCTTGCGCCTGTTCACTCTCGGCCGTCTGTTGCGGCGCATGCGCCGCGAAAAATTCGGTTTCGCCCCCGCCGAAATGCTGGAGCATTTTCTGGAGTCCGCCGCCCGCGTCATGACCGCCATCGGTGAATCTCTCCTCCGCAACCGTCCCGCGGCCATTGACGAATCCTGGGTCCGCGAATTGAAAGACGCGACGGAAACGCTTCGCCAGTCTCATGAAACCGCAGAACGCTCGTTCCTCGCCGCCGTCGTCAGCGACGCTCGCTTTCAGATGGATGCGCTTGGCGGACAGCTTCGTGCCGCTGTACAGATGGCCGGAGATCTCACCCCCGCGGGGATTGAAGCCACCGAGCAGCGCGAAAAAGCCCGTCCCTCCCGCCAACGCATCACCAATGACCTCGCGCGCGTAGTCGCCAACCTCAGTTTGCAATCCGCCGTCTGCCGTCACGCCATTCGCATGGCCGCGACGGTCGCCGTCGCCGAGATCCTGTCCCGCACCCTCGAAACACCCCGCGCCTACTGGCTCCCGATGACCACGGTCCTTGTCCTGAAACCCGAATTTACGGTCACCTTCACACGCGGCCTCCTGCGCATCGCGGGCACCATCGCCGGTTTGCTGCTCGCCACCGCCATGTTCCACTTCCTTCCTCCAGGCATCGGCCTGGAAGTGGTCTTGATCGCTGCGTTCGTCTTCCTGCTCCGCTGGGCTGGCCCGGCCAACTACGGAATTTTTGGAGTCGCCGTCAGCGCCCTGATCGTGCTCCTGGTTTCGATCACCGGCATATCGCCCAAAGCTGTGATCGTCGCGCGCGGCCTTCACACCATCATGGGTGGAACGCTCGCTCTTGTGGCCTATGTCGTTTGGCCCACCTGGGAGCGCACCCAGGTGGCGGAGATGATGGCCCGGCTCCTGGACTCCTACCGCATCTATTTCCTGAAGGTCGTCGATGTACTCGAAAACCGCGAAGGTGCCCAACCCACGGACCTCGATAAGCTGCGTCTGGCCTCCCGCCTTGCGCGTACCAACGCCGTGGCCTCCGTCGATCGCATGCAAGCGGAGCCAGGAACGCGCCCCGAAGAAGTCAGCCTGCTGATTGGTATGCTCGCGAGTTCCCATCGCTTTATTCATGCCACATTGTCGGTGGAAGCGGGATTCCTGCCCTCAGCACGCCAAACCATTCGCGATGAGTTCCGCATATTCGCCAACGACGTGAGTAAGACCCTTGAAGGTCTGGCAGCGGAACTTCGAAGTGCGCGTCCCCCAATCCCAAAATGGCCAGACTTGCGCGAAGACCATCGGCGGTTGACCGAGAACCCCCTCTCGGCCGGCGAGCAATACACCCTGGTAAATGTGGAAGCCGATCGCATGACCAATAGTTTGAACACGTTGCGAGAGCAAATAGAATACTGGCGCCGCCTAAACAGCGGCCCGCAATCACCCTAAAAAATCTCATAAACCTGTCATCCCGAACCCCGCCTTTCCGCGGGGTGAGGGATCTGCTTTTTATCGCCTTTTTTGAGAATGGCGAAGAATTGCGCATCACCAACCCGCATCGCCGTGGGTGAGGGCGGAAAAAGGTGCCTCCTTCCCCTTGCCGTAACCAATCACCAGTACTTTTTCCCCTTGACTTCAAGTTACCGATGTGTTACCATCCGTTGTGTTAGACGAATCGCCAATTCGAACAAATCGACCGGTTCCGTCATTATGTCGGGTCGCGCTTAAGCGCGACCATTCCCTCTTCTTCCCACTAAGCTCTTTAGAATCCGCAGATCCGCAAAATAACCCCGCAACCCCTTTAGAATCCGCAGATCCAAAAACATTAGACTTAAAGTCCTTTAGGATCCGCACTTACAAAACAAACGGGGGGAGGGGGATAACAATCGCCGCATCCTTCTGCCCAATTGCATACTCTAACTGGCGTCCGGCGCTGACGCACCAGTGTGCACTCAGCCCGATTTTACCAAACCAAGACGAGTTCCGATTTGGTACGCGCGTAACGGCGCTCAAACTTAGGAGGAAACTGCATATGAGCCCCAAAAATGGCGGCAAGAGTTCGGATGTCCAAGCGGGAACCGAGAAGTCGCGACCCATCCTTCACCAGAAGGCCCGGGAAATTCAGCCGTACGGCAAGATTGCGAAGTTGCCGATCGCGCTCGACGAGAAAGTGTGCTCGGACAGCGTGGAAAATCTGAACCAAATCCTCGCTGACACCATCACCATCCGCGACCTCTACAAGAAACACCATTGGCAAGCCGCTGGCCACACCTTTTATCAGCTTCACCTGCTTTTCGATAAGCACTACGAGGAACAGGACGAACTTGTGGACACCATCGCCGAGCGCATCCAGCTCCTCGGAGGAATTAGCCTGGCAATGGCTGCTGACATCGCGGAAACGACCATTATTCCGAGACCGCCGCGTGGCCGCGAGGAAGCCCCTGTGCAGATTTCGCGCCTGCTCGAAGCCCACGAGACGATCCTCAAGGAAGCCCGCACCATGGCTGGCCAGGCCGACGATGCCGGTGACGACGGAACAAATGACTTGCTGGTGAGCAACATCATTCGCACCAACGAGCTGCAGGTATGGTTCCTGGCCGAACACTTGGTGGACGTCCCGGCAGTCAAGGCCGACGACAACGGCAAATCCGAAACCGCTAAAGCGGCCAAAGCTTAGTGTGGTTCGGACCGGTGGCTGAGCACGATGTGGTAGGGGCACCGCGTTGCTGTGCCCCGAACACGCAGCCGAAGGCCAACTCGTACGGTTTTTTTGGCGCAGGAGGGGAATCGGGAAAAGGGATTTGATGAATTGAGAATTTGCATTGGACTTAACGTGGGGCTGCTCCTAGAGTAGGCTTCCCGCAGAAGATCAGCACAAGGCTCCAGAACCAGCAAGGTTGCGCTTGCAGTTTTGGCATTGCTGGACTTTCCGGGTAACCCGGCGGCGACATGATTGGCAGAACGGCCGGGTCACGACAGGGTGCGGGCGGCTACGGAAAGACCTATGAGCGCTACGGCCGTGCCACAACGAGTTGGAACCCCTCCTACGCTCCTAAACTATCCATTCGGCAGAACTTACGATGAGATGTTCGCCTCGCCAGAGGTGCCGCGCGCGCACTATCAAGCCTTGCAGCGAACATTGCTGAGCCTGCGTCCCGAGGAATTACGGAAGAGCCAACAGGCGGCGGACCTGACGTTTCTCCAGGAAGGCATCACATTTACGGTTTACGGCAGCAAGGAAGGGACCGAGCGGATCTTTCCGAACGACTTGATTCCTCGGATTATCTTGGCCGAGGAATGGGCGCAGATTGAAAAAGGGCTGACGCAGCGGGTAACGGCCCTCAATTTGTTTCTGCGGGACATTTACCACGAAGGTCGCATTCTGACCGAAGGGGTTGTGCCGCGGGAGTTGGTCTATAGCTGCAAGCATTTCCGCCGAGAGATGCGCGGGCTGAATGTGCCGCGCGATACCTATGTGAGCATTTGCGGCACCGATCTGGTGCGCCTCCCGGACGGCACCTTTGCGGTACTGGAAGATAATCTGCGAGTGCCCAGCGGCGTTTCCTACATGCTGGCAAACCGCAAGGTTTTGAAACGCGTGTTTCCGACGATGTTCCGGGACTACGGTGTTTCGCCTATCGATCATTATCCGCAGGCGCTGCTGGCTACCTTACGGAGCCTGGCGCCGGAAAATTCCCCCTATCCGCAGGACCCTACGACCGTATTGTTGACGCCCGGAGTATCCAACTCGGCGTACTTCGAGCACACATTTTTAGCGCAGCAGATGGGCATCGAGCTGGTCGAAGGCCGCGATCTGCTGGTGCACGACAATGTGGTGTACATGCGGACGACCGCAGGGCCGCGGCGCGTGGACGTAATCTATCGCCGTGTGGACGACGATTTCCTGGATCCGTTGTGCTTCCGGCGGGATTCGATTTTGGGCGTGCCTGGGCTGTTTAATGCGTACCGCACGGGGAATGTGACGCTGGCGAACGCCATCGGGACCGGAGTGGCGGACGACAAGGCCGTATATGCGTACGTACCGGAGATCATTCGCTTTTATTTGAGCGAAGAGCCGATTTTGCAGAATGTGCCTACGTTTCTGATGACCGACGCCGTGCAGCGGAATCACGTACTGGAAAAGATGGATCAGATGGTAGTGAAAGCGGTTGGGGAATCGGGCGGATACGGAATGCTGATCGGGCCGCACAGCTCGAAACAACAGCAAGAAGATTTCCGGCAGCGAGTATTGGCGGACCCGCGGAACTACATCGCGCAGCCCACACTATCGCTGTCCAGCGCGCCGTGCTTGATCGATGGTGAAGTGGAATCAAGACATATCGATTTACGGCCGTACATCCTGATGGGCGAGAAAGTGACGCTGGTGCCCGGCGGACTGACGCGGGTAGCGCTGCGAAAGGGATCGCTGGTGGTGAATTCGTCGCAGGGTGGCGGGAGCAAGGATACCTGGGTCTTGCGCGCGGGAAATGGCGACGATCGAGTGGCGCCGGGAGCGGCAGCGACCGACAAAGGAATTGCGGGAAGGACATCGGCGGAGAAATGAGACCTCCCCGAAATTATTTCGTGCGAGCGGTCCGGCGGGATGCCGGTATGCTTTCGCGCGTGGCGGACAGCTTGTACTGGATGAGCCGATATTTGGAGCGCGCGGAACATACCGCGCGACTCGTGGATGTGGAACTTCAGTTGTGGCTGGACCAATCGCCGGAGGCCGGTGCGGGGCGCTGGAGGTTTCTGCTGGAGGCTTTGCGGACTCCGGCAGGGCCCGGAGCGATCGATCCGACGCGGCTGGTCGATACGCTGGTATTCAGTCGAAAGAATTCGTCGTCGATCGTATCGTGCATCGCGACCGCACGAGAGAATTTGCGGCACGTGCGGGAGCAGTGCAGTTCGGAAATGTGGGAGCAGTTGAACCGGCTGTACCTGGAAGTGATGGACGCGCGACCCGAGGAAGCATGGATGCTGAAGTCGCACGGATTTTTCCGTGCGGTGTTGGAAGGCGCGCATCTTTTTCAGGGGATCACCGACGGGACGATGAGCCATGGAGAGGGCTGGCAATATATCCAGCTTGGGCGTTACGTGGAGCGGACCGACACGCTGGCGTCGCTGATGGAGACGCACTTCAAGCGCATGGCGCAACCCGCGGACCAGGTTGTGGAGAGTGAAGAGTACCTGGAGTGGGTGGGATTGCTGCGAGCGTGCGTAGCGTTTGAAGCGTATTGCAAAGTGCATACGGCGGCGATACGTCCGTTGCGCGTGGCGGATTTTCTGCTCCTGAATCCGGAGTTTCCGCACTCGATTCGGTTTTCCGTGGATCGGGTCAATGCAGCGCTGCACATCATCGGGGATTTGACCGAGCGGAAAGCTAAAGCGCCGACGCGGATTGCCGGCAGGCTGCGGGCCCAACTGAGCTTCAGTCAGATCGAGGAGATCATGGCGGACGGGGCGCACGCGTATCTTGAGAACGTGCGCAGCGAATGCTCCCAGATTCACGCGGCGATTCATCAGATTTATTTTGACTATGCGATTGAGGGGGAATTGGCTTCCTAAGAAGAAGTAAAGGAATAACGAAACAGTGAGGTAATGAAGAGCGTCGCAGGATAAGGCTGGGGCGCTACTATAAATATGGCTTACTCGGTGCGGCACATTACTAATTTTCGCTATGAGCCCGCGGTGCGCGAAAGCGTCATGGAAGTGCGGATGCAGCCGCGGACCGATTTCCGGCAGCGCTGCTTGAGCTTTTCTTTGAACATCGATCCGCGCGCGAGCATGATGATGTACCGCGATTTCTATGGGAACGCGGTGCACAATTTTGATATTCCCGAACGACATCGAGTGATTGAGGTCACCGCGCAAGCGATCGTGGACGTTCTGCCCGCGCGGTCCCTGGATGCGGACGCCGTGGGCGACTGGAATGAGCTGGATGAGCGCGTGGCGCAGACGGACTATTGGGAGATGCTGCTGCCAAGTTATTTTGCGATGCCCACGGAATTGCTGGAGAAATTGGCAGATGAGTTGGACCTGACGCGGCGTGGGAATCCGCTGGAGTTGCTGCAGGAACTAAACGGCAAGCTGTACGAGATGTTCGATTACGCGCCGAATACGACGGAAGTAGACTCGCCGATCGATGACGCTTTGAAGGCGCGGCGCGGGGTGTGCCAGGACTTTGCGCACATCATGATTACCTTGGTGCGCCAACTGAAAATACCTTGCCGCTATGTGAGTGGGTATCTCTATCACGAGGACAAGTCTCGGGACCGCTCGCCGGCGGGTGCGACGCACGCATGGGTGGAAGCGTATCTTGGGGAATTGGGCTGGGTGGCATTCGACCCGACGAATAATCTAGAGGGCTGCGACCGCCATGTGCGCGTGGCCGTCGGCCGCGATTATTCCGATGTGCCGCCAACGCGCGGAGTGTACAAAGGCGAAGCGGAGAGCGAGCTGAGCGTGGTAGTCACGGTGCTGCCGGTCGATGCGCCAGAACCGGAAGAGATGCCCCCGACCACGGTAATCCGGTCGAGGTCCCGCAACGCAGAAGTCAACGCCGAGTCCGAGCAACAACAACA
>Ga0137401_10001546_pt1 | contig 10111 bp, 13 predicted proteins | sample CZOMad1_1_16fung_FD_108286 | JGI IMG/M metagenome (GOLD analysis project Ga0137401, IMG submission 108286) | Vadose zone soil fungal communities from Angelo Coast Range Reserve, California, USA - CZOMad1_1_16fungal (Illumina Assembly) | ecosystem: Environmental > Terrestrial > Soil > Vadose...
ATTTTCAGTTTTTTCAATCAAGGAGAGGGTTTGGCTGTTGCTGCCGGGTTAGAAGAGATTGATTACTCGATTAGTGATTTGGTATTCGATTTGGCTGACCTACGCGCGGGTCATCGATTCGCAATGGATGATAGCCGGGCCGGGGGCCGATTAGCTGCCATTTGCCAAAATACGTATCACCGGGCCGATTTTTCCGGCTACCTTGAACTTGGCCTGCCCATCGCCTATGGCTCGGGTGCCTCGGAGGTAGTTCGTGATTTGATCGAACATCAGATCGGCCGTCACAAGTTGGTTAATAATAACATTCGACACGGCGACATCGAGAGAGCTCTGACTGAGTGGCGAAGTCTGTTGCGTCAAATTGTTCAGGCGCCCAATTACGAATGGGAGCGCTGGAACCAATTGCAGGAGTTGGCGTTGGTATACGTTCAGACTACGCTGAGCCCGGCCCGACAACCGCTGCCTGCTTTGGCACCCAACCAAATGGGCCGCCGCTATTTGGGACGGATGTGGCCGCGAATGACAGATGACAAATAGCGTAAGCGTCTGCAGAGTGCTCCCGATTCATCCTTGGTTATCTGCATATTTGCTATTTGCTATTTGCTATCTCAGTATCCAGCGGATGAGAGATGTCGACGAAAGCCTCCCGGTGGGAAAATGGGCGTTTGGCTTGATGTTGGGGTTCTTAATATGCCTTCTCGGTATTTCCTGGGCCGTTGCAGTGGATTGGCAAAGCCGGCATGAACTGGAACGGATCTCCCAACCGACCGCGGTAGGAGATCCGATTGCCGTGGGTTTCGATGCCAAACGGGACCAAGCAAAGGAGGTCGTCCGATGGAAAGGCACTGCTTATTATCCGGTTCCGAGCGGGGTGACATCACTCCCCGAATACAACGCTCTCAAAATTGGCGTGGATGACTCCGGCAAGGTCTCGGTTTATCAAGCCAGGCATTCAACTCAGGAACACGAAATCATCGTTAAAATCGGAGCAAACCAGTTCCTGAGATTAGCTTCGAAATAAATTTCGGGGGCCATTAGCGATGGGGGAGCCTGGGCACATCTGTCATTTGTCATTTGTCATTTCTTTTGGCCAGGTCTTCCAGACCCGCCAAAAGAAGCCGAGCGCGATGAGGAACATAAACAGGGAAAGAAATTGACCCCGGGTGAACGGCCCAGTCAGCGGGGCATCCGGTACGCGGAAAGTTTCTCCAATGATCCGCATGATCGGATAGAGAAGGAAAAAGCAACCGGTCGTGAGTCCATCCGGTTTACGGAATCGGAGACGAATGGTGATCAGGCAGACGAAAAGTATGACCCCTTCAAGCAGGGCTTCGTAGAGCTGGCTGGGATGACGTGGAGTGAGAATATGAGACAAGATTTCGCGAACCTGGGGATTGGTTCGTGCGGCGTCGATAATTGCATTGACTGAGTCGAGGTTTGGGCTCAATGCCGAGCACTGATCGATTGCCGTCTGTGCCTTATCGGGATAGTCGAGTAATTCGCTGGGGAACTGCACCGCCCACGGCACGTTTGTCGGATGTCCCCAGAGTTCGCCATTAATAAAGTTGGCGATTCGTCCAAATAGAAGGCCGATCGGAGCAACCGCCACCAGATTGTCCCCGATGCCGGTCCAAGAAATTTTATGTCGTCGGGCATAGATCCACGAAAAAATAATTAGTCCAATGATGCCGCCGTGACTTGCCATTCCGCCATCGCCGACTCGCAATATGCTGATGGGATCGGTGAGCATCTCAGGCCGATAGAAAAGTACATAACCAAGCCGGCCACCAAGCAGAACACCGAACAGGGCGGCATAAAAAGTAAAATCGGCAACCTGTCCTTCGATCAGCGACCCGTAGCCTTTTCGCGCCAGCCACTTGAGCAAGTAAAAAGCAGCGATAAATCCGCAGAGATAGGCCACTCCGTACCAGCGGATTCCAAATTGATCATAAAACCGAATAAGGAAAGGGTTGAGGTGATGAACGTAGTAGGCAAGCCACATGGCGCGTCGAAACTAGCGAGCAAATGTTTAATAGCCAATAGCGACATGACAAATGACAGGTCACACGGTGTACCATCTGTCATTTGTCATCTGTCATTCTTTGTCGGTTATTGGAGGCGGTGCAGGAAATTGGAAAATTCGCGGTAGTCGCCGGCATCGTTCTGGTGGCGGTCGGGTTATTGCTTTGGAAATTTCCAACCTGGTTTGGCTGGCTGGGACACCTGCCAGGAGATATTTCCATTGAGAAGGGCAATTTCAGATTCTACTTTCCGCTCGCTACCTGCGTTCTCATCAGCATTGTGCTGACCCTAGTGGGCTGGATCTTGAGACGCTGAAACACCACGTTCATGACTTCTTATCTGTTGCCGCTCGATGACGGGCCGCCGTCGCTACACTTTGGCGGGCCCTAAGTGTGCACTTGAGAGAAACCATAGAAACTGGGCCGCGATCCGGCAGCTGCCGGACGAAGTCGGGTTTCGCCCGGCCCTTTACACCGATACGCTAATCACCTCGATTCTATCAGTCAGATTGGTCGTATCGGTCGTATGGTTTGCTCCGATACGCCTACGCGCTTCACGGCCCTGCTAACCTTCCATTTGCTGTACCCCTTCCGGTGAGATTTTGATGTTTGGGCAACTATCAATCCACCGAGGAGCTTGTGGGGCTGACCAACGTACCGCGTTCCGGATCACCGTCTGAACCTCAGGTTGGTGATAGGTCGGAAAAGTTTCATGTCCGGGCCGGAAATAGAAGATCCTTCCGTTCCCACGTCTCCAGCAGCAGCCTGAACGAAAAACTTCGCCGCCTTGAAACCAGGAGATGAAGACAAGCTCGTCCGGCGTCGGAATACCGAATGGTTCACTGTACATTTCTTCATGGGGAATCTCGAAATAGGCAGGTAGCCCCTGAGCGATCGGATGCCCGGGATCGCAGGTCCAAATTCGCTCTTTTTCGCCTGCTTCGCGCCAGCCCAAAGAGCAAGTCGTGCCCATAAGACGCTTAAACACCTTCGAATAATGGCCGGAATGAAGGACCACAAGGCCCATCCCTTCTAGCACGCGTTTCTGAACCCGGTCCACGGTGCGATCGCTGACTCGGGCATGCCCTACGTGCCCCCACCAAACGACCACGTCGGTCTCATCGAGCCGCGATTCAGGCAGTCCGTCCTCTGGATCCTCCAAAGTAGCGGTCTTGCATGAGACTTCGGCTCCGTCGTTTAGCACATTAGCGAGACAAGAATGAATTCCTTCGGGGTAATGTTCTTGAACCCGCGAATTCTTTCGTTCATGAATGTTTTCGTTCCAGACGACTACCCGGATTGTTTTCATCTCACCTCATCCAAAACATATTGTTTACGCGAACGCAAACGCGGTCAAACAGGTTGGCTGGTTTGGGGTAGTTTTCGAACCTGGCTTGATTTTCATGACTGCATGAGCAAGCGGCCTTACTTATCCTGCATACCTTATGCGTTACCAACAGCAACCGTACGAGGACGTCGAACGAATTATCGAATTCGATTTCCTGCGGGCGACTGAAGCGGCCGCCCTGAATACTCTTCCCTGGCTGGGCCGAGGGGAAAAAGAAAAAGCGGATGCCGCTGCCTGTGACGCGATTCGGGGGATGTTTGATTTGATCAATATCTGTGGCGAGGTCGTTATTGGGGAAGGTATAAAGGACAATGCGCCGGGAATCTTTAAGGGCGAACATCTCGGCACCTGGGTACCTGGTAGCCATAAGTTTGATCTGGCTTTGGACCCGATCGATGGAACGACCAACGTCGCTAAGGGCTTGCCTGGTTCCATTTGCTGCATTGCGGCGGCTTCCCCCGAACCGGGCGTTGAGGTCTCGCTCAAAGACATTCCGACCTTCTACATGACCAAATTGGCTTACGGGATGAACGTCGTTCGCTATATGCAACTGACCGGCATCGAAACGGTGTCCATTCGCAATCCATTGGAAGAGACATTGCCCATCATAGCCAAAGCTTTGCGAAAAAGAGTTCAGGACCTCACCGTAGTGGTGTTGGATCGACCGAGACATGCCAAACTAGTGGAGTCTATCCGCTCGGCTGGCTCAATGGTCCGGATGATTTCGGATGGAGATATCACTGCCGCGATCGCACCGTCGATCTCCGATAGCGGAGCGGATCTGTACGCTGGTATTGGCGGCGCTCCAGAAGCGGTTTTGGCGGCTGCGGCGATCCGCTGTCTAGGCGGAGACATGCAGACGATGATGTGGCCTCGCGATTTGGATGAAGAGAAGAAGGTTGTCGAACTCGGATTTCGAGAGGAACTGAAGAAGGTTTTTTATGCGGAGGACTTGGCCCGAGGCAAAAACATTATCTTTTGCGCTAGTGGGATAAGCGATAGCCCGCTTTTGCGTGGCGTACGGCTCAAAGGTCACGCCGCGGTTACTCACTCTATTCTGATGCGGGCCCGCAGTCGAACAGTCCGTTTGATCGAGGCTTCCCATGATCTCGCTTATAAGACGATTCATTTGCGATCGACGAACCGCGAGACAACAATCTAAGAGTTGATCAAGCGCAGCGCGTCGCAGAAACGAGAGCTCTTCGACAATCAGGATCGGAATTAGTCTAAGTCGCTCTGCTAGCGGGCGATAGAAAAACAGGAATAAATATCGGAGTTTGCCGGTCACCTTTTTGGGCAACCGATTTTGCGCTAATCGGATCTGCGACTCAGATTCGATCTCCGATAAACATTTCTAACTATTATTGTAATCCTTGTGAACCTTGAATTCCCCGAAGATTGTCGAATTCCCTTTGAGTTCTGTTTTTTAGGATCTAAAGAATGGGTAATTCTTTCCGAGCATTGAGAGTAACAGGCTCTCCTTTTTGCTAAAAAATTCGGAATACCGTTTCGGACCATGAATAAACTGCTCTTTTCACCCCAGCTCAGCCGAGAAACTTAAGCAACAATCATGGTCACTCATTCTTCTTTCCGCAGATTGAAGGTTCTCGTCATCGACGACGAGCCGTTCATTCTGGAGTACGTCCGAAAAGTTTTGCACCAGATCGGATATACTACCCTCATCGCTGAGAGTGGCGACCAAGGACTTGCCATGTTTGAAGAGCGAAGGACGGAAATCGATTTGGTTCTGACCGATATTGTGATGCCCGACTCGATCGATGGCCTGGAAGTTGCCACTCGTATCCAGCGGATCGATCCCGCCGTTCCGGTCCTTTTTATTACCGGAGCAGTTCTGGAAGATGATCCTCACCTGCTCTCCTTGATGAATGGAGGAATTTTGCTCCGCAAACCATTTTTTCCCGACCAACTCATTCGATTCGTGGAGAATCAGGTCGAGCATTTTCGCTTGGCCGTCTGAGCCGAGCAAAATCTGCCTTGCTGGTACGCAGAAGCCAGCATTTGAAAATTCGCTAGGCCGTTGACATTCGGTGCCGGCGGTGATGTGTTTCTCTTGGAAGTGATCCGAGCGGTCATGTCATTCGCGAATTTAAATGACGAGAATTCGGAGTTTAAGCACCCTGAAAAGGCTGCTTCGGTCGAAGATATCGTCCGCGTCTATGGTGGACTCACCCCCAATGCTTTCTTCAACGAGCTGGTGCGTGTTTTAGGTCCTTATCGGTCACTTCAAGCTGATCTTGATAGAGCGATTTTTTTGTATCAGCGGATGCGCAGCGCACATCGAGCGCTTTGGCGCTGGGCATTATCTTCGGTCGTGATTCTTCTTGCCCCACTGGTTTGCCTATTGGCCCCAAACGAGTGGCGGTTCGGTACTTTCTTCGCCGGAATTCTAGGTGAACTGCTGACGGTTTTCGCTTTGCTTCGTATCCACCAGAGCTGGGTTTCTTGCCGCCGGGACTATACTCGCTGGTTGCGATTGGTTCATCGCCGGGTAGGGGAACGGGAATCGTGACTCCGGTACCCCGCGGGTTTCGGCGACGGGCTTAAGGCATGGCTTCTCAGGCGATGTCAAACGATGGCGACTGCAGTTGGGGGAGGCGCCGCACGTCCGGCTCTGGTTGAGTTTGCGGTCAAACTATACGCTAGGGCCCAGAGGGACGGTCGCCGCTACCGAAGATGGATTCGCGGAAGCCAAATTCTTGTCCGAGACGCAGGCAACCATCGACTGTTTCCATTCCTTCGGTCGCGCTTGGGTGTCGCAGAGAGGCGGCAGCTGCACACACTCCGATCTCTAAACATCTTTCCATCGGCAAATCGTCGTGGAAACCAAACAGGATGCCTGCCGCGATAGCGTCTCCTGCTCCGGTTGATCCAATAATCTTCTCTCCGGGCAATCGCACGCTCGGTTGAAAGATGATCTTATTCTGATTCGAGACCGCCAGCACGCCCTCTGGGAAATGAATGATGACCCATTGGCGAACGCCGGCCGCTGCCAAATCTTGAGCGGTTTTCAACAACGCGTTGACGTCAATTTCTCTGTTTACCCGAATTTCGGTCGAGAACACGTGACCGGCTTCAAATTCATTCAGAAATACCAGGTCGACATATGGTAGAGCCGGTAGGACAATGCGTGGGTACCGGTCGCTTTCTTCGCTGACCGCGTCCACCGAAGTGATAAATCCAAGACGCGACGCGTGGTCGAGGAGCTCGGCCGCTGCAGTACCTTTGCTTTTTTCCGGTCGATCGAGGCGATCCAATAAAAGGAGGTAGCCTAGGTGAAATAATCTGGCCGAGCAGGAAGCCAAATCGATGGACTCCGGACCCAGCAATGCATTCACTCCTGGTTGATGAAAGAAAGTTCGGCGCCCAGTGCGTTCGACATTCATTACCTCGGTATACGAGGTTGGACCCTCATTAGTACGGGTTATCAGTCGGGTATCGATACCGAGTTTCGCGCACTGTTCCAGAATCCAATCTCCGGCCGCGTCATAGCCGACAATGCCGGCACCGTTGAGAGGAAATTTTGCACCGAGTCTGGCCAGGCCGGCGAGTACATTGGGTGGAGCACCGCCCATTCCTTGCGTCTCGCGATTAATGATGGCTAGCGTTTCCTCGCTGGGCCACGTGTCGATCAGCTTTACGTGATCGACAATCCAATTTCCGGCGGCGAGAATCCCTGAGCGCTGAGTCACAGGCGTCTAGTGTAAGAAGCGATATGCGAAAAAGTCGAGAGCAGGGCGACTGGAGTGTAAAGCATTTGGCTCATCGATCCAGGGTCACAACGGATTTGGCCTCGTGGCTTTTTAGCGCAGCATTGAATAGACGATGGCTCAGCAACGCTTCTTCGGGCGTCACGCAGCCGAATCGGTCCCCAAGTTGTCCGTCTCTTTCCGCTAGAAACGCTGCCCACATTTGCTGAAAACAATCGTTGAAACCGGTTTCGAAAATCGCGCCAGTAATAGTGGGGAAAGCGGACTGAGATCCGAGATCGACACGAAACCAACCTTGATCTGCGAAACGTTGGTAGCGCCACAACGTCTTCGGCTCTTTGGTGCTGAAGCGGATGCCTGCGTCGGTCCCGAGGAACTCAATATACCAAGTATTCGTTTCCGTTGGCGCCATTCGCTTTGTTTCGATTCGCATCGGCACCTCGCCTCCATCAAGTACTACTTCAGTGTTCAGGATAGCATTGTCCCAAGTATCGCAGATCGCCATTCCTCCCCGGCCATCTGGCCGTTCGCTTACGATCTTTTGCAACTCTGCGTACACTCTCACCGGCTGCCAACCGAATCGAAACGGAATATGGATCGTATGCATACCGAGATCTCCCATTACTCCAATTTCTCCACAGGTTTTCACCTGGCGTTTCCAGTTGATCGGTTTCGTCGGATCCAGATCGCTGCTGTGATGAAACCCGACCCGAATTTCCAGTGGCTTCCCGTAACGCTTTTCTTGAATAAATTGGATCACTTTTTGAGCTCCTGGCATAAAAGGGAATTCGGAACTGCACCGCACGAATCGTTTGGTGTGAGAAATTGCAGCGTTAATCTGCTCGGCCGCGGAAAGATCGATACCGAACGGTTTTTCGGCTAAAAGATCCTTCCCCGCTTCGATAACTTGCAAATAAATCTGTTGATGAAGCTGATGCGGGACAGCGGCGTAGACCACGTCAACTTCCGGATTTGCGATCAGTTCGCCGGCCGAAGCAGTAATTTGAGTGACGGTAGGTACCCGTCGAAACCACTCGCGCGCTTGCTCGGAAAGATCTGCCACCGCGACCAACCGTGCTTCGACTGGAGGATCGACAAACACGAACCAGCGAGCTAACGCGCTGGCTAGTTCGCGTCCCATCAACCCGCCACCGATGATGCCGATATTGACGTTTTTTTTCGTACTCATGTCCAGGTGGTAACGGGTTAGGCAGCTAGATAGCGCTTGGCGGCCTCGTTCGCCTTTGCATTCTCGTGAACGATCGCCATGAGTGCTTTAGTCATGCCGCTGGGATTCGGGTGCTGGATTATGTTGCGGCCGTAGACGAGCCCGGAAGCACCTTGGGCAATGAGTTGCTCCGAACGATGGAGTACTTCCAGATCATTGGCCTTCCCTCCACCGCGGACCAAGACCGGCACCCGTGCGGTTTGAATTACCTTATGATATACGTTCGGGTCGTCGGTCGGATCAGCCTTGATCACGTCCGCGCCTAGTTCGACGGCTTGGCGGACCAGCGGCAAAATCTTGTCCAAATCGCCGTCCACCTGGTATCCGCCGGCCTGGTCGCTTGGTCGGAAGACGAGGGGCTCGATCATCAAAGGGAATCCGTATCGCTCACAGGCGGGCTTCAATCGCAGGATGTTTTGGATGCATTGATCGGTCACCTCCGGCTGACCAGGGATGCGAAACAAGTTCACGACGACACACGCGGCGTCCAGTCTAATCGCCTGCTCGATCGGTTCCTCAATCATCCGGCTGAAGAGCGTGCGCGGTAATTCGCGACCGTAAACATTGGCCACGTCGGTTCGAAGCACCAAAGCAGGCTTGGCCTTTCCCGGAATCCTTTGCAGCAGTTCGGCTTGCCCGATCGTCAACTGAATTGCGTCCGGGTTTGCCTTCACCAGCGTGTGCACTGCTTGTGCCAAATCTTCAATGCCGCTCAGAAAACTGAGCTCGTTGAAAAAACCGTGATCGACCGCGACATCCAAGCATCGCTTTGATTCGGCATTGAAGAGACGATTGAGGCGGAAAGTTTTCATCGGAAACGAAAAGATTGGCGAATTACGGGGGTATGGGAAGAGACAAATACGGCAGTCGAGGCCAATCGAGAATCAAGAATCCACGGATAGGTCTGGAAAGAATCACAAATCGCGAAAAAAAACGGGGCGTCTAGGCCCATTGGTGATCCTAGAGAAGTGGGGCGCGTTTCCGGGCCGTAAGGCTCCCGCCTTCGCTGATGTTCCAGGGACCGTTCGAGAGACCGGTACGTTATCTGCGAGTCAGGCTTTTGGTCGATTGGTTCGCTTTGGCTTGGTGGGATTACGAGCCTCCAAAATAGCTTCGTACCCAATTTGCTAGGTAACCGCATCCCGTTTTCTGGGTTGTAACCCCAAGTGTTCGAATCGCCAAAACAAAGAATGACTTTTCTCATACCGGTTCGGCACGTATTGTTCGCACCGCAAGTAAGCGCGTTCAAGTATCTCGACGCAACGCAGTGCCTCTGCGCCAGTCGCAATACCAGGTTGGCCGTGGCATGCTTCCACAAACTGTTGCATGCTCAAGAGCCATTCACGGTTTGAAAGTGGTGCCCCGCATCGCGTTTGTTACCGGCAAATATGGAAATGTCTGGCTGACGTTCCCATGAAACGGTCGATATTACCGCCTGCGGACTGAATCCAGTTTCCGGCTTTGGACTGCGTCAGTATGTAGCCTAGAAGTCGCCTTTTTTGACGAAGTTGTGATCGACCAGATACTGCGCATAGCGATGACCAATTGCTACGAGGTCGCCGCCAACGTAAGCGTCGCGACCGCTTGTCTTATCTTCCGTATTCATGAGGATCACCGGAATGCGGCGGCATGTGCATCGGCGATTACCTTCGTGAGACTGCCGGGGTCAGGCGTGCTGGTGACAATCCCTCTCGCTTTGGTAGAGATGGCGGCACGAATGGCTTCTTGCTGCGAAGGAACATCGCCACTGTGGAAGGAGGTACGAAACATCGTTACCACTTTTCTC
>Ga0137401_10001552_pt1 | contig 10098 bp, 6 predicted proteins | sample CZOMad1_1_16fung_FD_108286 | JGI IMG/M metagenome (GOLD analysis project Ga0137401, IMG submission 108286) | Vadose zone soil fungal communities from Angelo Coast Range Reserve, California, USA - CZOMad1_1_16fungal (Illumina Assembly) | ecosystem: Environmental > Terrestrial > Soil > Vadose zone...
CTCGACCTTGCGAATTTCTGCCGGGTACCGCAGCTTTTGCAAGACGATGCCGTTCTCGAGCGGAAAGACCGCCACCAAATCTTCGCGATCGCGGAGGACCACTTTCGCGAGGCCGATCTTCCCGGTGTCTTTCAAGACCTGCCGCAAGAGCGCGTAAGGCTTTTCGGCAACGGCGCCATCCGGGCCAAGGTAATAAGGAGAATCGAAGAACGTCGTCGGAATCTCGGACGAATCGACGAAGCCGATAATGTCGATGGCTTTGGTCGTCTTGATCTTGACCTTGGCGATCTCTTCCGGTTCGATGAGCGCGAAACGATCCGGCTCGTATTGATAGCCTTTGGTGATCTGATCGGTCGTCACAATCTGGCCGCACTTCTTGCAGCGCTTGTCGTAGCCGATTGGACCAAAGTCGTCGCGGTGCAGTTGATTGAACTGAATTTTTTCAGAAGCTTCGATCGCGTTATAGACGCGAATCGGAATCGCAACCAGCAGAAATCGTATGTGGCCTTTCCAAATCGATCGCATCGGGATCCTCCGGGAGCGCAGGCATCCTGCCTGGCAGTTCGCCGACTTCTTGTCGGCACTTACCCGCTCGCTACGGCGAGCGGTTCTGTAAAGACACAAACGCGGGCATCGTGCCCGCATTTTATCGAGCCTGATTGGCTCGACCCCTTGAACCCAACCGGGGGAGAGAATTATCGGATAGTTGGCCCACCAAGTAAAGAGGTTTATTTTCCGGGCTGAATCTCATGTATTCTACTTCATCAAATGAGTAACAGAGGATTTGTGGTGCGTGCGGCCTTACTTATATTGATCATTTTTGTGTTCGGAGCGTGCGATCATCACCCGAGAGTTATGATAGTTGGCGGTGCCGTCCCCGCATTCAAGCTAACGGGACGTGGCGGAGTTCAAGTATTGAGTGTCGATGGCCCAGACTTTGCGCGGCCGGCGATGAATGGCAGTTACTACATGAAACCCTATTGGCAGATCGCACCCAAAGAAGGTTATGACATAAATACGCCGGCGTCTCTTGGCGACTTGGTTTATGGACATTTACCGAACGGATTCAGACAGGTCTATCCAGAAAACGGTGAGAGTGCGCCCGTGCTCCCTGAGGAACAATTATTAACTTTCGGTTTACGCTGCGCGGACGGAAGTGCTCTGGGAGTGCGTTTCGTCATACACAATGGCAAAGTCGCGACCGAAGGATCGTAAATCAGAGAGAGCCAGCTAACCATGCACGAATGTCCCCGATGCGAAAAGTGTTTTGAAGATGACGTGCTCGTCTGTCCGGACGATCAGGCGAAGACCAAGACGACCCTGCCGGGCACAACTCTGCTGCACGCGCGATACCGTCTGACAAAGCGTCTGGGCCGCGGCGCGATGGGCCAGGTTTATCTGGCGCGTGACGAGAATCTGGTGACTCGCCGGGTGGCGGTCAAGACAATTCGGCCTGACGTTCTCTCAGACGAAGACTTGCAGGAAGGCGAAGCCATCGCGCGGTTCGAGCGCGAAGCGCGCACTGCCGCATCGATCCAACACCCGAACGTTGTCGACGTGACTGATTTCGGTAAGAGCGATGAAGGCGTGTTCTTTCTGGTGATGGAATACGTCGAAGGCGAATCGCTCTATCAACTGCTGCGCCGGGAGGGCACCATTTCCGTGCAGCGCGCCCATGGTCTGCTCAGGCAGATCAGCGCCGGTGTCGAAGCCGCGCATGATGAAGGAATTCTGCATCGCGATCTCAAGCCGGCCAACGTCTTCATCGTGCAGCGAAAGAAGAAGGACAGCGCGATAGCCGGTGATGACATCGTGAAGGTTGGCGATTTCGGTCTCGCAAAGATCATCAGTCAGAGTCTCGCCGGAGTTGCTTCCGGCAGCGGTCCTGCTTCGCGTGGCATTCTCGGGACACCCGAATACATGGCGCCTGAACAGATGCAAGCCGGCGCCACGCTCGACGCGCGCGCAGATGTTTATGCGCTAGGTGCGATGGCTTATCACATGCTGGGCGGCAAGCCGCCATTCACTGGCGACATCATGCAAATCTTTGCTGCGAAATTAACGCAGGACGCGCCGGCCTTGAGCACACTACGTTCGGATGTCCCTCTCGTAGTGGAAGCCTCAGTGATGCGGGCTTTGAAACGAGAGCCGGAGGGACGGCCGGCGAACGTCGGGGAATGGTTCAATGAATTCAACGATGCTTTCAATGGCGCATCGGTCACAGAAGAGAAAGGTGAATCGCGCGTCGTCATCATGGCGCCGACCGGCGCGGAAGTTTACGTTGACGATGAACGTCAGGGAAGCATCGGACGCTCTGGCCGCGTGATCCTGAAATCAATTCCGCCAGGCAAGCACGTGCTGCGCGTCGCTCATTCGGGCGATCAAGACGATGAGCGCATCATTGAAATTCGCCCCGATGCCGATGAGCAAATCATCCAGGCGCAGTTTAAGTCAGCGCCATCGAGCGGTCTGTCTCCTTCACAAGGCGGTAGCCTGGGAAGCGTATCCGGCCTGGCCCTCAATGCTCCCGCGGTGGTTGCCTGCACAAAATGCGGATCGCGCTTCGCCGCAGGCACAAAATTTTGTGGTCGTTGCGGTAATACTAATTTCGACATGGTGACTGCCGAGGCGTCCGTCCATCCGCGCGCGCCGGTCGCGCCAACTCCTTCCTACCCGAGTCTTAATCAACCGAGTCTGGGCGGTTCTGCGAGTTCGCTCCGCTGTACACGTTGCGGAACGGACCAGCCTGCCGGCACCAAATTCTGCGGCCGTTGCGGAGCGTCGTTTGGCAGTTCAGCGATCGCCTGGAACGCGCCGCGACCGGTCGAGGTAGTCTGCGGAACTTGTTCTGCAACTTATGCCTCCGGCACCAAATTCTGTGGACGCTGCGGGCGCACCTTGTGATTGATCGCGCTTGAGCGGGCACGGCTTCTCGTATAGACTTGCGCGCGATTTGATCGCAATGCGTAGCTTGCTCGTCGCACCCGCTTGCTACCGCAGCGGTTCTGTATCGATTACGAAACGAGGCCAACATGAAGCGCTGTCCCCAATGCAATCGTACTTACGCTGATGACGCGTTGAGTTTTTGTCTGGATGATGGTTCGCCGCTGGTGAGCACCGCCGCCCCGTCATCATTCGATCCAAGCGCCACAGTTCAATATCCGCAGTCGCGCGAAACCACGCCGCCGCCAACGATTGCGTATCCGGGACAATCGGCGCCGCCGCCGCCGCAAAGTCCGGCGCCGCCGCCGGCCTGGTCGCCAATGCCGCCGCCGGCGCCGCAAAAGCGCAGCGTATGGCCCTGGTTATTGGGGATTGGCGCGGTGCTCGTCTTCATCGTTATCGGTATCGTCATTCTGATCATCGCGATTGCGAAGATTACTAATGACAACAACAACAACAATCGCGTCGCAAACACGAACACAAATCGCACTACGAATCGCAATACCAACACGAACCGAAACACGAACGACAACACGAACACGAATGCAAACGAGAACTCGAACACGCGTTCGTCGCTGACATCATTCACTGATGACTTCTCGAGTCCAAGCTGGGGCGTTGGCCCATCGCAGTACGGCAGAATCTGGTACGACAACGAGGAGTATCATATGCACGCCACCAAGGGCGGCTACATCGTTATGTACTCGCCGGACAAGCCGGAATACCATGACGAAAACGCGACGGTGCGGGTCGGGCTGCGAAGCATTGATGGCGATCCGCCCGTTACCGGATATGGTTTGACTGTGCACGGAGAAAAGAAAAACAATAACCTCGAGGATTACAGCTTTCTCATCTATAACGGCGACAATCCGAAGTATAAGATCGTGCTGCACAAGGGTGGCAGCGAATCAAAGATGGTTGATTGGACTTCCAGCAGCACGATTCGGACGGGCACTACGCCAAATCAGCTCGAAGTTCGCATTCGCGGTACCAAGATGGATTTCTACATCAACGGCCAATTCGTGACGTCGGTGGTAGACGAGGCGGAATACAAACACGGGCGCGTCGGGTTCTACACCAGTGACAAAGGCGAAGTGGCTTTCGACGATTTAGAAATCAATAAGTGATGCTCCCACCATGCGCGTTACCTTACGAATTTTGGAAGGGCCTTACAGCGGCCGCGAGTTCATCTTCGATCAGCACGACACCTTTCTAATCGGTCGCAGCAACGACGCGCACCTCTACCTGCCTGATGACAGGTTTTTCTCACGTCATCATTGCCTGCTCGAGATTGCTCCGCCGCAGTGTTTCCTGCGCGATCTGGGATCGACCAACGGCACTTTTGTGAACGGTCAAAAAGTGTCGGAGGTTTTCCTGCGCAGCGGCGACCGCATTCAGGGTGGCCAGACCGTCCTCGAAGTCCAGGTCGCTTCAGATTCCGTCGTCGCAAATATCTCGGAGACGCCGACGCTGGCCGGACCAGTAATGGTGACGGTTGAATGCACGAACTGCGGGCGACGCGATCAAGCGGAAGCCGCACCCGGCGAAACACTAACGTTCATTTGTGAGGACTGCCGCGAAGAACTCAAGCGCCGTCCGCAGCCCGTCCCCGGTTACGAGATGATAAAGATGTTGGGACGCGGCGGAATGGGCTGCGTAATGCTTGCGCGTGACGAGGCGGATAGCCGCAACGTCGCAATCAAGACTCTGCTCCCGGAAGTCGCAGTGGCGGATCAATCGCTCCGTCGTTTTATGCGCGAGATCGAAGTGGCCGCATCGCTCGATCATCAGAACATTGTTCGCTTCATCAAAAGCGGAACTCATAATGGCGCCGTTTATTTAGTCACCGAATATGTTGAAGGATCGGACGCCGCGAAACTCGCGGATTCCCAGGGAGGCCGCCTGCCGTTTCGTGATGCGATTCAAATCACCTCGCAATCACTTGATGCTCTGGCTTACGCGCACTCCCGAGGCTATATCCATCGGGACATCAAGGAATCAAATATTCTCATCGCGGGAGAGTCGCCGAACCTGACGGCAAAGCTGACCGACTTTGGTTTGGCCAAGAGCTTTACGCAGACGGGAATGAGCGGCATCACGATGGCGGGCGACATGGCCGGCACGTTCGCCTATATGCCGCCTGAGCAGATCCGAGATTTCCGCAATCTGAAGCCGACCGCCGACATCTATGCAATTGGCATGACCGCTTACAGCCTGCTGGCCGGCGACATTGCCCTCGATCTCGGTCCCGGCGGCGATATTGCGGGCACAGTGCGCGCGATTTTTGAAGGTAAGATAATCCCGCTTCGCAGCCGCGTACCAGACATCCCCGAAAGGCTCGCCGAAGTAATTGAACGCGCTTTGGTGAAAGATCCGGCGGATCGTTGGCAGACAGCGGTGGCGATGCGGACGGCGCTGATGCACGTGGTGTAAAGTCGATCGAAAACTCCGCCAATCCTTCGTGTCAAGAATTGATTGACTCCATCTGATCAGTCGAAGGCTGCATTGCCGTTCCTCCAACCTTCAGGGTGCCTGGGTCGGGGCAGGCTTGGAGGGAGCTTTGAGGACCAGGCGCGACAACCACCCCAGCAGCGCGAAGTTAGCGGCCGTGAGAATCGCTCCCAGAATCTTGTTTTCCTCCAGGCGCTTCATGAAATTGACAGTCCAGGGTTTTTCGCCAATCTTCACCCATCCTGTCCCGTCAATGTTGACCTGAATCTGATCCGAGCCGATCTTCAAATCCTTAATTGTAAGTAACTCGCCGGGTTTTGTGCTGTCGGCGCTCAAGAAAGTATGTGGGTGATCAGTGTCCAGAGACTCGATACTCACGGCGCTGGCTCGAAAAGGTGGCAGGTCTTTCGGCTTCACCTGCGGCACTCCTAAATCAACCAGCAAGAATCCGTCCGTTTCAGCCCACGGGCTCGAATTCAGCGTCAGTGGTTTGAAGCGCAGACGTAAGTCAGAGGCTTCAGCGTTGACGATTGCCACGGCAGTTTCGGTGATAGGCTCGCTCCAGTCGCCCACTTTGATTTCATACTGGCAGCCGGGCCCAAGTGCTGAGTTGTCTGACGATCTAGTAAGCAAGTTTAAGACAAGTTCTCCCCCCTTGGTCTTCATCTCAAGATAACGGTTAAGGTTGACGCCAGGGACTTCGAGCTGAAAAATGTGAATTTCGTCAGGCATTTTTAAGGGGGCCGATATTTCGACTCGGGTACTACACGGTTTGCCACTGGCCGAACTCTCCTCCGACTTCTTTGCCTGATAGGCAATCCTGGTTGGAGGTGACGGTAATCTCTCTCCAAAACTCTCGAACATTTCCCTGGTGTCATCATCCAACCGCGCGTTGTCGAAGCTGGTATCCAGGGTTTCTTTTGGCTTCCCATTGTGCGAAAACAGCACCCTTTCCTTAGAGGTAACCTCAGGTCCCTTGATGATCAGTTCTGCCTGGCCGAGTTTGATCGTTGCCGGAGAGAATTGTCCGGTGGTCTTTAGATCCACTGGCTGGGGAACGTTGGCCAGCTTGTACTCCGCAAACGCAGCTCCGGCCAACACCACTAGTGCAACGCCGGCGCGAGCAATCCGGTGCTGCTTGAAGGTCCTCAGCGGGTTGAAAGACATGTCATGGCCTCCTGATGAAGTTGCGAGTGGGTCACGTGCTATTCAACTCTCACGGTTTGATTCCTGGCGGCGAACACCCAATTGGCGTCGCTCTCCCACGCACGAACCTGGAACTGGTACGGTCCCGGCGAAATTTTGCCTTGGCCATTCTTTCCGTCCCATTTCTGGTCGATCACCGCGTCTCTGCTGATTCCGTTCTTGAGATCCTCACTGCGGACTGTTTGCGCGCGATAACCCCTGCGAGTCTTTGTGACCAGCCTGAAGTCTGCCCTCACCCAACTGAAGTCGGAGCTGGCGTGAAATTTGTAAGTAGCTTCCTCCTTCCGCTTCGTGTTGATGTTCCTGGGTCCGAACTCAAGCCGATCGATAACCATTGATCCGACCGCGCGGGGCCCAAGGCCTAGTCCGCACGGGAAAAAGCGCGCGAACTCCCTTGGTTCGGGGCCATCCTTAAGGGCGTTAAAGGAAAGCACACCGACGACCGGCGCCGGCCCGAACTCTGTGGGAATTTGACGGATTACCTCTCCGGGCTGGTCTTGCGTCGAAGGAAGTTGGATGACGAAAGAGTGCTTTCCGTCCCCTATCGTCAACGTGGCCGTGCTGTTCGACTCCAGTTCATAACAAATCACCATCGGCCATCCGCCCTGCACAAAGGCTTCCACCGAAAAGTTGCTCATGTTGAAGATTGCTGGAAACGCCGGGCCGCTGGTGGCTATGATCTCAGATGTCATACTCGGTGTCTGTATCTGCGATGGGGTGGGTGATGGCGCAGGCTTCGGAATCACGATGACAGCGACCGCACTCGTACCCACAACGATTGGGACCACAACATATGATTCAAGTAGCGAAGCCTTAGTTTCAACGAAGGACAGCGTGACAAGGAAGAGCGCTAAGACACCAAATACGCCGCGCCGGCCAAGGTGGGTGAAGTCACACCAAGTTAGGCTCAGAGTACGCAACCCAATTTCGTCATTCACCGCTCGACATTCTTGGCTCGTGCGAGTCGCGGCCATTCCCAGTCCCAGCATCAACCAAAACAACGGACTTACATCTCCGAAGCGCCACGCTGGATTTCCGATCGCGTCCACGCATTGCGCGGCGATCGCTCCCATCGCAGCGATGAGCATCAACTTTCTTGTTCTGCTGATTTTAGCTACTTGGGGAAGTACTCTGATGCCTCGATAGAAAAATCCCACCAGCACGCCAAGGTGAAGAGCTAAGCCCACCAGTCCCTGTTCAGCGGCCAGTTGCAGATACTCATTGTGTGGGAGGCTCGACAGTGACGCGCCTACCTGCTCCACCTGCGGGGCCGAAGGCACACCTATAGTGTCCGCATCAGAGGCGGCGACGGTCTGTTCATCTTTTCTGGTCGCCAATGCTTCTGAATAATCGCCGGCCTTCATCGGGAAGGATCCGACGCCGAAACCCATGAGCGGACGCTCGCGGATCATTTCTTTGCAGATCGACCAGAGTTGGAGGCGTTGCTGGAAAGAGCCAATCTGGGTCGGAGCGGTGAAGGTCCTGGCGCGCTCAACTACTCCCGATTCAGTTCCCAATAGGACCAGGAAGAGAACAAGACATGCGAGCGCCACCAACGGCGAAGCGATCCAATGAAGTTTCCTCTCCTCTCGGCGTTTTCTCGTGCGAAGCAGGAGCGCCGTGATTACCAACAGCCCGACTATACTGCCCAACCAACTGCTGCGATTGTTCGTCAGGAGCAGCGTAGCGGCCAGCATCACCGTGGCTACGGTCGCGAGTAGACAGCGCAAGGCCGCCGTCGTTGCGAAGAGCGGGCGAATAAACTTTTCGCCGGTTTGGGCAAAGACAATCGCGACCGGCAGTAGCAACACCAGGAAGGCCGCCAGCAATTGTCTATTACCGTAAGCACCGGTTGCACCATCGGATTTGGACATGCCCGCGCTCAACATGCCCGCCGCACTAGCGAGTACACCGCCAACCAAAAGCAACAGCGCGGCCAACTTCAAATGATCTCGGGAGTTGCTGCGGTAAACGACCGCGAAATAGATTGCTGCGCCCGCAGCCAGGCGCATCAACTCAGCCAGAGCAATTGCTCGCCCCCGTCCTTCCACCGGAGTCATAACCGCAAATGAAAGCGATGACCATCCTATGAACAGGATCAGCGCCAAATTTGGACCGGTGGTGAGAAAACTGCGTAGACCTTCAACTGACCAACTGAGTCGCGCCAGCATCAAGGCTAGCGAACCGAAGGCCACGGCCTGGATCAGGAATGGTCTCATCCCATGCCAAACGCCCGTGTCGGGAAATGCCAGAACCGGCGCAGACAGTACGGCTGCCATCAACACAACTGGAGCGTGACTCCGCGTGCTTTCTCTTGCGAGTTCCATTTGCGAACCTCCTCTGTGAGCAAAAAGGTCAGCCTGATTTGTGGGTGAACGCGACTTTGCGGTTCAATTAACCGATTTCAAATCATGCGAGGTTTGGTGATAGTGAAATCGCGCGAGGACCGAATCCTTGAAAGGTCTTACATGAAATCGATCGTGAGGTAGTGGTGCCTGGGCACTACGGGACGACAACTCCAATGAAAACGGCAGGACTATATGGCTGCCCTTCCGGCGTGTCAAGCTTTTTGGATCTAACGTCTGCCGACGGTGAGTCATGTTGCGTAAGCAGCAATCTCGTTCCAGCTTGAACCAATTTGTGCGAAGTCGGTTTCTTTTCACTTGCGAGCGGTAGTCTCGCGCAACCTTGCCCACATTTCAGGCATCCGTTAAGATTGAAAAACGACGTGTTCGTCGCAGTATCGGGCATAGGGCTCCCCGGGTTTCTAGTTCGCGCTTACAGTGAGGTTCTAAGTGAAGAACAAATTCTCTTCTGCGCTAATTGCGCTAATCACCGTTTCTCTTTCGCTTCCTATTTTTGTTTTTGCTCAGCAGCGGCCGAACCAGGCCGCCGGCAGAACTTCGGGGAAGAGCGATCAGCCGCCCGCGTCCAGCCGCCGGCAGGGCGCGCGGTCGTCGGCGACCACGATCCTAACGATCGATCAGGACTTCAAGGATGCGCTGAACATCATTCGCGATAACTACATCGACGGCAACAAAATCGATTACAACAATACTTATAAGTCGTCGATGACCGGCATGCTGCGCACGCTCGATCCGCATTCGAGCTATTTCGATCGGGACGAGTTCGAAGAGCTGAAGACGGATCAGCGCAGCGAATACTTAGGTATTGGCGCGACGATTCAGAATTACTCAGTAGGCGACGCAATCGAAACCTATATCACCGCGACCTTTGATCATTCGCCGGCGTCGCGCGGTGGACTTCGTTATGGTGACCGCATCGATGCCGTTGACGGAGTTTCGATGCATGGCAAGCCTTCCGCGGACGTGCGCGACAAGATTCGCGGTCCGCGCGACAGTCACGTCAAAGTAACCGTCACGCGCGGCGGTAGTGGCCAGGTTGAAACCGTTGAAATTATCCGCGCGGCCGTGGCGCAACCCTCCGTGCCTGATTACTACATGATTCGGCCCGGCGTTGGATATATCGATATGACGC
>Ga0137401_10001553_pt1 | contig 10096 bp, 5 predicted proteins | sample CZOMad1_1_16fung_FD_108286 | JGI IMG/M metagenome (GOLD analysis project Ga0137401, IMG submission 108286) | Vadose zone soil fungal communities from Angelo Coast Range Reserve, California, USA - CZOMad1_1_16fungal (Illumina Assembly) | ecosystem: Environmental > Terrestrial > Soil > Vadose zone...
CCACGTTGAAGAAATTCCATTGCGCAACGCCTGCGCTCGCCTGTCTTCCACCGAGAGAAATTTTAAGGAAGGTCGCGTCGCCCTCGTTGCGTTCCGAAGTCAATTGATCGCCGAAGAGCGCCCGCATCAGCTTGAGTGTTTCCGGCTTCTTTCGAATCCCAAGAAAGTAGACTTGTTTCGCCGTGTCCAGCGAAGGGCTCGTTTGCATCGATGCGAATTCTCCCGTAGGCAGGCTGAGTGCATCCGGCAAAGGCATACCAATCCGCGCTGCCGCGAGCGTGTCGAGCATGTTCGTGTTACCTTGTTGTCCCTGCGGAAATGCGGCCTGCGCTATCCGCTTCACAATGCCGTAAATCCCCATGAAATTAACTAGTCCGGCGCTGTAGGAAACCGCCTCCGCGGGCGCGAACGCAAGAGAAGCGGGAGCGGACGGGCTTGTCTGCCAAATGTCGAAGGGCGTTCCGGGAGCGGTATCGCCGAAGATCGCGGCCTGCACGCGTGTTTTTGGACCTTCCAGTGCCAGATGGCCGCCGATGGAATGGATCGCGTCAAGCCGGGCCGCTTCGAGCAAAGGACGCGCTTGGAATCCGCCCGCGTTCGAATCCGAAGCCAGCTCTTTCAAATCGGGAACGCCGGCAAAAAATTCAAGCACGCCGCTGCCAAGAATGGACTGCGCCTCTTGATAAGCCGAAGATTGCGCGAGTGATGCAGCCGCGGAAGACTTGCCATTGATGCGGCCGAGAATTTGTTCCATCACGGATCGCTCGCCGGCGCTCACCGCAAATTTGCCTTGATCCGCCCAGTACGTTGCGCCATTTTTGCTCTCCACCTTGAGCACGGGAACGCCGCCGAGCACGAGTGGAGTAAGCACCGGCGCCTCTTTTTCTTGCGCGCGCATTCGCAAAATTGCTTTTGCGATCAACGATTCTTTGCCGGTGCGGTCATACACAAAAAACATTCCGTTCCATACGGGAGGTTTGGCATCTTTCGAAACCGGCGCGCTTGCTGCGGAATGCTTCGCGGGCTCGCCGATGTAGCCGAGTGTGAATCCATTTTCAAGGAGTGACGCGTACTCCTGCAGTTCTTCCGGAGTCAGTTTTTGGCTGGGCGATTTTTCCTGCGAGGAACTGAGAATGCTCGAAGCGAACGCGGAGCGCACTGGCGCAAAATCCGCATCATCCCAAAGCGCCATCAGCGCATTGGCCTTTCGAACGTCCGGAGCCGGAGCGCCGCGCCAAATCAGATAGAAAACTGTGCGCGAAGGCAATTGCGCCGGCTCCAGCGGCGCTTGCGCGAATGCCGGAATCGTTCCCAGCACGAAAAATGCGGCCGCGGCGAAAAGGAGAATGCGAACGTGGAAAGATTTCATGGGAGACTCCCGGAATCGTGGATGAGATTGTCGACACTTCGATGCTAGCGCGGCGGGGCAAAAGTCAGAAGGATTGTCACGCGCCGTGTTTCCAGAACGCGGAACAGGGTTTTCAATGAAAAAATGAAAATTAGTTAGCGATGCTAACTATCAGGGCTTGCTGGGCGCGGCGGCCAGTGGCCCGCTCGCTCGGCGCGACCACACGCGTAAACCGAAACGCAGGCGACGCTACGGCTTGGCCGGCGTTGCAGTGGCGGCGGGAGCTGCGGCCGCGGGGGCGGCACCGCCGGCTTCTTTCGGCGTGGAGAGATAGCCGGTGATCTGGTTTTTGCCGACGTCGAAGACCACGAATTCGTACGGCGTGCCGCGCGAGTGCGCGACGTAGAATTGAACGGGCTCGCCGGAAGTTTTGTCTTTCTTTTCGATGGTCTTGTCGTCGGCGACGACGGTCACGGTGTACTTCGATTTTTTGGGATCGGTTCTGTTGAGAGTGACCTGCACGGGGCCGACGCGCTGCGGGGCCTTGGATTTTTGCACGGTGAACTCGTAGTAGTTGCGATCGCCGCGGCGCTTGAGTTCTTCGAGGTCGTCGCGATTGCGGGCGATGAGGCCGCTCATCACGTTCATGTCGCCCATGGCGCTGGCCATTTTGGTTTTCGTGGCTTCCAAATCGTTTTTGGTGGCTTCGATGTCTTTTTTCGCGCCGCCGACTTCGCTGGCCACGGCTCCCAGTTTTTCCTCATTTTCCTTTTGCGCCTGCGTGAGTTGCGCGGTGAGTTTCTGGTCGGCGGTCTGCTGCTCCTTGCGGATGGATTCGGCGCGGCTCTGGGCCTTGGAGATTTCCGCCTGGGTCATGCCGACTTTTTGCTGGGTGACCTCGAGGTTGCCTTTCATGTCGGCGAGGCGCGCATTGGCCTGATCGAGCTGCGCGGTGAGAATTTTATTCTGGTCCTGCTGCTTGGCAAGATCCTGGCTCAGCCGGGTTTGCGTGGAATAGCCGGCGTAGCCGAGAACGGCCAGAGCGGCGATGACCACGCCAAACAGAACCGCGATCCAGCGCGGCGTGCCCGCAGATTCGTAGTGATAGGACTCCTGCGGACTCGGTACGTTTGGAGAAATGCTCATTCCCCCTCCTCGGTGATGGGCGCCACAGCCGGTGATGACGCCGAAGGGAAATTATGGCCTGCCAGGGGCTGGATGTCCACCGGCTCCGAGAAGCGACGATGTAAGGAGGTAAAGAAGTGACGATTGGAAGCCTGAGGCTGATCGTGAGCTTCCCAGAATGGGAATTGTAGGGTGACACCCCGGCAGTTTTGAGAAAGAGTGCGGAAGCGCTTGGATGCAAGAGAGTTGTGAAACACTCTTGGTGCAAAGAGTGAAAAGAGCGCGCCAAGAATGAGGCCGGAGAAGAATCCTTCGACTCCCGATGGTCGCTCAGGATGCGCATCCTTATCGGATGCGCAGAGCGAGCCAAGAGCGGGACGGGAGAAGAATCCTTTCTGACATGGTCGGAACCGTGAGTCGACTCCTCCGCCGTTGGAGGACTCAGGATGCGCATCCTTGTCGGATGCGCAAGGCGGGGACCCCCACCCCCTATTTTTTGTAAGTGCAGAATCTAAAGGACTTAGCTTTTGCGTAAGTCTTTTGTTTGCAACACTTGTGGGGAGGTTCATAAGTGTTGCAGTTAAAGGACTTATGGGGGTGGACTGTTGGCGAGAAAGTAACTGCTCGGGATGCGGCGGTTTTGAAGGAGCTAAAAGGACTACCGGGCGGGCGCGCATAAAAGGCGAGGCACCCTCCATGGCGGGTGCCGGCGCAACACGAGGATTATAGCATATGGGTACCTATTGTCAAGTAATTACTTCTAAGTGGCTTGTCTGCCGTGAGTTAGCTTGAAGAGCGAGAGGAACGAGGATGGGTCAAGAGCTGGCTTTCGAGGAATAGCATTGATTCGCGATGGACAATTTCCCTGAAAGGTGGAAACGTCCAGCCTGTCACCGGTTCCCAATGATTACTTGTAAGTGGTTTGCTGGTGCGGAATAGGGGAAAAAAGGGAGGAGCGGAAAACCTTCAAAAGCGATGGCGGAACAAGAAGGAAGCGGAAAAGTCAACCCCCCCCACACGCAAAACCGGCGTATGGGGCACCCAGCATTAAGGATGCGTAGCAGACGCTGGAAGAGTCGTAAACTCTTAGTACTATTTATTTTGACTAATTGTTGAGAAAGTTGTTGACACCCATTGTGCTCAGCCATATAAGACACCCACCAATCAAATCGGCGTGTGTTTAGAGATGGATCGCCCACGTCTTACCGGTTACGACCCGAACGGTCCGTGGACTCATGATCCGGAGGTCCCAATGCCGATGGCTCGGCTCGTTCTTTCTTTTTTTCTCTTGATTTTCGCACCATCTCCGCATCTTAGTTTTGAAAACTTAAATGGTGGGCATGTCAGTTGAGCACTTCCAGATTGTCCCTGCTGAAGGAGCGGCGGCTATGAATTGTCTAGAAATAATCGTAAGAACATTAACCAACATCATAGAACAGCTCCGGTCTATATGGGCTACTACTGCGGCGGCACAGTGGGCGGTCCAGGTGTGCACGGGGCGGTGTGTAATGATTCGGGTGCCATCACTAGGCATTATTGCTCTGTTCATTATGAGTCTCGGCGGCGCTACTGCTCCTATGGCACAAGCCGCCGCTTGTAACGCCAATGATCCTAATCTGGTGACACTTCCAATCCAGTCACCTCCTGTTACCTTTCGTTCTGCATTCGCGCAACAAGGGGTAACTATCACCATCAACGGTGCAACCTCTGACCAGTCTTGGACAACTGCCACAAGCATAATGCCGACCGTTGTCGTTTGGACGATTGATCCCGCTGTGCTACCTCCGGGATTGAGTTGTGCCAATATCAGAATACCACTTACGGAAGTTGTCCCAACCAGTTGCATTGCAGGCAGTTTCGTCAATTTTAATCTTCGGGGCTGTCCTTGGGGCGTGTACGATCCCAACACTGGCTACTCAGGTTCTTGCGAGTACCCGGCATTTGGCACGCCGAGCTCGGGGACCGGCTCCACGACATGCACATCGAGGGGCATTAATCAGGGCCAGATAAACGTCAACCTGACATCCAGTTTCTACCTCAGTCTCGTGGACCCTGCTCCCGATCTGGTGAGCGGAAATGCTGTGATGAACAGTACACAGCTGGCAACTCTGCTCACCAAAGGTCGCACCGTCAAAGGTGTTTCAGCAGACGGCGTAACTGAAGTTGTCATACGAATATCGACCAACAGTCCCGGTGAACAATTCAGGTTAACGCTGTTGAACGATCAGCAAACCCAGAGTACCTTGCCCGATGAGGATGGAGCCCTTGGCAACCCGGGCGCCACTAGCTTTACGCAGAGCCAATTAACTGTTACTGCGGGAAATATCATTTCTAATGGACTGGCGTATGCTTTCGCTGTATATCGCGCTCCCAAGGACTTCGCGCGGCCTTTGGGGAATGGCTTCAAGCCCGGAAGCTGTCAAGGTGTAACCAATACCGGCGACGACCAATTGGCTTGTAGGGCGGTTTCTCTTCAATTGCAAGACATCACGGCTAACAGCGCTCCGGTAACAATGCCAATCACTATTCTTCGTCCGATGGTGAGCGCGATTCACGGGATTTGGTCGAATTGGAAGGATGCTTGGAAGAACTTTTCTCCTCTTGTGACCGCGAACGGTGTGGATTCCCGGTTTACCGTACAGCGGCCTAACTATAGGAATCCCATTGTCATAACGGCGTCCACGCCGACGTATCCGAACGATCGATTGAGAAAAGCTTTTGGAAACTCATTAGGTTTTCAGTACAACGCACCGGGAGTGTTAGGCCAGATAAACAAATATATGGGAGACTTTAAGAACGGGAAGAACCCTTTGGGCATCCCGGTGGCAGCCGTCCAGGCCGATATCGTGGCACACAGCCTAGGAGGCGATATCACGCGCACGATCGCCTCGCTACCGCAATTCCTGAACGACCCCATGAATCCCACCTTCGGGCAGGGGAACATTCACAAGCTGGTCACAATTGATACTCCGCACTTGGGCACTCCCCTCGCCACCCTACTTCTGAACCCTAATAACGCCTGCACCGCATTGTATCTCGCCGACCACAATGATTTTTCCTTCAGTTACGTCACACTGTCAGGTAACACGACTTCTACCTGTGGCTCAGTGACTAACTCGGTGTGTGGCGCAGTAGGTGACCTAGTGCCTGGTAGCATAGCGCTCACGAACATCGCTAATGGCCCAATTACCCACCAATTGCCTACGGCTCTTATTGTGGGGATCTACACGAACTTAACCAGCTTGAATTCTACGGTCGGCAAAGCAGGATGGGTTCGCACCCAGTGCCCGAACGATCCTCTTACGAATAGTCTTACGTCCGACGGGTGGCCCGGCAACTTCGCAAACAATCAGAACGATGCGATAGTTGACGTGTCCAGCCAATTGAGCGGTCTAGCTCCCTCTAGCGGAGTCCAATTTACAGGATACGTGCATTCGCAGGGGACAACGGACCTAGGATTCACAGGGCCCAGTGTACTTGATCCGGACATCGTTCCGCCTAAGACAATCAGCATTCCAAACCAGGTAATCAACCTACTAAATACACCGGTAACAAACCAGACCGTGTTCATTTTGTTGAACCCATAAGGGAACCCGAGGCAGCCAATGGCAAACCGAAAGAGCTTAAGCATCTTCTCAAATTCAAGTATACTCCTAGCCAAAATATCGATCGCAACTCTTGCTATCGCCGTGCCGCTTATGGCTCGGCAAGTCCCGCCGCAGCTTCAGATCACCTCGCCCGCTAACGGCACCATTATCAATCCAGGGCAAACGATATCGGTAACCGTCACATCTCCCGCAAACGTCACATTTAGACAGGTCGCTGTCATCGGTGGGGACCCGGTCGGTCTTAGTAGCACTGCAACCTCTGTACCAGCCCAGCTCACCTTAACCATTCCGTCGGACATCTCATGCGGAGAGCTTATGCTGACCGCTCAGGGAGTTACGACATCGGGCCAATCTGTTGAATCCGCAACAATTCTGGTCGACGTGGAACGGCCAGATTTGCCCATTTCGCTGTCAACGCCTTTAGGAGGCCTAACTTTTCGGAATCAAGGAGAAGAATTCCCTCTGGTGGTTCTCGCCACATTCTCCGATGGGAGCATTTTGGATGTCAGCGCTTCTTCATACGTGACATATACATCTTCAAATACCAACGTTGCGACGATTGACGCAAATGGTAAAGCGACTGCGGCAGGCCCGGGGAGCGGATTTATTACCGCAACCTACGCTCTCTCGAACAATAAGGTTCAGATTTCTATTCCCGTAAACATGCCGCAGCCGAGCGGCGGAGGCGGCACGACTAATTTTTTCATTTCCGCCACACCAGGGGCGCAAACAGTCGCTCCTGGAAGCGCTACTACGTTCACCATCTCTACAAATTCGTATAGCGGGTTTACAGGTGCGATCTCATTTGCTGTGAATGGATTGCCGAGCGGCGTTACGGCGAACTTCAGCCCTACTTCGGTTAACGTTTCCGGTAGCTCGACGCTTACAATTTCAACTCTGACATCAAGCCCCGTAGGTTCCTATGTGCTCACTGTCACGGGGACCGGCGGGACCCTAAGTACGAATCTCAGCGTGTCCCTGACGATCAATACGTTGCCACCGGGTTTCTCTTTGTTGTTGACGCCTGGTTCGGAGACGGTATCTGCAGGGGTGAACGCCAGCTTTGGAGTGTCTGTTTCTCCGCAGGGTGGATTCAATGGTTCCGTGACACTGAGTGCGAGTGGCCTCCCAGCCAACGCGACGGCTAGCTTTAGTCCGTCCTCGATCAGTGGGGGCTCGGGGTCGTCGACTCTAACAGTCGCAACAGGTCCCGGAACTCCTTTAGGAACATACACGCTTACGATCACGGGTACCAGCGGAAGCATAGTCCACAGCTCGAACGTCACAGTCACGCTGATTTTGGGATTCGTGCCTAGCGGAGGTCTACTCACCGCGCGTTGGAACCACACTTCGACGATGCTAAATAACGGAATAGTTCTCATTGCGGGCGGCGACGACGTCAACGATCATCCAACCGCGAGTGCAGAACTCTATAATCCAGCCACGGGGACTTTCACATCAACGGGTAGCCTAATCACCGCACTCGACGTCCACACCGCCACGCTGCTGAACAATGGGTTCGTACTGATCGCCAACGGGGGCATTTCCTCTGAACTATACAACCCCGCAACGGGATCCTTCATGGCGACCGGGATTATGGCCACGCCACGCGGAGGCCACTCAGCGACGTTGCTGAGCAACGGGATGGTCCTGATCGTTGGAGGCGACCTCTATCGCAGCGCAGAACTCTATAACCCGGCGACGGGAGTTTTCACCGCCACGGGAAATACAAATGTGGAGCACTCCTACCACACAGCAACGCTGCTGAACAATGGCTTGGTCCTGATCAGCGGCGGTACCACCGGTAATACTATAGCGGAACTATATACGCCCTCGACCGGCGTGTTCTCTTTAACTGGCAGCTTGAATTCAGGGCGCCAATTCAGCTCCGCGACGTTGCTAAATGACGGAAAGGTCTTGATTGCCGGGGGATCGAAAAACATCGGTCTTGTGACGTTCTATGCCAGTACAGAAGTCTATGACCCCACGACGGGAGTTTTTACACCGGGCGGAAATATGACTTCCGCGCGCGAATCCCACTCGGCAACACTCCTCAATAACGGCACGGTTCTGCTCGCTGGAGGTGACAACGGCACGACCGCGCTCGCCAGTGCGGAGATCTACGACCCAGCTACTTCGACCTCTACCCTGGTCGCTAATATGAGCACGCCTCGCGACTACCATACTGCAACTCTTCTCGGCAACGGACAAATCCTGGTGGCGGCCGGCCTGCGAAGCACAACCACCACGTCAGCCGGTTCCTCTGCTGAACTCTTTACCCCTGGCGGCCTCATCCCTTCCGGCCTCACCTCTATTTCGCTGGCGCCGGTGAATCCTTCCGTTCCCGCCGGTGGCGGACTAAGCTTTTCAGCTACCGGGACATTGAGCAACAACAGTACGCAAACCTTGGCCTCTGCGCAGTGGAGTTCCTCAAATTCGTCGGTGGTGACGATCACCAATGACTCGAAGAATCATGCCAATGCATTGGCGGTGGCACCGGGGTCGGCGACGATCAGGGCGTGTGCCGGTTCCATTTGCGGTGCAACGACCATAACCGTCACCTCTCAGCCGCCAGCGCCGAGCATCACAAGCCTCTCTCCGTCGTTGGGGACCGACAATATATCCGTAACCATCACTGGACAGAACTTCGGGAGTTCGCAGGGTACAAGTGTAGTCTCCTTTAACGGCGCACCGGCAACTGTCACTAGTTGGAATCCAACCAGCATTATCGTCACGGTGCCCGTCGGCGCGACATCTGGCAATGTGGTGGTCACAGCATACGGCGTTACTTCGAACGGCGTTTATTTCACGGACGCCCCCGTCATCAGTACTCTCTCGCTCACGTCGGCGCCGACGATGGGACTACTGACCATCACAGGAACGGGTTTTGCTAGTTCACAAGGAACAAGCACGGTCACCTTCAACGGTACGCCCGCGACATCGTTCTTGGACTGGAATAAAAGCAGTATCATCTTGAGGATTCCTTCAGGTGCTACCGCCGGCAATTTGATAGTCACGGTCAACGGAGTAGCAAGCAACGGAGTCTTTTTTACACCCACGCCCCCACCCAGCATCACAAGTTTGTCACCTACCTCGGGCATGGTAGGAGATTCAGTAACCATTACGGGGGCAAACTTCGGCTCGTCCCAAGGATCTAATGCTGTACGACTCTATTATACCTTGGGACGTGTGACGGTCTCCAATCCCGCGAGCGTGACAAGTTGGAACGCAACGACGATTGTCGTGACCGTTCCCATACGCACCTCGGGTAGCGGCAACCCAACAGTCAAGGTCTTAGTCGATGGCATTGCCAGCAACGGTGTGAACTTCACGCTGCTACTTCCGACGATCGCGAGCTTGTCGCCTACATCGGGGCCAGTGGGAACCTCAGTTACCATCACAGGATCCAACTTTCGTTCCACTCAAGGGTCAAGCACCGTCACATTCAATGGAACTTTAGCTTCGCCCACAAATTGGAGCGCGACAAGCATCGTTGTTCCTGTCCCCCTTGGAGCAACAACGGGTGCTGTCGTCGTCACAGTCAACGGTCAGGCCGGGAACGGAGTCACCTTCACGGTGCAATGACCCATCGGCTTCAGGGAGCGCGGGCTTTGCTGAGGTACGTGCGGCTTGTGCCTGACGCGAGCGCTTTGAATCCGATTGCGCTGGTGTCGTCGGAACTGGCAATGCTGCGGACTGTGCCTGACAGTGTGACGTCGTTGAACGTTTGAGCGCCGAGGCCGCTGTCTGCCGCTGTTTCAAGGCAAATCATTGTTACGAGCAGTTACGGAGCGTGGGATGAGCGTCGGCGATTGACGGATTTGTGCGAGGGGCGGGAAGAGAGCGCGGGCCAGCGGGCGAAGATGGAAGTGGAGAGGCCGCCGCGGGGGGTGAATTCGCCGCGGACGACGCACCATTCGGGGCGGACGGCGGCGACGATGTCGCGGAGAATTTTGTTGACGGCGTTTTCGTAGAAGATGCCGAGGTCGCGATAGGCGAGGAGATACATTTTGAG
>Ga0137401_10001556_pt1 | contig 10093 bp, 12 predicted proteins | sample CZOMad1_1_16fung_FD_108286 | JGI IMG/M metagenome (GOLD analysis project Ga0137401, IMG submission 108286) | Vadose zone soil fungal communities from Angelo Coast Range Reserve, California, USA - CZOMad1_1_16fungal (Illumina Assembly) | ecosystem: Environmental > Terrestrial > Soil > Vadose...
AAAGACCGTCATAATGCTCGCCGTCTCTGCGTCGAAAATAGAACGTGGATCGGCGAGAAGGATTGGTCACCAAAACAATGGTTAGTGTCCGAGGCATGGCTTTAGTTTTTTGGGCTCGACGGTTCTCGCCCGCATCGACGCGCTTCTCCAATACCTTTCTCAAAGTGTTGCTATCGCTTTTGCGTATGGCAAATGTCGGGTGCCCCCTTCACCAATGGCCTGTCGGGAAAATTACGGTATCTTCTTGGCGGTCGTCTGTGGCAGCCTCGTCACCAGGAACGTCAGCAGGAGAAGCTCCACAGTTCATACGCTCATCCGACGAATGGTGAAGCGGATCGTGCGAGCCACAAAAACGAGGGTGGCTGCCGATTTGAGTCGGTGCGGCCAAGCCCCTTGTACCGAGCATCCAAACGGCCCGTTGTCGTCTCGTTATCAGAAAGCAGAGTCTTCATGAAGACGCCTGCTCTAACTCGCAAGTTCGCCTTCAGCAGAAACGCCAGAGACAGCCCGGTATAGTCGTGAAGCTTCTCGGCCACCGCCTGTTTTCTCGCATCCGTTAGCTCCGAACCCTGCAGCAGCGCACTCATATACTCGCCGAGCGCATACTGCTTTACCTCGTCCAGAAAGGGCTCGAGCTCCGCTGGCTGCGATTGCAACTTGTGATGATAAAAAGCAATGGCCGCATAGGTCGGTAGCGCAAGCGCGTATGCTTGTTCCGGCCCCGGGTCGAACTGTTGTCCATCCGCGTTGTTATCGAAGTCCAGAATTTGCGACAGCATGATTAGCCCATTGAAACGCACATCCTGCAGATTCGCGGCGAGCATCGCATTCCGCAGAGTTCCATAGCTTTCGCCCAGCAGATATTTCGGCGAGTTCCACTTGTTATACTTGTTCAAGAATCGGCGGATGAACCGCTCGAACGCATGCGTATCCGGGTCATTTCCCCAAAATGCAGTCTCCTTACCGGGACCCATAATCCGGCCGAATCCGGTTCCCGGAGCGTCGACGAACACGATGTCGCTTACGTCCAACAGGGTATAGTCATTGTTGATGATGTTGTATGGTGCACCCGGATCGAGCTGCCCATCGGGCACCACCACGCGCCGCGGCCCAAACGCCCCCATGTGCAACAGCAATGACGCGCCGCCTGGTCCGCCATTATAGATGAACGTGATCGGGCGTCTTGCCCCGGCCTCTTTATTGAAGTAGGCGACGTAGAACATCCGCGCGGTTGCCTGGTCCGGTAACGTCTCGCCGTTACTTGGCAACGCCTTGCCATCCGGGCCCAGCATTGCATCCTGCACATCGTTCGATCCTACGGTCAGCGTTCCGGCGATGGCCCTATAAGGGATCGTCTGACCTCCCGCGATGACTGTTCTCTCGGCGGTCGAGTCCGCCGGGGCAAAGGTCAGCGGCGTCGATGGCGTCCCTCCGACAATCACCGTCTCGCTTTTCTTGTCCCCTCCGACAATCACCGTCTCGCTTTTCTTGTCGTTCTCCTTCTTGTCCTGCGCCGCCATAGGCTGCATCGACATGGCAGAGGCGATTATCAAACCGGCGGTAAAGCCAGACCAAATCTGATTCATTAAGGGAATTGTAAGTAACCTGTGACTTAGTACTCGGTGCGTTTCTGTTCCAGCTGCCGTAAACGCTGTCCGAGTGGCGGCTTTGCGTCGATCTGCACCCTGGTGAATTTCTGCTAAACTACTCCTAAGTTTCGGCCTTAAACCAGGCCCTTTATGTCGAGCGAATCCAAGAGGTTTCGCGTATTGAGTCTTGATGGCGGGGGCATTAAGGGAGCATTCACGGCTGCGGTATTGGCGGAGTGGGAGCAAAGGACCGGCCGTATTATCGCTTGCCGTTATCACACTTTCCGCTTTGTTTCTTTGCCAGTAAATTCGCGGCGCCTAATTTCCTGGATTGCTTCGGTAACTGCGAAGCCATCTTGCAATTGCTTGAGCTGTGCCGGCGTGGCCTGGTGCAAATTATCGATCTCGCATGCGTCGGCGGGAATGACACTGTTAACCACGAAAACTGCGCAAGGGATCGGTCCCAGTGCTGTAAGCCTCGAAGCTGCCTTTTCCAACCATTCGAATGAAGTATTCAGCGAAAATACTGCGAGCGGTGTTGCCGGTAGAAAGAAAGAGGATCCGGTATTGCGATTCCGAACTCATGGCCTTTTTTCACTGTTCCCTGTAAAAGGAGCTACATCTTTGATCCCTAGGTAGACAAAACGCAGGCCGCGGAGGCCGTATGTACTCCAGTCGGCTCTTAGCCTAGCGTTTGATTTTGGCTCGATCGGCTTCGCCATACGGGACGACGGTGTTGGGTCTTGTTCGAGTTGCGGCGCTCAATTTGGAGGGCGATGAGCAGTCAGATCTAACCGTGCATGGTGGGGTCCATAAAGCAGTCTATGCCTACCCATCTGAGCACTACCTATTCTGGCGCGAGGAGTGGCTTCTACTTTGCCGTCCTCGAGGAGGGACGAGCCGCTGCTGGCGATTCGGTGGAATGGCTCACTCGCGATGAGCATGGTGTTACCGTGGCCGACATTGTGAATTTATATAAAGCGGACGAGACGAACCAAGACCTCTTGCGCCGGGCGAGCGAGTTACCTGCATTTTTTGGCGAGACTACTTTCGCAAACGCCTCTGGGATCCAGATAGCTGACCTTCTCCCGGATGCCAGTCGCATCATCTCGTATCCGCTGTTTTTCCACAAGATGACTTCCGGATCGTAGGGTTGCAGGTTCGAGCCCTGCCGGGTGCACGCATCAGCATTACGAAAGCATCAGCAATGCGCAGAATGTCTCGGAGATATCGGAGTTACCTTCCTTCTGGTACTCCATATAGCGCAGCAGGCACTCTTGCTAGAAGTACCACTCAACCTGGGTACCAAGCAACCAGCCATCGTTAGACTTGGCATAGGGTGCTGGACTGAATCCGCCGGTATTGCTACCTTCCTGGACCGAAGTGGTTGAGCCTTTCAGAGAGTCGCTCCAGATCGCGTAGGTGGCGAAGACTCGCAACTCCGGACGGGTGAAATATCCACCCTTCGGTTTGATCGATGGAGCGATGGTAAAGATGCCCATGCTTCCGCTGCGGCCGAAAGCAGTGGGGTTAAGCGTGCCTGGATTAATAGTGGGATTACTGTTCGCCTGAAAACCACGAACGTTATCGATATAGCTGTAGAAAAACTGACCCTGGATTGCAATATTGTCCGCGATCCAGATAATCGGTCTGATACCGGCTTCGAATATGTTACGCGTCGAAGGAGTGCTCTTGATGACGAGATTAGGCGTTATTCCGTTCGCTTGAAATGGAAAGCGCGGGTTTACGAAACTTTCCTGCAGCCGGAACCCTTTTGAATCCTGCTGCCAGAATGCCCAGGCACCCAGCGAGAAGCAAGGATTCGGATTCCACACAAAAAATCCACCGGCTTCGAAGCGGCGCTGTTTTTGGATCGCTTCTCCGGCGTTGATGACGGCACCGACAGGGGTCGCAGGATTCCTGATCAGGGCCGAGTTTACGAATCCCGTGAGTACGCCTAAGTCGGTTGTGGTGCTGAAGTTAGTCGCTCCCCAGCCGCCCAAAGCGTAAATTTGGAGGAAACTGTTTGGGCCAATGGCGCTGAGATCGAACTTGTAGCCCGCGCCACCACCGATGCCGTACGCATCGTCCGTGCGAACCGGATGGGTCAGTACCGCGTCGCCAGCAGCTAGCAGATTGCCATTGAAATCTTTCGTGAACGTTGTGCCCTTTTCATAGTTGCCGATCAGAACCAACATCAATTTGCCCGGGCCAATGGCGATATCTTTCAATCGAATATCGAGGCTATGCTTGTAAAAGCTACCGGTGTTCGGTGAGGCAATGTCGTCATCCAAGCCACCGAGATAGGCAACCCAGAGTTTGCCGATACCGAGATCGATATTCTTGACTCCGGCGCCGTACCCGGACATATCGAGCCAGTAATAATCCATCGGATCGATATTTTGTCGATCATAGAACCGCTGGCCACCCCAAAAGGTAATTTCCGGAGCGCTCTTGAAGACGTTGCTCATTTCGAGGTACGCCTCGCGCATCACAAAATCGAAATCGCTCCCATTTTCGCGCCCGTTCTGTCCGCCTCCTATACCAGTGACGAAAGTGCTGCGGTTCTGGACGTAACGAATCGCCGGCGTGAATCGCATAGAGACATCCATCACGTTTGGATTGTCACCGAGCATATGCGCTTGCGCCCAGGTCAACTCAAAGTAAGTATCGTTCTCGTTGCCGAGACGCGAACGCTCGGCAGCCGCACTGTCGGGCGGTTCAAAATTGAAATTACCACCGCCGCCGCTACCGTTAAATTGGACACCGGCGCGAACGTAAGCCGAAAAGCTGAAATTTCGGGTCAACGATTTGAGGAACGATTCATCGAGAACCGGACCTTTGCCTTCGTACTGTTTGCCATCAGCGTCAGTCAATACATGCGTGTTGAGGATGGAGCCGGAATCGGCTTTGGATCTGAGCGACTGGACCTCGCCTTCCAGGGTCGAGATACGGTCTTCGTATTGTCTCTGCATCTGTTCCGTCCGGGCCTCAGATTCTTTCTGCATCTTTTCGATTTGAGCCTTCAATGCAGCGATATCATCCGCACCGGAGTTCTGGGCGTAAACCGTTACAGAGGCAAACAGTGCCAAACCCACGACGAATGACGCTGTAAGACCCAGCCGAAGGGGAGAACTAACGGAAAAACACATTTTCTACTTCCTTGATGGTGAGAGGTTACCAAAAGTTACCCTCAGATTAAGCCGTATCGAAATAGCGAACTATTAGTCAAGACAAAACAAGCAACACGCGCGGCATAAGGCTCACAGTCCGGCGTGCGACCTGTGTTATATCAACGCGAAACGGGCCGGACTGTATCGCCCGGGTCGCTTTTATCGCAGCACTTATCGCCAGCTGCCGGATAAACAGACGGTTTTTGAAGGGATCGGTAATAGACCGCTTCTAAACCATCAACAGAGCTCTAATACCCTCTCCTCATTCTCCGACTGCAGCCATGACTTCCAGTGGATCTTTCCGCTTTCGAGATCGAAAACGATCTGGTTCGTAAACGCTGCATCTCGAAACACGGCGCGATCGACCTTTGGCAAATGTTGAGGACAACGCACTGATCGATCGTCTGTATCCAGTCGGGCCGTCCGAAACCAAGATGTTAATCGAATCCAGCGCGGCCATCCACATTGGAACTGGACCGCGCGGAGAGGAATCAACTTCATCCACGGCATCGTGATTGCCAGAGGAAATAGCGACGCGGGTTTTTCGCGCTAAAGACCAGAGAAATGCTTTGGCTTTGAAGATCTGAACAATCAATGGTTCCGGACGAAAAACGTTGATGAAGTCACCGGCAATTGCCACCAGGTCGTAGTCCTTAGACCCTTCATCAAGCCATTTGAACCAGCGATGGGTCTACCCGGGGTTGAAATGACGGTCGAGTTTTAAGACCTTCTATATAACTTGCACCTGGATACCGATCTTCTTAGCCAGGGCATCTGAAGTTAGCTTTCGCCGAGAGTCCTTGAGAATGAAATCGTTGATGCTCGGATGCGGGTACTCCAGATAGAGAACTCCATTCTCGAGACGGCAACCCGTAGCACTTTCGATCGCCGTAGTAATCAGCCGCTCGTTTTGCGTCTTTAATTCGCGGGCCAGCTCCCCTTTTCTCTCTTCTTCGGCCTTCATAGTCCCCTCGTTAAACGCCGAGGCATGGATGCCGACGAAACGTCCGGCAAGCGCCGGTGATAAAAAGTGTTCCAACGATCCCTCCCCCGTCGGGCTCAAAGGGGCCTCCCAGATCCATCTCGTCGTGGTGCTGTTCTGCTTACGCCCGTCTGCCGCTCACGCGCCCGAAGTATTCTGAGAGCGAATCGGGCTCCCGCGTCCGATTCCGAACCTCCTTCGAAACCACAAAGACGCAATTTATCGGACAAGAAAAAGCGCAAAATAATTCCCGAACTCACAGCTACTCCGCGTAAAACCGATCTTAGTATAATGTTCAGTTTTCAGGCGATGATACCTTTGATCGGCACAAATACCATTTTTGCAGCAAATGGCGCCTGCTTTCTCCTTATCAATCTAGCTCTGATGCGGTGGCGCCAGCCAAAGGCGCAACCCCACTCTGCCATGGAAGATTTCTTCCAATCGTTTGCGACGGCAGTCCACTACGTGCGCTACGCACCCGGGATGCAGGTTATTTTGGCGCGACAGGTATTGTTCTCTCTGCTGGTCGCAGCGATTCCAGCACTGCTCCCGGTGATCGGTTTAAAAGAATTGCATATTGATGCGGCAGAACTCGGACTGTTGTACACCATCATGGGCCTTGGCTCAGTGATCACTGCAGCTTTCATCCTTCCGTGGGGACGCGCTCGCTATTCACCCAACACCTTAACCAGGCTAGCGGCGTACCTGCTGGCGCTGGTCATCTTGTTGATGGCTTTTGTTCGCCAAACGCAGCTTTTGCTGGTTGTTGCTGCTTTTGCCGGCGTCGCTTGGACGTCCACCGCTAACGGACTCTGGCTGGCGGGGCAGCGCGCGATGCCGGCGTGGGCTCGTGGCCGAATGAACGCCACCGTCATCATGTCTTCTCAGGGCGCGATGGCTCTGGGTGGAGTCATCTACGGAACAACCGCACAGACATTCGGCGTCAGGACAGTATTAGTGGCGGTGGCCGTTTTTATCCCAGTGATGTTGCTGACATTCAAGTTGTTATCCTCACCACTATCAATCGATTTTACCCAAAGGCTCAGCTTTGAATCTGGGTCGGTCACTCCCTCGTCGCAGAATTTCATTCACGTTCTGCAACCCAGGGATGGGCCAGTGCTCATTACAATCGACTTCCAGGTGGACGAACCTCGAGGGCGCGAGATCGACAGTTTCATCAGCGTGCTTCGGCTGATTCATTTGCGAAATGGGGCTTACAGCTGGCAGCTATTTGCGGATCCTGCCCGACCCAACCAATTCCATGTCGAGATAATGATGCCATCCTGGTCCCAATACCTGCTTCATTGCGAGCGAATTACGAAAGCCGAAAAAGAGGTGATCGATCGGGCATTAAGTCTCCACCTCGGAAAAAATCCGCCGGAAACCCGAATGTATATTCGTGTAAGCAAAACCTTTCGTGACGCCTGATGATTTTCCCATTCCAGACCTGCTTTCTCTGACGGGGCCATCGACTCGAGCAGAGGGAGGCGTTCGAGCACCTCATTCTCCGCAAAAGATTGGAGATGAAAGTAAGCGTGCGGGCAGTCATCCATCCTAAGCGCTCTCGCTGTGCGGCAGTCGGGCGCGCTCGTCATGCCCTGCCTTGTTGACATCGAAATGGGCTTCATTCTAGCAGCAAAACTTGTGGGGGGGCAGGCTCGCTGCGACCCCACCCGGTTGCGCGATGAATCCGATTAAAACGTCAGGACAACTTTGCCAGCGCCCTTGCGCGACTCAAGGTGACGGGTCGCCTCGGCGACTTCTGTGGCCGGGAACGTCTTGTCTACGAACGCTCGCAATGTAAAACTTCCTCAGCGGAGATTGCGGCTGCGGTGTCAATAGAGCCACCGCGGCTTGACCTTTACCTGGGGTTCTGTGGCGGTAGCGCAGACCTTTTATCTCATAATTTTCGGCTAGGACGATCCTTTCAACGACTAGGCCGGACCGAGAGAAGCCCTTCGTCGCGATTCGGTCGGATAGATTTAATTCTACCTTCCCCACTATTTGCCTGCTAGATATCTTGCCTAAGCTCGCCGGCGAATGCCGAAAATTGGCTGCCTCACCATGAACCGTCGGTCGGCGCGAGGTCTCGCGCACAGAAACAGGTGTGACCGAGCACCCCGAATTAAAAGCCCGCGAAGGTCGCGAATAAAGTACCGATTACCCAATACTGGAAGCCTACCGAACACGGGCCAAGCTGTTCGAACTCTACCGATACTACTCTTGGGTCGTGGATCGTTTTCACATTTCTACGCAGGCCTGGCAGTTGATTTATCCGAAGCGGCAACGTTTAGTAACCATAGCGGGACGGACGAGCGAGATCCCTGGAGGAGAGGGCGCCGCCTTGCGTAATCAACTGAGAAAGGAAAGATCGTGATCTACGAACTTCGTATTTATACGGCAACACCGGGGCGGTTGCCGGATATTCTTGCCCGCTTTCGCGACCATACACTCAAAATCTGGGAGCGGTATGGCATCCGGCAGGCTGGTTTTTGGACCACGCTGGTTGGGCCGGACAGCAGCACGTTAACTTATTTCCTTGCGTGGGAGAGTCTCGCCGAACGCGAGGCGAAATGGAACGCGTTCATTGTGGATCCGGAGTGGCTCGCAGTGCGGGCCGCCTCGGAGAAGGACGGGCCAATCGTTGCAAGCATCGCCAACTCGTTCCTGCAGCCGACACCGTTCTCTTCGGTGAATTGAGTTCCTACATGGGTACCGCACACGAAACGGAATTTTAAGTACGGTAAGGAAGCTCTGTCTGCTCGTGGATCGTAGTGCGAGGGCACGTCATGAGGAGCGCTGGACTTCGACCAAAAAGCAGCGGGTCTCTCCAGCACCAGTTTTCGCGTAAAACGAGCTGTAATCAAATCCTGGCGCGTTTTTTTTTGGTCAAATCACCCACAAAAGGCCTTAACGTGCTAAAAATTCCGTTTCGTGAAGTCACCCCAATCTGGTTCTGAAATCGCGGATATTATCGGTCAGGACCGTTTATGCTCCCAGTATCCTACAGCTAGGCTTCATCGACCCGGATGATGCTTATGCTTGGTTCATCTCTGCGCGTTGATTCTCTTCGGAGGGAAATCAATTCGGTTTGCGACGCAGTGGAGGTGGGGAAAGTTCCGGTCGAATAACAATTCGAGAGAGGCCCTTACGGAGTAGCTCCTTTTCGCACAAGATAACTCCTGAAGACGCGCGCCTGCTTGGGCATGTTATTTTGTTCCGTGACGCCGGTGCCAGCTTGCGCCATCCAGGCATCACCGGGCTTGTATGACTTCCGGTCTCAGCCGATCCGATACGTGACTTCGCCCTGCATAATGAGGCCGACGGCAAATCCGTGGTAGGCCCGCTCCGTGCGCCAGCCCGGAGGGAGATCGATCACTTGCTGCACAATCTCGATCTCCGTTGCAAGCGACGGCAGTGGAAACTTTGCTTCGCAGGTGACCGCCGGTCCAAATTGAGATTCCTGCACGACCGTGATTTGAGGCGCGCCCTTCGGCAGTAGAAAATTCGTGAGCAACCGGGCTTTGCCAGATCCAGTATTGCCTGCCGCGTGAACTTGGCTGGTACTGTCGGTCCACGGCTGCTCAGCGTTGTACAGACGATCCATCCCGCCGTGTCGCAACGTGATTTCCCCTTCGAGCACGAGATTGATGGCCTGACCTCCGTGTGTGTGCAGCGACGTCCATGCGCTGCGCTCGAAGTCGACCACGAGCTGCACCAGGTCGGTCTGGGCGGGAGCATTGGTCACCACGAACCGCGACTCGGCTACGACCCTGGGCTCCCTCGGCGCGGCCGAATCACGATCAGCCTGGGCCAGTACGGTCGTGTCGATGCTGGCGGCTGCCATCACGGTAACGCAAAGTGCCACGCCCGTTATGAGACGGCGTCTCTGCGGCATCAAGTCCTCCGGCGGTACTTCAGTGCACCTTTACGCTCGCCGTACAGGAGCTCTCGAAGTTTTTGGGGTCCGCACACGAAACGTTGAATAGAGTACGCTTGGACCTTCCAAGGATCATTCGACTGAAAGAAAACGCTCCAGAATTCGCTTACAGCTCGCAGGGTCACCCAGACTTAGGATACGACGTTTTCACTCGCTGGTCTTACGAGCAATCAGTTCTCTCTGCTTTGGAAGATTGAGCGTCGGAGTTCTCACCCGTCGACGATGCGAGATTTAGCAAGAGCATGAGGTCCACTCGGACCTGATTATTTTCAACGCGATCTATCATCGCGTTCGGAAGCCATGATTGGGAAAATTTAGTATCAATTCGCGGCATTCGGGACACTAAAGCCTTACCCAGGCGCATACTTGAGTTGCGACATCGACCTGGGACCGTGCTTTGACCGCCCCC
>Ga0137401_10001557_pt1 | contig 10090 bp, 7 predicted proteins | sample CZOMad1_1_16fung_FD_108286 | JGI IMG/M metagenome (GOLD analysis project Ga0137401, IMG submission 108286) | Vadose zone soil fungal communities from Angelo Coast Range Reserve, California, USA - CZOMad1_1_16fungal (Illumina Assembly) | ecosystem: Environmental > Terrestrial > Soil > Vadose zone...
GAACTGCATTTCATACTGGATCTTTCGCAGGAGCACGTCGAGCGCATCGAGCGGCTGTTGAAGGAAATGAAGAAGGACAATCCGTCAACTCTATGAAAGCGGGTCCTGCTTTCAACATCCCATGACCAACACTACTCGGTTCTTTCAAGCCATCGAGTCCGGCGACATTGCGCAAGCACGCGCCCTTCTAGAGAAACATCCCGATCTCGTGCATGCGCGAGATCTGGCAGGAGCAACAGCGCTGCACATCGCTGCGTTTCAGGGAACTCGGCCGCTTGTTTCTCTTCTCTGCGAAAAAGGCGCGGATTTAAGCGCGCGCGATGGGCGCTTTGGCGCCACTCCCTCCGGCTGGGCAATCCATTGTCTTCGCGAACTTGGCGGACTCTTGGCCATCGAAATTGAAGATGTACTGCATGCCATCCGCACGCACGATGCGGCCTGGGTGCATCGGCTAGTGAAGCGTCACCCTGCGCTCGTCAACGCCGCAGACGCAGAAGGCCAGCCACTGGCCGCGCACGCTCGAGAATCTGGCGACAGAGCAATTGCCGACCTGTTCACTTCATCCACGCAGGCTCCTTGACGATGTACGATTCGCAGTTAGTGAGATAGGTCGAGCCAATGCCACGACAACCACAGCCGGCGCCGAACGACGGCGCGCTCGTCATCAACAAGCCGAAGGGGAAAACGTCGCACGACGTGGTGGACGCGGTGCGCCATTTGGCGGGCTTCCGGCAGATTGGGCATCTGGGGACGCTTGATCCGCTGGCGACGGGCGTGCTGGTGCTGCTGCTTGGCCGGGCCACGCGGCTGGTGCAGTTTTATGCCGGGCGCCGCAAACGATACGAGGCAGGATTCCGGTTCGGTTTCGCGACGGATACGTACGATTCCGATGGCGAAGCGCAGGGCCCGGACGCCGCGCTGGTGTTGGATGCCGCGACAATTGAAAAGCTTGCGGCCGAGCGCACCGGGCGTTTCGAACAGATGCCGCCATCGTTTTCGGCAAAAAAAGTAAAAGGCCGTCCTGCGTATGAACTGGCGCGCAAAAAACAGGCGGTCGAGCTGAAGCCAGTCGAAGTCGAGATTTTTGAATACAAACTTAAGGAGATCGCAGGCAGCATCGCGCGCTTTGTCATCGAATGCTCCTCTGGCACCTACATACGTTCACTGGCGCATGAGATGGGGCAGAAGCTCGGGTGCGGCGCGCATCTGGCGGAAATCACGCGAACGGCAGTGGGAGAATTTTCACTGGAACAGGCGATTACGCTGGAGGAACTCGCCGAAGCCAAACAGGCCGGGAAATTCGCCGATTGCCTGATCCCCCTGGAAAGCTTGTTGACGAATTTTCCCCGAGTGAATGTTTTGCCGGTGGTCGAAAAGCGCGTGCGCCATGGCACGAAGTTCAACATTATGATCGCGCAACTTCAGCCGGGCCGCGCCGAGCCGCCTCCCGGCGCGACGACGCAGCTGGATGGCGGCGAAGCAAAGCCGCCGCGGCTGCGTGTGTTCAGCCAGCAGGACAAGCTGATCGCCATTGCCGAAGCCATCGTGCCGCGGACTTACCAGCCCATCGTGGTGTTTGAAGCTTTGCCGTAGCTCATCCCGCAAGAGCGCAGAATCTTTCCACCCCCAAGATTAGCTAACGCCCAGGCTACGGATCATCGTTCTCAGACTTATTGTTGCGGCGGTGGCGCAGGGGACTGCAGAGTTCCCGGACTCGCGGCTCCGCGGCCTGTGGCATCGCCACGGCCGGCGAAAATCGTCCGCGTGAGATGATCCGCCAGCCGCAGTTTTCGCGGGGTGACGAGAATCAGAAGTTCCGTGTCTTGATTTGAGTTCTTCCGACCGCCGAACACGTATCCTGCGAGGGGCAGATTAGCGAAGCCCGGCAGGCCGGTGATGGACCGGGTCTCTTGCGCATCGGTGAGCCCGCCAATCACGGTCGGTTCATCCTGCTTGACGCGCACGGTCTGCGACAGCGTGCGATTCGAAATGATGGGAATGCCGTTCACGCTGGAGCCTGACAGGGAGCGTATTTCGAATTCGAGCAGCAAAGTCACTTCATTGTTGAGATGCAAGGTGGGAGTCGCTTTAATCTTTACGCCGAGATCGACATATTCCGAGGCGGGATAGGGCGTCTGCGCCACTCCAACCGTGGAGCTGTTGGCGAAATTCGTGGAATCCTGAATGATCGCCACCACGCCCTGCGTGGCGGCTGGATCCTGAGCAACTAAAGCGACGTCGGGCAAACCGCTGGAGGTCAACGCCGAAGCGATGAGGGCGGAAGGCCCCGTGGGAGTATTGAGCTCGATACGCGAAGCAAACGTGCCTTGTCCTTGAGCCAGATAAACGCCCAGCGTGTTGGAGCCTTTGTTGGTCACTGCGAGGTCCGGGACTGTCCCGTTGGCAAAATTGGCGATCACGATTCCGGCAGGAGTCGACGAGGTTGGCAGGGGAGAGCCCGTCGCTTCGCTGAAGGTGCCGTCCAAATTAGTGCTTCCCAGCAAGACCGAAACTGTAGCGCTACCCTGATTCACGACGGCGAGATCCAGCACGCCGTCGGCGTTCAGGTCTCCTGTGGCGATCGCCACCGGAGTAGTGCCCACGGGGATTGGAGAACTGGGGGCTTCAGCAAGAGTAACATTCAGATTCTGATCGACGGAGCTGAGCAGAATGGAAATGTTGTTCGAACCTTGATTGACGATAGCAAGGTCTTGCTCAGCGGCGTTATTGACGGTGTTGGTGCGGTTGCGAAAATTTCCGCTGACCATGGCAACGGGAGCGGCCTGCGAAATCGTGGTGGTATTTGTCAGCTTGAAAGGCGAACCCGGAAACTCCACAAAGGTGCCATCTCCCTGTCCGCGGAAGAGAGAGACCGAATTGTCGCCTTGATTGGCCACCGCGAGATCCAGAAAACCGTCCCCGTTGAAATCCGCGACGACCACGGACCTGGGATTGTTTCCAACAGCAAAAGGAGAGCCGGGAGCCTCGGTAAAAAGTCCGTTAGCTTTGCCGTTGGCGTCGACGTCCCCCAATAAGACAGAAATGTTGTTCGACGTGGAATTTACCAGAACCACGTCCGGCGGCTGCGTGGTTGAAAATTTTGTGAGGTCGTTGCGGAAAACCCCCGTGCCAATGGCGACCTGTCCTGTCTCTTTGGTCCCCAAAGTGATCGGCGACGGCGTTACTTGAACGAAATTCCCATTGTTCTGATTCTGCAAAATGACAAAAGTATTGGCCTTGGGATCGTCAAAAACTACGGCCAGATCGGGCAGAGTGCCGCCGGTGAAGTTATTGGCAGCCAGTGCGGAAGGATTGGCGCCAACGGTGAAGCTGGTCTGCGGGAAAACTATGGAGCCTGGAAGTCCCGTCAATGCGGAGGAGTTTCCCGTACCTCCGGAGAGCAAGCTGAGGGTGATGGGGTAGCGATCGCCGACGAAAAAGCTGGCTGGCTTGCCGCTTTGCGCGCGCAGCAGCACCTGGCGCCCGCTCTGTACCAGCGAAAGAGAGTCAGAGAAATCCACGGCGGCGCTTGGAAGCGTAAGCAGAAAAGTGGAGAGGCCACCGCCGAGGGCAACGACGGAGGGAACGCTGGAGAATCCTTTTCCCGCGAAGATTTGTTGGATGTTGGTGAGCAGGTTGGTCAGCGTCGTCGACGATTTGAGCTTGTTCACGTCGTTGGTATTCAGTGAAATGAGCTGACTGGAAGCCGGTGGCGTGATTCCAAGAGCGCGCGCCTTGTTGCGATCGACTTCCAGGAATTCGATTTCGAGCATGACTTCGCCGCGGGCACGCTCGAGTTGCTGGATGAGTTCACCGGCAAGGGCGAGCCGCTCCGGGCTGTCGCGCATGGTGATGGTGCGGCTGCGAGTGTCGATGTCGATGCGCGTTCCGCCGGTGATGTCGCGCAGGATACGCAACAACTCGGTGACCTCTTCAGGTCCAACGGCCGCGGAGAGTGGAAAAGTCTGTTCCGCTTGCAAGCCGTACTGCCGCCGCTTCTCCGCCGTGTCTGGGGCCACGAAGACCATCGTGGGATTCAACGGACGCCAAAAGGTTCCGGTTTGTCCACCGAGGATGGACATGCCGGTGTAAAAATCAACATCATCCAAACGCAGCCGTACGTTCCTGGCAAGAATGTCCGGATCAAAGGACACTTTGACGCCGAACAGCGTGGCCATTTGCTCGTAAACCGTCCTGGTATCGCCGCGCAGATCCAGTTTGCGCTTTACGAGTTGCGGTTGCAGCTTCGGTAAGCCAGAAATCTTTGCTGCGGACTTTGCGTGGGGCGAGTCCTCCATGGCTGTAAGTTGACCGAAACGCTCCTCGACGATGGTGTTTCCGGGATCGATCCGAAGCGCAGCTGCCAATTCCTCGGTGGCCTCTGTCAGGAGTCCCGACAAAGCATCACGTTCCGCGGCTTCCATGTAGTCGCGAACCAGCCTGGAGCGCAGTGCCGCACCGCGCTCGACGATGACGGCATCCTGCGGAGCGTAACGCGCGGCTTCCTCGTAGGCTGCGAGCGCCTCCTCGAAGCGGCCCGCTGCTGCAGCCTTGTCGCCTCGCTCGGCAGCTTTCTGGGCACGTTTGAGGTCGGGCCGCACCGTGCCGGATTCCGCCTGTGACGAAGAGGGTGCTTGCGCCTGGGCAGGCACTTGCACACACAAAACCTGTGACAGGACCAGGGAGGCACTGAGGCGGAGAATGCGCATAAACATCAAATTAGGATAACCTAAATCCGCAGAGCATATAGGACTAAGCCAGTCCGGTTGACGGAAGTCGCTGGTTGCGGTACACTTAAATTGTAGTTGCAAATGACTAACAACTGGAGCTCTGGTGCTTTCGGCTCTCCTTATTGCGCTTCGTGAAGGCGTTGAAGCTTCGCTCGTCGTCGGCATTGTCCTGGTCTATCTGTCGCGCACGGGCCGCGAGCACCTGGCACGCTTCGTGTGGTACGGCGTTGCAACGGCCGCTGCGCTGAGCCTTGGAGTCGCTGTGGCGCTCGAACGCTGGCGCATCAGCGAAGACGGCTTCGAGGGGCTGATGCTCCTCATCGCCTCGGTCTTCGTTGTTACGATGATCGTATGGATGAACCGCGTTGCGCGCCACCTGAAAAAAGAAATTGAGGCCAAGGTGGAAGCCTACGCGGAGAAGGCCGGCAGGGCGGCGGGCTGGGGAATTTTTCTTTTTGTTTTCCTGATGGTTCTGCGCGAAGGGGCGGAGCTGGCACTGATCCTGCGGGCCGTGGAGCTTTCGAGCGAAGGGCTGCAGACTTGGATTGGAACGATTGTGGGGATCGCCGGGGCGGTCGCGGTGGGGCTTTTCTTCTTTAAGGGTACGCTGCGGATTCCGCTGCACCGTTTTTTTGCCGCGACGAGCGTCATTCTAATGCTGGTGGCGTTTCAGCTGGCGCTCACCGGGCTGCACGAGCTGAGCGAAGCGCGCTGGTTGCCTTGGAGTAAGGCGGAGATGGCGATTCTGGGACCGATTGTCCGGAACGAGCTGTTCTTCTTTGTGTTCATCTTTGGAGCCGCTGCATTGTTGATTTTGCGCGAATGGCAGTCGGCCAAGCATTGCAAATCCGTTCAGGGGACGATGAATGACGCGGAGAAGCGGCTGCTCGAATCACAAAGCCGGCGGCAGCGAAATTGGATGATGGCTGCGGCAGTTGCGTCCCTCACGGTGATTTTGGTGCTGACCGCGGATTTCATTTATGCGCGGGCAAACTCAGCGCCGCCGGCGGCCCGACCGATCAATGCGGTGGGAGACATCGTGCGTGTGCCGGTCAGGGAAGTTCAGGATGGAAGTATGCATCTTTTCACGGTGAATGCGGGCGGGCAATCGCTGCGGTTCATGATCATTAAAAAACCAAACGGCTGGGGAGCGGCGTTGGATGCCTGCCGCATTTGCGGAGCGGAAGGCTACCGGCAGGATGGACAGAACGTGATTTGCCGGCACTGCGCTTCAGCAATTTATATTCCGTCGATCGGGGATCAAGGCGGGTGCAATCCCATCGGCGTGCCATCGCGCATGGACGGCGGAGAGTTAGTAATCGATATTTCGTCCCTGACGCAAGCCGCAAAGGAGATTCCACAGTAGAAGCGCGGACGATCGCGCCCTGTGTCTGCCAATCTTTCCATGTTTCTAAGAATCGTTGCCGATTCGTTTGGACGCCGCCCCCGCCACAAGCTTCTTACCGGGGCGGCGCTGGCGCTTGGTATGGGAGTGGTCACGGCGGCGCTGAGCGTGTCGCTGGACGTGGGTGACCGGCTGGCGAAGGAATTCCGGAGTTTGGGCGCAAATCTTGTTGTAACGCCGCAAGCAGATTCTCTTCCGCTGGAAATTGGCGGCGTGGATTACCGGCCTGTGAATGCAGGCGCATATCTCCCGGAAGCCGACCTGCCCAAATTGAAAACAATTTTCTGGCACAACAACATCGTGGCATTTGCGCCCATACTCGAAGTCCGCGTTAAGGCTCTGCCGTTTGCGCGCGGGGGTGGGCAGCTCGGGAATTGGATGGAGGGCGTTCCCATCGTTGGAACGTGGGCTGACAATGCTCTCCCGCTCCCGGATGGTGGGGAATTTCAAGCCGGAATTGCCAAGACGAACCCCTGGTGGCAAGTTGACGGCAGATGGTTTTCAGACCATACCATGGAATGCGTGGTCGGAGCCGCGTTCGCCAAAAAAAATCACATCAAGATCGGCGACTCAATTTCCTTGGCCACCGGCTACGTCACGAAGATTCCCGCCCCTCTCAAAATCACAGGGATACTCACTTCCGGCGGTCCAGAGGATGAGGCTATCGTGGTCCCGCTTACCCGAGCCCAATCCTTTGCACGCAAGCCCGGCCAGTATCGCAAATTGTATGTCAGTGCACTGACCAAGCCAGAAGATGCGTTTGCGAGGCGCGACCCGAAGAGTTTTACACCCGCCGAGTATGACCGGTGGTTTTGCACGCCGTATATTTCTTCGATTGCGTTTCAGATTCAGCAGGCACTGCCCGGGACTGATGTGCGCGTGATCCGCAAAGTCGCGGAGGGCGAAAGGCAGATTCTTACGCGGGTGCGCATGCTGCTATGGCTGGTGACAGGCGCGGCGCTGCTTGCCGCCGCATTGGCCGTGGGCGCCTCCTCGGCGGCTTCGGTGATTGAGCGGCGCACGGAAATTGGCTTAATGAAGGCGCTGGGTGCGGGCTCCGGCACTGTGGGATTCCTGCTTGCGGCAGAACAGCTCTTGCTCGCATTCGTGGGCGGGGGAGCGGGCTATGCCATCGGAATTGTTCTCGCGCGCCTGCTTGGAGAAAGAATCTTTGGCGCGGCCCCTGAGCCATCGCTCATCGTCTTCTTTGTGATCATTGCACTCGCTGCAGGCGTGACGATTCTGGGCAGCGCCTTCCCACTGCGCCGTGCTTCGCAATACGAACCGGCCCCGATCTTGCGAGGCGAATGATGGCAGGCTCTCGCGCAACAAACAAAGCCATGTTCTGGCGCATTATCAGGCGATTGCTTGGCGCGAACCGTGGCCGCCTGTTCGTCATACTGTTGGGGCTGGGTGCAGGCGCTGCAGTCACCGCCGCCCTACTCAATCTCCAAGTGGACGCCAAGCGCCGCCTGACCACGGAATTCCGCGCTTTCGGGCCAAACGTGCTGATCCTTCCGAAAGGTTCCTCGGCAGCAAGTTCCGAGACGCTGCCCGAGTCCACCGTCCATTTGGTGCCTGTGAATCTCCCCGGCGGCCGCGTCGCAGTATCGTCCACTCTCTACATGGTGGCCGGCGTTTTCGTTCCGCAGTCGGGAAAATCTCTCGCCGCGGTTGTAGCCGGGTCCAATCCGCTGGCATTTCAAACGGCCTCCGTGCTCTCCTCTTCAGGCCCTGAGGCCAGTCTGAACGAACCAACCCCATCGCCGGGGCAACTGTGCGTGGCCGGTGCACGAGTCGCAAAGCAGATGGGCTTTCAGCAGGACACGGAGCTCGTCTTAGCCAGTGGTGACAGTCGCGAGTCGTGCCGCGTGGCTAGCTTTCGCCAGACCGGTGGACCGGAAGACGACCGCGTTGAGATCGGATTGCGAGCAGCACAACGCTTGGCCAATCTACCGGATTGCATCAGCGCGATCGAACTGATCGTTCCCGGTACTCCCGGCGAAATCCAGAGCTACATCGCGGATCTTCAACGCTTGCTTCCCGATGTTGACGTTCGCCCGATTCGGCAATTCACGGAAGGCCAGGCGAAGATTTACAACCGGATCAGCGGGCTGCTAACGGCGACGGTGGCGATTGTGTTGCTGCTTACGGGGCTGTGCGTGATGGCGGCGATGACCAACGTGGCGATGGAACGGAAGGTGGACGTTGGTTTGATGAAGGCGATCGGCGGCTCGATGCGGCGCGTGCTGCGGCTTTTCCTTGCGGAGGCGGCATTGCTTGGACTTGCGGGCGGGATCATCGGAGCCGCCGCGGGTATTTTTCTCTCGATCGGTTTGGGCAAAGCGGTCTTTGGCGTGGCGGCCCGGCCGAGGTTGATTGTGTATCCTGTAGCTGTGGCGTTGACCGTGATCGTCGCGATTCTTAGCGCATTTCCGCTGCGGCGGCTAGCCAGCATCCGCCCGGCATCGGTTTTCAGAGGTGAAGCGTGAGTACCGTTGTGGCAGCGCCGCCGCGAACCGTGGCGAAGCAAGTGGTCATCGAAAGCCTGGTCAAGCAATACGGCACTCTGCACGCGCTTGGCGGAGTGAGCTTCGATGTGAACACGGGCGAATGGGTTGCGCTTATGGGTCCCTCGGGCTCCGGGAAAACCACGCTGATCAACATTCTTGGCGGCCTGGATACGCTCACTTCGGGACATGTCGTTGTTGACGGCGTTGATCTTTCTAAACTTCGCGAGAACGAGCTGGTCCGATACCGCGCGGAAAAAGTGGGGTTCGTCTTCCAGCAATTTCACCTCGTGCCGTATCTCACTGCCGTGGAAAACGTGATGCTCGCACAGTATTTCCATAGCGTCACGGACGAAAAGCAGGCCGAAGAAGCGCTGAAGCGCGTGGGCATGGGCGACCGACTGACGCATCTCCCCGCGCAACTTTCCGGCGGCGAGCAGCAGCGCGTGGCCATCGCGCGCGCGCTGATCAATCAGCCGAAGATCATTCTTGCCGACGAGCCGACCGGCAATCTCGACGAAGCTAACGAAGCCATCGTCATCCAGATTTTCCGGGAACTGCACAACGCCGGCCACACCATCCTAATGGTGACCCACGACCCGGACATTGCGCGCCAGGCTGACCGCCGCATCGAGCTGGCTCACGGTCACCTGCACTTCGATACGGCGCAGCACGGGCCAGGCCATCCGCTGAATTGCCCTCTTGCCGACACGGCGGATTGTTGCACACCCATTTCCACCGACGACGAAATCCGCTTCGACCATCTCCTCGAACAGATTTGGGTGTGCGGCGAGGAGGGGAAGCCCGCTCAGCCGGAGCAACTGCACGCCACAGGTCCAGCGGGGAATCTGCTGGCCGCAAGCGAAGAGCCCGCCGCGCGAGTGCTTTCGCGCATGTCCGAGCTGCGCCTGGTGCAAATGCAAAACGGGGAAGTGCAACTCACGCCCGTGGGCAGCCAGCGCGCGCGCGACGTTGTCCGCCGTCACCGCCTCGCCGAGCGCCTCTTCAAGGACACTTTTTCCGTTGACGATTCCGAGGCGCACACGCAAGCCTGCAAATTCGAACACATCATCAGCCCGGAGCTGGACCAGCGCATTTGCACGTTCCTCGGGCACCCCAAGACCTGCCCGCACGGGAACCCGATTCCACCTGGCGACTGCTGCGACGGCAAGCCCAAGAGCTGATCGCGCACCCATGCCGACTCCCCTCGACCCGCGAAAAAAACCAACGAGCGTCAAGATTCACGTTTCGAACGGCAGGGGTGTGGATGTTACCTGGACCGACGGCCACGCCAGCCACTACGAGTTCGCTTATTTGCGCGAGGAGTGTCCCTGTGCCACCTGCAACGACGCGCGAGAGAAGAAGGCCTCGCTCGGCGAGTTGGCTTCGACACTCAAGTCATCTCCCGCGCTGCCTATGTTCAAGCCCAAGCCGCGCGCTCAGGC
>Ga0137401_10001558_pt1 | contig 10086 bp, 6 predicted proteins | sample CZOMad1_1_16fung_FD_108286 | JGI IMG/M metagenome (GOLD analysis project Ga0137401, IMG submission 108286) | Vadose zone soil fungal communities from Angelo Coast Range Reserve, California, USA - CZOMad1_1_16fungal (Illumina Assembly) | ecosystem: Environmental > Terrestrial > Soil > Vadose zone...
CGAAGAGGCGCCTCGCGTGCTGATTGCGAATTCAAATTTGGTGGGAGCTTGGTCCGATTGGGCGAATTTCGATAAGCTCGAACAAGCCGGTTTAACGATGTACGGACAGATGACGGCCGGCAGCTGGATCTATATCGGATCTCAGGGCATCGTCCAGGGAACTTTCGAGACCTTCGCATCGGTCGCCGATCGCCACTTCTCCGGTAATCTCAGTGGACGGCTGGTACTCACCAGCGGCTTGGGCGGTATGGGTGGTGCCCAGCCATTGGCTGCCACCTTAAATGGTGCGGTAGCACTCTGTATCGAGGTCGATCCAGATCGCATTGATCGCCGAGTACAGACCGGGTACTGCGACCGGATGACGGACAGTTTCGACGAGGCACTTGTTTGGTGCGAGGAAGCAGTTCGTTCTCGCGTCCCACTTTCGGTCGGACTGGTGGGCAATGCGGCCGAGTTCGTGCCGAAGATCGCGGCCAGCGATCTGCGTGTTGATGTCGTGACCGATCAGACCAGTGCGCATGATCCGCTAGTTGGCTATATTCCTCTAGGTCTGACGTTAGAGGAGGCTGCTGATCTACGGAAACGACGGCCAGCAGAATATCTCGAACGGGCGAGCCGGTCGATGGCCATTCATGTTCAAGCAATGCTCCGGCTGAAGCGCAACGGGGCCGTCGCATTTGACTATGGCAACAATATCCGGAAACGCGCTTTTGACGCGGGAGTGCAGGATGCCTTTGAAATTCCAGGATTTGTACCGGAATACATTCGCCCGCTGTTTTGCCAGGGGAAAGGCCCGTTTCGGTGGATCGCGCTGTCCGGCAATCCGGAAGATATTCGAAAAACCGATGATCTTGCTTTGCGCCTTTTTCCCAAGGATCAGACCTTAAGTCGCTGGTTCCGGCTGGCGCAAAAGAAGATTCAATTTCAAGGGTTGCCGGCGAGGATTTGCTGGCTTGGACAGGGCGATCGTGCCGAAATGGGAGTACAGATCAACCGTCTGGTGAGAAAGGGCGATCTCGACGCGCCGATCGCAATCGGAAGGGATCACCTCGATACGGGATCGGTAGCGTCGCCCTTCCGCGAAACTGAGGCAATGAAGGACGGATCCGATGCGATCGCGGATTGGCCGATCTTGAATGCCTTGTTAAATACAGCGAGCGGAGCTAGCTGGGTCTCGGTCCATCACGGAGGCGGAGTTGGAATCGGGTATTCGTTACATGCCGGCCAGGTGAGTGTGGCTGACGGTTCAGACCTCGCAGAACGCAGGCTTCGGCGCGTTCTTACCAATGATCCTGGAATTGGAGTTGCCCGGCATGTTGACGCCGGATACGAATCCGCAGTACAGACCGCTCGAGAACACGGGATCCGGATTCCTGGGTTGGGAGAGCGCAGTACCTAGATCCGCAAGCATTTCGAATCCAAAGAGGTCCATAGATTTATACAGAAATATCCGCAGATTTCACAGATTACGCAGATTTTCTGGAGTAAGAAAGTTGCCGGAATCCCGGCGAGATTGTGAACGAAATTATCAACTGTCCAAGATCAGTTGAGTTTCGGATCGGTAAATCATAAATCTGTGTAATCTGTGAAATCTGCGGATGTTTCCGTATTCTGCGGTCCGAGATCTGGGGTTCCGACTCGGATTGACGCTAAGATATGAAAGCCAGCCAGGAATTCGTGGTAGCAAATTGTGGGCAACTACTAACGTTAGCCGGAGCGGCTTCCGCTCGGTACGGCGCCACCATGCGCAATCTGGGTATTCTGAAGAACGCTGCGATGTTGGTTCGAGACGGGCGGATTGGGTTAGTCGGGACTTGGAACGAGGTTCGCGGCGCGGCTGGAGCGCTAACCGAAGAAGTGGATGCAGGCGGCCGGTTGGTGACTCCGGGTTTTGTCGATGCGCATACGCACTTGGTTTTTGGCGGGAATCGGGTGGAGGAATTTGAACGGCGCGCCGGCGGCGAATCGTATCAATCCATTGCCGCAGGTGGCGGTGGAATCCTGTCTACGGTACGCCAGACCAGGGCGGCCTCGGAAGATGAGTTGGAAGCCAGCGCGCGTAATCGGCTCGGCTGGGCGATCCGGAATGGAACAACCACTATTGAAGTTAAATCGGGCTACGGGCTCTCGCTGGTCGATGAGACAAAAATTCTTAAGGTAGTGCGGCGCCTCAATGATATGATTCGCGTGGTGCCAACATTCCTGGGCGCGCACGAGATTCCGGAAGAGTTCCGCGCGAATCGTTCTGGTTACATCGATTTAATCATTAACGAGATGTTACCGGTCGTCCATCGCGGCCAGCTGGCAGAGTACGTGGATGTGTTTTGCGAGTCGCACGTGTTCAGCCGGGCCGAGACAGCTCAGATCGTCCGGGCGGCGCAGGCTCTCGGCCTGCCGGCGCGATTGCATGTCGATCAGTTGAAAGATTCCGGAGGTGCAGCGCTGGCTGCTTCTCTTGGTGCTGCCACGGCCGATCATCTCGAGTGTACGAACCGCACCGGAATCCAAGCATTAAAGGAGTCAAACGTTCAGCCGGTACTCCTTCCTGGTTCAGTTTATGCCCTTGGTTCCCATCGTTATCCTCTCGCCCGAGAGATGATTGCTGCGGGCCTTCCGCTGGTGCTGGCCTCCGATTTCAATCCGGGATCTTCTCCTACTCCTTCAATTCCGATGATTGTTTCACTCGCTGTGACTCAAATGCAATTGAGTGTGGCCGAGGCAATCACCGCGGTCACGGTGAACCCCGCCTACAGTCTTTCCCGTGGTCATTTGGTCGGTTCCTTGGAGTTCGGGAAAATAGCGGATTTCGTTATCCACCAGTTCAACGATTATCGGGAGCTTGGGTACTATTTCGGAGTCGAGCCGGCGGAGCAGGTTTTTATGGGAGGCCGGCGTGTCTATGCCCGTTGAGCAAGGCTGGTGGCCTGATTATCTTTATTGGAATGGCGAAATCGTTTCAGAATGCGCTTTCTTTTGTGATGGGCAAGGAGTTATCTCGCGATTGTCTCGCGAGCAAACTGACCTGGCGAAGGCACATCGGCTAAAGCGTCGCTTCATCATTCCTGGTCTGGTTAACGGTCATTCTCACGCTTTCCAACGAGCAATCCGTGGACGCACCGAATTTCGCGCGGCGGCGGAAGCGGACACATTCTGGACTTGGCGCGAAAAGATGTATTCCGCCGCTACTAAACTGGAACCGGAAGAGATCTACGAAACAGCCCGGATGGCCTTTCTGGAGATGGTTCTTTCTGGGATTACCACGGTGGGAGAGTTCCATTACCTGCATCACCAGGTGGATGGAACCCCTTATTTGGACCGCAATTTGCTAGCGAAACTGATTATCCAGGCTGCACACGACGTCGGAATCCGCGTTGCCTTGTTGCGGACCGCCTACAGTCGAGCCGGATTTAAGAGCCTAGTGAATTCCGGTCAGGCTCGGTTCATTACGCCTGAATCGAATGACTTCATCCAGGATACTGAATCTTTGGCTAATTGGGTGCAACGAGAGAGCTTGGCGACCTCGACGAGCATTGGAGTTGCGCCTCATAGTCTCCGTGCGGTCCCGATCAAGTATCTTCGCGCGGTGGCAGGTTACGCAAAAGGATGCGGACTTCCGTTGCATATGCATGTCGCGGAACAGCCGGCGGAAATCGAGCAGTGTCGCGCTGAGTATGGACGATCACCAATTGAGTTGCTGCACGAGGAGGAGATCTTGAGCGAGCGATTCACCGCTATCCACGCCATTCACATCTCGGAAACCGAGGCGCGACTGCTGGCGCATTCAGAAAGCTGCGTCTGCGCCTGCCCAACCTCGGAGCGGAATTTGGCTGACGGAGCGGTGCCGGCCCATTGGCTACTGCAGGAGGGCGGACGAATTTCACTGGGTAGCGATAGCCAGATCCAAATTGACCTCTTCGAAGATGCCCGTTTGATCGAATATCATTTGCGTATGACTAGACTGGAACGGGTACTCCTCGCGTCGGAGAATGGACGCGATCTCACCCAGCGACTGTTTGCGATGGCGACCAAAGAAGGTGCGCGCAGCTTGAGCGTACCGGTGGGAGAGCTAGCACCAGGACGCCCGGCTGATTTCGTATCGATCGATTTGGACGATCCAAGTGTAGCCGGGGCCGAACCGGGCGCTCTTTTGGAGCAATTGCTATTCTCGGTTGAGCGGACTGCCGTGCGAGAAGTTTTCGTTCAGGGGAAATCTATCGTTCAAGCGGGCCGGCATCGCGACCAGACAGAGATCGTGCGCAAATTCGCCGGGCTACAAAACCGTCTCTGGCGCTGAGAGGATTAATGAAGCCAGTTCACGAGCTTTTGATCGATCTGATCCGGATTCCGTCGGTATCGGTGTTGAGCAACGCTCCGGTCATCGACTATATCGCCGGCACGCTTGATCCCAAAATCTGGCATGTGCGCCATTCGTCTTACTGCGACACGGCCGGGATACCAAAGCAGAACTTGCTGGCTACAATGAATCCAAATTGGGATCAGCCAATCGAGCTCGCGTTAGTATGTCATACCGATACGGTTCCATATTCGGAAAATTGGGAGGAAGCGGTTTCGCCAGTGATTGATAACGGTAAACTGTTCGGTCGCGGTGCTTGTGACGTAAAGGGGTCGCTGGCCTGCATCTTACGAGCAGCGTTGGAAATTGCCAACGAACCTAGACCAATTGCGCTTGTTTTCACGGCGGACGAAGAGATTGGCTGCATTGGAGCAAAGCGACTGCTGGCGGAAAAGCAGATCAGTCCGCGCTTTTGCATCGTCAGTGAGCCGACTCAGCTACGGCCGATCACTGGAGGGAAAGGGTACGGGCTGGGCGAGATCGTGATCCATGGAACCGAAGCGCACAGCGCGCTCCCCCATCTAGGACATTCAGCTATCTATGACGCTGCCCGGTTTATCGATCGCGTAAAAATTTTTGCTGCGCAATTAGAGCAAGGAGGAAATCAGGCGTTCGATCCCCCATTCACTACGCTTAATATTGGAACGATCCAGGGTGGAACCGCAAAGAACATAGTCCCCGGGGAGTGCCGGATGCTGGTGGAATGGAGACCTATCCCCGGCGAAGCGCCGGATCGCGTAGAACGTGAGGTAAGTCGCATTCTTGCGGAACTGCAACGCGCAGATCCCGACTTTGCGGCCACGTTCAACCTGCTCCGTAGCGATCCAGGTTTTAGGACAGACTCTGGAAGTGAATTGGTCAAGCTCTTCGAGCGACTCAGCGGAAGGTCTGCGACCACCGTTTCCTTTGGAACTGAGGCGCCATACTTCAACCAACTCGGTGCCGAGACGGTTGTCTTTGGACCCGGAGATATGACCTTCGCCCATCGCAGCGACGAGCACATTTCTTTGAGCGAACTCGAACGCGCTACAGATCTTCTGATTCAAGTCATCCGGGAATTGTGCGGATAAGCAACGGCGGTCGGCCAATGTTTGCGCCTGCCCGCGCTGCCTGCTGCGAACCCTAATCAGGTAGGGCGTGTCGCTCCGCGACCGCAGAATAGCCGGCGCACCATTGTCCCGTTATGCCTTGACGGTAATGCTACCGGTAAATCTCTGATAACAGGCTTCGGCCTAACAAGGTCACCTTAAGTCTTGGATTCTGCCGTCGCGGAGCGACACGCCCTACCTGCGACGCCGACAACGCCGAACGCCGAACGCCAAACGACGATACGATTCCTTACTCGCGCTCGCTAACCCATCGGACAGCGAAATGCTGTAGTTCCATGGCATTGCGGAAGTTCATCTTCTCCTTGATTCTTGCCCGGTAGGTATCGACGGTGGCGATCCCGAGCTTCAACCGTTCGGCAATGTCTCTGGTGGTGCGACCCCGCCCAATCAAATCCAATACCTGGAGTTCCCGATCAGTCAGACGATCAACGGGACGAGCGATACCCTTGGTGCCGGTCGCGGCTAGGCTTTTCAGGAAGCCGGAAGTCATTTCTTCCGAGAGATAGATTTTTCCGCCAAGAACTGATCGGACAGCGAATAGGACCTGGGTGGCCTCTTGACTCTTGGTGATGTATCCGCTGGCGCCGGCCCGGAGAGCGCGCTCGGCATAGAGCGATTCGTCGTGCATGGAAAGGACCAAAACCGGAACACCGATCGAAAGCGCTTTGATGCTCTTGATCAGTTCTAGGCCGCTCGACGTCTTTAGAGTGATGTCGATCATAGCCAAATCCGGCGAGGTTTCACGAATGATTTGAATAGCTTCTTGAGCGCTGTCCGCCTCGCCGCAGATTTCCATATCCGGCTCATTATTGATAAGCTGGCATAAACGCTCTCGGAACAGTGGGTGATCATCGACGACCACGACGCGTGCCTTTTCACTCATGGTTAACGGTTCCTGAACTCTGCTGTCGATTGGCATTCGTTGCTACCGTGCAAGCAACTACAGTACCTGTCGGCGAGTTGGGTTGAATCCCGAGTTCTCCGCCGATCATTCGGGCGCGATAGCGCATAATGCTGAGCCCCATTCCTTTTTTCTCAATGCAGACGGACTGAAGCCGATCCCGTCGTCGCTCACACGCAGCGAACAGGCACCGTCGGCCGAATCGAGTGCGATCACTATCGATTTTGCGTATCCGTGCTTCAGGGCATTGCTAACCGCCTCTTGCGCGATCCGAAATAGATGACTAGCCGGGGCGCTATCTAGTGCCGGGACCAGACCGGAGGTGACAAACGAACAGGAGATCCCAGTCAACTTCGATGTACTCGATGCGAGTTCCTCCAGAGCCGACTCCAGGCCACCTTCGTCTCGATCCACTGGCGAAAGGCCCCGCGCCAGCTGTCTGACTTGCGCAGCCGCATCCCTAAGGTGGCTGGCAACTTCCCCAACCCTGGAAGCCTGACTCTGAGAGGTTTTTTCCAGATCCCGTTTCAACATCGAAGCGCTGAATCCGATCGCCGCCAAGTATTGACAGACTCCGTCGTGGAGATCGCGACCGATTCGCTCCTGTTCGCGTTCACTGATTCCGATGATCTCCTTTTCCAGTTGCTGGGAACGTTCCAGTAATTCGATGCGAGCGCGAGCCTCGTCCCGTTGCCGTTTAACGCTCCATCCAGCGAAAAGCACGAGACCGAAAAACATGAGCCTAACTGCGGCCTCCCAAAGGCGAAGCCATTCGTTGGAATAGACGTGGCCAACGGCTTTATCAACCGCCCACCAAGCGATGGTGCTCAGTAGTGAAATGACGATAGCCAGACGTACGTCTCCAACCCAGACCATGAGCAGGATTGGTATGGAGTAGAAGGGATAGATCGAGACTTCGTATCCGGTGATGTAGTCGCTGAACCCAATTGCGACCGTCAGCGTGAGCGCTTCGATATAGAGCCAAGCACGCGGCTGCTGTCTAAGACAATGGATCAGTCGTTCCACTTTGGGGCACTTAGCGGCGGGCCGAGATAGAAATCAACCCAACTCTGCATTAGATACTGGATCCTACGCGGAAATCATGAGAATCGGTACAAGACAGTCCCGATCCGAATTACAACGAATTATACGCATTGTACCGTTCCCTGGCTCAATTCTGAATAACGCGTATAAAACCCTCCAACGACCGGACCGTTAGCCACAGGTTTTCGCCGTTCTCCTGCGCATTTTAGGATCTGGCACAGGTGCTGCTTTAACTCGTTCCGCATATTCAATCTGGGCCTGTAGAGGGGCTTCAGCTTGATTCATGTTAGGAAATCAGAGCCAGCCTTGCGTTTGCATACCGAGGCTGGCTCATTTGATTCCGTGTTCCAAGGTTCCGTGCCGGCGCACTGGTTTAGCAGTTCGGTGACATTCGATTTCGGATAGTTGTATTCGGTGGGTCGACGATTCGCGCAAGCGACTGAATGAAGAGTTCCCTTGGGCAGCTCAAACAAAAAATCGATGCCACGAGCCGTACTTGGGTTCGCAGTTAGAGATGTACTGGTTGTTCGTAAGCGTATGTAGCGAAATCAACTACAACAAACTATACGCGCTGCATCGGCTTGTGGCTGAATTCGACGAATCCAACCTCACTATGCCCTGTCTCGAGCCGAGGAGAGCGAGTATGCGCGTCGATATTGCACAACAGTTCGGTTTGGCACACGCACTGCTAGAGAGGGCGTCGCCTAGTTTCCGATAGTCAGCCAAGAATTCGCTGTGTGAGGTGAGCGAGCGGTTCGCTGCCTCGACGGTGAGTTTCTCCCCATCGGTGTTCTGCGGCGACTAACGTAATCGTCACACTTAATCGCAGCTAAAGCTTAAGCGACCAAGAAAACCTGTCCAAATGCTCGTCAACAATAAGATAATTAGATTTGGAGCCCTCGCTTCCATTCTCTGTTTTGCGCTCCTTGCGACCCAATCTCTCTTTGCACAGAACACTACGCCGTCTCCTTCTCCCACGGCTTCGCCAGCGGTTTCTCCACCCGCGCCCACATTGGAACAACGGGTCGCTGGTCTGGAGGCATATCTGACGAACGGCGATCCCACTGTTCCGCTCAAGGATAAGGACGGTAACATCCCGAAGGATCTGACGACGCCATCAGTCGGCGCCTCCGGCCCGGGTCACAATGCTTGGATGATGACAAGTTCGGCCTTGGTCCTTTTCATGACGCTGCCGGGGCTCGCGCTTTTTTATGGCGGTCTTGTTCGCAAAAAAAATGTACTTTCCGTGCTCGCCCAGTGTCTAGGCATAGCCGGGCTAGTCACCATACTCTGGTGGGCATTCGGTTACAGCCTGGTTTTTGGTAAGAATTTTAACAATCCGTTCTTTGGTGGATCCGAATACTTTTTCCTGAACGGCGTCAATTCAGCGCCCAACACCGATTACTCATATTGGGTGTCGCAGAACGTCTACTCCATGTATCAACTGATGTTTGCGATCATTACGCCAGCGCTCATTATCGGTGCGATCGCTGAGCGGATGAAATACTCCACCGTATTGATCTTTATTGGGTTCTGGATGTTCCTTGTGTATTTCCCCATGGCCCACATGGTCTGGGGAATTACCGGGTTTATGGATGGAATCTGGAATCCCACTTCCAGTATTAAAGCGATTGATTTTGCCGGTGGCACTGTCGTTCACATGACTTCCGGCTGGAGCGCCTTGATCCTCTGTTTGATCCTTGGGCCACGCTTGGGATTTAAGAAGGAGCCGATGCCGCCGCATAGCATGGTCCTTTGCATGTTCGGAACCGGAATGCTGTGGGTTGGTTGGTACGGCGTCAATGCCGGCAGCGCGGTCGCTGCAGACGGAATCGCGGCCAACGCTTTTATGGCCACGACCTTAGCCACCGCCATCGCAGCGTTCACCTGGGCGACAATCGAGAAGATCTTCCGGGGCAAGGCGAGCGTGCTCGGTTACTGTTCCGGCGCGGTTGCTGGACTGGTGGTGATTACCCCGGCATGTGGCTTCGTAAACTCGACCGGGGCGGTTATCATCGGTGTCCTCGCTGGGGCCATCCCTTACCTGGCGGTCTCGATCCTGAAACCGGCTCTAAACTACGATGATGCTCTGGACACATTCGGTGTCCACGCGGTTGGGGGCACGCTCGGAGCGTTGTTGACCGGTCTCCTGGCAACCAAAGAAGTGAACAGCAATTTGAAAGACGAATTGCTGGCATCCTTATTTAAGTCGCAAGTATTCGCCGTGATCGTTACGCTGGTTTTGTCGGTGGTAGCTACCGCAGTTATCGGATTCGCGTTGAAAAAAGCGATTGGCTTGCGACCAACTACCGAGGTTGAAACAGCCGGCCTCGATGTCTCGGAACACGGGGAAGAAGCTTACATTGACTAGGCGAACACCATGAAAAAAATTGAAGCCATTATTAAGCCTTTTCGGCTAGAAGACGTAAAGGACGCGCTCGTTGAAGTTGGCGTGGCGGGCCTGACTACAGTGGAAGTGAAGGGTTTCGGCCGGCAAAAAGGACATACCGAAATCTATCGAGGTAGTGAGTATACCGTCGAATTCGTTCCCAAGGTGATGGTCATCGTGGTCGTAGGTGAATCAGTGGTTGGGAGTGCAGTAGCTGCAATTGTGAAGGCCGGAAAAACCGGCGAAATCGGCGACGGAAAGGTGTTCGTGTCAACCATTGACGAAGCTA
>Ga0137401_10001559_pt1 | contig 10078 bp, 6 predicted proteins | sample CZOMad1_1_16fung_FD_108286 | JGI IMG/M metagenome (GOLD analysis project Ga0137401, IMG submission 108286) | Vadose zone soil fungal communities from Angelo Coast Range Reserve, California, USA - CZOMad1_1_16fungal (Illumina Assembly) | ecosystem: Environmental > Terrestrial > Soil > Vadose zone...
TCCGGGGTGCCGCCGGTGGTCGCGAAAGTCGTGTCGCGGCCGTTGATGCGAACGCGATAGGCGACGACGAGCCGTTCGTTGTTGAGGGCGAGCGGACGGACCAGCGCGAACCAGAGGAGTGATGGATCGGCGTAGTAGTCGACGCCTTCGCGCAGATACTCGTACACTTGTCCGCGACGCGAGCGTGGGTCTCCGATCAGGCGAAACTGCGGGCCGGCCGGATTCGGAGGCTGTCCACCGATCAGCAGTCGATAAAGAAATATCTTGGTCGGCCGCAGCGTATCCGGCAGCGAAGCCGACAGCGTCGCCATCTTCTTTGTGTCGAGAATGTCGACGTTGGGATAAGCGCGGAAAAGCCGCGGATCCACGGTGAAGAAGAAACGGCGCGCTTCGAACTGATAGTCCTCGATTTTCCGATCGATCGCTTGAAGTGTGCGATCGCCGACCGTGAACACTCGATCGCGAACGATGTTTCCCTTCTGCTGCGCCAGAATCGTCTTCACGCGCATCGGGCCGATTTTCGTGACCGCCTGGATTCCGTAGTTGCCGCTCGCGATTCCGGCCGTGATGTAGCGCGATGCCGGCGGTTGGAATGTCACGTTGCCGACCTCGAGCTTTTGCACAAATTGACTCGGCTTTCCCTCGTAGTAGATCGAAATGTTGTTCGAAGCGTCGAACTCGCGCTGTGTGTCGTAGTCGAGATTGACGTGAATGCGGTCGGCGATGATGCCGCCGGATTTGGCTGCGAACTGAAAATCGACCTGCGGCAGCGGCTCGAATGCGCTTCGACAGTTAGCGACGGGGTCGAAGAAAAAAGTGGATTGGCAGAGCGCGCTCTGATTCTTCTCGTCGCGGAACTCGAGACGGCCGTCGATTTGAAGCCCGAGGTCCGCGTATTCTCCGAGTATCGGAACGCGCTTCGGCGTCACGACGGGCTTTGGCTTCGGCGGCAAATCGCCCGGATACGCTGGGGCGGCGGCCGACGTGGCGAAGTTGTTCGTCGCGACCTGTCCCCACACTGCCTGCATGATCGTGCGCATGTTCTGCTGAAAGGCCGTCGCTCGCGCCGCGTCGATCTGCGCCTGGGCCTGCCGGAACGACTCGCGATCGCCGCGTGAAAGAACCGTAGGAAGAGTGAGTGGAAGCGTATCGCGTCCAAGCCGCAAACGGATGCCGGGTGTCCCCGGCGTTCCAGTTGGCGGAGTAACAGGCGGGGCCGGCGTAACTTTCCGAGTTGTGTCGCTAGGGTCCTGCGCGCCCGCGCTTCTGCCAACAACGACGAGGAGCGCCGCGATGAGCGCGAGCGCGACGTGGCGGGCCCCGCGCTTGATCGAACGCGCGGAACTCGTTGTCTGCGTGTCGCTTACCCATGGGCGCAGGGTATATTTCACCTCGTGAAGATACTGCACCGCTACGTTCTAAAGGAACATGTGGGACCGCTGACCTTCGCCCTCACAGCGCTCACTTCGATCCTGCTGTTGCAGTACATCGGAAAACATTTTGGCGAGCTGGTCGGTAAGGGACTGCCAACACTGGTGATCGCCGAGTTTTTTGGACTGTCAATTCCGCTGACGGTAGCGCTCACGCTGCCAATGGCGGTTCTCGTCGCGACCCTGTACGCGTTCAGCCGGCTGGCCGCGGAAAACGAGATCACGGCAATCAAGGCGAGCGGCGTGAGTGTCGTGAGCGTGCTCAAGCCCGTTCTTTGGGCGGCACTCGGCGTCACCGCCGTAATGATCGTATTCAACGATCAGGTCCTCCCGAGGTCGAATCACAAGCTGGCCGTTCTGCAACGGGACATTGCGCAGAAGAAGCCGACGTTCGGACTGCGCGAACAGGTTATCAACGAAGTCAGCCCCGGAAAGTTCTACCTGCGTGCGGGCCATCTCGACGAAGCCTCGAATCTGATGCGCGAGGTAACGATCTACGACATGGCCGATCCGACGCGGCGCCGTACCATCTACGCAGACAGCGGCAACATGAGGATGAGCAAGGGATTGACCGGCCGCGAACTCACGCTCTACAACGGCAACATGCAGGATGTTCCGACCGTGAATCCCAGCGAGCTCCAGCGGTTGTACTTCAACGTCGATCAGATCCGCGTGCGCGGCGTTGGAAATCAGTTTCAGAAAACGACTGCCGATGCCTATAAGAGCGATCGCGAGATGACTGTGTGCGAGATGCAGGAAGCGCAGAATCGGGCGCGCTTGGACTATGACGTCGCCCGCAAGCAGTTCGACAAGACGCTTGCAACTCTCAAGAAATCAAGGGCGATGCTGAGCAAGGATGTGCTGAACGCCGACATCAATGCTCCATGGGACATCGGCTTGGGCAGGCTGTACTGCAATGGCGTGGCGCTCGTCGCGAAGGGGTTGGCGAAGCTCGCTCCCAAGCAGGCAAGGGCGCAGGGAGTATCGAGGCCTCGCGTGTCGTCGACAACGCAGACGGCTTCCTCCACACCCGCGGCTGTCCTACCGACACCGGTCGCACAAGTACGAACGTCCAGCAGCACCCTCGCTCAGGCGCCGGCTCCCAACACCGCGACTCAGGCTCCGTCCAATGCGGCCGACCTTGCGCAGATCGAGGCGCTGAGGATCAGGCTACAGGACAGCGCGCAGCTCATGAACTCGTACGGGGTCGAGATCCACAAAAAGTTCGCGCTCGCCGTCGCCTGCTTTGTGTTCGTCCTGCTCGGCGCCCCGATCGCCCTGCGGTTCCCTCGCGGGGGAGTGGGATTGACGATCGGCGTGAGCCTGTTCGTGTTCGCGCTCTATTACGTGTGTCTGATCGCCGGCGAATCGATCGCGAAGCGCGGAATGATGCCCGCCGTGGTTTCGATGTGGATGGCAAACGTCATCTTCTCACTCGTCGCGCTGTGGATGCTGTCCAAGATGGGCCAGGAGGGATCGACCGCGCGCGGCGGCGACATGAGGGACATGTTCGGAGCGATCCGAGGATCGATTCGCTCGAAGATCGGGTGGAAGAACCGACGGGTTCGGCGCGAGAGACTCGCGGCTTGAAGACAATGGTGCGGGCGCTCGACCGATATGTCTTCGTCGAGTTCTGGAAGATCTTCGTGACGACGGCGTTCGGCTTCCCGATCCTCGTCAACATCATCGACCTGACGGACAATCTCGACAAATATCTTGGACAGCACCTGTCAGTCGGCCGCATTGCGCTCAGCTACGTGTACTGGCTTCCCGATTCGATGTTCATGGTGCTGCCGGCGGCGGTGTTGTTCGCGACCGTGTTCGCGATCGGCTCATTGACGCGTCACTCGGAGATCACGGCAGCCAAGGCGTCGGGGATCAGCTTCTACCGTTTCATCGCTCCCATCTTTGCGGGAGCCATCATCGCAACGATCGTAGGCCTCATACTCGGCGAGCTAGCGCCCATCACGAACAAGAAGCGGCTGGACATTCTGGATGCGAACCGCGTGAACGTCGGCAACGATCGTTACAACTTCGCGTACGCGGCGGACGGCGGACGCGTCTACAAGGTCGGCGCTCTGCATCTCCTCCAGCCGTCGATCGACGGGATAGTGATCGAGCGGAAGGGCAACGGACCCGAATATCCGTCGTACGTCATCACGGCGACCGGCGCGCAATACAGGCCGGCGAAAGGGTGGGTGCTGCAGAAAGGAGCGCTCCACGTGATTCCCGACTCGCTGCACAACATGACGTTCACGTTCGACTCGCTGGTGGACCGTCATTTCACTGAGCCACCGAAGCAGCTGACGCTGGCGCAGAAGGCACCGACGGACATGGGCTTTCGGGAGCTCGGACGTTTCATAACATCAATGGAAAGGTCGGGCGCCGAGGTCAACGAGCTGCGAGTCGAGAGAATGCTGAAGATCGCGATTCCGGTCACTTGCATCGTGATTCTATTATTCGGCGCGCCGCTGGCGACGAGCACGCAGCGAGGCGGCGCGGCCTACGGGATTGGCCTCAGTCTGGCGACGACGGTGATCTTTCTGATGCTGATTCAGCTCACAAAGGGCATCGGCGGCAAGGGAATGATCCCGGCGGACCTGGCAGCGTGGCTGCCAAGCATCATATTCGGCGTAGTGGGACTCATTCTTTTCGCGCGCGTCAGAACTTGATCAGGGATCCTCTCCGTCCTTTCCGCAAGGTTGGGAACTGGGGCTACTTCATGCGCGACATCGGGCGCGCGTTAAGGGATCCGGCGACCTACGGCGGCGAAACAATCCGGCAGATGCGGAACATCGGTGTCGATTCCGTGCCGCTCGCGGCGATCGTGGCGGCATTCATCGGCGCGGTCACGGCCTTCCAAACGAGGTATCAGCTGTTCGGAGGGGTGCAACTATCAGTTGTCGGGCTCATCTCGCGCCAGTCGATAGTCCTCGAGCTCGGCCCGCTGCTCACTGGTCTGGTGCTGACGGGGCGCGTTGGAGCACGGATCACGGCCGAGATCGGAACGATGCGAGTGACGGAGCAGATCGACGCGCTGGAGACGCTGGCGTACGACCCGATTGCGTACCTAGTGGTGCCGCGTCTGCTCGCGGCGCTGATCATGCTGCCGGTGCTCACGATTATCGCGGACGCCGTCGGGATCGGGACAGCGATGGGAACGGCGGTCGTTGCTACCGACGTGACCTCCGCCGCATTCGCCGAGGGACTGCGACTGTCGTTCACGCCGTTTCAGATAGTGTACAGCATCATCAAGGCGACTATATTCGGGGGCGCGATAGCCTTCTTCTGCTCCTACGAGGGCTACACCGCGAACGTCGGCGCCGAGGGCGTCGGACGCAGCACCGCTCAGGCAGTGGTCGTGACGTCGGTTGCCATTCTCGTGCTGGACGCGCTCACCGCGCTCCTTCTCGCCCCTTATCTCCAGGCATGAAGAAAAGAGACGAAGTACTCGTTGGCCTAGTGATCACGGTCGCTGTCATAGTGGTGGTACTCGGCTCGCTCTGGCTGGCGCGGGGCGGACTGTCCCAGGGGTATCCCCTATACGTGAAATTCCCGTGGGGCGCGGGATTGAAGCAGGGTCAGCCGGTGCTGCTCGTCGGTGTCAACGTCGGGTACGTGGACGAGGTCCAGCTGCACCAGGACGGCATCCTGGTGACGACGCTCCGAATCGTGAAGAGCTACCAGGTGCCGGTGACAAGTAAGGCCGCCGTCATACCAAACGGTATTTTCGGCGACCAGGCGATCGCTCTCACGCCTTCGCGGCCTGATCCGCGCTCCTTCAAGCCGGATGACACGATTCCGATCGGGCCATCGACTCCAGGAATCTCGGACCTCACGACCAAAGCTGATTCCGTGATGCGATCCGTGAACGCGATAACGATGGCGCTGCAGACCGAGATGGTGGCGTCGGGAGGAATCCACGACCTACGCAATACGATTGCGGCGACGAACAGGCTGGTGAACGATTTCGCGTCGATTGCGGCGGAGCAGTCGCGGCAGCTGAGCGCGACGATGACGTCGTTGAGGCGGGCGACGGGCGCGATCGATCCGGCCAAGGTCGATTCCACCGTGAACAATCTTCGCACGTCGAGCGCGAATCTGGCCGAGATCAGTGGTCAGCTGAAGGAGACTTCGGGCAAGCTCGACCTGCTGTTGGCGAAAGTGGATAGCGGGCCGGGCAGTGTCGCGAAGTTGATCAACGATCCCGGGGCGTACAACGACGTGCGCGGTGTTCTGCAGCGGATGGATTCGCTATTGGCGGACATCAAGAAGAATCCGAAGCGTTACATCAACGTGAAGATCTTCTAGCGGTGCTCAACTGCAACTGAAGACTACCTGCCGGGGGCCGTCGGCGGAGCAGCTTGAGGCTGCGGGCTTCGAACCTTTGGCCGATGAACGCGCGGAGGCGGCTGACGGAGCTGCCAACGCCAGCGAAACACCATCGCCACGATTACGATGAGCAGGCAGAGCTCGACGTAAACCTTCTCGCCGTCGAGAAAATCGATCGGCTGGTCCTTGAGATTCGGATCCGTAAGGATCCCGTGAACGTAGAAGAGTGCGGCGGTGCCGTACGCGGTGAAATGCAGAGTCTTCCATTTTTTTCTGCCGAGCTCACCCCGGAAGTACGACGTCACTACAACGAAAGCCAGTGAGTAGAGGGCGAGCGCACCAAGCACATTGATCCATGGCTGCTTCGGCGCGTTCACTGGATAGAGGATGTCGACGAGGGTGAATTTGGCCGTCGACGAAAACGTGATCAGGAGCGGGTGGATCACGGCGACCGCGAGGGCGATGTAGGCTGTCCAGTTGTGGATCTTGAAGGTGTTGATGCGGCGGTGGGGCCAGTTTCTCACGGGATTGTACTTAACGGACATGATGAGCCCGATGAGGATGTTCATTGTGAGCAGCGTCATGGCGGCGAGGCCGGCGTAGCTCGAGAGCTCAATGGCTGTCATCGTTAATTGAAAGAACGTTCGCGTCTATGCGGTGATTCGACAAGAAAATGCCGGCGGGGGAAACCCCGCCGGCATTCTTACGTTTTGCCGCTACTGATAGCTGCGCATCGCAGCCATTGGCTGTTGCTAGAAGCTGTACCGCAGCGAGAGCTGCATGCGGTAGTTCGAGGACGCGTTGTCGGCGTTCCACGGCTTCATTGTCTTGTTGAACGTGTATATGCCGCGGGCCAACGGACTGTTGGTCGTGCCAGGGGGCAGCCCTCCGGGGAGCAGATTGCCCGTCTGGGTGAGCAGCGTAGTCGCGCTGCAGATCGGTCCGCAGGTGTTGTTCTGGTCCGAGAAGTTCTGCCAGCCCCATCTCTTGTTAAGCAGGTTGCCGAAGTTGATTACGTCGAGGCGGAGCTGGAGATTCTGTTGTCCGAATGCTTTCAGTGACTGACCAACGCTGACGTCGACATCGTTCTGCCATGGATTCCGGCAGGCATTGCGACTGAGGAGCTGACCGCGAGCCCGCTTTAGGCAAGGCACCCGATCGATGTAGCGATCAAATGCCTCCGCTTCCGCGGCCGCTTCCAACTGCGCGGGCGAGCCGGCCACTGCGTTGAACCCGCTGAAAAGGATCTCGTTTGGATCGTGCGCGTCCTTCGGGACGTAGACCAGATCGTTCTGGGACTGGCCATCGGCATTCGCATCGCCGGATCCGGAGCCGCTGCCGGCACCGTACACGTAATCGAACGGCGCTCCTGAGTTACCGACGTAGACCAGCGAGAAGTCGGTCAGCGTCTTCAGTCTCCACGTACCTGTAGCAACGATGCGGTGCGGCATGTCTTCCTTGCCGCGAGTGAGGCCGCGATCCTCGAGATAACCGGTAACATCGCGTTGGTAGCGGTAGTTCGAGCCTTGGGTGCTGCTCGTAGTTGCCGCTACGTCATATGTGTGGCTATAGGCATAGGCCAGTGAGCCCTGGAAATTGTCGAAGAATGTCTTCTGGACAGTTCCAGTGATTGAGTAGGTGTAATCGCCATGTACGTCGGTGACATCAATTACCTGCTGACGTCCCCCCTTGATGGTGGCGGTTCCACCCGTCGCCGTCAGAACGCCGTAAAGGATGCGGCCGTTACGATCCCGTCCCTGCGGTCCGGCAAGCGCAAGATTGCTATAGAACGGGTTCGAGAGCGCCTTGGTGTAAAGCCCTTCGAGCGATCCGACCAACCCGCTCTGGAACCGGTGATCGTAACCCATCGAGATCTTCTGATACTGCGGGAAGCGGAAGTTCGGATCGATGGTGGCAATATTGGAACTCGCCGCTGTCGTTGCGCCGGGCCGTACCGGACCGGTAGGTGGTGTGAAAGGCGCGCAGGATGTTGGAGGCGTCGCGATGTTGGCGGCGTTGAAGGCCGGAGGGAGGGTCGAGGTAGCGTTCGTCCCCTGGTTCGCAGCTGTCCCGCCGCAAGTCAGTGAGGCGTAGCCGCTGAGTCCGGAGTTTCCGAACGCGTTGGATAGGTACACGAAGGGCGGAGTTCCAGTGAAATATCCGATTCCGCCGCGAAGCTGGTTTGTCTGGTCGCCGGTTATGTCCCAGTTGAAAGAGAAGCGTGGAGACACCTGGCTGCGGCTTGGAACGGCGGACGTGCTGCGTCCATAGTTCTGGAGCACCGACGGATTCTCGGGCGGCGTATCAAGGAAACGTGGCTTCTCGAGGCGGAAGCCAGCCGAGATCAGCAGGCGTTCCGAATGCTGCCACGCATCCTGCACGTAGAATGAATACATGTTGGCGCGGAAGTTCACGAGACCGGCTGCCGGATCGGTCGGCAAAGGTGCGCTGACAGAATAGCTGGACGGCGTGCCTGCCTGGAATGCCGCGAAATTGTTGAATGTCCAGGAACCCATCGAATTCTGACCGAACAAGTTGATCGGGCGATAGAAGAGATTCTTCGTCCCAAACGTCACGTGATGTTGCGCCCCCATAGGGATCGTCAGATTCTCCGTGAGCTCGAAGGTACGCTGGTCGAGCGCATTTCCTTGCGATGAAGCCTCTGTTCCCGCGACCATGGACAAAGCGTTCGGTGTGCCAGTCGCGGTCGTGAAGCCGCGCACTGTTATTTGTGGGAACTTGACGGGGACCGTTCTGAAATCGTGGATGGTCGTCAGGTTCAGGAGCATCTCGTTGAAGACTCCGCTCGGAAGGTTGGTCAGAATCTCCGCCACCGATGAATGTGTCTTCGAGCTGAACAGGTATGAGTTCGACGTCAGGCCGAAGAGTGGACTGGACGACGTCCCTGAGCTGCGGCTGAAATTCGTGTTATCCGCGGCAGCATAATTGTGGCGGAGAACCAGGCGGGTGTATCCGGGCAGATAAGCATCAATCCGTCCGAACACGTTGGTGAGCGGATTCTGTTTCAGGACTCTTGCGCCCGAACCGGGGTCGGTCAGGCCATATCCCTTTAGCGCAGTTGCGAACGCATCGACGTCGCTGGAATTCGCGACGGCGTCGGGCGATCCGAGGAATGACCCGATCGCAGGCGTGTTCAGCTTCTGCCACTCAGGATTCACGAAAAAGAAAAGGCGATCCTTGAGAATCGGCCCGCCAATCGAAAATCCATATTGCTGCTGCTTGAAGTCAGCGAGATAAGGCTGGGTCCGCGTGAGGTTTTGGCTGCGGGTGTAGCCGTACGTGGTGCCGTGGAATTCGTTCGTGCCTGTCTTCGTCACCGCGTTAATGAGAAGGCCGCCGAAGTTGCCCTGCCGCACGTCGAACGGCGACAAAAGGACCTGGTACTCCTTCACAGCGTCAAGGGGAATCGACTTGGCGTTCGCCTGCGCGCCCGGCTGGCCGGTGGTGCCGAGGCCGAAGAGATCACCCGAAGCCGCGCCGTCGATCTGAATCGCGTTCTGGCGAATATTCACGCCGCCGCCCGAGAGTCCCACACCAGTCGACGTTGAAACCTGCGGGACCAGGGTAACGAAGTCCGCGAAGTTGCGGTTCAGCGTCGGAAGACGGCGCAGGAGCGAGTCTCCAACCGTTGTTCCAGCTCCGGTCTTGCTGGGGTTGATGATCGAATTCGTGGCGGAAATCGTGACCGTCTCGAGCACCGTGCTCTGCGGCTTGAGCTGGAAGTCTTCGCGCGTAGTTTGGCCGAGAGTAACCACCCGGTTGTCGCGCGTGATCGGCTCGAATCCGATGCGGCGAACCGTCACCGAGTAGCCGGCGTCGGGCTCGACACCCTGGACGCTGAATTGGCCATTGGCGCGCGTGATTCCGCCAGCGCTGGCGCCCGTTCTGGAATTTCTTACCTGAATCTGGGCGCCTTCTACGGGCGCCCCGCCAGGATCGGTCACAGTACCGCTAATCGCTCCAGTCGTTATGCCCTGGGCGAGGAGACGAGCCGAAGCTCCAGTCACCAGTGCCATGGCCATCGCGACAGTCAATAACAGACGTGTCTTGAGCATGTGGTCTCGAAAAAAAAAGGTGGGAGGGAAGGCCACAAAGTAGCGTCCGGAAGTTGGGGACTGCAAGAGAGTTTTGTCACCACTCCGCAACAACGACGACGCTCGCCGTTTTCTAACTGTCGTCCGCCGCGCGACCCGTTTTCGTCAGGAAGAAAATGGGGATTCCAAGCAGGATCACGCCGATGACAGCGAGGGTCGCGAGCCGGCTGGCGGGGTCAGCTATCGCGTTCCCGAGAAGGA
>Ga0137401_10001560_pt1 | contig 10077 bp, 12 predicted proteins | sample CZOMad1_1_16fung_FD_108286 | JGI IMG/M metagenome (GOLD analysis project Ga0137401, IMG submission 108286) | Vadose zone soil fungal communities from Angelo Coast Range Reserve, California, USA - CZOMad1_1_16fungal (Illumina Assembly) | ecosystem: Environmental > Terrestrial > Soil > Vadose...
CCCAACTGCTCTTGGGAAAGACTGCGGTGTTTTCGAATTTCTTGCAGCACTTCGCCGAAAACCTTTTCGCGTTTTCGTGCCCCTTTGAGCCCCCTCTTTTTAGCTTGCATCAGCAATCCAATGCTGCTAGACTGTGGCTCAAAGGTCTACCAACTATAGTTTGTCAATCAATAGTGTGTATCATTAAGAGCGTCGATCTGTCCTTTGAAATCAATGAAATGGCGCTGTCCCTAATTCAGAGCGTCAATCCAGATCGCAGGAAATCTTCGGTCAACAACAGGTGTTTATGTTTTCACTATCCAATTCGGTCTTTTCGCTTAGGTCCAGACTCGTGAACCCGGCGACGTAGGTGAGGAAGAAGAAAATGAAACGCTTACCAGTTAGTCTCCTCGTCCTATTTTTTTCGGTCCTGTTTAGCGGATGCTTCGCATTTGCCCAGGTCCTACCGATCCCTTTCACAAGCAGCCTGAAAGTACTCGCAATAGGAATCGACTCGCAAGGTTCTGAAATGCCAACCCTAGAAGTGCCGACCCGCGGCAAATTCACGGTGCGGTTTGGTGTAAGGAATGCCTTCGGCACGGTTGCAAAAAGTGTAGTCGCCGGTGTCACCATGATGCCGCGCGACATGCTGTTGCTCTCGGGCGATTGCGATGAGGTCCATATCGGAGACATGCGCTCTGGTGAGTTATACACCAAAGATTGCAGCTTCCAGGCGCCTGAGCGCGACGGGGTATTCAAAATCAATTTCGCGGCAGCAGAACGTGGTACGGATCCAGCAGTTGGAAGCATCATGGTCTCGGTCGGACCAACGACTCCGGTACCAGTGAATGTCGTTTCAGTCGAGGCATCCTCAGAAATAGTTTCAGGTGTCGGCGGCGAGACAGCCACTCTACAGTTAATCGCCTCCACGAGTCTGGGGACGTTCACGACCAACATCAATTCCTTGCCGCTGAAGGTCACTCTCACTGGACCGTCGGCTGATTGCTGTTCGTTCAGCGTCAGCGCGAATGGCTTGGTATCAGTGACCTCAAACGCGCTTGGCACAGCACTGCTAACAGTCACCGCCGTCCCGAACAACCGTAGCCCAGGAATGCTCACTCGGTCATTCCCATTCGTTTTCATCCCGCGGCCGAACGCTTTTGACGGCGCGGTCACGGAGTCGCTAGCCATAGTTCTAAACTCAGAGCAGGTCGCTCCAGGGCAATACGCCCAGAACTCGATAAATTTTCTGGCAGGCTACTCTGGCGGGGATTATTATCTTTTCTACCCGTCGGAAATCGGCGGGGCGATGGATTCAGCAATCCACATAGGAACATCAATCGCCCAAGGCCAGACCGTGTACTTGCCAGCTCAGGTGGTGTTGGCGCTCGGCATTCGCGGCCAGCTAGTCAGTGAGTACAAACTTGTTGACCGCAGCAAAGGCGGCGACATACTCGTTGCTCGCGGACGGGGTTACATCAGCCTCAAGGTAAACCCTGGGCGCAAAATTGATGCGGCAGTCAACGCGGACGGAACGGTCACGGTGAATGTTCACAACGCCTTGATTGACAGCAGTTACCGCATGTACTTGGTACGGCTGAACGGCTTCGTCCTGCCGCTGCAGATAACGAACATTTCGCTGATGGGTACTGATCTCGTACTCACGGCTGCCAATATACAAATTCCGCTGACGTTGGCGGAAGGCAACTACAGCATCGTAGTTGTTGAAAGTTTCCGAGATGGAAGCTCGACGACCCACGCTCTACCAAACGCGCTTTTCTTCGGGACGAAGAACACACCCGCCGGCCTCGGCACGGTGATATCTTCAGGCCTCGGACGGACAGCCTCCTCCTTTCCCATACCTCCAGCGCGGTAGCGTCCTAGCCTCACTGATGCCCCATGAAGTCGGGACAGGTAAACTGATCGGTGGCGTCCGCAAGACGACGATTGGGGATACGCCAGCCATCATCGTAAAGACGAATGCCAACGGCGTGACAATGAAAGAAGTTCGTCGAGCAGTCAAATTTCTCCCATAGTGAGTTTTTGTTTTTGTGTCTTTGTCTTCTCAGGCAACTTTTCCCGACTACCGCTCTTGGTGATTGTCTGCTAGGTTTTGTTGATGGAAAACCAAGCGAGTGCCATTGGAAATTTATATCCCAGTCTCACTGAGGCAGAACTCAAAGAAGCCGAGGAGAACCTTGAGCAATATTTATCCCTGATCGTGTGTATCTATCAGCGCTGGCAGAACCAAGACTTCGAGCAGTAGTTGGCGCTGGGGTTTTGACTGATTGGTTCTTGAGCTTTACCATTTGAAGCAAAGGTCGAATCCTACCAAAGTAATTTCAAAAAACAAACCAATGAGAAATTTCTATGGCTACACTCGTGTCTCCACCCTAAAGCAGGGCGAGCATGGTGTCTCCTTGGAGCAACAACACGAAGCCATTCAGCGCTATGCCGACAAAGCAAGTTTGAAAATTGCTTGCTGGTTTACAGAACATGAAACTGCGGCCAAAAGAGGGCGTCCAGTATTCGGTCAAATGCTAAAACTTTTGAGAGCGGGCAAAGCTTCTGGCGTGATTATTCACAAGATTGACCGCTCGGCGAGAAACCTCAAGGACTGGGCAGATTTGGGCGAGTTGATTGATTCTGGCATTGACGTGCACTTTGCCAATGAGTCGCTGGATCTGCATTCTCGCGGCGGCCGCCTGTCGGCTGACATCCAGGCTGTGGTTGCAGCTGACTACATCAGAAACCTCCGCGAAGAAACTAAGAAAGGCTTCTACGGCCGCCTGAAGCAAGGGCTCTTTCCCAGACCAGCTCCTGTTGGCTACCAAAACCAAGGCCCGGGCAAGCTCAAGTTGCTTGATCCTGTGCAGGTGCCATTAGTGCGCCAGGCTTTTGAACTTTACGCCACTGGCAAGTACAATCTGCGACAGCTTTCTGACCTGATGTTTAGCAAGGGCTTGCGCACTCACAAAGGCGGCAAGGTCAAGCAGCAGCCTATGGCTAAGCTACTTTCCAATTCGTTCTACACGGGTATCATCAAAATAAGAAAAACTGCTGAAAGCTTTCAAGGCAATCATGAACCGATCGTACCAATGCAGCTGTACAGCCGCGTACAGGACGTGCTCACCGGCAAGACCCACCGCAAGGTCATTAAGCATGATTTTTTGTTCCGGCAAATCTTTACTTGCAAACCTTGCCAGCGTTGCCTGGTTCCGGAGCGACAGAAAACTTACATTTATTACCGCTGCCATGGCAAAGGCTACCCCTCAGCCATGCAACGGGAAGAGCGTCTGGAGACCGCGATTATTGAGAAGCTCAAGCTGTTGGAATTCAGCCAAGAGGAAAAACATTACTTCAAAGTTAAGTTGTTGAACATGCAGCAGTCATGGCAAGGACAGCAACAGGCGCTAGTTCAGGGATTGGAGCTTAAGCTTGCCCAGCTCCAGGAACGCTTCAATCGCTTGACTGATGCTTTCTTAGATCAAAGCTTGGACAAACAAACCTTTGAGCAGCGGAAAACAGCCCTACTGGAAGAGCGCTGCCTGGTGCAAAATCAACTCAAAGAATTACAAACCACAGCAAAGCCACTGCCAGAGAAGCTCACCGAGCTGCTCGAACTAGCTGGCAGTGCGTATTTAGCATACAAAGCTGCTGAGCCTGAAGAAAAACGTGAACTGCTGAAAATCTTAAGTTCGAACCGGACGCTGAATGGAGAATCACTTGAGATCATGCTAAAACTTCCGTATCAACTGGTTGCTGAGCGAGAAAAAAGTTTTCATGGCTGCGCCAGACGAGCGGAAGGTCGAGATGTGGCAACGGTCTGGGACGCGCTCCTTCCGAGCTTGGTTCATGCTATGCAGGCAGTATAAAAGAAAAGAGCGTGTGGCTTCACTTTCCGGACGACTATCGTTCGTCCTCCACCCCTCCTATCGTCGGGGCCGTTTCGGGTTGCGCTCTGTTATCACTGCGCTCCACCTCTTTTGGGGGTAGCCTGCGCTTTGCTCCGGCGGCGGGGAACCAACTCCCTTCGGGACCACAGCAGGAACTTGCACGGCCCCGCAGTTGCGGCTGAACTCCGGCAACTCGCTCGGCAATTAGTCTTCGGCATCCAGCAGCTTTAGCAGCTGCCGGGCAGACACGATTTTGGTGGTTTTGTGGGTCTTCTTAAAGTGCTTGATGTTCTCGGTGACGATGTAGTCGGCCTTTGCTGCGACTGCACATTCGTAAATGCGGTTGTCGTCTTCGTGAGCCGAGATTTTCAACCGACCGGGCGATTTCACTTTGATGCTGGCAGCTTCCAGAAGACCGCGCAACCGGGCAATCCGCCGTCGGTCGAGGTGCTTTAAGCGTTCATAGTCAAACACGCGGTAGTACTCGGCCAGTACTGCCTCAGTGAGGTAGGGCCGTATTTTCCCGGCGGTTATAAGGTCGAAAGCCTGAGCGTTGGGCCCGGTTGGGGATATGACGGCGGAAACCAAGACACTCGTGTCGAGTACGACCCGAATCATTTCATGTGTCGTTTACTGCTCTTCTTCAGATCTCGCCTCGCCGCGGCCACGGCGGTGTTGATTTCGCGCTTGGGCATTTTGTCCAAGCCTTTTTCTCTGGCTTCCTGCCGTAGTTCGGTCACGACCTTGGCTAGCTCCTGAAGGGTTTGTTTGTGCCCTTTGTTCTGGGGGTCAGAGATGACAGAGCGGGCAATGGTGACCTGGGGGGTCAGCAAAAACTTGCCGCCTTCGACGACAGCAACCTTCATCAAGGTGCCTTCGGTTATGCCGGCTTCTTCCCGCAGGGAGCGGGGAATCACCATTTGGCCTTTTTTTTGAAGCTTTACGAGTACTTGGGACATAAGGATATAGCTTTTCCGAAAGTCAGGCGGACTGACTTTCTGTTACTTCTGCAGGTAGTTTAGCAGACAGGATGACGTTGTCAACACCGTATAGGTGATAATCGTCGTCCCGGAACGCGCTCCTTCCGAGCTTGGCTCATGCTATGCAGGCAGTATAAAAGAAAAGAGCCCGCTCATCCAGTTTCGCGACTAGACGAGCGGGTTTCTGGTCACTCAGCCTTTACTCAATGAGGTGGCGACTTGAGTCGGATTCAAGAACTTGTGTACGAACCTTTTAGGCGGCACAGCGTTTGGAGCCGACTTTATCTTTTCTTGAGCGCTCTCTGATATTCTTTTAGCAGCCCCCACTCTTGCCGTGTGAGAGCCTTTTTTGTCCCATACTCTTCGCCAGTTCAGGTCAAGACTGCGAATCACGAGCGCGCCCGCAGAAGGTTTTCCAAAAGTTACTCACAGGAAAAGTGTAAAGGCTGCTCCTCGTGTTAACTTTTCCCTCCTGTACACGATTTTTTCATCTGCTACATTACCTTCACAAAACGAAACACAAAATAATAAATGAGAGAACACACAAACCGACAATCAAACGACTTACTTTTGTATCGTCGGAGGATGAACTTTTCGCAGCAGGTCGTGGCAGGATTGCTCGGCCACTCCAATTCAATCCCACTCTGCCGCTATGAACGCGGTCGATGCATGCCATCCCTCGCGACCGCACTCCGTTTGGAGATCATCTATCGCATTCCGGTAGCCTTTCTGTTTCCGTCGCTCTATCACGAGATGCGCGAAGAAATTCGCGGCCAGGAAGAATCTCTTCGCAAGAACCCTGGACAGCAGTGCCTCTTCTGAACCATTAAATCGTTGAAGCAATGAACAACATTCTCGACCAAGTCGGCGCACAGCGGAAGCCCTTCCGGCCAAAATCAACGCTCGAATACTTTGCTCTGCGTCTCGCCCAAAAGTTGGGTGACACGCCACTTGTTGAACATTACCTCTTGCTCGCGGATCGCCACGGCCAGCAAGCGACGCTCAACGCATATCAATGGGCGCATCGGGCGGCGCATGAAGCCATGCCACTCGCGGAATGCTTTCACGCCGCACTCGAATATCGCAAAGAAGGAGGTGTATGGAAGCAATGAGAGTCGCGGCAATTCGGATTGACCGCCGAGCCGCCGCCGCTGCAGTTTTCATCGGCTCACAACTCGACTACACCCAGGCGGTGCAGCTTCCCCCGATTCTCGATAAAGCAGAGTCGAGCGTTACCGGCTTCTTGAATTGGATCATTACCTCGTTTGGAATTGAATCCGCTGCAATCGAATCGATCGATCAGGACGATCAGATCCGCCGGCTGCAGCTGACGAAAACCGCGGTGAGCGTACTTCGGGGCGCGAGTGTGGCGGTTTGGGAAGTTTCAAGAGCAGAACTATTGAGCTCGTTCGGTGATCCGGCACCGCGCACCCGCAAGGAGGTCCGGCAAAGTGTCGCCCAGATCTGGCCTATGCTCAACACTCGCGGGACAAGTCACTGGGTGCTTGATGCGGTTGCAATCGGCCTGTACGTGCAAACGGAACGACTCTTCCTTAATCAGTAAATCGATAAAGAAATGATTGGACCTGTGCCTTACATCGGCGGCAAATCCAGACTGAGCCGCACCATCATAGCGCTTCTACCAGCACATCGGACCTACGTCGAAGTCTTTGCCGGAGGCGCGCAAGTGCTATTCCGCAAAAAGCCCTCGGCGGTCGAAGTCCTAAACGACATCGACAATGACCTGGTGACGCTCTACCGGGTTGTTCAACACCACTTTGAAGAGTTCGTCCGATATCTGCGGTTTCAGCTAAACAGCCGGACCTGGTTTCGGCTGTGGCAGCGAACGGACCCTGAAACGCTGACGAACATCCAACGGGCAGTGCGCTTCTATTATTTACAGAAAGGCGCCTTCGGCGGGCTGGTCCGAAAGCGCAGCTATCATTACTTTATATCCAAACGACCGAACTTCAATCCCAAGCGCGTCGCCGAAGTTATCGAGGGTCTGCACGCCCGGCTGGCGCACGTGCAAATTGAGTCCCTTCCGTTTGAGCAGGTGCTCCAAAAGTTCGATAGCGAAAATACCTGCTTTTTCATAGACCCGCCGTACCTCCATCGCACCCTGTACGCCTTTAACTGCAATCTCGCCGATTTCCAGCGGCTCGCAGATATCTTGAAGACCGTGAAAGGCCTATTCGTTTTGACAGTGAGTGACGACCCGGAGATGCGCACGCTCTTTGGGTCGTTCAACATCTTTAGAACAAGCATTGTCTACAGCGCCAAGAAAGATGCGCGCTCGCGCTACCAGGAGCTACTGATTACGAACTTCATTCCTGAAAAATTGCCGGCAGATGTGTATCCGTTGGATTCCGCCGCGTAGGTTTTACAGCCAGCAGTTCACTCCTCGGGAATCGATGTCTCGTTTTTCAATCGTTTGCAGAAGTCTACTGATTGGCATGTCAGTTGCTCGTCAGTTAATCAAAGAAAAAAAGATAAAGAGTTCTACCGGAAAAGCCGGTCCTCGCAATTTCCGAGATTCCCTAGATTCCTAGCCAACTCCACGCGCCTTGCCACGCGTGTCTCCCTAAATTGAAATCTATGTTTTCGCTCATCGAACGATTGTTCGTATTGCTATGGAACGCCCTTGCCGCAAGACGTACGCGCGAGCGGGTGAAGTCCGGACTTCTGATCGGCTATGCCATGAAGGACGGTCGCCCAACCAAGGACAAATTCTTCATCCCGGATCATAAGCGCCTGGAACACATCGTGACGTTCGGACGGACCGGCGTCGGAAAATCAAGCCTTCTGGAATACCATATGGCGCAGTCGCTTCAGAAAGGGGAAGGCATGCTGGTCTTCAGCTATCATTTTGACCTCGCGCAGTTCATGCTTGGCTCCGTGGCAGCACTCGAACGGAGTACCGGCAAAGATCTAAGCGGCAAGTTTGTCGTCATAAATCCCGCAGATGCGCGCTACTGCGTTGGGATGGATCTCCTTGAGGCCCAGAACGAACACCAACAATTTGTGCTAGCCGCAGAAATTGCCAGGATTCTTTGCAACCTCTGGGGTCTTCAAAACCTTGGTGCGCGAACGGAAGAGCTACTGCGAAACACGATTATCGCGCTCTCCGCAGCCGGCTTCACACTTGTGGAAGTCCAACTCTTTCTCACAAATCTTTCGTTCCGAAGCTACTGCTTGAAACGCGTTACGAGCCTGGATGTCCGAGCGTACTTTGAAAACCGCTACAACCTCGCAAGCGATGCGATGCAGGGTGCGATGCGCGACCCAATTCTCAATAAGATCAGCACGCTGGTCAGCGATCCGGCATTTCGCGACGTCTTGGCACAATTTGCCCCGGCTTTTTCAATCGGGCGCGCGCTTGATGAAGGGCTTTGGGTACTTCTCATGCTTTCCAAATCTGAGCTTGGCGAGGAAGCCAGCACCCTCGGCGCACTCTGTCTAAGCAAGTTCAAGAATGCGGCCTTTGCGCGGAAGCACCGAAAGATATTTACCTGCTTTCTCGATGAGGCCCAAAATCTTCTGGCATTCGACACCGGCCTCGATACGATGCTCTCTGAGTCGCGCAAGTTCGGCTGCTCGATTGTTACCGCCGCACAATTCTTGGCGCAGTTTCCCCCACAGATCCGCACAGCGCTTCTAAGTATCGGCACCCACATCTGCTTTCAACTGGCACCCCAAGATGCAGAGCAGATGGCGACGGCCTTCGACGGCGGCAGAGGACTTGCCGAGCGGATGAAAAACTTACCGAGGCGGCACACGATTGTAAAAAGCGGCGCCTCGCGAATCCAGGAAGTGCTCATCCCTGAAGTTCATCAACCGAAAACCGGCTACCGCGATTTATATGACCGCTCTCAGAAGCGTTGGGGAAAATTGCGAACCGAGATTGCCGCAGAGATTGCGGCACGAAGGCAGATCGGCCAAGGAACAGGACCGACGGAGGACCTGCATGCCTGGGAGTAAGCGCGACGGTTTCGAGCTGCAGGAACCGCGCGACTTGAACCTCATAACAGCCGCTTCGGTCATGCGTTTCATTGATGCCGAACAAGCAATGCTTATTGGACCGTTTGGATCGCACTCGAGAGTAAACGCCAGACTCCGCAAACTCACGGACGCTGGAATCTTTGATCAGATTTTCGTCGGTACGATCTACGCCGGTCGGAAGGCACTGTATACACTGACGGCTGCTGGCGCAGCAATCGGCAAGGTGCCGTATCGAGCGATCCGGCGACGACCGGGGAAAAGCGAAGCCACGCTTTTCCTCCATCACCAGATGACCCTGAACGATGTCTACACCTCTATAAAATACCGGCCTGGGCCGTCTAGCGAACATCGGCTTCTCCGCTGGCAAACCTTTTCTGGAAAGATGTCGCCCACAATCGCAGTCATTCCGGATGCTGCGATGGAGCTACAAACACCCACAGCGCGTATCGGCAGTTTCCTTGAGGTCGATCTCGGAACAGAAACGATGCGGGTCTGGAGGCAGAAAGTAAAGGAATACCTTGCACTCGCCCTATCTGGAGAATTCAAGCGGGTGCTTCCAAGTGAAACGTTTCGAGTTTTGGTTGTCGCAAATTCAGAGCGCCGGGCACGGTCGATCTCGGCGACGATTGCGAAAAGTACTTCCAAGCTGTTTTGGATTTCGACGGTTGATCGAATTAAGCAAAGCGGCTTCTGGTCTGCAATCTGGGTTCGGCCTGGGACTGATCAGACGCTCGCACTCTAACCCAAAATCCTATGAAATATTGCACCTCGTGCGGCCGGATCACCGCTGGCTCACCGCTCTTTTGCCAATCCTGCGGGTCTACCTATAACGTTCGGCTCTGTCCGGCGAAGCATGCAAACCCGCGATCGGCACAGGTCTGCGCCCAGTGTGGTTCGAAAGAGCTGAGCACGCCGCAGCCGAAGAGAGCGCTCGCCGTGCGGATACTCCTGGTCTTTCTGCGGTTCCTGCCTGCCTTGATTGTCCTCGGGGCGACAGTCGTCTTCTTCTTCGCGCTCCTGAATGTACTTATCCGAAATGAGCAGTGGCTCATTGGCAAGCTTATGTGTCTAGGCCTCTGGCTGGTCTTTATCTGGATAATCTTTCTGCTGCTGCCGGACTGGATGAAGAGGCCACTGCGCGCCATCGGTCGCGGCGTGGGTAAGCGGATGTTTACAACAAATAAGAACGAACGGAAACATAGGTAGTTGGCTCGCAGCAG